>ERZ779866.204-NODE-204-length-65880-cov-4.271219_pt1 | contig 65880 bp, 101 predicted proteins | sample MGYA00511248_ERZ779866 | MGnify/ENA primary metagenome ERZ779866 (study PRJEB29588, sample SAMEA2155758) | human gut metagenome | biome: human gut; feature: human-associated habitat; material: faeces | place: Denmark | collected 2008/2010 ... | reverse complement strand
TTTATTTTTATTTATATATCTTTGTGTTTGGATATAATAAAACACTGATTATGGATATTAAAAGAGTAATTAAAGAACGTGGTTACACACTTGAACGAGTTGCAAATGAAATCAAGCCCCGCCCTATTAGTAAAGGGACATTATCTCAATCTATTAACAATAATCCAACTATCGACACGCTACAAAGGATTGCCGATGTAATAGGATGCAGTGTCGGGGATTTTTTTGCGGACGAGCTAAGTAATACAATAGTTTGCCCTAAATGTGGAACCAAATTAAAGGTAACCGAGTCAAAAGATTAAGCCATGAAAAAAATCATCTTTTTTATTATTCTATCATTGGCTAATAATGCTTACTGTCAGATAACAATAATGAATACCGAAGCAAAAAAGCTCCAATCTGATAATTTTGTTTATGATAGTTTGAGGAATATGGTTCTTGAAAAATATGAAGGGAAATATACATACCATCATTTAATTGGTCAAACAATAATGTATTGTGGTGATCCTTATTCTTTATATAGACGAAAAAACTATTTTAAAATTGGCGATTATTATCGTGTTGATGGTATTTTGCCAGATAATACAGATAAGGGATTGTATCATAGATTATCTTTAACAAATATAAAAACAGGAGAAACAGGAGAAGAAGGCGGTATTTTTACAGATGAATATAATTTTAAGTGGGTAGTATTAGGCCATTATGAGAAGATGAAAGAATTATACCTTAATAAAGAATTTATATATGTAGGTACTGATGATGTTTTTATTGATCGTTATGGGGAAAAAGCAGATGGACTTATAAATTTAGAATCCGACACAGTATCAAAAAATATTCCAAAGGAATCGGTTTGGAAATGTATAGATGTCCAAGTTAAGCCTAGAAAAAAAGGCGATGGCATGAATTTAGACAAAAGAAGTCCAATTATTCTAATTTTTGACAATCCTAATTATGGAAAACATTATTGTTATTTAGAGAGTGATCAAGGAACTCCATACCAAACCTTACTTAATAAGTCTTTATCCTATATTTGTGGTAGATTTCATCTAAAATCCGATTACGAACAATTAAAATCCGATTACGAACAATTAATATTGGCAGAAAGATTGGCTAAAAATAAACGAAAAGCAAATCTAATTCGTAAATACGGTACAGCTATTGCCAATCTAATCATACAAGGAAAAGTTAGAATAGGAATGACAAAGCAAATGTGCTTAGAATCATGGGGAGAACCTGATGATATAAATACAACAATTGGAAGCTATGGAACACATGAACAATGGGTATATGGTAATGAGTATTATCTATACTTTGAAAATGGAAAACTAACTAATATTCAAAACTAACTATTCCAGCCCCGTTCCTTGTGGTTCGGGGCTTTAAAAATCAAAATATATATATCATCATCAATAAGAGGCAAATTTAGGGTAAATTAGAGTACAAGTTGGACGTTTTGACCGAGTGGGGGTTAATTAGTAAGGTTACAGGGAGTGCCCTAAATTATCGATAGTGTTATAAGTATAAGGAGACAAAAAAGGAGGGCGTTTTGCGTCCTCCTCGTTATAGTTCCTGCTTTATATGCTTACCACAAAGCAACCTTTCCGCCTATTCCCAAATCAAGGGTGGCAGTTGTAATTCCCAAAGCTTTAAAAACTTTGCTCATAGTAGAAAGTGTTATTATACACTTACCACTTTCAAGTTTGGATATTTGCGACTTCTTTACACCTACTTTAGCTCCTAACTCTTCCTGTGTGAGGTTCTGTTTGAGCCTTTCTGCCTTGATAGCCTCTCCAATGTAATAAGCCTGCAAATCATCTTTGAGTTGAGCTTCCATAGCGTCCCTTTCGGGAGTGCCTTTTTCTCCCCAAACCTCATCTACTACCACGCTAAGTGGAGTTAAGTTCATCTTTGCCATAGCTATTTGTTTTTATCGTTGAAGTATTCTATTCTCAATTTCTCCGCCTTTTCTATCTCCTTTTTAGGCGTTTTCTGTGTCTTTTTCACTATCCCGTGAGTGGCTACTACCAAAGCCTCTATTTCCGTGTCCCAAAAAGCAAACAGGCGATAACATACCCCGTTAAAGAGCGTCCGAAACTCCCATATATCGGAGTTCTCCAACTTCTTGAAGAGTTCCTTATCTATTTCCCCACCCTCCACTTTAAGGAGATTATAGGTTATTTTCTTTTGCACCTTTTCTGGTAGGGAAGAAACAAACTCCCTTGCTGCGTCCATAAATGCTATTTTTATTCTTCGTCCGCTCATAAGGTTCAAATTATTACCCTGCAAAGATATACAAAAGTTTCCATAAAAGCAAACTTTTGCGAGAATTTATTAGCTTGTTAATTGGCTAACCCCTCCTACTTGTAAGCTCGGAGGGGAGATGTTCAGGAAATTGGGATCCGATATATTATAAACATCGTTATCTCTTATGTTAATGCTTAAAATAACAAAAGTTTTTATCACCTTTCTGAAAAGTGATAGAACTTTCATTGTATTGGAAGACTTGATTTTCATTCAACTGTAGCATAAACAATGAAAACTAAAAGTTAATAAATTTCTCCAACTTGCTCCAGTCCCATATCGGCTTTGGGGCGAATATGTATAGAGAAGTCTCTGCAATTTCAAGAGTGGTCATACCTTTTGATTTGGAATTAATTCATTCATATCTGTAAGCATTAAAAAAACATGTTATAAAACATATTTTTCTGTCTATATAGAAATGTAATCGGGCTAAATAATACGCATGAAATTGCGTGTTTATAACGGTCGATCGATGAGGGGCAAATTTATGGATATGAGCAAAGTGCGGAAAATTTTCCACACTATTTTACGCTCATTTGATGAGGCATAAAAGAAGGGGACTCACCAAAATTGGACATACCCCCACTGTGTTATATTTCCTATTGCCTCAACTTACCGGTGTCCCGTTCTCGTAAAGGAACTCCGGAGCTATATCTGCACCGTTCGCCCAAAATACCGTACCGTCCACCCCGTAACGCTCAAACTCTTTTTCATCTTTGAGTTCCGCATAAGCCGGATAACTTAATAACGGGGTCAAATCCACTTTCCTCTTTTCTCCGTTATTGAAGGTGCACAGCAAAGTGTAATTCACTAAATATTCTGCTGTTGTTACTAATAAAATCATTGCTTCATTCATAATCTTTAATTCAAATCCAGACAATATTATCCTATAATCGAGAGATACCGGCTTAAAGATTCTATTTCAGCCCGTATAACGACCTTTTGGAACTCTGCCGGATTGTTCTCCGTATGAGAGGCTTCCAGTGCCTTGTAATAGCTTATTTTGTCCTCGTTGCTGCCTTTGAGATTTACCAGTGTATAACCGTTGCGGAGTAAGTATAGATTCATCAGAAGCCGAGATGTACGCCCGTTCCCGTCTATAAACGGGTGTATGCGTACCAACTCATCATGAAGGTAAGCCGCAATGAGCACCGGGTGAATGCCTTGCTCCTCCATTTCGGCAAACCTTGTCATAAAAGCCTCCATTTGTGGTTGTATCAAATACGGCTGTGGGGGGACATGTGTACTTCCCGAAATCATAACAGGCACGCCCCGATAATGTCCGGCATTCTCTCTGTCTATGCCATGTAGCACAATAGCGTGTATTTCCTTGATTGTGCGCTCCGATATTTCCATACCTCCCTTTGCAAAGTCCTTTATGTAGTCTATCGCTTCAACGTGGTTAATCGCTTCAAGGTGTTCCCGCATTGACTTTCCGGCGATAGTAACCCCCTCGTTCACTACTAACTCCGTTTCTTGCAGTGTGAGCGTATTTCCCTCGATCCGGTTGCTTTCATAGGTGTATTCAATGGCAAACGCATTCTCTATCTTTTGCAGGGCATCCGGTGGTAATGGGCGCAACCCCAACAAACGGGCTTTCAACGTGTCGCATTGAAGCAATAGCTTTGTTATTTCCTCGTTCATAATAATTGTTTTTTTATACTAGATATTACCAATTATCATCAGCAGAGTTTTCTAATTGCTTCTCGTAGGATGCTATTATTGAATTAAAAAACGAATTTAATTCCTGCATCATTTCAACAGCCTTTTTCTTTGAAACGCCCTTTCCCATTGATTTTGTTTTTTGGTCTGTGTCATTTCCTGTGAATGGCTGTATCTGTGGAATTTTGTATTCCTTTCCTAACCCAACTTGATACGCTTCTATACACTCAACATCGTATATTTGTACTCTACATTTGTTGTCTTTTGCTTGCAGCTTTACGGAATACTTATACGTGTATAAATTCACCAGTCCCATTCCGGCTTTTACTTCAATGTCTTTTATTGCCTTTAATTGGATTGTGTGTGCTGCATCATCTTGATTTTGAGTTACATTCTTGGCAGAGTTCCAAAAATCAGCAACGAACATCTTTGAAAGCGAATACAACTCCGATTGGGTTTTATTTACCTCTATTATCTTTTCAAATTTGAACTCTTGGGCATTGATTGACAATGTGGCAAGCAAGCATATTACCATAAAAAGTACTTTCTTCATGTTATTACATATTTAGAATTATTCGACAAACTAATATACAGGTACACAAATAGATAAACAGTTTCCTATTTCTCTTCTATCTGGAATATGATTTTTTTTAATTCATCTACCGAAGTTGCTTTGTAATAGTCACTTTTGTACTGAATTAAGGCAATTAGATCTTCTCCTTTTGTTTCTTCCGGTGATGCAAATAGTTGCCACATAGGAACATTTAATGCTTTTGCAATTTTCTCATACGAAATAATGTTCGCCGTTCCATTTATTTGGCTTGATAATGTTACTCTACTTATACCTAATTTATCGGATAACTCGTTAATTGTTACCCCCTTTTCTTTGAGTAGTTCTTTTATTCGATTCATATCTAGTATTGTTATTTTTTTTACAAAAATACAACAATAATAAAAGTGTAAAATAAACTACTTACAAATAAATGTTAAATATAGTATTTTATTTATCATTTTATTTTGTAATGTAAAATAAAATGCTTACATTTGCATCAACAAAGTAAAACAAAAACAAACAAGGATATGAAAACAAAAATCGACAAATCGCAACTTTTCAAAATGGCATGGTCAATGTATAAACGCTCTATCTCGGTTCTCGGCCGAGAGTTCTGCCAGTCGTTCAGTGCTTGTTTGAGGAACGCATGGTTTAAGATGAAAGCGGAAGCCCGCAAAGCCGAAAAAGAAGCTCGCCGGTTAATGAAAAAGTCGGAACCCGCACAAAAGCCCGAATCGGTTGTATTTGACGCAACAATGGAAAGAGGGATAACGGAGTATTACAGAAGCCAAAGCGGGCGTTATTGCGGAGATTGATACACCAAATACACGTGCTCTTCCAAAACAACAAGAGACGGTGGACCGGTCACGGGGCAAACAAAAACCGGTCCACTTTAATAAAGACCAACAAAATAAATAAAGGTATGAGTACACGGAACAGAACACAATTAAGCGAGATTATGAGCCTTGCATGGCAGTTTGTAAAACACAACGGATATACGATGTCGGAGGCTCTCAAAACGGCATGGGCAAATATGAAGTTGAGAGCGCAAATGAAACATTGGATCGTGCGGTTTTATTCCCGCAATGTAGACGGGATTAGAGTGGCAAACGAGACTCGAACTCGTAACCCTCAACTGAGAGGCTAATTTCAATATATATGATTCCAAGATAAAAACAAAGGATAACGTACCATCAAAAGACAAGTTTTAGAATATTTATTTAAACATAGACCCCTCTCCGAATATTATCCATTCCAATGAAACCCCATAATCATAAACAAGATAATATATCCATTCGGGCTTCAATACACTACGGTCTGGATTTTTTCTCACATTTGCTATATTGGTACGAGTTATATTGTGCTTCCTCGTGAATGTTTTAAGCCCACGAATACGTCTCTGTGCTTTGAGCATATCAACCGCTTCAAAAAAACGTTTAGTTATAGCGATTCCTTCCTTAGAAATTTTCATGGCTCAAGTTTTAGTAACTGTTCTATTTCTTGTTTTATATCTTCTGGAGTTTTAATATAAGTAGCTATTTTATTGAATAGCTCATCGTTGTCTTTACTACTCTGTTTAAGAAACACCATTGATTCCCCTCCGTTATACATGACAAATAGAGTATCTTTATTTATCTTGTATTTTATTGTATCAGCCCAATATTCTGAGTGTATGCTTATTTGGTTCTCATTTATATGTTCCCAATTTATTAAATCAACCGTACCAATACTTGATGTAGAATCTTCCGGGAAAACTGACCACATGATTCCAGAACCTCCTTTTTTAAAAATAGCGTGGTTAATTGTCAAAATTTCTCCATTATATAAATGAATCGAATTTTTATCTTGCTCCCAATGTCCCACCAGTTGTTCATTTGCACAACTAAATAATGTCAATAATTGTAGTGCTATAATTACGTAGAAAAGGATTTTCATAAGTCACAATTTAGAATGCTTGTTTCTGCGTTTATTGCTTTTTCTAATTATTATGTCTTTCTGCTTATTTATACGTTCAGAAATCTGTTGAATTTAGTCTTTGGAATTCATGGCTATTTTAGTTTTAAGCATACATATCTTCCACTTTGTTTTTCAATACAATTAGTATTTTTCTTTTCAGCACCTTGTTTTCAGAATCTACAATGGAGGAAATACAACTGTCTAAAAGTTTGAATATCTTGATTGTTTCGTTGTCTTTTGCTTTTTCAGTCTTCAATGTGCCGAATTTTGCTTCATAAGTATCGAATGCATCACAAGCTATCCTTATGATATTCTCGTTCTTATTGTCGTCCACTTTTTGCTTCGCAACATATGCGGATTCATGATTCAGCTTTATATCGTTTTCCATCATCCACTTCATATGTTCGCATACAGTCTCGTATCTGCTGTTTAGCGTATCCAGATTCTTTGTCTTGTCAATGATTGATAGGCTTTCGTTTATGATTTTCAATCGGTTTCTTCCCTCTATCTCAACCGTTGCATAACGTACCGCAGATTCGTATGCCAAGCGTTTTTCTTGCTCACTCAGTATATGCTTCCTCGGTCTTAATCCTAATAGTTTGCCAAATAACCCCATTACACCATCTATTTCTTCTTGTCTTTTCTCTTAATGGTATGTTTCAGTTTCAGCACGGCGAAGTTTAGTTCTATTTCGGTCTCCGTCTCGTTCGTCTGCATATCCTCCCCGAACAGGTCTGCCATGATCTCTCCGCTTTTCTGCATGAGCGATTTTTGGGTGAACTGGTCGGGATTCGCCGATAGCTCTCCTATGGTTCTCGACAACTCCCTCAATTTGGCGAATGCCTCTATAATGGCAATCGTGGTCTCTGTCGCTTGGGGGCTTTTTAGGATAGTCGCCAGCATATAAAGTCCTTTCTCTGTGAATGCTTTCGGTATTGCCCGGCTTTTAGGGCTGTTTGCAATCAAATTTTTTGACTGCAACTCTTTAAGTTCCTGTTTACCAAGTTCAAACACATACCCTTCTGGGAATTTGCTTGGGTTGTTCTTTACAGCTTGGTTTATCTCTCTCGTCTCCACTCCGTAGAGCTCTGCCACAGCGAAGTCAAAAATGACATCTTGTTCCTGCAAGTGGACAATTTTGTCTTTAACCGATTGATATGTTAGTAATTTCATGATTCTTGTAAATTTTAATAGCTGTTTCACTTCAAAGACATGCTTAGCAGGACTCTATATAATCCGCAAACATCTTGTAGCGACACCTCAAAAGGCGGATATTCCGGTGACATTGAGAGTCTTCTGAACTGTTATGGAGAACTCCGCCACTCCTATCTTTTGTGCTCATTGTGTTTATTATTGTTCAAATAATAAAATATATATTTTGATGGCTCTCACTAAGTATTTTCTTAATTAATTCTTTCATGGCTTTACTATTATATTAGTTTTTCTTATATTAAGAAATTATTTAGTATATTGCGATTGTTAACCATCTAATCTTGTTTATCTAATGAGCCCCTCAAAATACATATTAAATCATCTTTGGATTTTATTGTTGTTTCAAGAGACTTTATTGTAGCCTCATGTCCACTAACGATTCTTTCGAGGTATTGTATCCTTTGATTAAGCATGTCTATTTCGTTCAGGTTATTTTGGACGCCTGAACTAGTATTCTCTATTGTGACTGTTCCGTCAGGGTCAATAATTTTTTGAGTACCTTTTTCCGGCAATGATATAGAGATGTTATTATTAACATCTCCTTGACGTATATTACCTTTATTTCCGCCAGATATATTCAGGTTATCCCTCGTCGATATAGTCGAAGGCCTTAACATCTCGCCTTCGCCTGTTAAAAGCCATTCTGGGGAAATGTCGGTATATATACCGCATATTCTGATTAAAATTTCATAGGAGGGATTCTTGGCTTTATTCCAATAGCCTTTGGATAATCCTAGATCTTTTTCAAACCTATAATCACTTATACCTTTATATTTAAGATATTGTGATATTCTTTCTTTGATACTCATATTTTAAAAGTTAATGATTGTTATTTAGTTGAATATTTTCAATCATTTATTTTGTTGGTTGAAAATAAACCACCATATTTGTACTCGTAATCATTGAAACGAACTTATTTCAAGATTGAAACAAAAACCATAATGTGCAAATATAAACGATTAAATGTAAAAAAGCAATGAGAAAAGTAAAATACATCAGTATCCCATCAAAGATTATTAAGGAGATAGCCGCCGAGGTAGGTTGTACAGACCGCACTGTCTACGGGGCGATAAACTTTCGCACGGACGGAGAGCAGCCAGAACGAATAAGGGAGCTTGCTCTCAAAAAGGGCGGAATCGTCTCACACAAGATGGTAGGATAAACCAGCCGAGAGAAAAACGAAAAAGATAAAAGCATGAATCGGACTGACGCAAAAATGATAGCCGAGGAGTTGTATAAACTCGTAAGAAAGGAACTGAGAACAGTAGCGGAGAATCTAGTTATCGAGGATACAGACGAGTTTCTCACTGTCGATGAAGCTGCCGACTTCATGAGATTATCGAAATCTACTCTATACAAGAAACGTAAAGTAATACCATGTGTAAAAATAAATGGATCATTGCGATACTCTAAAAATGCTCTTATCAAGTACATGAATAAAGTTTAACGAAAATAGGGGAGTAGCTCAACGGTAGAGCAACCGAATAAAAGAACCAATATGTTGGGTATCGGTTCTTCGGAGCGAGCAAGGGTTCGATTCCCGCCTCCCCACAAAAAAGCTCATTGACATGTTGGCGTACGTGAAGAACACCGAGAGTCGCAATAGCGGAAGCGCCGAGACTTGCGACGGGTCGGGGTGAAGTAACGAAGTCGTGACGTGTAAGTAATATCCGGCAATTCGGCAACCGGGCACGCTTCACCAAGTTCAATAAAATAGAAACGAACAAAAAGAATGGAGAGAGAAAGGGATTGGCAAATTTTGTCAAAAGTAGTTCAGACAGCTTTCCATTATACTATATTCCCCTGCCCGTCGAATTCGGGTTGGAAAACAGTCATCTGTTGCAGGGGAACTACTCGATATTGATTTTTATAGGCTTTCCACAATGAGGGCATTTGAGACCTTGTGTGGGAAATTCTTTTGGGGAAATAAACAACTCCCATATTTCTACACCAAGAGCTTCGGCTATCTTTTCAAGAGTTGGATATGAAGGAGATACTATCATACGGGAAAGACTTTCACGTGCTATACCCAATTTTTCTGCAAGACTGGTAATTGTATAACCATTTTCTTTGATTGCTTCTTTGATTCTATTCATATTGCTAAGCAAATAATAATCTTTGTTAAAAGTGATATAAATACATCACATTTATTTTATGGTGTGATGTATTTATGTTACATTTGTCACATCAATGTGATACAAAGATAAATAAAAGCGAAAAAAGCAACAATACCTAAAAGGAGTGAACACTATGACAACGGAGCAATATGAAATGGTTAGCCTGTCGATAAGCGACTATACAATCAACAAGATTCGCCGAGAAGTAGAGAAGCAACTCGAATATGTGGTGAGCGAGCGGATAGGAGAGGACAAATCGATGTATGGAGACTTCGATTTGGACGTAGAGGTTGACGATGAAATATTGCCCGTACACGTAACATACGACGTATACGATGGAACAACGGTTACATACGGCGACTATTTCACACCCGATTATGTGGACGGATCCATCGAAGTGAAATACGAGGTCGAGGTGTACGACGAGGACGGTATAGAAATGTGCAAGTTTAATGACAGCTTTGAATTTGAATAAAACAAGAATATGTACAGATTATTTATAGCCATCTGCCTGCTGCTCATGTTCGCCTCTTTTTTCGGAGTAATAGCAGCATTCATCAATGCCAGTATCGGACAGCTCATTATAAGCATGGCTTTCTTTGCATTATCGACATTTGCCTTGTCGGGTGTACAGGACGAGAAAACGAACTAACACGGGAATGTTACGAGGAGGGAGCCAGAGCCTAAAAAAAACAATAGGGTCGGCTCCTTTTATTATATAAAAAACAAGAATATGGAAACGATGAAAATACAAGTAGGATTTAGGTGCATAGCCGATGTAAAGCGGATAATACCCAAGCCGAAAGGAGTACGTGGAAAGTGTAAATACATGATTCGTATGGAGGTTGGAGATGCTTTCTATGATGATATTAAGACATGTAGTGCTTATCGCCGGTTGAAGTCTTACATGAAACAGCTAGGAATCTCTCATGAGTATGGAGTTGGTAAAGTATCGGTGGAGAACGATGGAATGCCTGAATGGAGGACATTGGTATGGAGAAAGAGCTGATATTGACTGCCGGAGAATGGGAAGTCGCTAAGGAGTATGCAAAGGGGCTTCAAGACAAAGAGGTCGCAGAAAATCTGGGGAAGTCTGTATGGACGACCAAGACGCAGAAGAAAAACATATACCTCAAATTAGGTATATCGACCAGCAGTGAATTGACTCTGTATGTCATTTGCCGGTACTTGGGAAAGGCTTTCGATTTGAAAAAGATACGACAATTCGGGGTTTCTATCCTATTCAGCCTGTTGTTCGTCGTTGTGCAGGTATTCGGAGACACTGGCGATATGTGCAGGTTGAGGAATGCGAGAGTAAGAGCGTCAATGAGAGTGGAAAAACGATTAAAAGATTAATGGATATGGGAATAGAAGATACAATCATCAAGGTAGTGAGAGATGAAAACAATATGTTGCTCGGAAAATTGGAAGATGTAATTAACCATGCAATATCCGGTATAAAGAAAGGCTATGGAGATGTGTTCTTGCCTGATTATGTACCGGTTAGAAAGGCAACAGAATTATTAGGGTGTTCTTATAAAGAATTGTTGAAGCGTTTGAATGCAATTAACGCCAAGCCTGAAAAAGTCGGCACACGCAACTGTATTACCAGAGATGAACTTTTAAAAATCATGAATTAAATAAGTAGCTATAATTCCATATAAATCAAGCATATTCACCGCCCGTCCGGGAGGATATGCGGTGTATAAAAAGAAACATAACCCTTTAAACAAAAAAATATGTCAGAGTACGAAGTATTACAGGTTCAAGCACAGCCACAAGTCATGCAAATAGACGCCCTCGAACGGGCAAATGTAGATTCGCAAGTAGCCACGGCCAAGCAATATCCGAGAGACATTAGGCGGAGTATAGATAACTCCATCGTCATGGCGACAATGGACAAGGAGACGGCTCAATCCTGCGGTTATGCCCTTCCACGGGGAAATAAACCCATTACCGGCCCTTCTGTCCATCTAGCCAAGATAATCGTATCGAATTGGGGAAACATGCGTACAGAGGCCAAAGTCGTACAAATTACCGATCGTCAAATTATAAGCCGGGGTACGGCGTGGGATTTGGAAACGAATGTGGCAAGCGCATTCGAGGTTCGACGGTCCATAATTGACAAGTACGGCAAACGGTATTCCGACGACATGATAACCGTAACCGGCAATGCGGCCAACGCAATAGCCTACCGCAATGCTGTTTTTTCGGTCATACCCAAGAGCATAACGGATAAAGTCTATCGGTCAGCGCAGAATTTTATAACAGGCGACCTGTCAAACGAAGACAAACTCAAAAAAGCAAAAGCAGAATGGATTGAATTCTTCAAGAACGAGTACAACATCACCGAGGAGGAGATTATAAAATTGTGCGGCAAGCAGACTATCACCCAGATACGAAGCAATGAGATTGCCCTTCTTTCCGGTATTCATCAATCCCTCAAAGATGGAGATACGACGGTAGATGAGATTATGAAGCCATACCGAGGCACGAAAAGCAGCAAATTCAAAGATATAGCCGGAGAAGCAGCCGGTGTCAAAGAGGGAATCAATCAGGAAGGAACTAAACAGACACTGTTCGACGATGGAAGCGCAAAGGACTCTTGAATGGTACAGGAAACGCCTCGGTTGTTTCACGGGAAGCCGCATAGGCGACCTGATGAAAACGAACCGGAGCGGAAACGGGGTCGGAGAATGCGCCATGAACTATATTTACCAAGTAGCGGGAGAGCGCATGCTCAACCCGGCTATGGTAAACGACGATGGTTTTTTCTCCGACTATATCACCCAGACCGACATATCGACCAAGCAAATGCGATGGGGAACGGAGAACGAGCCCGATGCCCGGCGCATATACGAACTTAAAACAGATCGCCGTGTCGTCGAGGTAGGACTATGCAAACACCCCACCATTGCCCATTTCGCAGCCAGCCCCGACGGATATTATTACGATGAGAATAAGCGGGAGAAAGGGGTAATCGAGATAAAAAGCGTGGGAACAGCCACATACGCCAAATACTTCCACAAGATAAAGGACAACGATACCCTCCTGTACACGGAGCCTAAGTACTATTACCAAATCATGTCCGAACTCATGTGCGTTGAAGCCGATTGGTGCGATTTCATCGTATATAACCCGTTCGAGAAACCCTCTATGTTTATCAGAAGGATATATCCAGATGATAACACCTTCAAGAAGATAGCCGAAAGGATATACGAAGCCGATGAATTAGTCAATGAAATAATCAATTCATGAAAGACTATGAAATACAGTCAATCGTCAGCCTGCTGGAAAGATCGGCAAAAGCGTTGGAAAAGTCCGCCGACTACCGGCATAAAGAGCTGGCAAGATTGATGAGAAATAAGGTCAAACAATTAAATAAGAAATACAATGGACAAAAATGAGATCTTAAATAGCAACTGTGATGTCCGCAGTTATGCGGCAGGGAATCCCAACACTCCCGCCGAGGTGTTGAGAGAATTGGCAAAGGATAGCCACTGGTATGTCCGCTGTTTTGCGGCAGGGAATCCCAACACTCCCGTTGATATGCTCATTGAACTGGAAAAGGACAGCGACAGGCATGTCCGCCGTTTTGCGGCAGGGAATCCCAAGTTAAAAGAAGTTTTAACCTATAAAAATTAAATGATGAAACGCAGACATAATTTCAACAAAGGCCTAAGAATGGACTTGGCATGCGGAAATGATTCATTCAGACCTGTATTTTCATATATCCATTTTAAAGATGGTTGCGCTTATGCAAGCGATACACATATCTTGGTAAAAAACAATCTATCCGAATGTTCCACATTCACCGATGAAGAAATAGAAAAGCTCGATGGCAAGTTTATAGGCTCAAAAGCCTACAAGTCTATCCTCTCTTACGATATGGTACAAGTTACGGACATGGGGTTTGAATGTATATTGTATGACAATCAAAAAGTTATATACCCATTCTCCGAAGTCTATAAATACCCTGAAATGGAGAATGTAATTTCAGAACATCTAAAAGAGAGCACAGAAGGAATCACAAAGTTACGGATAGATCCTTCGTTCTTCTCCAAGATTGAAAAAGCACTATTCAATTTTGAGGACGCATATATGCAGCTTTCGGAAGGCAATAAATCTTTGCTCGTTAAAAGCAAAGACAGCGATAGTATCGGAATCATTATGCTAAAATTAATATAGATTAAATACGAATCATTATGTTTTACGAAATCAAACTGAAAGTAGAAAAAGAGAACAGCAAAGGAGAGATGAAAGAAGTCATCGAACACTTCATCACCGATGTAGTACTGTTCGCCGAGGCCGAGAAAAAAGGATTTGAACAATACAACGGAAATTGCGATGTAATCTCTATCACCCGCTCTAATGTCGTCGAGATAGTCAATGAGAAGGAAGAAGGCAAGCCCTTCTACAAAGCCACGTTGATAGACATATTCATCGATGACAACGGCAATGAAAAGGAAACGAAGTACTACAACCTCGTCTGCGCCAAAGACATCACCGAAGCCAACCGCCTCATGCAAGAACACATGAGACAAGGCCTTAACGACATGCGGTTGGACGGAATTGTGAAAACCAAAATCATAGACCTGATATAGGAGCATAATGTGAGACATTCCCCGCAAGCCGAGCCGGGTACGTGGTCGAGCACCATACGGAGGAAGGAACTGCGGGGAGAAATTAGCCATAAGTGTTTTAGGTGGTATCGGCAGTGGTTCAAACGGGAGAGCGGTATAAGTCGAGTATAAGGAGCGAATATACAGTTGCGGGTTCGAGTCCCGCCTGCCGAACAAAAAGAGAAAGATATGCAATTAAAAGTCTTTACAGCATTCAGCGGATATGACAGCCAGTGCATGGCACTCGACCGGCTCGGAATCGGTTACGAGCTGGTCGGCTGGTCGGAAATCGACAAGTACGCCATACAAGCCCATAATGCCGTATATCCTCAATACCGAGACAGGAACTTCGGGGATATATGCCATATAGACTGGGCAAAAGTCCCCGACTTCGACCTGTTCACATATTCTTTCCCCTGCACGGACATTTCAACGGCCGGAAAGCAGGCGGGATTGGAGAAAGGCAGCGGGACACGCAGCAGCCTGTTATGGGAATGCGAGAAAGCGATAGAGACCAAGATGCCGAAATACCTGCTCATGGAAAATGTAAAGTCCCTTACCGGAAGGAAATACAAGTGTTTTTTATCGGCATGGGAACAATACCTGTCCAAATTAGGGTACACGAACCATACGAAGGTTCTGAATGCGAAAGACTACGGCATTCCCCATAACAGGGAAAGAGTATTCATGATTTCGATACGAGACTCGGAATCGTATTATTTTCCGGAACCCTTACCCATTGAAAAGAGATTGAGGGACATTCTCGAATGCGACGTGGACGAAAAGTATTTTTTGGGCGAGAAGATGATAAAAGGTTTCATAAGACACAACATCGCTCACGTAAAAAAAGGAACGGGCTTTTTATGGTTACCTAAAACAGGTGATGGCACAGCCAATTGTCTGAGAGCTAATGGAGCATTAAGTCCGACCGACAATTCGATAATCGTGAGGGAATATTCGGAACCCGAGATAATACAACGCAGCAGAGGATTTAACAAAGGAGGGACATACACGATATGCCCTGCGATAACAAGCAACTCGTGGCAGGAAAATAACTTTCTGTGTCTGGAAAAGATAAGAAGGCTGACACCGAGAGAATGTTTCCGGTTAATGGGTGTCAGCGAATCGGATATAAACAAGATTCAAAATGCGGGAATAAGCGACAGCCGGCAATATGTGATGGCAGGTAACAGTATCGTCGTAGATGTCCTTTTCCACATATTCCGAAAACTGTTCACGGACAAATCATGCGAATCGATACAAAAGAAACTTTTCTGATAAAAAGACAAAATATAATGGAAGAACAGGCCACATACAACCGAAAACACAAATACGATGTATTGATAGGGATAGACCCCGACGTTGAGCGCAGCGGCTACTCCGTATTGGACACAAGGAAAATGAAAATGGAGATGAGTGTTTGCCCATTCCCCTTGTTGGTAGAGGGCATAAAAAAACTTCATGAGCACTGCAAGAAAAACGATGAACGAGTGGCGGTATATGTCGAGGCAGGTTGGAAGAACAAATCCAACTGGCATTTGTCACCGAAAGACACACGGGCGAGCGCAGCCAAGAAAGGCGAGCATGTAGGTCGTAACCAAGAGACCGGTCGCAAGATAGTCGAAATGCTGAGGCATTACGGAATACAAGTCATGGAGCAATCCCCGTTGCGCAAGTGCTGGCAAGGGAAAGACGGCAAGATCACCCATGAAGAATTGAAGCGGTTGTGCCAGATGAGCGGGATAGAGTTTAACAGACCCCGCAGCAACCAAGAAGAAAGGGACTCTGCCCTGCTCGCTATCACCTGCTCCGGATTGCCCATTAAATACAAAGTCGTTGAATCTGAAATAAACAAATGATATGACAACCATGAACAATCTTGTATTCAAAGGTCAGAACAACCAAGCACTGACAAACAGTTTGTTGGTCGCTGAAAAGTTTGGGAAAGAACATAGCGATGTATTAAAGGCTATTGACGCATTATGCTGTAAAATGGCTGAAAATCAATGTAAAGGATATTTTGCGGACACATCAATAGAAATTCCACAACCGAATGGAGGTGTACGGCATTCTCGTATTGTTGTAATGACACGTGACGGCTTCACCTTGCTGGCTATGGGCTTCACCGGCGAAAAGGCTCTCAAATTCAAACTCGACTACATCAACGCTTTTAACCAGATGGAAGAGACGATAAAAAGTGGAGGACACCACGTCCCCGGCTCTTTCCGTGAAGCCCTCCTGTTGGCCGCCGAACAACAAGCCCGAATAGAAGAACAGCAGAAGATGATAGAAGCCAACCGCCCCAAAGTCCTGTTTGCCGAGGCGGTGGAGACATCGCAACGCTCCTGCCTCATTGGAGAGCTGGCAAAAATCCTCAATCAAAACGGAATCAAGATAGGGCAAAACAGATTGTTCCAATTATTGAGAGATGAGGGCTACCTCTGTAAGACCGGCGAGAATTACAACCTACCTACCCAACGGGCTATGGAGATGAATCTCTTCGAGATAAAGAAAACGATCATCAACAAGCCCGACGGCACAATACTGGTAACGACCACTACGAAGGTAACCGGTAAAGGTCAAATCTACTTCATCAACAAATTCTTGCGTGAAAAACAACAGAAACAAGCCGTATGATAGACATCAAGAACATCATCGCCTCGATAGTCGAGGAAAAGAAAAAGAATAACAAGGAGCCCTCCATAGCGAGCTTTACCGAAATACAGTCGGTGGTTATCCGGTCACTCAAATCCGAGATAAACGAGCTATGCAAAACCGGTGAGATTGACAAGCACAAGACCCTGAACGGGTGGGCATTTTCAATTACTGAAACTTAATATGGAATCGGAAGACAAATTAAACAGAGAAAAATTAGTTATATCTGATTTATGTTTGGAATACCTTTTTATAAAGTCTATTATCAACTATGATCAATATGTAGATATTCATAATAGAATAAAGAAATTCCAAGAAGATAATCATGTTATTGTTAATTTCAATCAATTATCGTCAGCTCGTTTTTATTATAATGACGATCCCGATAAATCAAAAACATTAAAGGTGAAATTAATAACATCGAGCATGAATACCTTTAAACGAGGAGACATCTATCTAAGAAGTTTAGAAGATTCATTGTTTGAGTCAAGATTGCCAGTTATAAGGGAAATGATAGATACCAATACCCTTAATCTCTATACTGAGATAGAAACCATAGAAGATTTGGATATATTGGTTCATGAGTTTGGCTGTCATATCGTTTACGGAGATAAAACAGAAGAAGGAATTATGATAATTGAAAAGTATGATACGAAAAGAGAATAACTATCAATATTAAGAATAAATGAAAGACAGCTTTTTGATTTATAAATCATTTTACAAACCCATATCGAGATTATCTGACAAACAACTGGGCAGGCTGTTTCGAGCAATATTCAAATATCAACTTGGCGAGGAGGTTACGGTAGAGGAGGACATTGAAATGGCATTTGAGTTTTTCAAGAATCAATTCGAGATAGATGAACTCAAATATCAGGGCATTGTCGAGAGAAACCGGAACAACGGGCGTAAAGGAGGTAATGACAAAAACTCTGAAACGGTTAAATCAAAGTCCAGTGGGAGCCAAACGAGCCACTCGACCCCAAATAACCCAGTGGGGGCCAAACGAGCCAGTGGGGGCTTAAATGATAATGAAAATGATAATGATTTAAAAGAAACTTCTCTATCGAGAAGCAAAGAAAAAGAAGAAGATTTTGGCAAAGACGTTGACAAGCCACTGACAGAACTGCGTGAAGAACTACTCTCAAATCAAACGTGGATAGAAACGCTATCGATGAACAACCACATCGACGAGAGCGCATCGAGGCTCTATATCGAGGCATATATCCGTAAGCTCCAAAACGAGGGTATTGCAAAAAAAAGCGTCAGCGATGCACAACAACACTTTGCCCGCTGGTTAAGAATCGAACTAAAACGAGCACGAGATGAGCAATCCGGAATCCATCAAAAACCTAATTCAAAGACCAAACAGGAGCGATATGCAGAGTTTGCAGAAGCCATCGCCGCCAAGCTGGCAGCGGGAGATACTGGCAACTTACAAGACGGGGGAGAATCTGCTCTGCCTTTTTAGCCCAGACAAGCAGACGGAATACTGCAAAAACGAGGAGCGTTGTTTCACCGGACATGCGCCGAGTATTGCAAGAGTTGCCCGGACATTTGGAGATAGCGTAGCTGAATCATGGCTATCTATACAGCTCTTTGAACTCGCTGAATTTTCAAAAGTTCGAAATGGCATGGAACCAGCAGATTTTATCGAACTGGCACGGACAATTATCTTAGGCTATGGCCGTTTTAAGCTCACCGAGTTCATGGTATTCTTCCAGCGGTTCAAACAAGGGCTTTACGGGACGTTCTACGGAGTTTTCGACCCTATGGTGATAACAAGGTATCTTCGAGAGTTCAGAGCCGACAGAGAGAATCTATTGCGGTTCTATGAGGACAAGAAAAGGCAGGAGGAAAGGAAACGGGAATGGGAGCTACGTGAAAAGGAGAAAGCGACACCCGTTCAGATTCAAGAAATTATCGACAAATACAGCAAAAAGGAAAGTTAAGTATGAAAGACATAGAGCTTTACAACGACTCGTTCCAGAATTATAAAGTCTATGGTCTGCCAAAAGCGCAGCTGATTATAGCAGATGTGCCGTATAATTTGGCGAATAACGCCTACGCCAGCAACCCCGCATGGTATATTGACGGAGACAACAAGAACGGCGAGAGCGCATTGGCAGGCAAACAATTCTTCTCGTCCGACAGCGAGTTTCGTCCGGCAGAGTTCATGCACTTCTGTTCCAAAATGCTCGTGAAGGAACCGAAAGAAGCCGGCAAATCCCCCTGCATGATACTGTTCTGCGAATACGAACAACAGTTCAAATTCATAGAGTTAGGCCGCAAATACGGGTTAAATCACTACATACCGCTGGTTTTCCGCAAGGACTTCTCGGCGCAAGTGTTGAAAGCAAACATGAAGGTCGTCGGCAACTGCGAATACGGTCTTATCCTTTATCGGGACAAGTTACCCAAATTCAACAACAACGGGAGAATGATTTTCAACTGCTTCGATTGGGTGAGGGACAACACCACGCCCAAATGCCACCCTTGCCAGAAACCTGTCCCGCTTCTCAAACGGTTGATAGAGATATTCACGGACAAGGGAGATGTTGTCATCGACCCGTGCGCAGGAAGCGGCACAACCCTGTATGCGGCAGCCTCATTGGGAAGAAAGGCGTACGGCTTTGAGGTCAACAAGCAATTTTATAACGACGCAAATGAAAAAGTTTTGAAAAGAATACAAGTCAGTTTATTTCAATAAATTATAAAAATCATACAGATATGGGAGAAATAGAACTTATGAAAGGAGGAGAGCAATGAGCAGGACAATTAATTTTCGTGGCAAACGATTCGATAACGGGCAATGGGCTTACGGCAATCTGATAATTGACGATAGCGGTAATTGCGAAATCGTAGATTACAAAAATAATCAAGAGATTAGATACGATGTCCGTAGAGAAACGATAGGTCTGTTCACGGGGCTGTATGACGCCGACGGAAAAGAAATCTACGAGGGTGACATATTTCAAGTTAAGGCGTATGAACCCAAGTTTGAAGTCTATTTTAAAAATGGCGTGTTTGAATACCGTCAGATTGGTAGTTCAAACAGACCTTTTCCATTAAGAAGGATTTATTTTGATTCTTACGTTCTCGGCAACATCCACGACAACCCCGAACTACTGAAAGGAGACAAGCAATGATTGAACGATTAAAATGTTGTATCAACATTCTGTTTGCAAAGCAATATATCGTTTTTACGGCAGACAAATACAAGATGGGTAAGTTCGGATCAGGATATATCCGTACAACTAATAAAGCATTCTTACAAGCGGCTATTGAGGTTATAGAGGAAATAGATAGTCATCTTGTTGAAGTTAATGAGAAAAATTGATAAACAATGAAAATAGAAGATATTGAGAAGAAGTCATTAGAATATGCCAAAACAGCAACCCCATCTTGTGTCTTTGGAGATTTTGATAAGTACGCAATAGCTGATGCTTTCGAGCATGGTGCAAACTGGCGGATAAATTCAGTGTGGCATGAGGTAAGTGAAGAACCCGAAAGGAATAGAATATATCTTGCTCAACTTGGAGACAGTGCCTTTGATACCTTTTATGATTCCGAAAATTGGGTAAATTTTTCACGTGGAATTAATATACAACGTTGGGCATACATAGAAGATTTATTAACCAATAAACAGGAGTAATTTATATGATACGGGAAGCAAAAGTGTACCAAGCCGAGTGCGACAATTGTGGTAAAACTTGTATGAATAAAGAAGGTTTTGTATGGAGTGAAGAAAGACTGGCCATAGAAGATGCTCTTTATATGGGCTGGCAAATTATCGATGATAAGCTATATTGTCCGAACTGCTTTGAATACGATTATAAAATAGGCGGATACAAACCGAAAAAGAAGGAGGAGTAGAGATGAAAGGGAATGCCTGTACATTCCCATAGAAAGAGAAATCACGCACTTTTCTTATTGCTCACCAAGAACGAAAAGTATTTAGACCTTTTAGGGTAAATCTTTTTACCATTCTTGATGATATAACGGCAGAATATGCGGATTTTCCCACTTTCATTTTGAACTTGATCTTTCACATTAACACCTCCTTTCCGTTTTGCCTGCCGACCTGTATCGACAAGCTATAAGTTGCACCCTGTCAAGTGCAACTAAAAAAAGCCCAAAGTTACAGGACATTGGGCTTAATGTCTTTCTCACACGAGAATGGACAAGATGATGGCGAATGACAGTTCGCCGGATCGGAGGTGTTAATGTTCCGAATCAAGTTCGATGCAAATCGACTTCGATATTTAGTTATCAAATATCAAATTAACTCTTTTAATAGTTTAGTTAACATTGTTGTATTATGAGTAAAAAGAAAATCTACATCTCCCTACCCATTACCGGCAGGGACTTCGATGAAGTGGAAAGTGAAATACTATACGTTTCGGGAGTCCTCGAAATGAAAGGATACCGTGTCGTCACACCGATAGACTTCGATGTAAACCCCGATTTGGACAAACCCTATCATGAACTTCTGGGAAACGATATAAAGGCACTAATGGAATGCGATGCGATATGCCTTTGCCCCTGTTGGGAAAAATCCAAAGGCTGCCAGTTAGAACATTTCGTGGCCCAACTATGGGATAAGGAGATAATAGAATTTGAACGATTAAAATACAGTAAGATATGGAAAGAAAAGTAGGAGAAATATTTGAGTACAACGGAGAATGGTATCAGTGTATTCATACAAAATCTCTTGGATGTGAGAATTGTGATTTAGCTACCAAGAGTGATATTCATTGTAGTGATGTATTTGAGATAAGAGGAGAATGTTTATCATGTTATAGAAAAGATGGTAAATCTGTAATCTTCAAGAAACTTGAAAAGGTAGGAGAACCTGAAATTATAAATGGAAAGAAAGTACAGTCAATTGTAACTGGATACGTAGGCTGTGCCTTCTGTATCTTCAAAAAAGGAGGAGCATGTTTAAGTGGTGGTACATGCAAAAATAGAGGCACAAGAATCTATGTAGAAATTAAACAAAACAAAGAAGATATGGAAGAAAAGAAATTGAATCTTAAACCCTTTGACCTTGAAGCAGCCAAAGCTGGTAAGCCAGTCTGCACAAGAGACGGAAGAAAGGCGAGGATTATTTGCTTCGACGCAAAATGTAATAAGCCAATTGTTGCTTTAATATACGATTGTAATAAAGAAACTGTTTTGCAATATCTTGAAAATGGTAGATTTTTTGTCGACCAGATTGATAAATACGACCTCATGATGCTCCCCCAGAAGAAAGAGGGGTGGGTGAATGTATATAAATCATATAATGTAGGAAAGAAAATCCCTTGCATGGCAAGTATTTACCCGACCAAAGAGGAAGCAAAAAAATCTTCCGTAGTAGGATTTGACTATGTTGATACCGTTAAAATCGAGTGGGAGGAGTAACTATGAAACGAATCATTGAAGAAATAGAGGAATCAGTAAGGATACACGGATATGACGGGCAGCAAGGATTGGGTATGTGGCTTGATTACCTTGTCGATATGTTCGATGTGAAATACATCGTTAACGGGACATATGACAAACACTTGGAAGATAAAGCGAAGGAAGACGAACACCTGTTTAATGCCACTATATTGTGGCTTGAAATAGTAAGCAAGGGAATCGAGTCGAGCGGCTGGATAGATGTGTTCGGGAATATATACGAGGAGATGTATCAATCAAAAGGAAAATCTTCGATGCTGGGACAGTTCTTTACACCGGAAGGATTATGTACTATAATGGCAAAAATCAATGGGGGAATAAGTGGAAAGACAGGAGACCCTGCGTGCGGCTCGGGACGGACATTGCTAGCTGCATATACAGAGAATAAAAGCGGCTACTACGTCGGCGAGGACATAGACGGAATTAGCTGCAAAATGTGTGCCCTCAATTTAATGGTTCACGGGGCAAGAGGGCGGGTTATTTGCCACGACACGATTGCAAGCCCGGTGTACTTTAATTGGGGCTACGAGATTAACGAGGTACGTTACCCTATTCCCACTCCGTTTTACTCTCTCCGACTTATATCAAACGTTAGGACTGATGAAGAGATAGTTAAGATTGAAAATAACGTTGAACAGTTAAAATTATTTTGATATGGACATTGAAATATTGAAAGGGGAGTACAGCCGGAAGATGGAGAAGGCTCTGAAAAGGGGCGACTTCGCTCTGTTTGACAACTTACGAAGGCAATACGACCGACTACTGCAAACCCGTGAGCAAGTCACGGCAAAAACAATCACCGACACCATGAGCAAAGAGGACAAAGAGAAATGTAATCGCCTCCTGAGAAAAATCCCAGTGTTGGCGGACATTGCAGAATCCTCCGCCGTCGATTTACTTTCGCTACTGAAAAAATATGACGGCACTGTTACCCTCCCTATGCTGGAAGAACTGCGGGCGTTCAACCACATCGCCCGTGACCTGCGATCCATCATAGACCGTGTAGGCGACGAATCTTTTGCCATTTCCTTTGGAGATACATGTGACAGGGTGAACAAAAAAATCGAAAGCATATTTGATGAAAATTAGGAGTAAAATATGAGTTATAAAAAATTATTTGAAACATGATTGAGAGTATATACAAGTCATATCCTTTCTGCGAGAATTGGGAGAAGAAACATTGCAAGAGTGTCATTGAGGAAGCCTATCAGTGGGGTGAACAACTCAAAAAGAAAAATATTAAGCAAAAAATTAATACAAGAATAAACATGATGAGATTTTATAATGGGACAAAGCAGGATATAAACGGAAATTGTAAAGTTCCCAAAAGTTAAACTCTTGACTATGAGTAAAATAAGGCTGTAAATATTTGGTTAACTCACTGATAATGAGTATCTTTACAATACTAAAAGAAACCAATATTATTTACTAAAATAGTATAGCAATGAAAACATTTGATTTTTATCAGGACCGCAAAGTAACATGTTGGGAGCGTACTCAGTTTTCTATCGAAGCAGAAAGTTATAAAGAAGCGTTAGAAATAATAAAATCATGGGAAGGTGAAGATGTACTTTGTTTTGAAGATGACAAGCAGATAATGGTTACAGACGGAGAAACTTTATATGAAACATCAGAGGCTATTTCTCCTATTGATAACGGAGGTAGACCAACCATAGAAGTATTTGATAGTACAGGGAACAAAATTACTGATAATGTCATGAAAACACGATTATGAAAGTATATAACTCAAATGGTATATTGGTAGCAGAAGGCTACTTTGTGTCCAATCCTAATTTTGTCTCCAAAGGTGAATACAAAGAAACAGAATTAGATAGATACAAGCGTAGTGTTGATTTTCGAATAACGAGCTGTGGTAACAGGTATGAAATCATCTTCAATAAGCCTGTTGTTCTCAAAAAGACACGTTCTATCAAGCGCATAAGCAGCAACAGTTATGCATACCTTGTTACAGAAAAAGCCTTAGAAAGCCTAAAAAATCAATATACTTACGCTTGCGATTTTTGATAAAAGTGAAAAAATAAATATGATAATCTTCTGTAAAAAAGAATAAATTATGGGATGGAAACCTTGTAGAGGGTCTGGAACCTTGTTTGATAAAGCTCAGATTCGTGAGCAAAAATATAAAGATGAACTAAATTATCTGATAAATAATCCAAATTCAACGATTAAAGATATTTCTAAAGCCTATTATCATTTGCTTATAGCACTTAGGGATCGACAAAATTATTTCGGAGGTAATCATTCTATTAGATTTGGAGTTTTAATTCCTCCTATGTTTGTAGAAATAATGAAATCTAATAAAGAACTTTGTTATAAACCGTTGCAAAACTATATTGTATAATGATACTAATAATCCAAAACGGTTATAGCGTCGCTTTTAGTACATCTTCAATCACGCACGATGTATCATATCCTATTTTAGATAAAATACGGCGACTAAATACAGTAGACTACATACTGTGTGAAATATAGTTTAAAAGTATATGAAATTCATTCACTTTTACTATTTTTGAAAAAAAATCGTATGAAGTAATACGAAACAAGCCTATGGACGAAATAACCGCTATATTAAACAGTGCCCGACCCGTTGATAATATTATCAATGACTTAAAAAGAAAATCCGTTTGTGTTCCTTCATGGGAATTTCTTATTAAAGCGTATGAACCATCATTCCATGAAATAGCCAAAGATACTATAACACGAAAAGATAAAATACGCAAAGACGGGACAAAAGAAGAAGCATCACGCATTTACATTGGCCTTGAAAAGCTGCTTACAAAGCGTATGACCGAGTTCATGTTTGCCATTCCTGTAAAACGTATCTACCACAACACAGAAGGATTTGAAGTCCGCCAACAGATAGCAAAGGCTATAGAGGCAATTTACAAGTATGCCCGAATCGATACAGAAAATATTAAACGTGCAAATGCGTATTTCGCCTCATGCGAAATTTTCACAATTTGGTACGTAGTAGAAAAGACCAATACATTATATGGTTTTAATAGTAAGTATAAGCTAAAATGCAAGACATACTCGCCAATGGAGGGAGTAAAACTATATCCATTGATCGACGAGCTTGACGATATGCTTGCAATGTCCTTTGAATACACCAAAAGGGTAAAGGACGAAGTAATTACTTATTTTGAGACATACACATCGGACAAACATTATAAATGGAAACAAAATGGTAAAGGTTGGGAACCTGTCGGTACTGTTGAACAAATACGATTAATGAAAATACCCGGTGCATACGCATTTAGACCTGTTCCTATATACCACGGATTAACTCGTATTCGCAAAGAATTGGAATATACACTTTCTCGTAACTCCGACGTGATTGCCTATAATTCAGCACCAATTTTGAAAATAGCAGGTGGTATAAAAGGTGGAGAAGATAAAGGAGAAAGCCGTAGAGTTTACCGTGTGGAATATAATGGAGACGTATCGTATGTATCATGGTCGCAATCTATCGAAGCATTGAAGTATCATGTGGAAACCCTGCTTAAACTCTATTGGATGCAATCGCAGATGCCGGACGTTTCTTTTGACAACATGAAGTCTTTAGGGAACATAGGTTACGATGCCAGACAAATGCTTTTGACCGACGCACACTTAAAGGTTGGAGACGAAAGCGGCTCATGGATTGAGCTTTTCGAACGTGAGGCAAGTGTCATCAAAGAATTTTTGAAGCACATGAACACATCATGGGCAAGCGAAATTGATAATATAGAGATTGAACATATCATTACCCCCTTCATACAACAAGATGAAGATGCCACAGCAGATCGCTTATTGAAACTTAATGGCGGAAAACCAGTCATGTCTCAGCTTGAATCTATCCAACAGGCAGGTTATAGCAATGACGCGCAGGCTACATTGGAACAGATACGGCAAGAGGAGACTATCACTTCACAAAGCAGGGTCGACAATATATTTGGAGAGTCAGCAATTTAATTAGATAATTATGGGAAATATCAGTTTTCAAGATAAAGGTGGCGTGGGTATATTGCTTATGCCGCTGGCTTAAAATATATCTTAAAGCTATAAAACGGCATGTATGGCAAAGCCGAAAACTCCAAATCAGAAACGCAAGTACGGCGAGCTGAATAAACGGCTCGCCAAATACGTCATGCTTGTGGAATCCATATACGAGGATTTGAATTTAGAGGCGGCTAAAATAGTCGGAATTACCGATTTTACCATTGATAGTGATAGGCCGTTTATGTGGTCGGATTATCCCCAAACAAGAAAACGGATAAGAGACTTACAAGAAAGGTTCGTTGAGGACATCGGAGCTGTAATATATAGTGGCACTTCTGAAGAATGGAAAAACAGCAACGAAGTTCAAGATCTTCTTGCCAACAAAGTATTGCAAACTTATGGCGCAACCATAGGAAAGGAGAAATACGAAATCCTATACCAGCCCAATAATGATGCATTGAAAGCGTTTCAGCAACGTAAGGATAAAGGATTTACCATATCAGATAAGTTGTGGAATCAATCGACTCTGTATAAACAGGAACTTGAAGAAGCCATATCATGTGCCATTCAAAAAGGTACGAGTGCAATTACATTAAGCAAGCAAATCTCCAAATATCTGCTCGATTTCCCGCAACTACAAAAAGATTACAAGGATAGGTTCGGAAAAGCATCACGGGCAATGGATTGCGAGTATCGTTCTATCCGTTTGGTTGCTTCCGAAATCAATATGGCATACCGCCAAGCAGAAAACCTACGCTGGCAACAGATGGACTTCGTGGTGGGATATGAAATCAAGTTGAGCAACAACCATACTTGCAACGGAAAGCCTTTCCAAGACATTTGCGATATACTAGCCGGGAAGTACCTGAAAGACTTCCAATGGACCAGTTGGCATCCCCTTTGCCGGTGTTACAAGATACCCATTCTAAAAACCGAAGAAGAATTTTGGGAATGGGACGGTCGGAATGAAGCCACGACAGCAAGCGTGAACGAAGTTAAAGACGTACCGGACGCTTTCAAAAAGTGGGTATTAGATAATCAAGAGCGCATCAGCACAGCAAAAAAACGTAATACTTTACCATACTTTTTGCGTGATAATAAATCCGTTTATCAGAAAATAACAGTTGAAAGTTCCATTTCGGAAATTGTAAAACGAGCATCATCAGTGGGAGATGAAGTACAGTCCATAGCAGAACGGATCGCAATAAAAAATGGTGGTTATGTTACGCCTATTAATTTCAAGAGTACAACTTCTATCACAAGAAAAGTCATCACAGAAGGTATAACTCCATACGATATTAAAGATGCTGTAAGAACAACCATAATCGTTCCGAAGTCCCGAATAGAAGATGTGTTAGAAGAACTGTACAAAACGGAAGGCTTCTTACGCCTTAAAAGGCAAAAACCAGAATCATTCATGGGATATAGTGGAAACATCGTAAACATAAGAACCACAAATGGTCTTACTGCGGAAATACAGGTTAATACGGAACGTATGATTTTTGCAAAAGAAAGGCCGGAAGATGCGAAACGTATTCTTGGTAAAAAACGTTGGGAAGAAATACATAATGAGACAGGAATGGAAGGTGGTCTCGGACATAAATATTATGAGCAATGGCGCATACTCGATAAATCAAGTAATGAAGCACTAAAAATAGTAGAAAAATCTATTGAATATTATAGTCATTTCCGATAAAAATAATTATCTTTACATATAAATATGAACCCAAATATCCTACAAAAAAAATTACAAGCGGGTGAAGAAGTCTATATTTTAGACGATTTTGAAGAATCTGCAATACGTCTTGTTCTTGAAAATGGAAAGACAAATGCTTTCATTAAGCACAAAGGAAGACGCAATGAAAAGGAAATATCACAGTCAAATGAAACCGTTTGCGAGATAATATTAGGAGGTATAGAAATACCCAAATCAGAATATGACATGTACTAAAAATTCACTATTAGAAAAAGCCCTTCAAATCGCCGTCAAAGCCCATAGCGGACAAACCGATAAAGCTGGAGCAGCCTACATCTTCCACCCTATCCGTGTGGCAAACCGATGCAAAACAGATGAGGAGCGCATAGTAGCTTTATTGCATGACACGATAGAAGATACCGAAGTTACTGCTGAATATTTACTAATGGAAGGCTTTCCTCATAATATTGTGGATGCTATACTTTCTGTCACTCGTAACGATGATGAGATCTATGACGATTTCATAAAACGGTGTAGATTGAATCCTATTGGAAGACAAGTAAAGCTGCACGACTTGGAGGACAATTTGGACGTAACCCGTTTACCTCAAATAATAGAGGAAGACTTACCGAGATTGAACAAGTATCTTAAAGCGTATAAGTTTTTGCTGTCATTGTAGAGAAACGGTCATGAAGCAAATCAAGCTATCAAAACAGGAGAAGCAAGTGTTGCGTTTAATCAGCAGCGGGATTGTCTGCCCAAACACTTATCCGCACCATATATTCATTTCGTGCGTAGACTCGCTGGAAAGATTAGGTCTTGTCAAAGGTCTATGGAACGAGGGGCATGAACTTGAAGATGTCCGCATAACGAAATATGGAAAAATTTATCTTGCCACCAATCCTAACTTGCGCAATCCCATAGACTGGAAATGGATTATAACTACCATCATCGCAGTAGCAAGTGCCATATTCGGCGCTATGGCCTTGTTTGTGGCTTGCTCGATAAAATACGGATAATTCCTTTGATTTAAAGAATTGATGTTTGTACAACTCTAATTTGGCATTTGTTTACATACGTCTATTTTGAGGCATATAAAAAGCGGTGAGATTAATTTTTCATCGCTTTCTTTTCATCTTTTCTGCTACAACTTTTGGGGAAACATCTTTCACCAATTTATCCGTTTAATATGTTAAAAACATACTTTTCACCTATTTATGCTTGTATATATGTCGTTTATAAAATACATTTGCAGCATATAAACATTCAAAATGACAAAATACGAACAAATAAAATTAATCCAAATAGCACTATATGTGTTACAAAAAACAGGTGGTATTGACTATTACCACTTGTTCAAGATTTTGTATTTTGCAGAATTGAAGCATTTAGAAAAATGGGGAGCACGTATCACATCGGATAGTTTCTACGCCCTTGACTATGGACCTGTACCCACATATTTATATGACGTTGTAAAAGGAGGCGATATTCCGAACACCGATTTGCTAAAGCTCTTCTCAGACAATGTCCAGTTTGCCGGTAAAGATGCTCCAAATGTCCTGTTGCCAAAGGCGGAAGTAAATATGAATTATATTTCCCAATCTGAAATAGAAGCATTAAACGCTTCGATAGAGGAAAACGCTCATCTTACTTTTAGCCAATTAAAAAATAAGTCGCATGACAGTGCGTGGTATGAAGCATACAATCAGACAGGATCAAAAGCAATATCTTCTATCAGTATGGCTAAGGCTTCAGGTGCTGATGAGGCTACACTTGAATATATAAAGGAACAAATAGAATTGGAAGACGCATTGTCATGACAAAACTATCTGATTTATTAGATGAAGATTCAATGAAAGACATTACCCGAAACACAATTAAAGTGGGCAATGTCTTTCGTATTGAAATGAATCAGAAAAATGGCATAATCCCAAAGAAAGGAGATATTTCACGTCACAAGTTCTTTATCGTACTTGGATTTGATTCTGACGGCAACATATATGGTGGAGTAATCATAAATTCCAATATCAATCAGCATGTTCCCCAATCTGTTAGAGATTGGCAGATGCCTATAAAATGTTCAAAATATTCTTTTCTTGAATATGATTCTTTTGTGGATTGTTCAAAATTAAAAAGTGCAAGTGCTGACAAGTTCAGTATATGGAAATATTTAGGGTTTATAGAATTAGAAGACGTAGAGCTTATAATCGGTACAATAAAAGAAAGTCCAAATGAAACACCTGAACATTTGGCTGTGTTCGGACTATAAACTTTTAATTCACTCTCAGAATTTGTGAAGATATGGGGATTTCTTTTAAAACTGAATTTCGTCTTAGTAATTAGACTATTTCCAACCATGCGTTTTCATAAACATCGGTGTACACTCACAATCTACATAGCCTTTTTACTATAGATGTGTCATATATGTCTATAAAACAAGATGTTTTTTCATTGATAGAATATTTTAATATAGAATGTTGTCGGAAAATGGAATATTTTTTATATATTTGTTGTCATGAATAGTAAAAAATGAATTTATGACAAAAGAAATTATACAATGCTCAGTGTTTCCTGCTGAACATGAATTCAATTCGGATAAATTTAAAGCATCCGTATTGACCGATAAATTTGAAGAATGTTTAAGAATTGGAGTTACAACAGGTTTAAGTAAAACACAGGAAAAATTTCGCGAAGGGCTCAACTCGATGAGCGTAATATCTCATTGTCTTCATGAAGATATATATAATGCAATAAAAAATGAACTTTCTGCTCAGATGACCTCAGAACATTTTGTTTTTACTTCAAATATATCTGGAAATGAACGATTATTTTTTGAATATCAAGGTTATGCTTTTATCATAAAATTGGCAGATAGCACTCGAAATAGGACTAAGCAGGAGGATAAAATTCGAAATCAAGAATTAGGATGCCATGTCATTTCCATAGTATATACATTAGATACATTTAGGGAAAATATAAATACGCTAAGTCTGCAATATATTAAAGGACAAACCACTTTATGGAAATATTCTATTCCGACACAACAAATAGTAGATGTTGTAGAAATAGAAAGTGAAAACAAAGAAATTGTTGCACAGAAACCCAGATTTAAGAAAACGAACCACAATAAAGAGGCTGTATGAATAATATAAATTTCTCATTACTTGAAACAGTTCGATTGTTAAGGCAAAAAACGCAAAAAGAAGTTGCTGAGGCTGTAGGAATATCTCAATCGTCTTTATCGAAAGCCGAGCACGGACTTCAAGAGCTACCAAGAGATATAATGGAAAAATTGTGTAAATACTACGATTTTCCCGAAACATTTTTTATGCGTAGTGAAGGGATTTCTCCACTAGGGCATCTCTATTATAGAAAGAAACTTACTGTTACAAATAAAATAATAGATTCTTTTGTTGCCAAAGTAAAGATTTTTAAAGCGATCATTGATGAATTAATGTCTGCTGTTGAATTGCCAGAATACACTTTAGGTAATTATATCCCAAATGAAAATTTGTCAGCTAAAGAAATTGCTCGTAATATACGATATAAACTAAAAGTTTTCAATGGTGCAGTTCCCAATTTATCAACATTGCTTGAAAATAACGGTGTTATTATTATTCGTTTTGATTTTGGAACCGATAAAATAGATGGATTAACAACAATAACAGATTCCGATAAGAAAGTAATGTTTATTAACAATCAAATGCCTAATGACAGAATTCGCTTCTCAATGGCTCATGAGTTAGGACATTTGGTGATGCATTTAGAAAATCCGCCTTGTTCTTCTGATGATGCAGAACGTCAAGCGGATGAATTTGCTTCAGAATTTTTAATGCCAGAGGAGGAAATTTTTCCAATGTTGCAAAATTTGAATGTACAAATATTAGGTATACTCAAAAGAAAATGGCGAGTATCTATGCATGCTTTAGTTAGAAGGGCTAGGGACTTGGACGCTATTACATATCAGCAGTATCGTAATTTGCAAATATACTTTTCCAAAAAAGGATATAGTAGAATTGAACCAATACCTCTTCCTGTAGAACATCCTACGATGTGGGAAGAAACACTAAATTTGTATCGAAACGAATTAGGATATACCGATGAGGATTTAATGAGTGTGATGCGCATTAATAAGGCTGATTTTATTAATTGGTTTGTCTGTAAACCGAAGGTTATTCCTATGAATATTTTTCGAATGAAATAATGCTTATGAAAGAGATAATAAACAAAATCATTCAAGACTTAGGCGATGATAAGCCGATTAAAGGTATATTATTGAAAGCTCAGATAGTCGCATCCAAATTGGGTAATAATGACTTTGAAATGTGGATAAGAAACGAACAAAATGGATATCCAGATGCAAAAAACCTTCCAGATTATAGAATTCTCAATGCTATTGTAAAGGCCAATGTTTCACAACCATTTGTGGGAATGTATCAAAACATCATAATTCCTCAAGGTATTTTTGATAATGCTATCATAAATGATTGCATGAGTCATGTGTGCATTGTTCATTCACTAAACGAAATAGAAAATATAGGCAGTAGCCAAAAAACTGGAAATGTATCTATTAATTCTCCATCCATGGCATATACCGAAGTAAACAAATATGTTTCTGGGAATGTAGAAAAAGTATGGCAGGAGTTCTCTGTGTCTTCATTGGTGTGTATTGTTGATAAATTTAAGTCAAAGCTGTTATCATTTTTTCTAGATTTAGATGAAAAAATTGATGCAGGTATTAATTTTTCGAAAATTGAAGGACAAAAAGTGATAAGTAATATTATGAATAATTATTATATTAATTCAGTAGTAGCTAATACAGGAGATGGTAATGTCAATACAGGAAATATTTCAGACAGTGATCTTACATTATATATATCAGACCAAGATCAAAAAGAAAAACTACAAAGTGTAATCTCTCAGCTTGTAGAAAAAGCAAGTGATATAGATAATTCAGACCTAAAAATGGCAATTGATACGATAAAAGAAGAGTGTAATAAACCATCTTGGGGTAAGAAAACCTTAAAATTGGCATTGAACGCTATACAAGGTATTGCTACGGGAATAGCAGCAAATCAACTAACACCGATTGTAACACAAGCATTAGCTCTATTATGATTCAGATAAAATGAATTTCAATAGATACCAAGATACTTAACAATATTTACATATGTGCTTACTTTTCGTATCTTTTATACTGCCTTACGATTCACCGCCTTAGAAAGTCGTATAATAGCCCTCAAAGGTTAATAATGTTGAAAAGTGTATGAAATTCATATACTTTACTGTATATTTGCAAAAAGCGTATGAAGATGTACGCCACCCGACTTGTCGTAAACACCTGTTTGTCCGTTTAGGCGGAGACACATCTGAAAGAAGATGCGAATAGTCTGCTGGCTACATTGCTACGCAGACTATTTTTTTGTTTAAACCTAAATGAAATGAACAGACAACATCAAGTTTTCGTAAGGTTGAAACTTAAAGCGAAGGCGTTAGGGTTCAACGCAAAGGAATTGAAGGGTATCGCCGCCAATATTGCCGATAACCTGAAATCCGCAGAAGATGCCTCAGAAGAGGATGTAAACGCAGAAATCGACGAGCAGATAGAAGCGGTTCTCCCTTACCTCACTTTCGGCCAGTCGCAAGCCAACCGTTTGCTTGACGAATGGAAGAAAAAACACCCCGAATCAGAAGAAGATGATGATGACGACGTTGACGATGACACGTCAAAAGGCGGCTATCGTCCAGCTGGTTCAAACAAGAAAAATCCCAACAGCAAAGGAAATGAACAAGACGAAGAACCCGCATGGTTTAAGTCTTTCAGAGAGCAACAGGAAGCCCGTTTTGCAGCATTGGAAGGTGAAAAAGTTTCTAACTTGCGTAAAGCCAAACTTGAAGCCCTGCTGAAAGACACTGGAACATTCGGTTCACGTACCTTGAAAAGCTTCTCTAAGATGAACTTTGAAAGTGACGACGATTTCGAGGAGTTCTATTCAGATGTTGAGGAAGACCTGAAGAATTACAATCAAGAGCGTGCAGATGCAGGTTTGGCAACATTGGCAACCCCTCCTGCTGCCGGAAGTAAAGGTTCGGGTAAACAAGACGAAGTATTAACCGACAAAGAAGTTGAAGATTTAGTCAACACTTTCTAAGTCAAAAAAGAAATTGTAACAATGGGTGCAACAGCAAATTTATCAAGCGAAATGGAAGTTCTCAATGCCGGAATGGATTCTGTCGTAATTCGGCATTATGTAGCTGGCATTATCGGAGGTCGTACTCTTGACGTATCAAATTATAACCTTCCGGTTATTAAAGCCGGGCACGTTGTTATTCGTGATCCGTCAACAGACACGTACAAACCTATGCCCGTAAAATCATCTGGCGATGGATACGACTCACTTCCCGGTTCTCATGAATATGTAGGAGTAGTTGTATGTACAAAACCAACTAGTGAACCATTGGTTGGTATTATGTATAGTGGCGAAGTCAATGATTTGGCGAGTCCATACCCCATAGACGACATAAAAGCGGCTATGAAAACGGCATTGCCAACTCTTGTATTCTTACACGATTAATGTAGAAAGGAGGTAAAAAAATGAAAGAATCACTATTTATTGAATACATCAGAAAGATTTTCCCGAAACTTCAAACCATCATCGAGAGAATCAATGGTAAGCGAGGCAATCAGCTTACATATCTTCACAAGACAATGCTTCGCAAAGAATATTCCGCAGACCAAAAGTGGGAAAGTGCATCAGTTAACACAACTTATGTTGCGGCCGACATGGTAGCAATGGACTCACCTCTCCCTCCTAAGATGAGAGACTCCATTGCTCACGCAAATGGTACATTGCCAAAGGTCGGAATGAAAAAAATTCTTCGTGAGACTCAGATCAACACAATCAACATCATGAAAGCTCAAGGAGCTGCGTTCACTAATATAGCTAACAAGCTAACCAACGATGCGGTAGCTTGCTCTGTTGGTATTGATGAAAAGAACGAAGCAAACTTTTTAACTGCTTTATCTGATGGAGTTGTAATCGTTGAAGATGAAAACAATACAGGAACTGGATTGCGCATAAATTTCAACTATTTACCGCAAAATAGCTTTGGTGTAGAAACAGCTGGAACTATTTCCTCTGATGACATAAAGCGTGTTATTGCAAAAGCTGACGCAGATGGAAACTCAATTACAACGATAGCAATCTCGTTATCGACTTACAATAAAATGAGACAAGAACAATGGGCAAAAGAATTGGTTGCCAACTATCGAGGTCAGACATTCGACAGCAACACTAAGTTACCTGTTCCTACTGCTACATTATTTGACGAAGCATTTGCCGATGACAACAACGGAATTACATTCTTAAAGATTGACCGTACAGTCATTTCTGAGAAAAATGGTAAACGCATTCCGTACAAACCGTGGAATTCGAACAAACTAATATTCCTTACTACACAAGAAGTTGGTGCATTGGTTTGGGGCACACTTGCAGAAGTTACTAATCCCGTAGCAGGAGTAATTTATTCCACGGTAGATGAATACAAACTTATCAGCAAGTATTCTAAAAATGATCCTTTGCAGGAATTTACAAGTGGTCAAGCATTAGTTCTCCCTGTTATTGAAAACGTAGACCAAATCTACTCTCTTGACATCTCAGAGGCTCAAACGATTGACACTACCGAAGAGGGAAAAGATTCTACCGATAAGAACATCACCATTTGGGGACAAGCTTACATAAAAGCAAACTTCGTCGCAGAGTTCAATAAAATAACCGGTAAAAACTTATCGACGACTATTTCAGACGATAAGTTAATTGCTGCTGTAAACAAATTGAATGATGCCGATGAAGCTAAGCTCAAAAAAGCTGTTGAATCATATAAAACAACAAATGGAGATAGTTAAGCCATGAAGACAATTCAGCAAGCTCTTATAGACGAAATACATTACCCTATCCCAGAAGGTTTTGTAGAGAATGTGATGATAAAACGCAAACTCAATCCAGTTGGTGATTGCGATTCAGATACAATGAACTCAAAGGAGTATATGGGAGCTTTGGCTGACTGTCTTTGGTCTTTAGTTCAGTCTATCAATTTTTCTGAAGCAGACAAGTCTTTCGGTTCTTTATCAGATAAAGACAAAGAACGTATTCTGTTACGTGTTAACTCAATCTATAATGCCATTGGTGAACCTTCGGTAGAGTTGGAGGCAAAGCCAATGGTATATATAGGTGACTGCCTTTTGTAATATGTCAGTAATAAGACTATATCCACACAGATTGCAGTACCTCGTATCAAAAGATGGTTACGAGGATAGCAACGGTGATTATCATGAAGGAGAAACTAACTGGGAAGGCTGTATTGAATGCGACGCAGTTCCTGCTGGTAAAGCCTCTGAAAAAGAGTTTGACGATGGTATTGTAAGAAGCTATTCATATACAGTTTATCTACGTGCAAATTGTCGAACATTCATGATAGGTGACAGGATTAAGATACATCTGCTTGAAGGAATTGAAAGGGAGTTTAGTGTGAAAGGTTTCCATCGCTACCAGAAACAATGTAAACTATGGGTATAAGAATGACCACCAAGCTAAGCGAAGTGCATGACATGCTCATGAGAGAAGCAGAGCGTGTCGAGCGTCTTACTATTCGTGCTTTATCCAAACTTGGCGAACAATGCGTTACAAAAATTCGTGATAGAGCAGGTGATAAAAAGTTGGTACGACCAAACAGGCAACTTGCGTAGTTCGGTTGGATATGTGATTGCTCATAATAAGAACATCATTCAATACTCAACTTTCAACCAAGTGATGCAAGGTTCAGAAGGTGTAAAAACAGGTAAAGACTTAGCGGAAGAACTTGCTAAAAGATATTCTAATAACTATGTACTTATCGTAGTCGCCGGAATGAACTATGCTGAATTTGTAGAAGCGATGGATAATAAAGACGTACTTGCATCAACCGAACTTTGGGCAAGAGAACAAGTTCCATTGATGCTTGAAAAACTTAAAAGACAGATTGCGAAATAATGAAATCCGATATTGAAATAGCTAAGTTCGTTTATCACAAAATTAAAGGTACAGAACTCGAATGTAATGTCTCCGGTAAATTGAGTGACAGAGGAAGGCCCAACAAATCTGATAAAGAAGATATAGTCATATCTGTTCTTGCAAATGAAGGTTGCGGGCAAATACAACGAGCCTATGTGAATATCAATATATATGTCAAAGACTTATGGGACTCTGAAGCCAAAATATGGGAAAAAGATTCAATCCGAATTCGTGAATTATGCGAACTATCGAAGTTTTTATTCTCTATACGAAAAGACGAATATCATACGGTTCCATCACAATGCAGTCAAAAAACTGATTCAACAGGAGTTTCATTTGAAGACGGACATACAGAGCATTTCATTAATAACAAACTGTACATAGAGATAAATAACGAATAAATTTTTAATATAAATTAGGTATATCATGGCAGTAATAGGATGGGGTAAGCCCCGTGTATTTATAAAAGATTTGGATGCTTCTGCTCCTAAATGGGAGGAATTACCTACCCCTGTGGAAGATTCTACACAGTTGACAACAACAAAAGGAGATAAACAAGAAGCAAAAATCGAAGGAGGCGAAAATGAGGATGTAAAGTATGGAAAGAATACCTATGCTTTGGCATTGAACATTCGTGCCGCAAAAGGACGTAAGCGTCCTGTAAGTGATAGCGATGGTGTTGTTGCACACAATTATGCCGTTGTTGTTCAACCGGAAGACCCAGAAGTTCAAGGCTTCTGCATGGAGAAAACGACAGTTTCCGTCGAAGACACTTTTACTTCTGCTGACGGTGGTGTTTGGGCATACACTTTTGATGCTTTGAAAGCAGCCGCCGATAAAAAACAAATTCAGTGGGGTAAAATCATCGTGACGGAATCTGGTGGAAACATCAGTAAAATTGAATGCGATCCTGAAGATGAGTCTGGAGACGGTGATAAATTCGAAGTAGCTCCTAATCCAAGTGTTGGTGGATAATTCAATAGGTTGTAGATAGAGCCAAACGTGGGGGCTTCGTACCCACGTGTTCTGCGTATCTAGTGTAACGGTAGCACATATACACTCCATGTATAAAGTTGTGGTTCGACCCCACAGTTGCGCTCAGTATAATTTATTTTGCATGGACAAAGAAGGGAAAATAATAGAAATGGATATTGCAGATACTATCATGGAAAGACCTTATGAGTTCCATATAGGAGAAATGCAATTCTACTTATACCCTGCCACATTGGGTAAAATATACCTTTTATCACGTCTTACCGAAAATTTAGAAAAAATAAAGACAAAACTTCAGTTATACTTAAATAAAATGGCATCGGGAGAGTTTTACATAAATGGGAAAGACTGCTATACAAATTGGGGTATAAGTATGGATACATCATCTCTTTCCTCCTTAATGACACCGTCACCTTTAAAAGAGTTCATCGAAAACAAGTCTCGATTAGAACATGGCAAACGAGTCCTGTCCTCTAATCCTAAAATCGATGAACGAAATATCACTTTAACTTTTAACCTGACGGCAAAAACGGAAGAAGAATTCTTTTCAAGATACAACAACTTTTGTGAAGAATTGGCAACAGGCATAATAAATATAAAAACAAAGTATCAACCAAATATTACTTACAAAACAATCTATATTTCATGCAATCAATTTACGCAATTCATGAGAGGAATAGCACGATTTTCTCTAAAACTTGTCGAATATAATCCAGCAGATAGAAATTCATAAAAAAGTGCATGTTTTTCATACACTTTTATTATCTTTGACTGAAATCGTATGAAGATATACGAAACCATCATGATAGACATTAAAAACATACAAGGAGAGACTATTTTATCAGTTCCTATAACAGAAGAGTGTGTTCATGTAGAGGAATTGATGAAATCCGATTATGTAGAATTGTCGTGGAACTCGGACCAAAATGAAGAGATTCCGGTAGGGGCTTATATTATACTCGATGGTGAGAAATATTCTCTTTTGGAGCCATATAATCCAAAACAAAAGAACGAGGTCGAATTTCAATACAAACCACAATTTCATTCGAAATTTATATCATGGGGTAAAGTGCCTTTTTTCATGTATTCTTACGATGAGAATAACGAGATAACGAATCGGGAGCCGGATTGGTCTCTTACCGATAACCCGGCCAATTTCATGAGTGTTATTTGTAAGGCTATCGAGAACGAAACCGGGGATACATGGACTTACGCCGTCGATTCTTCTCTTAACGCTTCCACTTCTTTGTCTTTCCAATCAATCGACATATTGTCTGCCTTGAACAGTATAGCATCTGCGTTTGAGACAGAATGGTGGGTTGAGAAAAATTCTATGATTATTCATCTGTCGAAAGCCGAGCATGGAGCTGTTGTTTCTCTCGAAGTTGGTGAAAGCATCAATACACCTTCGGTCACGGCGGGAAAAGATGGGTATTATACCCGATTTTACGCATTCGGGTCAACTCGAAACATCGTACAGGAATACAAAGGTGCTAATGTCAACAATTTGGTCAACAAACGGCTGACTCTTGACCCAAAAAAATATCCAAACGGATATAAAGATATAAGGCCAAACCTTCAACAGGGAGAGATATTTAGCAAAATCCTCCTGTTCGATGATATATACCCTTCATCGGAACTCTCCATATCAGATGTCAGATTCCGCCTTATGTGGCGTATAGACTCGGAAACGAATGATAAAATACAGATAGGCACAGATGAAAATGGAGACCCTATATACGACCAATATGCAATATGGTATTTTCAAATACCGGAATTTAACTTCGACAATTCCCCTTATGACGAAGAAAAAAATCCGAATGGTATGCGTATACCAAATAAGGAACCTTCGGTACATTTCCAATCGGGGGCTTTGCAAGGTATGGAATTTGAGCTTATATACCATGATGAGAGTAAAACAATAACGAGTGATGATGGCATAAGCTTCGAAGTCAAAAAAGGAGATTTCGAGATTAAATATAAAGAGGAAGAAGGTAACTATATTATCCCTGCTATTACGGGACTTATACCGTCGGAAAATGACGATATTATCCTATTCAACATAAAAATGCCGGAAGAATATACAGATTCAGCGTACATACGTCTAGAAACGGCTATGAACGAAGAAATAGAACGGCTTTCTTCCGACCAGAACAACTACCAATTTTCATCTAATCCTGTGGTGTTCGATGAAAACAATCCTGATTTATCCATAGGAAGAAAAATCGAATACATAAACGCAGGATATTCATATGTTACTCGTGTTATAAGCCTTACAACCAAACTCGACTATCCTTGCGAACAGACTATTACCATCGGGAACAACCTAATAAAAGGGAATACGCAAGAACTGAAAGAAGAGGTCGCATCTGCCAATAAGAATATCGACTTGATTTCTGCCATCAATGATATGACGGCTTCCCTGCAACAATCGTATCAACGGACTGTAAAACAAATGCAGGAAGGATTTGCCCGTATTAACGATATGTGGAAATTCGACACAGAGTTGGAAAATACGATATACTCGAAATTTAATGTGTATTCACAGGGTGGAATATCCGCTCTTGGTGTATGGCGTGGAGAAGGGGGTGGCGGTGGTGAAGGAGGGCTCATCAAGCTCGTGTATGGGTTCGACGATCTGGGCGGGGCGTTCGACAACACCACGATGACGGATACTTTCAACGCCTACACCATCAACGAGATTTGGAAGCTCGCCAATGCCGGTGCATCTACGATAGGTACAGGCAATGTGGTGACGGCCGTCAGCAAGACAGCCCTCGGTATCGTTGTCACCAAAGGCATCACCCTGTACGATTGGGTGCGGCAGCCGAACAAGCCTACTTATTCGCTCTCGGAGATAAACAACGTGAGCGGTACATATACGGGGCTGACCGTAGGCAATGCGAACAACGCCGATTATGCCACGAATGCCGGATATGCCGTCTCGTCAGGAAATTCCGCCAACACGAATGCTTTTGCGAACAAGGACATTTACCACTACCAAGAGGCCGGGTGGATTATTCTGTCATCGCATAAGTATATAGATTCCGAGAGTCGTTGGTATTGGAACAAGATTGCAACCGTCACGGACAGTCATACGAATTATTCGGGCGTGGTCATCGAAATCGAGGCCGTCGAGGATTATGTGACCGGAGGAGCCGTTTACGGAAGGCTTTACCTTACCTGTGGGGAGGGGGCTATATCCCTTAACTTGATGACCATGCAGAAGTGTCAATCCCAGAGGGACCTGTACATACATGCCTGTATAGACAAGAGCGGGAACGTGTGGGTGAAAACGAATACGCAATGGCATAACCAGTTCCGGTTCAGAACTGTCGGAAAAGAGTACCTCTATATCGACACATATACGAGCGATATAGAAATCACTCTCGACAAACCTGCCGACACGAGCGAGGAGATAGAAAACCGGATAGTCGTGCTCCGGGACGGTAATTTCACGTATTTCTCGAACTCCCGTCTCGACAACGTCACTTGCAGCCAAGCCGATAAATTAGCCAGTTCCCGGACGATTTGGGGACAGTCGTTCGACGGTACGGGTGACGTTTCGGGTAATCTGACCGGTGTAGGCAGCATTTCCATGAGCGGAGATATAAATGGGGTTGAAAGAATTTACTGTTCAGGAGTCGTGGCGGAAACCGGTAGCAAGAGGGTTACTATCTATAATGGCGGAATATTGGCCACAAACTATCTCCGTTCGAACGGGTATATCACATCGGACGGTAACATCACGGCCGGAGGGGATATATCGTCGCAAGGCAATATCTCGGCACAAGGCTCGGTCACCGCCCTGACGACTTCGGACAAACGTTTGAAGCGAGATTTCGATTACACCCGAAGTTATACCGACAGGCTCTTGGCGATGGGCAGGGTATGCGATTTTCTATACACCGAAAAAGCACGGAAGCGTAACAAGGGCGGCGTGGACGGGGAAGCCCATACGGGGCTGATCTATCAAAAGGTGAAAGAGGTATTGCCATCGATGGCCTACGAAACGGAGGACGGTTACGGGGCTCTGAACTACCTGTCGCCCGACTATATCAACACCATCGCCGGGGCAACGCAGGAGACCGCCCGTCTGGTTAAAGCCCTTATGGGAGATATAGAACGATTGAAAAAAGAATTGTCCGAATTAAAAGGGAAAGGAGGAAAGTGAGCCTATGGCCATCGATAAAAACAAGATAGCAGCTCCGGTAGCGATAACCGACCCCTATAACCTACTTGGAATTTATCCGAAGAACGGGGTATGGGACGTGGCCGACATCGTTGCCCTCGAACGACCCCTGTTGCAGGGTGGCCGTCCGGGACGTATCAACAAGTGGAGCCGGCATAAACCGGTGCGCTATCCGCAGGCTGCACCGCTTTCCGAAAACTATCCCCAGCAATCCGGCGGGGTCACTACATACATCAATCAATGGGAAGGAAGCGAAACGGATAAGAATCAAGGCATACGCTATGGCTTGAAAGCTACGATACCGCATGGCACGAATATCGTCGCTATCCATGATACCTCTTTCGATTATGTCGCCTATCCACACCCGGGTACGGATTTTTGTCGCCTCAGTGACTTCGACGGCTACGACCACAATGCGGAACCTAATCTTATCGGAAGTAAAATTGACGAAATCAGTGCGGATGTGCCGTATCTTTTTGTCGACATCAACTATTACGACACTTCGGTGAATTCTACCGGTGTACCCGTCGAATCATGGCTGGCACTTGCCTCCGACAAGAGTATCGGCGATTATTACCCGGCTATTTTGGCAACCGATGGAAATGGAAGCAGTTTTGCCCGATTGCTGACAAATACCTCTACAAACACCGTAACCACCTTGCGGGTGGGCAATGTGTGGTACTCTGCTTTCAAGGTCAAGTTTTTCAGTGACGGCACTACTCCGCCGATACTTCCTGTCGGACAGAGCGACACATTTCCGGGGGAGGATTCGGTAGGGGCGAATTTGAAGGTGACATTGTTCCTTATCGATAAGAAGTCGTTCGAATACTGGACAGGGGTCGACAAACAGATTACCGTGGCGGATTATTTCCCCATACCCACATCGATAGCCATGACAGCCGAGATAAACAGCACATATACCCCGATTAAAATCGTGGATTTCACTTTCCTTTCGAGTTACTTTCAGGTGCGTATCAGTTTTCCGAACGGAAATCCTCCGGTGGGTGAGAAATACACCTTCCGCATTTCGGGGTCCGGATTCCTCGCGATATATGATTACGAATACAAGGGAGCAGGGATTCTCATTTTGAATATCCCTTTGGGGACGATACATCCGGACCTTCCACCGGGAGCCCATACCTATTACCTGACCTGTTCCGTGTATGGGATCTCCTCGTCGGGCGAGGCCGGCGTCCAACTCGACTCCCTATCCAAAAACGTGACATTCGACATTCCCGACAGCGGGATTATCAGTTAACCATAAATACAAAACATTATGATTGAGTTAGTAAAAATCAGCGAAAACATCAGCCGTTCGTTCAACGGAAAAGAGACTGTGGAAACCCTGCAAGCGGTCAATTACCGAATTGTGGAAAACGGTGTGGAAAAAGGCCATGTCACTGTCGGGCAAGGCAGTTTTAACATGAATGTCTATTCCATGACCTCCACGGTCGAGGAGACGAAAGCTCTGGTGGAAAAAATGTTCAACGCATTATCCGATGGCAGCGATGAGTGACAAAAAGTACGAAGAGAAATACTCATGGGAGGATATTAAGTTTACCATTGGCTTTGAGGACAGAAACAAGCAGCCCATCGATGCCGAGACGAAGAAGTTTAAGTTCATCTACAAGGACGAGGCCGGTTGTTGTTGCGAAGTGAGCTACGACGGGAAGACACGTAAGAACTGTGTGTTCCGTGACGGCGTGCTGTACGGCATATTCAATTCCGGAACTTTCCGCTATGGCTTGCTCACGGTCGAGAGGCACTACTGGATAGAGGATGCCGATTTCGATGACGGCAAATGGGACTATGGCGATGTTTACAAAACCAATATAATCATCAAGTGATATGGCAGATAGTGATTGCATAATCGTTCATGAGCAGGTGGTAGTGCCCGATGCCGCCGTGGTGGAGGAAATGGTTGCCCTGCCCGGTGAAAAAGGAGACAAGGGAGACCCTTTTACCTACGACGATTTTACGCCGGAGCAAATCGCCGAGCTTCAACGTCCTGCGACAGAGGCGGCGGCAGTCGCCAATCAAGCGGCTGAAAAGGCAAACAAGGCGGTCACGGATATAAAGGTTCTCGGTGTCACGTTGACGGCAGAAGAAGCAAAACGGGAATCTGCTGAAAGCAGCCGTACCTCGGCAGAGAGTGAGAGAGCCGAAGCGGAAGTTCTAAGAGAGACGAGTTTTTCCCAAATGCAAACTACGCTCGAAGGGCTTATTACGGATACCCGCACAGCTACATCGAACGCCAACACGGCGGCAGGAAATGCGGAGAATGCCGCAACGGAAGCGAACAACTCGGCAACTCTCGCTAATGAGGCAGCCGATAAAGCTAACCAAGCGGCGGAGAGCATAGACGATAAAATCTCCGGGAAACAAGACAGATTGATTAGTGGAGAAAACGTCGAAATAAAAGACAACATTATTTCTGCGCAGGGGATAAACGGGAAATTATTCGAAGATACGAGTAAAACCTACCAGCTGTATTATTTTAAAAACGGTTTGTTCTTTTATTGCAACAAGGATAGCAGGCTTGCCTGTTGGAATGAACAGACAGGAGAAGATACAGTTTATGATGAAATCCCGTTAATTATACATCCATATCAATATATTAGAAACTCTTGCTTCGTTTATAAAGACGGTAAAATCATTGTACCTAACAGTAGTGCCATCACCTGCTGGGATTTAGATACACGAACTAAGATATGGACTTTATCAGAACCGTACTATAATTGCAACTTCGTCGAATATAAGGACTTCGTTTATTTTTACAAAAATGATGGCGTTCTACGACTGATAGATTTTGAAACCGGTCTCACTGAAAAAGAATTCGATCTGAAAGAATTGTCCGGAGCCTCCATTTCAGATATTCAGAATTTCGGGCAATGCGAATACAACGGATTCAATTATTTCCTGTCGTACAGTAATTTGTTTAAAATCGACAATTCCAACGGCGATATTTCATTTGTCGGAAAAATAGAAGGTTCAGGATATAACATTATCGTCTATTTCAATAGTGCGGCTTATGTTATCAGCCATCAAAAGATTTGTACGATAGAGATGTCAAACATAGAGAACGGAACTCTTGCCAAGAAAAACGAAGCGGGATATACCATGAATACTTATGTCAATGTTTCCCCAAGCGATTCATTGATGGGCAATGCGATTTATGGTTATAGATATAAACTCACTTTCAACAGCTTGTACTATAATATTTATGTATATGCAGATATAAATATGGACGAATATGTCGGGAGAGTGATAAAAGGAGATTTCGGGTATATTCAGATACCTAACCCGAATTTGGGAAATGGAAAACTTCTGTATCCGAGGTATAAAAAATTCAATTGATATGATACAAGTTAAAATATACGATGAAAGAGTCACTAATATTTATTATGACGAAACCCTGATAGAAGGATTCATACGAATAGATTCTATCCCATCGCCCGAAGAGATACCCGGAAAAATACCCGTGATGTATTACCGGAACGGTGCGATAGTCTATGAGTACGAAGAAGCACCGGAAGCGACGGAGGACGGCACGGAAACACCTCCCGTACCAATGGACTACGGAGAAACGGTAAACGGATTGATCCGTCGGAAATATACCTTGTCGGAGGAGTTGGCGATACTTCGGCAAAGAGATACGAAAGCAGAGGAGTTCGAGGCTTATAACGCCTATGCGGAATCCTGCAAAGAGGAAGCTATATTGTTAATCGAAAAACAGAAACATTGATATGGGAGGGATAAACGAGGCTACGGAGGTAGCCAGAGGGATAAGCGAACAGGGGTTCTTGGTGATGACCGCAGCATTCTTCTTGGTGTTGTCGGCCATGATGATGGTGGCCTGCTTCAAGTGGTTCAAATCGATTATCACCAAGAGCATGGAGGATTACGGCGAATCCCTGAAAGAGCTTATCGAAAAGACGAACGACCAGAATAACATGTTGTCCGACATATCGGAAGGTCTTAGACCGGAAACGCAGCTTCGAATAAAGAACATGACGAGTGAATTTTTCAACCTTTCCGCCAGACGGGTTTTGGAAATTATCGAACAAGTTAGGAAGGAAAACCATATATCCGACAGGAATAGGACGCATGAAAAAATTATCGGAAATCTCACGAACCAGTACGAGGACAGGAACAGCCGTTTCGACTACTTTACCTATCGGGGTAAACGTCTTTCATGTTATACCAATCCTGAATGGATAGACTGGGTGGCAGAGGTTGTCGAGAACGAGATATATGCCCATACGGTGAACGATGACAGGGCTAAAACCAATGTATTTTCTGTCTATGACCGTATCAAGCTCGATTTTTATCACCGATTAAATAACGAATAATATGAAGAAAATTTTGGAAAGAATCAAAGGGTTGTTATTGTCTATTCCCCACGACAAGCTGCTGCATTTTATCGCAGGAGGTGTCATCGCCTCTTTCTTCGCCATCGTGATAGGTGCGACGGCGGAATATTGTGTGCTGTTCTCTGCCATAGCGGGCTGTATCAAGGAGGCTGCCGACGAGTGGAAGAAGCCGGGGGCTTGGTCGTATGCCGACTTGCTGGCGACCATACTGGGCGGGCTGGTGATTCAAATCGAAGTTTGGATTGCCTGACGAAAAAAATGAATTTTTATAACCCGGCGACGGGAAAGCGTTCTTTGATTTCTTGGAATCACCGTTTGATTTATCGTAAAAAAGTATAAGAATTGGTTGCATGTTACGATATTTTTTGTTACTTTGCAACAAGATGATAAGCGATACCTATAAATACGATAGCGTTACGGTTGCAAACTATATCATTGCGTTTGCTAACCAGAATAAGTTTTTCATTAACATGACTAAGCTTCAAAAGTTGTTGTATATAGCTTATGGAGTATATCTTTACGTAAAGAACGAACGCTTGACAAACGAGCACCCTCAGGCTTGGCCGTATGGTCCGGTTTTCCCGACCACTCGAAATAAATTGATAAAAAAGGATTTTTCAGAAATTTCCCTTTCTGATGAAAACCTTGAAAAAATAGCCCGTGATTCCGAAATGGAATCTCTGATGAAACTGGTCTTTGGCAGCTATGGTTCTAAAACTGCCGCCTATCTGACGGAATGGTCTCACAAGCCCGGTTCTCCGTGGGATAGGACCGTTAAGCAGCCTTCATTCAGCTGGGGGGATAGAATCCCGGATAGTTATATCCAAGAGTATTTTAAGACACTAATTTCTCCCAAAGCATGACTAAACAGAAAGATTCTTTTAGCGGCTTGGATTTACGTAGTGAGAATGGTGTCCATATTTCTCCCGACTCAAATTTGGGCGATATAGACGACAAGAATTTATCCGAACAAATACGGGAGCGATATTCACAAGATACACAATTTCGTAAACATTTGGCCAGATGGGTCATGTGGATTATCCCCATATGGTTATTCATAGTAATTGCCATTCTTGTATTTTGCGGGATCGGATTATTTTCATTGGGACCGGAAATATTGATAGCTCTATTGGCTACGACGACTATCAATGTATTAGGTTTAGCCAATATCGTATTAAAGGGTATTTTCCCGAACAGAAAAAAATAAACATTGCTCACATGGATACAAAAGGTTCATTCCCCTATGTCCAGAACTCGTCCGATACGGATTCTCAACCTCCGATACCGGCTGATTATTCTCCAAAATTCGATGAAAGTTATTTAAATTCTTTAATCGAAAAGGCTTACCCTCGTCTAAAAGATGTCGACCCTGTACAATGGCTCGATGAATTGAGGAGAGAGGATTGATAATGCCTTCGGCCTACGTTTGTCCCATTTTCAATAACGGATAAGCCTAACCCTAAGGCTACTCTCCCATACATTCGTTACAAGCGGTGATTCTAAAAAAGTCACCGCTTTTTTTGTCGCCAAAAATGAAGAATGGATATGAAATACTTCACGATGAAAGAACTCACAAAGAGCTCGACGGCCGATAAACTGGGTATAGACAATACCCCTACTCCCGAAGCATCGGCCCAGTTGTCGAACCTTGTCACCCATGTTTTAGACCCACTGCGGGAGATGTACGGAAAGGCGATAACCGTCAATTCGGGCTATCGTTGTCCCAAACTCAATGCCGCTGTGGGTGGTGCGAAAAACAGCCAGCACATGAGGGGCGAGGCGGCGGACATAACGGCAGGGAGCAAGGAGGAGAACAAGAAGCTGTTCGAGTTGATTCGGGATAACCTTCCCTTCGACCAGTTGATTGACGAGAGCAATTACAGTTGGGTGCACGTGTCTTATGTGTCCACATCGAAGAACCGGAAACAAATACTGAGCTTATGAGACATATCGTATTCCTATTGTTGTTTTTGTCCGGCTTGGCTGCGACGAGTTGTACCAGACATGTGTACGTTCCGGTGGAAACGACAAAGAGCGACACGGTGTATCTGAACCGGGTGCAGCTCGATTCCATATACATGCGGGACAGTGTTTTTGTAGAGAAATCGGGAGACACGATACGTGAGTTCCAATACAAGTACATATACAGGTTCAAGGACAGAATCGATACGCTGTATATATCCAAGACGGACAGCATACAAGTACCCTACCCCGTCGAGGTAGTAAAGTACAAGACTCCTCAATGGTGCTGGTGGACACTCGGTGGCATTGTCTTGCTGCTTGTCCCTTACATCGTGAAATGGATAACAAAATTGAAAGGACTGGGTTTCTTGATATAATTTGATTTACGACTCCTTCCGGGGCTTCGGAGTATAAAGAGGAAAGCCTCAATCTCTTGCTGCTCTTCCAAAACTAACAAGAGACAACATCACGGGGAATGTTACGAGGCTTTCACAGCCTTTAAACAGGAACGTGATGTTTTTTATTGTGTCAACAATCTATAATTTAACAAATATTTAAAAAGGCAAGAGATATGAAAACCAATGAAATCTTTGAACACGTCTTGCAAATCGTTTGCGAGGAATGTGAGCTGTGTTACGGCGAATTGATTAACGGTGCGAACAAAAATGCGGTCGACGCACGTTGCCTGCTCATCTGTGCGTTGGTATCGCTAGGCTTCTCCGAGGAGAACACCGCCGCTTATCTTTCCATGACCCGACAGGGAGTGAACAAATTGAAAAACAGCCTGAAACAGCGGTGTTCGGGAAGTTTTATTCTGACAACGACAAATCAACGGGTCAGCAACAGGATAGCCACCGAAATCCGAGGATAGCAACGGCAATAGCCATACGTTTGTATGCGGCCGATATTGGCCGTAACCATCAATTATATCTATATGGAAAGAACGTATGTTTTCAATCAAGAGCCCAATGGTGGCGGAAGCAAGTTCGACATCATGGCTTTATTGCCCAACCTGATGGGCGGTAAAGGGGTCGATCCCGGACTCTTGGCCCTTCTCAATCAGGGAAGGAACAATCAGGACGCTTGGGGCGGAGGCATGTGGTGGATTTGGATTATCCTGCTGTGGTTCTGCTGGGGCGGTAACGGATTCGGAGGTTTTGGCAACCGGGGCGGGCTTCCTGCCGAGCTGAACGGCGATGTCGGACGTGAATACCTGATGTCGGCCATTCAAGGGAACGGTAATGCCATCAACCAACTCGCCTCGTCCTTTAACTGCTCTACCCAACAGTTACAATCCGCCTTGTGCAACATTCAGGGCTTGATTCAGGGTGTCGGCAACCAAGTGGGCATGTCCGCACAACAGATCATTAACAGCATTCAATCGGGTAATTGTACGCTGGCTACCCAAATCGCAGATTGCTGCTGCAAGACGCAAAACGCAATCGAGAGACAAGGATACGAAACCCGTATCGCCACCTCGGAACAAACCCACTCCCTCGTGGACAGCGGCAATGAGAACACTCGTGCCATTTTGGCGAAGCTGGATTCTATCCAAACTCAGGCTTTACAGGACAAGATCACCGCTTTGACGGCTGAGAAGGCTACTTTGGCGGCTGAAATCTCCCAACGGAACCAGAATGCGACCATTCTCAATGCAGTAGGGCAACAGATTGCTCCCCTCGCTGCCGGTTTGCAGGCTCTCCAAAGCGACGTGGACGGCATCAAGTGTAAATTGCCCAATACCGTTCCCGTGGTATATCCGAACATTCAGGCTGTAAACACGGACTTGTACCGGGCTGCCGCTTATGGTGCTTATGCGGGCGATGTCGCATACAGGCGCAGCGGTTACGGATGCGGTTGCAACAACTACTGGGGTTAATTCCAGTAAGAAAGGAGGTATATATGTGGCCTAACTTTTTTACAGGGTTTCCCTTTCCATTCCCGACGCTGGGCAGGGCGAATTTCAACACGCTGCCCACGGTGGCGGTGACGGTCGGCACGGAGAACGTTACTTTGGAACTTCCAAACCATGCGTTCCGTAACAGGGACTATGTGGGAGGATTCTATATCAATCTCCGTCAGGCGATACCCGCCGGAACGACTGCAACGCTTCCCATTCTCATCGGGACGAACGGGGACACGAGACCTCTGCTGGCTTACAACAACGAGCCGGTGACGGTAGAGAATATCGCCGGTACTGGGATCTATGAAATCCATTACAACAAGTACACCAACGAAGTGTACCTTGTCAACGGTGGGTACAGACCTACTACGGCGACGGCGGCAACCAACGTCGCTGCCAAAAGCAAATAATTAACACGGGGCTGCCTTTTATCGGGCAGTCCCATTAAATCAAAAAAACTATGTTTCAGAATCTTCGAGCAAACAACCAGTTATTTATCCTTCATAAGGACGAAAATCCCTTAGTGGATATAGGCTCCGTCGTCAGCGTTTCGGCTGCGAAGCCCAAGTACCCCATGCCGACACCTATCGGGCAGATACCCCAGATGGAAATGGTGGTGGACGTGGTGGTCTGCGTGAACGGGCAGAACACCACGTTCCAGAACTTGCCGGCAGGGGCGGACATCGCTGACTTCGGGCAAAACGGCAACATCGTCATATCTTGTTCCAGAGAGGCCATGAACTCGGAAGTGTCGGCTATCCGGCAAAAGAGCTTGGACGAACTGAACCGGCGTAATTACCACGAGAACGTGATTGCCGGGTGCGACAAGATATTGACAATTTTGAATCCCGAATTTGCGGAGAAGCAAAGGCAGGAGCAGGAGATTGCCACCCTCAAAGGGCAGATGTCCGAAATGAGCAGAAGCATGGCCGACCTAATGGCCATGAACAAGAAACTGATGGAACAGCTCAGTGTTTCTGAAACTTCTAAAAACAAAAAGTAATATGGGAATGTGGTCAATATTAGAAGAAGGCCGTGGATATGAAGGATTCAATGAACGCGGCGGTAGAGAGCTCGAAATGGCCTACAAGGAAGGTTGCGAGCACGGCTATAAGAAAGGCTATGAAGCTGCCATGCGGGAAATGCAGGGCGGCGATATGGGCTTCCGTGGCAATAATGGCGGCAGTTACGGCGGCGGGAATTATGGCGGAGGTTCTTCCAGTGGAATGAACAACCGTTATGCTCCCGGTTATCCTCCTTCGTACTATGACGAAATGGGGGAACGCAGACGCAGACGGGCCAACGGCGAGTTCTATTAATCGGGAGGGGAGAAATCCCCTCTCTTTTCAAAAACATAAAAAAGCAGTGTTATGAACCAACGATTAGACATTTATGATATTTTCCCCTCCGGCATGACGGAGTACCTTTCCCGATACGGCTGGCACTTCTCCAAGAACATGTGCGAGTGGGCGGTTTCCAGAATGAAGGCCGAAAACAAGGCCACCGGAAAGAAGGAGGAGATAAAAGCCCTTTCGAAAGAAGATGTGGAGGTCATCTTGACACAGGCGGGCGTGAAGTTGGAAAAGGCCAAAGGGTACGACCATGTATTTGTCGCCAATATGGGGAAGGCCGACTATTTGAAATCATCGATTCCCGACGATACCCATTTGGCTCTGTTTGTAAAGGACTATATCGACGACCCTGACGGTTACGACGGGTTGCCCTTTACACGTTTCTATGCCGACTGTATAGGTTCGGGTACTCCGATCATGTGGGAAAATATGTTATAAAACATGATTGTTCAGGATTTCTACATAGCGAAATACGACTGGCACGTAAGGGTTTTTTACGCCGTTACCACCTACTGGACAAACACCATACTCCGGGAGCTGGAACGGATCGGTTGTACGGGGAATAATCTGGAAAATGCTTTCAGAAGTTTGTCGTCCGGTAACTTGAATACAGGCCTTACCTATTCCAATTTCGAGCATCGCCGGACGGTGATGGTAATTGCCATGACGACGAGCCCCGAACAGTTCCAAAACTCTTGGGACCATGAAAAGGGGCATTTGTGCAGGCATATATCCCGAACGTTCGGCATTGACCCTTACGGGGAGGAAGAACAGTACCTTCGGGGATATATCGGGCAGAAGATGTTCCCCGTGGCGAAGAAGTTCCTATGTGAGTGTTGCAGAAAGAAATTAATTCGGGAAGTACATGGAGATAGCTAAAATCATACAAGCCATCTGTTCCGGCAAGTCGAGGAAGGAGGTTTATAACCTGCTTTCGCCGGAAGAGAAGGATACCTTGAATCGGTTTGCCGATAACGGTCTCTTGAACAGGAGAATGAGGCGAAAATTTCAAAGGAATATTCGGAAATGCAAATGATGAACAGGGAAATGCCGGGGTGAGAAGCTCCGGCATTCGTGTTTAATTCTATATCAATCATTTTTGCGGAAAATCTTCCACAACTATACGAAAATAGGCTGTATCGTATAAAATAATGAGGAAAATTTTCCACATCATTCGTTTTGTTAAATATTGATAAATCATAAAACATTTATACTTCAATATTTTGCATATACAATAAAATGGAGTATCTTTACCATGTAATCAAAAACAAACAGTAACCAATTAAAAAAACGATATGAAAACTCAAATTAAGGACTTAATCAGTGGCCGTAAAGATGTGATAATCGACGAAACGAATGCCAAGTATGACAATGCCAATAAATCTACCTCTCATAACGGGTTTGCAGGAACAAACAAAGAAGAACGCACAGAAATAGCACGGCGTGTGATAGAAGAAAATCCTGACGGGCTGAATATTGAGATTAAAGGTGTTTTATTGTCGTTAAATCGTATATCTTCTGAATCTGGCAAAACAGTCTGGTTTGAAAGCGAAATTACGGAGGACGAATACAAGCGAATATTGGGTTACGATTATCCGTCTACCCAATCACAATGGTCGGCAACATTTCTAATAAACAACGATATGACGGTTGAAATTCAATTAGCAAAAAGGAAAAACGACAATAGCGCATGGAAGTATAACCGTAATTTCAATATCGGAGAAGAATTTGTAACCATTCTATAAAATTATGAAGAGAGAATTTCCATTATTCATTGTAGACCATAACCGGGCGCACAAGTTCGGAGAAGTCGACTTCATATACTGCTCGGACATAGACAATGGATTCATCGCCAAAGTCGAGTATATCGACGGCTTTATCGAGGAAGTCGGAGAGGATTACCGTATAGAGCCCGGATTGTCAGGGTCTAATATCTCCGCAAAGATCAGCATTAAGCGTATTACCGGTAAAAATCCTGATAAGACTAAAATACGGGGCCTTTTAAAACAGGCTATGAAGTATTATACATCGCTATCGACATTCTCGGCAGACATCGGCAATATTACGGTTCGGCAAATGGTGTTGTTCATTGATACGCTGATTTTAGACGGTCGTAAGAATGCGATTGCAGCCGGTAGTGATTACAATTATAGGAATACGGTATTAACATCTATCGCATTTTTAGAGGCGATAAAGAAGGAATTAATAGGAGTATGACAATAGAAGAATTATCGAAACAAGTGCGTAAGATTCGCGAAGAAAAGGGGCTGTCCCAATATAATATCTGGAAACAGGGTATGAACTTTGGAACTGTCAATGCCATTGAAAGTGGGAAGAATGTCAACTTGAAAAACTTCCTTAAATACTGTGAGATTGTAGGAATTGATGTAACTTTGGAAGAGAAAGAGTAAATAGGCTTATAATATCTTGTGCAAATATTGTGCATATTTAAAATGTTAAAAGCGTAACACTGTATTATACAAAATGTTACGCTTTTCATTTGCGGAAGGAGGGGGATTCGAACCCCCGGTACCCATTCGAGTACGTCAGTTTAGCAAACTGGTGGTTTCAGCCACTCACCCATCCTTCCAAAGGACGATTTGTCGTTGACGTCATTTTTTCAAATGCAGCGCAAAGATAAGCGGAATATTTGAAACAGCAAACTTTTTCGCATTATTTTATTTCGGGAATAATCGTTACTTTTGTCCCATCAAGGTGCTTTTGCGCTGTGTATAATCGGATTATTATGTCGAATGTGAATAAAGGTATAAAGATATTTGCTTGGATAACAGGAGGGCTTATTTTGATTCTCGCATGTTTGTTTATTCCGGTAATGAAGAGTTATTTGTATGATCCTGTTATTACCGAACAAACGGTGTGCTATGTTGATCCGAAGTGGAATGATGCTCAGCTCGATAGTGCTTTGCATTCGGTGATTCCAGATGAGAATTCGATCCCGAGAATAAAACGTTTGCTGTCGTTTTATAAATTCGATCCTGATGTTCGTGTAGGGGCTTATCGGCTTCATGCCGGTATGACAGCTCGGCAAATGGCTTTGAAATTGTCGAGGGGAAGCCAATCTCCCATACGAGTTACATTTAATAACGTACGCACTCTCGAACAATTGGCCGAAAGGGTATCGGAGCAGTTGTTTTTTTCGAAAGAGGAGTTGTTGGCTTTGCTGTACAACGATAGTGTTTGTGCGGATTTAGGTTTTACGAAAGCGACTCTCCCGGCTTTGTTTTTACCGGATACTTATGAGTTTTACTGGACTGTGACTCCCGAATCTTTTTTACAGAAGATGAAGCGGGAGTATCGCATTTATTGGGAAGGAAAGCGGGAGCAACAGGCAAAGCGGTGGGGATTGACTCCTGTGGAGGTAGCGACTTTGGCTTCGATCGTAGAGGAAGAGACTAACAAACGTGATGAAATGGGAAAGGTTGCGGGTCTTTATATGAACCGATTGCGTAAAGGCATGCCTTTGCAGGCAGACCCTACGGTAAAATTTGCCCACGGGGATTTTTCGCTGAAACGCATATTGAATGTTCATTTGACCATAGAATCGCCATATAATACTTATCGGGTTACGGGATTGCCTCCCGGCCCTATACGGATTCCTTCGAAACAGGCTATCAATGCCGTGCTGACACATACACCGAACGGGTATTTTTATATGTGTGCCAAAGAGGATTTTTCGGGCTATCATAATTTTGCCGTGACTTTGGCAGAGCATCAACGAAATGCAATTCGATACCAGCAAGCATTGAACAGACTCGGAATACGTTGATGGGGGAATGTAAATAGTAAAGCCTCGTCTCACGACGGGGCTTTACTACTTGAAATATATCAAAAACAAGAAAGAGGATAATGTTTATTACAGGAATAAACAAAGGATAATATAATACCAATGAAACACACAAAAAACAAGAATATTATCGTATAAATTAACTCTTCCAGACCGGAGATTTTGGCTCGACGGAAGCGACGTTTCGCTTCTTTTTCCCTAAGGAGAGCCGTTTCTTTCCCGGTTTCGATAATAAAACACACTTGTATTGCAAAAAGTTTTTATCCGGAGCGATTTTAGTATATTTTAACAATTTGATGTTTCTTCTACGGGAGGAGGCATAGGGGGATCGGTATCATCGTCTATCCAAATGGCCAATGTGAGCCAATATAACAGTAGTGCGATAGCTATGCCTACACCTATCGCAGTCCAGATTTTTTGTCGTTTTTTCTCCATACTATATTAGTTATTCGAAAGAATAACATCGGTCGGGAGATAAAAGTTCTTTTTAGAAGGGTATATCGTTATTAGACGAACCGGGGGGATTCAGGAAATCGGGGTTCCCAGACAGTGGCGCTGCCGATGGTGTGCTCGTGTCGGGAGTATTGAACTTCGAGGTTACCGGTGCACTGAAATCGGTCAGTCGGGTGTCTTCGTCGTAATTTTGGAATCGAGCCAGATAAGAGACGAATTTCATATTCACGGTATCGGTCGCACCGCTACGGTGTTTGGCTATGATAAATTCTGCCAAGCCTTCGATGCTGTTTCCATTGGCATCTTCCTTGGACCGCGTATAATATTCGGGACGGTGTATAAAGCAAACCATATCGGCATCTTGCTCGATAGCTCCCGATTCACGCAAGTCGGAAAGTTGCGGGCGTTTCCCTTCTTTACCGTCTTTGTCGTTACCCCGGGATTCCACACTACGATTTAACTGGGACAGGGCGATGATAGGTATTTGAAGCTCTTTTGCCAATTGTTTGAGCGAACGGGATATGGTGCTGACTTCTTGTTCTCGGCTCCCGAAGGACATACCGCTGGCGTTCATCAGTTGCAAGTAGTCTATGATGATGATTTTGATTCCGTGCTCGCGAACCAATCGGCGTGCTTTTGTCCTAAGTTCAAAAACGGAAAGGCTGGGGGTATCGTCTATATATATAGGAGCGTTCCTCAGTATTTCGATACGAGACATGAGCCGTTCCCATTCGAACGGGGCCAACTGTCCGCTTTTGATTTTATCGCCGGGGATTTCGCAAGTGTTGATGATGAGACGATTGACAAGCTGGACATTGGACATTTCGAGCGAGAAGATAGCCACCGGCGTGTTATAGCTGACAGCCATGTTCTTTGCCATAGAAAGGACGAATGCCGTTTTTCCCATAGCGGGACGGGCGGCGATAATGATGAGGTCGGAATTTTGCCAACCGGAAGTAATTTTGTCGATGTCGTGAAACCCGGTTTGCAGTCCGCTCAATCCGTCGCTTCGATTGGCTGCTATTTGAATTTGTCTGATAGCTTCGCTCAGTACCGGGTCTATTTGAGTAACGTCTTTTTTCAGGTTACGTTGGGAAATTTCAAAGAGTTTCCCCTCGGCTTCCTGCATAAGGTCATCTACGTCGTTGGTCTCGTCAAAGGCCTTGTTGAGTATTTCGCTGGAAAATTCGATTAATTCCCGAGCCAAATATTTTTGGGCTACGATGCGGGCATGGTATTCGATGTGCGCCGCCGATGCTACACGTCCGGTAAGTTCGGAAATACGGAGGGCTCCGCCGACTTCATCGAGCTTTCCGTCGAGTCGCAGTTGCTCGGTGACGGTGAGCATGTCAATGGGGCGTTGTTGTGCTCCCAACCGGGATATTGCACTATAAATAAGTTGGTTGGTCGGCTCATAGAAACACTCTGGCTTTAAGATGTCGCAAACGGTGGTATAGGCATCTTTTTCGAGCATGAGAGCTCCCAACACGGCTTCTTCGAGCTCTTTGTCCTGAGGTTGTAGCTTGCCTTGTTCCGAAACTTTCGGAGCGTAGGCTTTTTTCTGGCGAGTGTAATTTCTTCGAGTTTCCATGCAGCAATTCTTTCCCGTTACAAAAGTAGTCAATCTTTCTGCTATCGGGAAATTTGGTGAGCGAATCTTATAATGAACTTTTCAACAGGCAGATATTTCCGATTAATTACAGGGCCGGTGTCGTATCGGGGTATTTTGCCATTTGCTTTTCACAATATTTTTGGAATAGCTCCCAATCGTAATAAGGTGCATATTCCGAATCGATGGGTAATTTTATTTCTTGTTCATTGAACAATACTTTCACGAGTATTTTCCCATCGGTATTTTTATAAAGTATCCATTGGATATTCGTCGCCATAGGATTGTATTTGAAGTCCTGCCAAACCTCGGCTACTTTTTCGGGATCGGCTTCTACAACGGCTGCATTCTCAATACCTAACAGGGCGAGTAAAGGAATTGTATTTTCACCGTGTGCAAAACGTAAATTGGCTTCGACACCGTTTCCGTCGATCGCCGCTTGCGATGTAACCAACATGTCTTTTAACAGAGGTTTCGCAATGGCGACAGGGAGTCCTTTTCCGGGAATGGAGTTGGCTTTACGCAGGTATTGCGATAGATTGTTCGCACTCCATAAATCGAATTTTTCTTCTTCTGTGAACCACGGATATAGGGATATGTCGTAGTCGGTATTCGGCAATATGATGGTTAACGCGTATAGGTGGGTCATGAATGTTATAGGATCGGGTATGATTTGTTCCCACTCTTTCTTGAATATACGGTCGATAAGCCTTGTGGGTGTGTGCTTTTCCTGATAGGCTCGGAGTATCTTTTTCCATGAGCCTTTCGAGAGATATTGTTGGTATTCTTTTCCTTTGAAGAATCGCAGGGTATTGTCATATCCGTTGCTGGGATCCATAGAAAACTCCGCAGTGGGGGTATAGCCTCTCATTTCTGCGACGAATGCCGCCATACTAGCCATGGAGCGTGGAACCGTGGTCGATTGTGCCACAAGGGTCACTTTGCCGTCCTGAGGTGTAAACGCCGGACGAAAGCGGTGATACATGCGACGAGCCATATCCCGGTGTTGTCGGGCTCCGAGCGGAGTGAGGTCTCCCCAGCGATGATTCATTAAATGGTAGATGGTGTCGATTTGATTACGCAGCAGTTTGCCTTCCCGGGTTAAAAGGTTCAAAGAATCGGCTTTATTCATTAGTTTGTACAGGTTCGGAACCATACTTTTTGAATCGTGGGTGCGTGAACCGTGTCGAGCTATATGATCGATGTGAAACGGTATGAAATCCTTTGGAGCCGGGGTGTCTGTGGTGTCGTTGCAATAATAAACAGATGCCGTACTACCGAAAAATTGTGGATTTTGATGTAGAAAATCTTTTATAGAATTTTGCCCGAAAGAGATTGCAGATAGGCATAAAAGGATAGTACCGGCGGTGAGGGTTCTTTTTTTCATTTGTTTCTGTTTTTCTATTATGTCGGTAAAATTATAATAAATTTTCTCTTCGATGAAATTTTTATTCTTTTTTAGAGTGGAGTTGCCTATGTGACTGAGAATGGTTATTTTCGCAAAGATTCTCGAAAAACAAGGATATAGATGATTAGATTTCCCAATGCAAAAATCAATTTGGGGTTGCGTATCGTAGCCCGTCGTCCCGATGGTTATCACAATATAGAGACAGTATTTTATCCCATTCAGTTGCAAGATGCTTTGGAGATTGTTCCAACGTCGCAACAGGAGACGAAGTTGTCTTTATCGGGAATGGTCATAGACGGTGATCCCCAGAATAATTTGGTGATGAAAGCGTGGCGAAGATTGAGCCATCGTTTTTCGTTACCCCCGATATCTATTTATCTCCATAAAGCCATACCCTTTGGTGCTGGGTTAGGAGGTGGTTCTTCCGATGCCGCTTTTTTGTTAGCGATGGTGAGAGATTATTTTCGTTTGCCGTTGAGCGATGACGAGCTTGACAAGGAAGCTGCTTCTCTGGGAGCCGATTGCCCATTTTTCTTGCATAATAAACCTTTATTAGCCAAAGGAATAGGCGATGAGTTCGAGCCGATCGAATTGTCGTTGAAGTCCTATCGAATTGTATTGGTAAAGCCTTCTGTCTCCGTGCCTACGTCGGTGGCTTATTCGTTGGTTACTCCGGTATTGCCGGAAGAGTCGGTGAGGGATACCGTTTCCCGTCCGGTCGAGGAGTGGAGAGGTAGATTGATCAATGACTTTGAAGAAAGTGTGTTTGCCCGATTTCCGGAAATAGGAGAGATAAAGGATCGTTTATATGAACAGGGAGCTGTATATGCATCTATGTCCGGTTCGGGTTCTTCGGTATTTGCCCTATTCGATAAAGAAGTCGATCTTGCCGATTGTTATCCGGGGTGTTTTGTTTGGACTGGAATTTGTGAAGTATAGCGTATAAAATCGTTTTTGAAAAAGAGAATGATCGAAGATTGTTACATGACCGGTATTATAGATAAGATAAATTCTTTATATCCGATTTCCGATGATACGATACGGACATTGAAAGAGAGCATGACTTTGTGCCGTTTTCCCAAGAAGTATCAGTTGATAAGGGCGGGCATGTATTGTAAATCGGCTTATTTTATAGGGAAGGGAATGACTCGCTCGTTTTGGTTGGTGAACGGAGAAGAGATAACGACTTCTTTTTCGTGTGAGGGCGGAATCGTGTTCAGTATGGACGAACTCTATTATAACAAGATGAGCGAAGAATTTGTGGAGACCCTTGAAGATGTAGTCGTTTATAGAATATCTCTGGATAAATTGCGTCGGCTGTTCGAAACGAATATCGAACTGGCTAATTGGGGGCGGATTATTCATCAAGACGAGTACCGGCGTTTGCATCGCTCCCATAAGGAACGTTTGACTTTATCGGCAAAAGAACGGTATGAGGAGTTCAGGCAGCAATTCCCTCAGGTGAACCAGCGAGCTCAACTTGGGTATATTGCATCGTATTTGGGTATAACACTCTCGACGCTCAGTCGTCTCAGGGGAGCCCGAAAATGATCTTTCAGAGGATTTTTTGACATAGGACAAATTTTAAATTATATAAGTCCTGTAATTTTGCCGTAATATTAATCATCACTAAAATCAAAAATCTAAATTACCAATTCATTATGCAACAAATTTCTTCTGCTGCGTTTTCAGATACCAAACCTCATTATGAGTTGCTTGACGGATTGCGTGGTGTAGCCGCGCTTTTGGTCGTGTGGTATCATGTCTTCGAAGGGTATGCTTTTGCCGGTGGTACTCTTATAGAAAGCATCAATCATGGATATTTGGCCGTGGATTTCTTTTTTATTTTATCGGGGTTCGTTATCGGTTATGCCTATGACGATCGTTGGGGAAAGAGCCTAACGGTAAAAAATTTCTTTAAGCGGCGGTTGATTCGTCTTCACCCGATGGTTGTCATGGGTGCAGTTTTAGGTGTGATTACATTTTGTATACAGGGTAGCGAACAGTGGGACGGGACTCATGTGGCTACGTCGATGGTGATGTGGGCTTTGCTTTTCGCGATGTTTTTCATTCCGGCCTATCCGGGTGCAGGTTATGAGGTTCGGGGTAATGGTGAAATGTTTCCTTTGAACGGTCCCAGTTGGTCATTATTTTTCGAGTATATCGGTAATATTTTGTATGCTTTGTTTATTCGTCGTTTGTCTACTAAGGCGTTAACTGTTTTTGTCGTATTACTGGGAATCTGTCTGGCTTGTTTCGCTATCTTCGATGTATCGGGGTATGGCATGATAGGGGTAGGCTGGACGCTCGATTCGGTGAATTTTGTGGGTGGACTGTTGCGAATGCTTTTCCCGTTTTCTTTGGGACTGTTGTTGTCTCGTAATTTCAAACCGGTGAAAGTGAGAGGGGCATTCTGGATATGCTCTTTCGTATTGTTGGTTTTGTTTTGTGTTCCTTATGTAGAAGGGGTCGAACCTATATGTATGAATGGTCTTTTTGAGGCATTTTGTATAGTCGTGGTATTTCCTGTTCTCATTATATTGGGTGCGTCGGGAAACACGACCGATAAAACATCTACGCGGATATGTAAATTTTTGGGAGATATTTCTTTCCCGCTTTATATCACGCATTACCCGTTTATGTATTTGTTCTATTCTTGGTTGATTGAGAACCAGTATTTTACATTCGGGGAAACGTGGCAAGTAGCCTTGTGTGTTTATGTATGGAATATATTGGTAGCCTATCTTTGTTTGAAACTTTATGACGAGCCGGTGAGACGGTGGTTGAGCAAGAAATTTTTGAAAAAACGCTAGGGATAACCCCGTTAATGGGGTTTATTTGATAGATAGTAAAATTTCCATGCTTAAATTAGTTTTATGAAAATGATAGATTGTAGAAAGTCGCTGATGGTATGCATCGGTTTGTTGATGTGCGGAACCTTTTCGGCGCAGGAATCGGAGTTCGATTTGGCATCGCAGAGATCGGAAGCGCAAGACGTTTTTGCTGTGCCGGGTAAAAAATTGGATCATAAAGGGATAATTATTAACCCTACTCCTCATAAACTGGTTCTCGACCCAACCGGGAGGCTCGATATTTCGGGTGGAGTGTGTCTAAAAGATAAGCATGGAAAATTTTCCGAGGATTTGGATTTTGTCACTTTTAACAAGAAGGGGGTAAAACTCTCCGTCGATTTTGGTTCGAAGGCTTCGGCTAAGTATGGGGTAAAACCTGTTTCGGGTGCATATCGCATGAATATCGGAAAGAATGGTATATCGATCGTCGGTTATGACGAGCGGGGAGCTTTTTACGGTTTGCAGACCCTTCGCCAGTTAGTCGAGAGTCCTGCGACTGTAACGGGTGAATTACCATATGTGGAAATCGACGATTACCCCGATTTGAAATACCGGGGAGTAGTAGAAGGATTTTATGGAACGCCGTGGTCTCATGAGGTGAGAATGTCTTTGATAGATTTCTATGGAAAGTTCAAGATGAATAGTTATTTGTACGGTCCGAAAGACGATCCGTACCACAGTTGTCCGAATTGGAGGCTTCCATATCCCGAAAAAGAGGCCGGAAATATCAAAGAATTGATAGAGGCTTGTAAACGTAATCGGGTCGATTTTGTCTGGGCGATACACCCGGGACAAGATATTAAATGGAACGAGGAGGATTATCAAAACCTCGTTAATAAATTTAATTTGATGTATGACCTCGGTGTACGGGCTTTCGCCCTCTTTTTCGACGATATATCGGGCGAAGGGACAAATCCGGTGAGACAGACGGAGCTTTTGAATAGATTGACTAAGGATTTTGTGAAGTCCAAAGGCGATGTAGCATATTTAACGGTTTGTCCGACCGATTATTCCAAGCTTTGGGCAAACCCCACACCGCAAGGAAGTCTTGCTATTTATGGAGAAACTCTTGATCCGTCGATAGAAGTGTTTTGGACAGGAGACGTAGTATGCAGCGACTTAACACCGGAGACTTTGGATTGGGTTAATTCCAGAATTAAGCGGCCGGCATATTTTTGGTGGAATTATCCGGTTACCGACTATGTGCGCAATATTATTTTGCAAGGACCTGTTTATGGCTTGAATACTTCGTTGGATTCCAATGATCTTTGCGGAATAGCAAGTAATCCGATGGAACATGGAGAGGCTTCGAAATTGGCTTTATACGGGGTTGCCGATTATACTTGGAATATAGCGGCTTATAATCCTATTGATAATTGGGAGAGAGGACTCGGCGAATTGATGCCGAAAGCAAGGGAGGCCTACCGGACATTCGCTATTCATTCTTGCGATACGGAGACCGGTTATCGCCGCGATGAATCGTGGGAAACCAAGACTTTCAGAATCGGTGATTGGAATGAAACGGAGGCTCAGGCTCTTTGGGCAGAATTCGATAAGGTAGAGAAAGCTCCTGCCGAAATAGAGAAAGGTTGCACCAATAAAGGTCTGATGAGTGAGTTGACTCCGTGGCTCCAAGAATTCGGAAAGTTGGGTACGAGAGGAAAACGGTCTTTGGAACTTGCCCGTGTTTATCGTGATGGTAAAGATGATGCCGATTTTTGGAATAAGTATATTCGGAACTTGATGAGTAAGAAGGATCGAGAAGATTATGAGGCTCATAAAAGCGGGACCATGAAACTGCAACCATTTTATGAAAATGCTATGGACGATATGGCATACGGCTTCTTAACTCGGTTGTCGGGCGAGACTCCTATCTGTTATAGGGGTATAGGTTCGTTCCATAATGCGAAAACCACGTTGAGCAAGTTAATGTTCGATCACGATACTACGACTTATTATACATCGGGAATCGCTCAAAAAGCCGGCGATTGGATCGGGGTTGATTTGGGAAGTGTCAAAGATGTGACCGAAGTTTCTATTTTGCAGGGGCGTAATTCTGTGGACGATGTCGATTATTTCGACCATGCCGTAGTGGAATATTCGATTGATGGTAAAGCATGGACTCCGTTGACGGAAGAGTTGAATAAACAGTATATCGTTCGTTGGAATGGGGAGCCTGTAAAGGCCAGATATGTTCGATTGAAAAGACTCGAATCTACTCGCACGAATTACGCATCGGTTCGTTCATTCGAAGTGAATCCTCCCAGAGTGGAACATTTGGGTTTCAGCTTAAAGTCCGACGATGTACAGCAAGCTCTTTATGCGTTTGATCAGCAAATAGGCACAAGTTATCGAAATAATGGAACTTTTTCTTTCGGGGTCGCTCCTCGGACCGAGGGATATACTTTGTTGGTGAATGAATTGCCGGAGGCGGGGAATGGAGCTCCTGTCGTGCATTTGAGACAGTTTAGGCCCGATGGTTCGTTGGCGGTTGAGTCGGTTATCGATTCGTCGTTTTTTAAGGTCGAGTTGGCCGAGGGAGTTTCCGAAGTACAAATAGAAGGGCCAGTGGAGATATTCGAGATAGTGCCGAAGTTTGATTAGTGTCGGATTTTTACGTTTAAAGAACAATTATTATTTTTGAACAGGATATAAAAAGAGCAGGTTTGCCCTGCTCTTTTTCTTTTGGAGAAAGGGAATTGCTTTTTTGCAGGTAATGGATAGAAATGAAAACATTGGGAAGGTGGCAGTGCACTCTGACAAAAGTGCAGTTTGGGCTTGTTTGGCAGTGTTTTTGATACTATAATGGTGCTCATTGGTAATGATGATATGAGCGTGATGAAAATGAAAATGTAACAAAAGAAAAATTATAAATATGGCCGAAAAGAAAGAATGCGAAAAATCGCAAAATATTGTAGATGAGGCTTCTGAAAAGGAGAAGAAAGAGTCGTTGAACCAAGAACCCGAAGTTTCGGAAGAAACAGGTTCCGAGGAGGGCGGTGAAGAAGGCGAGGCTGATGAGGCTGCCAGATTGTCAGCCGAATTGGAAACTTTGAAGGCGACTATCGAGAAAATGCAGAAGGATTATTTGCTATTGATGGCCGAGTTCGATAATTTCAGGAAACGGACGTTGCGTGAGAAATCGGAGTTGATCAAGAATGGCGGTGAGAATTGCATGAAAGCTATTCTGCCGGTTATCGACGATTTTGAACGCGGATTGGCAGCTGTGGAAGAAAGTAATGATTTAGCGGCTGTGAAAGAGGGAATGAGCTTGATATATAATAAATTCAAAAGCTATCTAGAACAAAACGGCGTAAAGGAGATTCCTACGGAGGGAGCGGATTTCGATACAGAATATCACGAGGCTGTGACGATGTTCCCGGCTTCGGATCCGGCTCAAAAAGGTAAAGTGATAGATACCGTACAAAAGGGATATACGCTCAATGACAAAGTTATTCGCTTTGCCAAAGTCGTGGTAGGGGAATAAATTATAGGACAGGGAGCAATGGAAAAAAGAGATTATTATGAAGTGCTGGGTGTCGCTAAAAATGCGACGGCCGAGGAGATAAAAAAGGCATACCGTAAAAAAGCTATCCAATATCACCCGGATAAGAACCCCGGAAACAAAGAGGCTGAGGAAAAGTTTAAAGAGGCTGCCGAAGCGTATGAAGTATTGAGTGATGCGGATAAGCGGGCTCGTTACGACC
>ERZ779866.190-NODE-190-length-67346-cov-5.176101_pt1 | contig 67346 bp, 93 predicted proteins | sample MGYA00511248_ERZ779866 | MGnify/ENA primary metagenome ERZ779866 (study PRJEB29588, sample SAMEA2155758) | human gut metagenome | biome: human gut; feature: human-associated habitat; material: faeces | place: Denmark | collected 2008/2010 ... | reverse complement strand
TCTCCCGCCGCCAACCATATTAAAAATCATGCTGTTCCTCCTTAACCATAAATATAATACTCATATGAGCCGTACATCACGTGTTCATTCCACATATCCCATTGTGAAAAATAACCGCCGATACCCGAAAATGCTATTGTTACTGAACTTCCGTTTTTTGTAACAGTTCCAGAACCGTTATTATATTGTCCCATCGAGCCTGTGTAATTTCTGCCGTGGATGGAATAAAACCAGAAAACACGACTATTTTCTACATCAAAAAACAGGACATCTATAATTTTGGCATCATTTGTGCCGGCGTAAGCAGATGATGCACGTCTGATCGCAATAATCTTCGGCTCAAACGTAACGCCCGAAACAGTAAATGATTGTGATTCCTTATTTGATGGAGAAGAAAAACTTCCCATTATGCACTGTAACTCGCCGCCTCCAACGTTGACCATTCCCACCAGCATATCAATCACCCCCATGCCACGATTGTTGGGATCGTTATCGTCGCAGTCGGCACGGCCTTCGCGTAAAGATAAATGCCGCCGTCGTAGGACAGGCACACCGGTGCAAGGTTACCGCCCAGGGCGTCATCCGGTGCCAGTGCAACCTGCGCAAAATGCGCCGCCGTGACCCCTGCGCATGGCACTGCAGCCCGATACGGGAAATCCGTATAAGTGCTGTCCGATAACCATGCAGATGTAGCTACTGATTTGTCCGTGAATGTCAGCCGGGCTGCCTGCGCGCCGATCCCCGCCCTGGCAGCTGCGGCCGTCGTTCCGCCCGTGCCGCCCGCTGAAACGGGGAGCGTCCCTGCCTGCAAAGCGCCACCCTCTCCCGTGTATACGGCTTTGTTTGCCGCCGTGCCGATCTTGCCGTCGTTTGTGATGCTGCCATGGGCGTGGGTGCCCGATGCTGCACCCGATGCAGCATCAGCATTCGCCTTCATTTGCGCATCAATCGCGTCAAAATTCGCGTTGAAGTCAGCCACATCATAATTGTCATTCGCTGCGGGCTTGATTAAATTATAATTCGTTGTGGTTGTAGCCATGTTATACCTCCAAGCTGTTTCGGATAGCCTCATGCGTGTAGCCAGCAAGCTGGCCATGCGTATAGCCAGCCGCCTTAATATCGCCGTGTGTGACATAGGAAAACACGTATATAACCGCCAGATGTGCTGGTTTAATACGCTCGATCGCCCGTTTCAGCGCATCCATCTGCGCCGGCACGCCTCGCGTCGAGATGAAGGTGATCGTAAAACGGTAGTCCGCATACTGCTCCGTGACGGCGACCTCGCCGTTGGCGTAGCTCTCTGCCACCGCCTTTATCATATCGACCGTGGTCGTGCCCGCGCTGCGCATCGCGGCGATGACGTTTTCCCTGCGGTGCGCATCCGTCAGGCTTATGTCCGTCTCGATCCCGTAGGCTCGCTCCCAAAGGTCAAGGCTTGCGGACGCGGTCGCTACAAAAGCGCCGTCGATAGAGTCGTCGCCCGCCGCCCAAAGAGCGTCAAGCGCCGCCTGTATCCCGTCTTGCAGCGCCTTGACCTCCGGCGACTTCGCGTATAGGACGAGCTTATCAGCCAGCTGCACTAAGCGTCACCGTCCCCACTGCCGGGACTTCGCTCGTCTGCAAAGGTATCGCAGAAGTCCCGTTATTGACCTGTAAATTGCTGTAGTCGTTCACGCCAGGTACAGACATCAAAAGATATGCAATTTTGTTATATGACACGCTGCTCGCTTCAAACGCTAGGCCCTGGAAATATTCCTTCATGGCTGCAGACAAGGATTCTTTTACCGCATTTAATGTGGTATCCGCCGAGATTGTCAGCGTAGCGGTCACCGTGATCGTCTTTGCTGTCGCAGATACGACGGTTACGTCCGCGCCGATCGGCCGCTGCGTCTCAATATGCGCTGCAGCAGCAGCGCGCACATCCTCGTTGACCGCTCCCATATCCGGGCTTGCAAGCACAACCTTAACCGTGCCTGGGCCGTCCCACAGCGGCAGCACCTTTGCCGCCCCTACGCCCGCTACTTCCAGCGCCCACTGCTGATAGTGGTACGCATTCCCGGAGGTTGCGGGCGTTTGAAGCCGCAACAGAACCCGCTCCCGAAGAGCCTCATCCGTTTCTGCATCCGATCCACCCACCGCTGCCGTATCATTGGTTATACCCGCCACGCCTGGAATATTCTTAAAGAGCTGCGCAATCGTATCCGGTGCTGCGTTATACGCGGCACCGGGCTGATCTGCCGTCGCAGATATTGTCGCAACGCCATCTGCAATTTCTGCCGCTGCATCGGTAACAAAGACCAACCCGTCTGCCGATACGATGCGCGTGCCGGCCGGGATCACCGTTCCATCCGTGCCGTGCGCCGTGAGTTCCACAGTGGCCTTTGTACCCGGCTTGCGCAGGATACCATACTCTGCAGCGCGCAGATCAAGGTATTCGCCTTCGTTGGTCTGGAGCAGGAAGGTTTGCATCGCATAATCTATCGTGGCATAGATCTTCGCCATCTCAACCGATACGGCAGCAGCCATATCCGCGGCGAAGGATCCTTCTATTTTGGAGATGTCCGCGCCCATATGGGTTAGAATCGCCTCGCGGATCACATTCTTTGTCATGTCTTCATACACTGTAGCTCACCTCCATAATTGCATCCCCATATGCGGTAACCGCCGTACAGCGTACCGTGAGGGTGCTACCATCAAATTCTGCACTCGCATCCGATATGCCGCTGATATCTGGATGTTGCATCAAGCACTCACGCACATAGCGCAGCGCCTCTGCTTCCTTAACCTCGCGGATCCACTGTTGCCCCGCAAGCGTCATGATCTCGCACCCATAATCCCAACTGTGTATCTCATCCAGGAATCGCTCTGTATGCAGAGCGCGCCATGCCCAGCTCTGCACGGCCTCCAGGCCCTGCACGATGATCGGTTCACCTGCGGCGGAAAAGCGCGGTCTATCTTTTGCGTAATCCCACGCTACATCGCGATAGGGGTTGCTGGCGAAAGTCTCGGCGGTATCTGCATACAGGTGAGGCTGCAAAAATGGAAAAATTTCAGGCATTGGCGGCCTCCAATTTGCATATTACGTGATAAGTCTGCATGTCAGCGCTTGGGAGCACGAGTACAAGGTCGCCCTTTTTCAGCGCCCACTCCTCGCACTTTGCCTTCACGCCCTTGATCGTCTGCGCCGTCGCAGAGATCGTCGCGTTGACAGGATGCGCGGGCACATCAAGTGTCACTTTACGCTCATACCCATGGCGCAACGTAGCATTTACGAAGAGTGCATCGCCGTCCACATCAAGGCCGTTGCATGTGATTGTAAGCGGGTCTACACTTTTTACCGTGCCCGTCATGCATCCGCCAGAAGCAGATGGCTGCAAAGCGGCAGCTTCCTTTCCCATGATTTCAAGCAATCCTACATATGGGTTTTTGTCATCCATTGCTCATGCACCTCCATGCGGCGTACCGTCTGGATTATACAAGTAATCAAGGGGGCTGTTGGATGCTGTGCCGCTGGAGGCAGTTTTGCCGGCCGACAACGCTTCGCCCGCTGCCGTTGCATCCATCGTGGTTTCCCATGCAAGGGTAAGCTTGTTGGTATATATACCGTTTTTCCAACTATGGTTGTCAGATGCGATGAAAAACTTCCCGTACAGGCCGGTAAAGCTTTCGTAAATTAGCACGGAGTTCCCTGCAATGCACTGCGCATTGCCAAGGTTGGTCACCGTGCCGCTGCGCTTTAATCCGTTTTTGCGGATCAGCTCTTCCGCCGCTGCGATGGATTCTGCGCGTGCGGAGGATTCGATGATGATCTCCTGCATCACACCAAGCGTCATATCCCCGGTCACGGTCTGTTTTAAATTTCCCTGTTTGTCATAAATCGCCACCTGGCTTACAATGCTGTCCCCCGCCTCGCTGTAAGATGCCTCCATAAGGTTTGCCCCTTCCTCAACCACGCCTGCCAGCATCGCGCCTTTTTCAATGATTTCAACTGAGCTCCCCCGCATGCGCAGCATGTATGCGCGCCCATTTTGCGCTGCAGCCAGCGCATATCCCGTCATGATCGCATCATATAAGGTCACGCCCATAAAGTAGCGGTCAAACGTATAACCGGTGGGTGCAAGGTTTCCTACCCCGATGCCGTATTGTCCGCAGATGGCGGCAGCGGCAGCTTCCGCAGTCATGCCTTTGATTTTCTGCACGATTTTATTGCGTTTTAGGTATAGCCCCAGATCCTTTGCTGTCACGGTCACCGTACTGCTTGCTGTAGAGCGTGAAGCCGATGTTACAATGCCGGTGAAAGCCTGTCCATCTGCCGCAAAGCTCACCGCAGCACCGACAGAGATCGTTACTGTAGGGATGTTGGGATCCGTTGGCGATTGCACGATGTCCGCGGTTAACGTGCGAGCGCATTCCTTTTCGCTTCCAGCCGTGGTAATGGATGCCGCAAGCTGCGTAACATCTCGCCCACCTATTGTCAGTACCATAGCTATTTCACCTGAGGTATATTCAGTATGCCACCACGAATCGAATGCATGTTCTTGATACCATTCACGGCTGCAATGTTTTTAGCCTTATTTTTATCGCCGTACATTTTTTCCGATATGATGTACAGGTTCTCCCCTTTCTGCGGGGTGTAATGCTGCGGCGTTGCCGGATAGCGGTCGACCGCGCGGCGCAATGCCGTAGATACGCTTGCATGCCGGTATTCAGCCAGGGTGAGCGTATAATACACATCCCCGCTTCCATCGCGTTCGCCGTAGCGGATTGTTTCGACAAGCACAGGCAGGTTTACATCCGTGCCGGTTACCAAGAACCGTACTACCGAGCGTGACGCTGCCCATGCTTTGAACTGGGCGACCAGCGTATAGGGCTGTACGTCGTCGGTGATTGCAAAGCTGTACTGCCGCGCCGGTAAAAAGCCTGATATGTTGATGCTGTCAAGCGTCGGATATCCGGCGATGCGGAGATCGCCGAGCGCGTGGATGTTAACGGTCTCGACTTTGATCCCGGCACCGACCTCAAAACTTTCGGGCGTTACCGGCAGGATCAGGCTCCCGTTAAAACAAAATTTCGCTTGCTCACTCATGCAATCCGCACCTCCCCAACATACGCAGCCTGCGCGTCTGCGATCTTCTGGCAAAGCGCTGTCGCGATTCGGTCGATGTCTGCCTCCTCGCGTACAATGAACGAATTCCCTGTGACCTGTACGGTTGGCGCACCTCCCTGTTCCCGCGCCTGAGATGCAGTGAGCACGCGTTCTCCCTCATGCAGCAGAGCCGGGAAATTGTCGTATGGCACGCGCTGTATGCCATAGGCATAGCCCCTTTCATGTTCCATGCGCGGGCTTACGCCGGAATACCCCCCTCCCAGCTCAGCTGCAATCACACTAGCTACTCCGCCCCCCGCGTCCTTGATTGCATTTGCTACTCCTTCGGAAAATTTGAGCCCCATGTTATAACCGGCATCCAAATATACATCTTTCATGGCGACTTGTATATCGTCAACCAGTTTTTCATTTGCCTCCTGTTGGAGCTGGTATCCGTCCGACTTGAGATATTCCGCATTTGCCTCTGCCTGCGCCGCGGCAAGCATGCGGCCCTTTTCAACGGAATCGGCCTCCGCGAATGCATCCGAAGTCATCACCGCATCCATGGATTCGCGCAGCAGGCGCTCCTTCTCGTTCTCAAGGCTTGCCTGCCATTCTCCGATCAGCCGGTTCGCCTCCTTCATCGCCTCGCCGCTCTCTCCGCTCAGCCATTCGATCTGCTCCTGCATGCCGAGTTTGCGCTGCTCGTTATAACCTTCGCCCAAAGCATTGTTCATTTCATCCTGCATTCCCTGCATTGTAGATGCAAGGCCTGCATATGTTTGAGATTGCTGCTCCATCGAGCCAGCGAAATCATCCCCCATATAGTCCGCTATGATTTCAGCAGCCTTAGCTCCAGGCACAAGGCCACGGGTTACCATCTCCTGTACTTCGTCCTTCGCGATGCCGGATGCCTGTGCAAGATAATCCCACACTGGGATACCGCGTTCGAGTAGCGGCGTCAGATACTCCAGGGTTGCTTTCCCTGTTGTTTTCATGCGGCCGAGATATGTTGCAATTGCAGCCATATCCTCTTGTCCCATACCAAGCGCAGCTCCTGCATCTCCGATCTTTTGCATCGTCGGCAGCAGCTCTTCCACTGTGTAGCCATAGGTCTTGAGGACTTTTGACATCGCGGTCAAATCGTCAAATAAGAACGGTGTAACGTTTGCAAAATCCGTAACATCAGAAAGGAAATCCTGCGCAACATCCGCATCCCCGAAAAGCGTTGTAAAGGATATCTGCGCCGTTTCGCGCGAAGCCGCAATCTCCGAACCACTTGAAAGCGACTCCGCCTGTGCCTGTTTGATCTCGTTGTAGGTATCCTGGACAACGGACTTAAACGCATCATCCTTGGAACTATACTGCGCCGTAAACGCCTGGACTGCGCCCGTAAGCGCGCCAACTGCGGCGCCGATTGCAGTTCCTGCAGGCCCTGCTACAGATCCCATCGCAGCGCCGGATGCAGCACCGCCCAGTACAGAAGTGATTGCATTCCCCGTCTGGCTCCCGAATGCAGAGCTCGCAAGCACACCGCCCAGATCTGCCGCAGCATTCCCAGCCATAGAAAACAACCCTGCTTTTGCAAGTGTTGCAAGCGTGCCGCCCGCACCGCCCATGCGGTTTTCGCTTTTGGACACAACACCCGTTAAGTTATCCATATCCCGCGCCGTCTGTTTTGCTGTGCGGCTTACCAGGTCGAGATTTTGCCGGATGTTATCATAATCCGCCTGCGCAGCTTCCAACCGCAGGCGAGCCGCTTCATCACCCACCGCACCAAACGCTTTTTCTGCATCCTTCAGCTCGCGCTTTGCTTTGCTCAAATCCATGTTGAGCGTCAGTTTGTTTTTGTTGAGTGTATCCAGCTCTTTTTGCAGCGATTTTAGATCTTTTCGGAATGAGGTCTGCGTGGCCTGCATTTTCTTAATCGCGCTCGAATAATTGTCCTTTGCGGATATAACAATGCTCGCATTTGCGCTCACATGCCTGCCCTCCTTTCCAAAATTTCACTTGCAAACGCCTGTATCAAAAGCTTTTCACCCGCAGGCATGGCGTAGTACTGCCCCGGAGTGATGTTGTGATCCCGGAAGAGATAAAACATCAACGCCAGTTCCGGGTCTTCCATCAGTTTTTTCGGAGGTCCTTGATGCTGTCTTCGCCAAACCCGCTGAGATCTGTTATCGCGTTATACAGGTTTACGGCCTCGCCTGGCAGCAGGAGTGCATTGACTGTCTCCGCAGGAGTGAGTTTCGCGTTGCGTCCTTGCGGGCGCAGCATTTCTGCGAGCCTGCTGTCGCACAAATCCGGCGACTCCACTGCAGCAAGGATCACGTGTGTTTTGAAATTGTCTTTGGGAGCTTCATCCAGTTCCTTTGCAGTGAGGGCGTGGATTTTTACAATAAACGGCTGTCCGATCAGTTCAGACAGCCGCGTTATTTCCACTTCCGTAGTAGGCCGGTTTAATACCGATTTTCCGCACCCCAGCAGTTTCTCAATCAAATCCATGTTCATGCCTCCGTAATCGCGTCAACGAGCTCCCAATCCTCAAATGCAAATGGGTTTTCCAGCTTTCCCACAGCGCCGACCTCCCAGTCGGCAAGCGTCAAATCATCGAACGATACGCCCGTTAACATAACGCGTTCCGCGCCGTATGCATCCGGGTCGTCCAGTTTGGATATAATCGTAAACCTTGGGTCGATCCCCTGCTTGATTCTGGTGCCGATGGCTTCCGTCATGCGGGAGCTGACCTTGTGCATTTTAACCGAGCCTGTACCCTCCATGCCCATAAGCTTGCGGCCTGCCGTCAGCTTCCGGCATTGCTGGATCGTTTCCCGGTTGAACGTCACTTTGGCCTGCAGGCCGTAGCATTCTCCTACATACACGTCGTCAAGCCACATCTCGCCCCAGGTTCCGCTGATTACCCTGCTCGCTTTGTCCATTCTGCACCCTCCTTAAAATGTCATGTCAATCGCGACATCCTCGATCGCATCCAGCATGCGGATATTCCCCCGGACAAACACATGCTCGTCCGTGTCCGCTGTCTTAATCTGAGCATCCGTCATATCCGCCACGTTGTCGCCCCGCGCCTTTAGGTAAGCGCGCTGCGCATCCACATCGATTTCCATGCTGGATGTTCCAGCCTGGAGGATGCCTTCTGCCTCAAGGCCTTTCAGATAGGCAAGGTATGCGCCCAGCAGCACGACCTTGTTATCGTAGCTGTTAGGCAGTTTGCCAATGTAAGTATCCTGTGTAAGCACCCGAAGATCCCGCTTGATCAGATCGAGCGTCTCCACCAGCTTGATCTTTTTCAATAGCGCGGACTTGCCCGTGGTCGTCGTAAGGGATGTAACACCTCGCCCAAGCTTCACCTTTACGCCATCATGCACCAGCACAAGTTTGCCAGCGTTGATTGCCGTGTTAAGTTCTTCCCTGCTCATGCGTTCTACGTCCGATACTTCGGGCAATACCGCATTCGTTACGCTCTGCGCTAAAGGCGTTCCCGCGATCAGCCCTGCTATGCGGCTGCAAAACGATGCTGTATCCAGCGTATCCGTTCCAACAACGATATCGTCTGCCACAAAATTTACAATGCTCTCGCTGTCTGCCACCACGTTAGGCAACACTGCCTTGTAAATTTTGTCGTAGTCAGCGCGTTGCGTCCCAATCCATGTCTTGACCGTTGCTGCGTCCTCGCTGCTCAGATCCGGCCCGCCAACGAGCCAGTCAAAATCATAAGCTGCAATCTTGCCCAATGCAACCGTCATGGTTTCGGTGGATGGTTTTACATACGCGATAATCTTTGCCGGCCGGTTTACGTTCCCGATCAGCGCATACCGGATACAATCTTTATTGTCCTCACCGAGCGCCGCGGGAATATCCGCTTCCGCTGCAATTTGATGCACGCCGTGCGCATCCTCCGCTGCATCGGTAAGGATCATAGCCACAACGCCCTGTCCCGCCCGGCGGCTCACATCTTCCGCAGCTTGGCGGAATGTGATGGTAATGCTGGGTAATCCGCTCATCCTTTCACTCCTCCTGCTAATTTCGTGTTTACAACCTGCATGAGATCATACTCCTTCTTTTGTTCTTGCCGTGCCTCAACATACGTTACATCAACGTTTACCGCCGCATAATCCGCTTGCGGCTGCTGCGCCGATACTGCGGTAAGCGTGACGGCCCGATCATCAACTGGGATATAGCCCGCGTCCAAAGCCTGCACAACTCGCTCCTGCAGTGCCATCAGCTCTGCCGAATCGCTATAGCCATAATCGTCCGTTGGCGTAAAGCAATATATGGCATACCGCTCTGTGTTTTGCATCGTGCCCCGGGTGATTGCCCCGCGGCTCGCTGAGAGCAGCGCAACATACAGCGATGGCCGGTCAAAATCCTGCGGAACTTCATCCTGGTAGATCGTGCATTCCGGGCATGCGGCAGCAAATGTGCCTTTCAATGCGGCAATGATCTTGCTTGGCACAACCATCGCTTGCTCACTTCCCCTCTATGATGCTGGCGATATCGCGCACAAACTTTTCTGCAAGCGGCGCCAGTGCGCTCTCCATATCGCGCGCTGCGGATTGGTAAAAGTATCGCCCATCCACATAGGCAACCCGGATCCTTCGCTTTCGTCGGCCACGCATGCCGTTAGCGGCGCGTCTGATTTTATGCCCGCTGTTGACATAGTTCGTAACGGCGCCTGGGCTGTTTGCGCCCGTGCTCGTGTTCTCCGGGCGCACCGCCGCATATCCGCCGCCGCTGCCAACATACGCCTTTTGCCACCGCTGCAAATCCCCCGTATGCTGCTCCGTTGTCATGCCGATATTGCTTACAACCGCGTTATGCATATTGCGCGTCAGCTCTTCATGTAGTTTTCTTCGCATCTCTGGGGCTTTTTTAAGTGCATCCGATAATGCCTTGTCGATTTTATCAAGGCTGCTTGCATCCACGCTCTGCATTATGCATCCACCCCCGTCCGAATCTCATATGCATTGTGTGTACCCTCAGCCATGTGGCATGCGCGCACGCTGTACCGCACGCTATCCACTGCCACGATATCACCTGATCGCAAAATGATCTCTTTCGGGGCGATCAGCAGCATGCCGGTTTCGTGCCTTGCGTATGGTGTCGCCTGCGTCCAGTTTACATATTGCTCTGCCAGTACCGCCTCAAACTCGAATACATCCGCATTCTGCCGCCGCAGTGTGCAACGCTGCAGTTTTACAGCTGCCGCCTCAATTTCATCATACTGCTTGTGCCGTGCAAGGGACGCAATGAGGCAGTGATCCCCGTTTACGCGCAGCGCCCTGTCCGGGCGGATTAGGGAGCTTGTGCGCACTGTGATTTTATAGCCTTGTGTCGCTGCCGCAATCGATGAATAAATCACGCGGATGGAATACTCTGCACTGCCCCAAAGCGTCCCCAGTTCCTCCCACGCGCCATCGCGGTACCCCATAACGGAGATCCGCGTGTCGAGCTTTCCAGGATCGATCATAGGAGGTTCCTCGCATGCATGCCCAGAATGCTGTCTACCACGCGGTTCACCGCATCAGTATCACTGCTGTAAGAACGATGATCGTACATGTCCTGGCACAACACCAGCACAGCAATTGTTACGTCCGGGTAGTCATCGAGCGCTTCAAGTGCTTGCCCGGTGAACGACCCCACATAGGCTTTTGCAGCATCCAGTATCATATCGATTTCCGCTTGCTGCGTGTTGTCAAGGCTGTACCAGTCAACCTTGAGATAATCAGCCACAATCTGGCTGGTTAAACTTGATACCTTCATGTGGCCTTACCCCTTTCATTAATCCCCGTCTGCAACCATCAGCCCGGCGGCTTTCAGTGCAGCAAGCAGCGCGTTAAACTGTGCCGTTGTGGGGCTTGTTTCCTCTGTGCTGTCTGGAATATTTGCGGCCATGCGACCATCAATCTCCGCAACATCGCCAGCAATACCGTCGACCGTCAACGCCAAAGCATCTATAGTATCTTTCAGCGCCTTACCCTGCCGGGCGTCCAGCGCCTTGCCGGATGCGGTTGTGGTCAGGTTATTAACAACATCAGCCGTAACAACGCCCTCAACAGTAGCGCCGGTCAGGTCGAGCGTGCCGGTTATTTCAAGCTCGCCGTCGACTACCCATTTTGCGCCGCCCTGTTCTTTGTAGTTCGGCACATTATATTCGCTCATGTTTTTACCTCGCTTTCTTTAGATTGGGAAGGGCGGCATATTTCAGCCGCCCGTGTTCGTTTTAACCAGCGCTCATAGTCAATGTGGCGAGTTTCTGCGGGTTAATAACACCGCTGTCAAACTCAAACCAGCTTACGATGCCGATAGCGTGTTGGGTAGCGTATTTCTCGCGCAGTATCTGTATTGCCACGTTCTCGCGGAAGTTCACGCCCAAACCAGAATAATCGCCGTACAGCACGGCCTTTTCGCCACTGCCGATGGTCGGCATATTGTCGGACAGATACACCGGTTTGCCGAGCAGACGATACGGGGTAGCCCCCGCAAAATCGGGCTGGAGCATATAGCGGCCTTCGCCGTCCTTCATCTTCCGAATCGCGGTGAACGTAGCAGGGTTCATCGTCCAGCAAGCGTTCGCCTGATAAGCGGTCGGGATCTTAGCCTGAACGTCAATCAGGTTATCGGCGCTGATCGCACTAGTGGACCCGGCGTTGACGTTGGTTGTGGTGGAAAGAGCGCCCTCGGCATAAGATGAAGTTCCAACAAGCAGCTCCTTCTCCAAGAACGACGCAATCTTGCTTGCCATCTCGCCAATCACGAAGTTAACAATGTCGATGTCCGCATTGTTAATCACGGAGATACCAATCAGCGACAGCGCACCAGCCAAGAACCCACTCAGGTCAACGCTCGTAAATTTACCAGCGTTCTCCTGAATGTCGGTAAACTCGGACTGATAACCAACGCTAATATCCTGATCGGCGCCACTCCCAGCCTTGGTATAGACGGGAATCTTCAATGTGCCTTTCACATTAAACCGCGTCGCACCCGCCATGATCGGGCAGATTTCTTCTACCTTCGTGATGATCTGCTTGGCGATGCTTGTCGGGATAACCGCGCCGTTGTTGCCCATGTCGAAGTTCTGCTCACCTGCACGCTGCTCAATCGGCATGCCGCACTCGCGCTTGATGTAATTCGCGAACGCCCGCATCTCAACGTCCTCGGCGCGTTCCTCAACCTTCGGCTCGGGCTTGGTTTCCTTCTTTTCCATAGCCCGCGCCCGTTCCTCCATGGCAATCGCCGTGTCGATTCCCCTGACTTCCTTCTCCAGATTATCAAACTCGGCCTGTTCCTCGTCAGTGATGGCTCTGACTTCCTCGTCTACCTTAGCCACAATGGCGTCCATCTTCGCCACAAGCTCCGCCCTTTTTTCCTCAAGGGCCTTCAAATTCTTCATGTGTTAACCTCCATTTTTTGATATTAAAAAAGGCCCTTGATTTTAGGCCTTTAAAGCGTTTATTCGGTTTCGGTATTCGCTCAAATCTGGCGGGTCTTTATGCTCAATAATTTTAAGCTTATCCTCAAATGCTCGTGTTTCAATATCCACATCAGTCCCTGCCCGTACTTCAACTGACGTTGCGGAATATATAGGCACCTTTTTTACAACAAGCGTGATATGGTCAATGTCCAAATCAGATATTTTTCTGAGCGGCAAGGCGTCGGCACGTTGTTCAACTGTATCAACCACATTTTTCATACCAAACGACATGCCCTTTATTTTACCGGCTCTCGCTTCGGCAACCGTCTGCTCGTCTGTGATAACAGCATCGTAATGCAACCCGATGTTATCCTCATACAGTTCAAGGTTCCCTGCTCTCGTTTCTGCCAACACAACGTTAGGGTTGTGGTCTTTCCACAACTGAACGTTGTCCGTGCGTTCAAGTGCTTTTTCAAACGCCCTCGGCTCAATTTCCTCAATCACCTTACCATGCGGAGTTATCACCGGACGGCTCTTTTTCTCCGTCACGTTGACATAACCGCTTATATGCGCCCCGTCAGCGCGGATTTCAATCTGCATTGTTTCCTCCTTCCGTTGGTTCTACTGGCAACATCTCTGTGCCTTTCACCACCATTTTTGTGTTTGGTGTGTAGTACGTTTTTGACTTAATGTCATATATCACATCAGCAAGCCCCATGCTTATTACATCAAGCCCTTCGACGTCAGGTAAATCTTCGGCATACCTTGCTTCATTCGGTGTCATAATCTTTTTGTCGATTGCGACACCATAGGCTTCCATGCGCTCTTTGAGATTACCTTTGAGCAGTTCCTTAACATCGAACGCCCAGTACCGCGTCTTTTTCTCTTTTTCCAGCAAGAGATCACGGTTCAACGCGCATTCGATGACCTTCATCAGTGGTATCGCTGCCAGCTTTGCGACGCTCTGCATATCTGCGTCGGTCGCCTCACCACGTATCACCTTCGCGGAAATATGGAACAGCTTGCATAACTCGTCGCTATTTGTGACCTTGTTTTCATTTAGCTGCATTTCAACGCTGGTGTTTGAGGATTCTTGAAACTCAACGCCATCGTTCAGCACTATCATGTTTTCTTCGTTGTTGCTGTACAACCGTTTCCATGCAGCTTTTAGCACTTCCATGGCTTGGTCGCTGAGCTTCTTGGCGGATTTCAGGAAGCCTTTCTTGTTGCCGCCTTTTTTAACCAGTGCGCTCTCGAAAACAAGCGTTTGATACGCCACGTTCAGCAATTCGCTATTCTCCTGCGTGATGCCGATGCCACTTGCACCGTCTTTGCTATTACGCAGGATTTTCAAGAAATCGTATGGTCTGTACGTTTTGCCATCAACAAGCAAATCATAGTCTTTGAAAATATGGTCAACGCTCACAACAGGCGTTACAAACGTTTCATCAACATAGTGCAGGCTCACAAACTGCCCGCGCTTCTTGTTGATATACGCATAACCGCCTTTGCCGAGGTAATAATCAGACAGAATCGCCCGCCAGAAATCATGCGCGTTCAGGGTGTCGCCGGTGTCATCGTTCAACAGGGCGATTCGCGTATCATTGGTGATTTCTTCGACCTTGCCGCCCCTCAACTCATACAGTTTAATGGGCGTACTAGCCACAATGTTTGACAACAGGTCAATCGCGCTGGCAACTGTCGGTATCTGCAAAGCTATTTCCTTCGTGACCGTTGTTTTATCGAGTAACGCTTTCAAGAGCGAATCCTCAAAGCTGACCACGCCTGACGTATCAGCGCGAATCTCCTGTTTTTTACGGTTAAACAGCCCCATATTGCCTCCTTTATACCTGTGCGATGAACGCATCAGAGCCAAAAAGCATATCTTGTTGCATCAAATACATGGCATTTATCAGCGCCACAACAGCGTCAACTTTGCCGGCAGACTTTTTCTTGTTAACATATTTATTTAGGTTGGTGTCCTCGGTGCATCTGGCGTTCTGGAAGTTGATTTCCAGCAACATGTTCTCGTCATAGCTGAATGTCTTACCCAGAATCCGTTCTTTCAGCAGTTTTGTCGGCGCGTGAAGTATGCTGGAATGTTGTTTGATTTCCACGCACTCATAACTCGCCGCCTCAAGTTTTTGCACCGTACTTATGGCGTTATATCTGTCATAACCAATCTGCACGATGCTTACGCCGTATTTTTCCTCAAGTCCAATGATAAACTGCTCGACAAACCTGTAATCTATAACCTCATCGCCGCACTCAAAGCACACACCTTGCCGAATCAGCCTGTCGTAATCGACCTGCTCTTTCTTAACCTTGAGCAGTTTTCTATCCTTCGGAATAAACCCCCACACTTTGGCGTGTATCAGACCGTCATACTCACATACCATTGCGACAGCCGTGTTATCGTCTGTCTGGCTCAGATCAAGCCCCAAATACACTTCTTTGCCTTTCCAAAACTCCAAATCCTCAGTAATTTTACACTCGCGCACCTTGTCAATTGGGATATATCCCTCAACACCAAGCGACTTGTACTTGATATTATTGTGCTTGCACAGGTAGTTCTCGCGCTTATTTTCGTACAAAATCGCCATCGTGCGCATTTCCTTGATGGCTTCAAAGACGTATTCATGCGCTACGGCGACCGGGTTTGATTGGTATATAACCAAGTCGTTTGTCATCCACTGGTCGTTTGTCAGCAGATCATCGTCTGGCTCGTACAATAGTGCAAACCGGCGGCGGTTCGGCAGTAGCCCGTCAAGCGTTTTTTTACTGATGTCGATCTCGTCGATCATGGCGTTATCGTCATTCGGGTACTGCGTGGAAATAATAATCCCGAGTTTGGATAGCAACGTAATCTGCGAGGAGCGCATAGCCTCGATCGGATAGCTATCCATTGCGCCCGCTTCGTCAGCCAGGAATGCGTTGGCAAGCTTGCCATCCATTCTGTCCTGGCTGTATGCAAGCGGCGTATATTCGCTGTCCGTCAGCTTACATCGGATCTCGCTGCGCAGCACTTGGAATACAGTATTATCCGCAATGGCCGGTGAGCTTTTGATGATTTTGCGGAGCGCGAGCTTTAATTCACTCGACAGTTTTAAATCCGGCGCAACGGAAAAGAACCGCGAAAACTGCGGTTCAGTCAGCATAAGCAGAATAAAAATTACGGCGCTGTTAAAGGTTTTGAAGTTCTTGCGGCCGATCTCCAGCAGTGCGGTTTCATAGTAACGCCGCCCATCCGGGCAGCGCGTGCAGAATACCGCTGTGATGAGCAACCAGGCGTAATCCTCAAGCCCGTCATACATGGAGCAGCCAAGATCGGGGTGCACCATAAGCTGCAGCAGTTTGCAGATCCGGCCATAGGCTGCGTCATCCACAGCAGCGTCCGGGTTTTTCCCTTGCACAATAGCAAGCCATTGTTCTGCTTGCAGTTTCACATAATGCGGTACTTTTCTGTTGTCTGGCGCAATACACCACTCCGCATATGCGGCTGCTCGGCCATCAGCAATCCGTTCCATTCCGCAGCGCTGCGATCAACGGATTCTCCTTCGCATCCGCCTTTTTGGGGATGCTCCGCGCAGCAGCCGAGATCGTCATTGCGCACTCCTTCTCAATATCAAACATCATGCGCCGTTTTGCCTGGATCTGCTTATCTACATCCAGGATCGATTTCTGCATTTGTGCCTGGAGCCGGTATCTGGCGGCCGCTTCCATGTTTTCCTCATCCATCAACCCTTCAAGGTTCGCGCAAAACAGCTCTCGCTTGTTTTCGAAGTCGGCGCATTCTGCCTGCAACATGCAATACCGGTTGATGATCGGTTCATACAACGCATCGTTTTTCCCAATCGTGGATAACAGCCTGTTCACCCGCTGAAATTCGCGGTGCGCCACGGGGTTCTCCTTCACTTCGCGCCGTTCGGAAAGCTTTTTCCCCGTCATAAGTTCCTGCTCCGCCTCGCTCCGCCGTTGCAGTTCCGCCTTTGTCCGATGCGACCGCTGTTCTTCCTGGAGAACGACAACGCTTTTGCTGGGTCTCGCCATATTCTACCCCTTTTCGATATTCTCTCATTTTGGGAACCCCCCGTGGATGGATGGGTGCCGTTGGTTTTGGTCTTTCATACGCGGCTTACCCTCCATCCCCCGGGGGGATGCTGTCGCGCTGCCGCACCAGCTCATACAGAGCCTTGGCATCTATCTTGCCGCGGTCCGCCTGCTTGTGGTGCCGTGTGCATAAGCACACGAGATTGCTATCTTCAAGCAGCAAATCCGGTCGCTCCTTGAGCTTCACGATGTGATGCACTTCAAGCCCCTCGTACGTCAGCACGTCTTGCGCAAGGCAAGCGGCGCACAAGTAATGGCTTCGCTCCTTGATGTCCTCCGCTTTACGCGTCCACTCGGCCGTGTATCGTCCGCGCTCGGTCTCATCGCGCTGGTACGTCCGCTTAGGCCGTCTCCCGCAGTCGTAGGTCGTGGCATGGACGCGCCCGCAGTACTTGCATGATTTCAATCTGCTCATAATTAAACGTAAAGCTGCCAAGCTGAACGTAGTCAGCAACGATTTTCTTTTTTTGCTTATCCGTCAGCCTTGCGGCCATTTAATCACCCCACCATTCAGACCGAACCCCGATCATCTCCGCGCCGGATACCTGCACACCTTCAACTTGCATTTCTTCGCCTTTGCATCGTAGTGGTCGCATTCCTTGCATGTCGTTGGCGTGCTGATGAATTTAATCCTGTTTTCCATACTAACCCTTTCAATATGCAGAAGGGACAGCACACCGCGCCGCCCCTTCCGCACAGGAGATATTTAGTAGCATCGGCCTTGTCATTGGCCTAATCCGATGATACTACTATACATCATAAAAACGTTTAAAAACGGTCATGTTAATGTTTTTATGTCAATTTCTTCTGCCAGCCTGTCCACCGCTTTTCGCTCTAACAGTCTTGCGTTATCCTCCGACATGCCGGCCATCCGCGCAACGCGCACCCACGGCGGCTTTTTCGCCGTGTTGAATCGCCTGTATCGCAAATCGATAACTTTATACTGGTCGACAGGCAGATCAAGCAACAAACTATCAATTGCCGCGCAAAAGTCCATCAGGTTCGCAATGTCATCCGTTATGTCTGCTATCCTGCGCCGGTATGCGTCGCGCAGCTTGTCCGCACGTTCTGCCGTAATAGCCGTAGGGTTTGATACTTCCCCGCCGTGCGGCATTCCGCTGTATTGCTGCGCATGCAGTCCGTATGTCGCATCGATCAGGCCGTTGTATTCTGCGATTTCCTCTTGCTTCCCGCGGCACATCTGTGTCGCTGCGCCCCATCGCTTTAAAAGTCTCCGGATTGCGGCGCGGGTTTCGTTATCCACCATCATGCCTTCCTCCGATCAGATTCATAATTTGGACATTCAATCACGGTATGCGTCCTTTCACCGTACAATTCAGACGTTTCCACTTTCCACCCGTCAACTGGTGTGTGCCGCCTACTGTGATAGCTGCACTTGTCGGCATATGCATTCCGACAGCCCCAGCATAACGTTTGAATCCGCACGGTTCCGCGCGCTTCGTGTTTCCGCAAGTCCCTGGAATATTCCTTTGCGTGCCTGCGTTCTATGATTTCCCCGTCCGGCGTTTCGCAGATTACCCACTTCATAGCGCATGATAAACATTGATAGTATCTAACGATGCGCCCGCGTTTATGGTGCATGGTGTATTGTTTCAGCTCTCCGCCGCAGTCGCAATGCTGGGTTGGTTTGTTCTGTTTGCCCATCAAAGGTATAACTCCTTGTCAAAATGCCATAGGATTTCTCCCCATTCGTAACCGTTATTCGCCATGTTTATTGCTTCGTCAACCCTGCGCAAAATGTATTTTGTGCTTTCTTCCGCACTTCGTTCAGATAGTGTGCGCAGCGTTTCCATCAATGCATGCGCAACAGTCGAATTCGTAACGGATGCAAGTTTGTTCTGCGCCTCCGCAATCATTGCCATGTTTGATATTTTTTCCGAGTATTCATCGTATGCCAATACGGCATACTTCGCCAATCCTTCTGCTGCGGAACATAGCTTCTTAATCGCTTTATTCACCTTCACGCCCTCCCATTCTCCGCATGAATCATCATCGCTTGTCCATTCCGTGCATTTGCTGCTGTCGGCGTTCACGCAAACATAGCCATCGTCTACGTCCTCGTGGTAGTGCCAGCGGCATGATTCGCAGTCCTTAGCCGCTCCATCGCGCATGAGCTTTGCGATTTGTTTTTTAATCGGCATGGGGCTCCTCCTCCACTCCGCGCCATTTATACGGCACACTTCCTTCTGCAAATGCGCTGCAAGGCTCCATGCATTCTTCAAGCAGGCAATCATCTTTGTATTGCTTTGCACAAGTGTTGCATGATTTTGCCTTGTACAAGTCCGCAATCGCCGCATCGCGATCATGCTTCAACCGCTCTATCTCTTTCGCCTGCCTCTCTATCAGGTCTGTGGCATCGCAAAGCACCATTCTCTTTTGAGTAACTCCGTCTCCGTAAGTTTTCTCCATGTTCTTATCATTGGATATATGGCGCAGCGCCTTTACAATTTCCTCTCTAGTTGGCATTGGGTTCCTCCTTCACATACAGATCGGCCTTGTTTTCAAACGCTGCATCGGATTCAAAATATGCCCACTTGCACGCAAGGCATGATGTCCTTATTTTGCCGTTGTCAAGCCTGTATTCGCAGGTATTGCATGGCTCACAGTCATACATTTATACTTTCTCCTTCGGCGGTTCAATGTTTGCCCAATGGGTGACGCTCCCATGTTTTTTATCGTTCCAAAAACCATATGGTATTTCCGAGTCGTGGTTAAATTCAAAAAGCCAATCCTTGACAAATCCATCTTCAAATTTAACCTTATACCATTCTCGCGCAAATTCGCCCCATTCATCTGCCGGAGGCCTTTCCGGCAGCCGATCTTTAACGCTTATCCAGTTCATTATACTTCCTCCTTCGGCGGTTCGGGTAAAGGCATCCAGTGGGTTGGATGAGTGTAGCAGTCTGAGTAATATTCTCCGTCCGAATAGGCACACCACGCAGCATCATCCAACCGAAACCCAACCGCCATAATTCCGGTGCCGAAAAACATCAACACGTCTTCATCAATTTCTGGCAGCCTATCTTTAACGCTTATCCATCCTCCACATGTTTCAGCAGCAGGAACAGCATCAATCGCTTGCTTCACAATTACGGGCAGAAAATCACGCCGTTTCAGTTCTTCGATCAGCGCTTCACGCTCTATGTACTCTTTATTCATCGTTCGCCCTCCTGTTCCATGCCTTAATAAGGTCGCGCTTGCACTTGTCCCGGTGATTTATGTCTGTCATACGAAGTCGAACCATCATGCTCATGCCGCATCTGTCGCACACTATGTAGTATGTCGGCATTGAGCCAGCAAAATGGTTATCAATATACGGCAAAATGGTTTCGCCGATTCCAGCTATGTATTTCACCTCTACGGCGTTTCCGCACGGGCACGGTTTAAGCTCATTCGGCATGGTGTTCCTCCTTGCTGCTTCTTCGCGCGTCACTGCTCGTCTCCTTCCTTCAACAACTCTCTCAGTATTTCAACTTCGTGTTCCCGTGCGGCATACCTTGCGGCAGCGTTTGCGGCAGCGTTTGCGGCATACCTTGCGGCAGCGTTTGCGGCATACCTTGCGGCAGCGTTTGCGGCATCCCATGCGGCAGCGTTTGCGGCAGTCCTTGCGACATCCCATGCGACATCCCTTGCGGCAGCCCTTGCGGCATCCAGTTCTTTGTCTGTGATCTCCCCCCGCAGCCACTTGCGTTTTGCTTCAATCGCCGCTATGCTTCGCGGGTCAGGGTTGTCCACAAAAGATAGCGCGTATTCAGCACAACGGCACGCAAATTCGTGTAATATAGGCGCGTCAATAAATTCCTTGCGCAGCACCGACCATAATTTATCGGCGGCAGACACATCCGGCAGATTCAACACATCAAGCGCTGTCCATTCATCACGGATTGCAGCTATGCGCGCAAAGTCGGCGCGCCCTTCTGCCGTTTCAAGCCAGCACGGACGAAACTTCTTAAACTGTTCTACTGTTACTGTTTTCATGGTTGATTCCTTTCTCATTCACGCCATGCCGCTACAAGTTCGTTAAGCAATTCGATGATTTCCCGTTGGTTTGCAAGGATTGCACCGATAAAAGCATCTTCGTTTTTCTGTTCTGTAACAGGCGCGTTTGTTTCTGCGTTGACCGTTTCAGCAGCTATTTTCCTTTTTTGCAATATGTGTTTACCCGTTCTAATCCGTTCTATTGTTTTTTCTGAAAAATCCATACAATATGCAATATCTACATCCGACATCCCGGAGTTAATCATCATTTGAACTTTGTTAAGTTCTGTTTCTGTAATGCTCCTGCCCCTCATTTCCTTTCTCCTTTCCCTTCATCCCTGATACGGACATTCCTTTTCTCCCCACGGTATCACACCGCAAGCCAACAAATCCTTCCTCCGCTCGCAGCGCTTCACCTCTTTGCCCTGCTTATCGCAGAACGCACAGGCGTTTGCTACATCGCCCATCAGGCGGTCAAATGCATCCATCGGGCAAAGGTAATAATCCTTCTTCGCTGCGGGGCTGTGCTTCGGAACGCACATCAATTCCAATCCGTTTGCTGTGCGAATTAGCCCTTGCACTTGTTCCGGGTCTAGGCCGTCCATCACGGCTTCCAATGCCTTGCTTGCGTGGTTCTGCATTGCCATCAGGCTTCTGCGCGCTTTCTTGCTGTTTCGGAACTCCAAGCCTTTCAGCGTATCGGCATATCCGATGCATCCGGCAAGTACGACAATGATTTCCTTGTCCGCTTTGTTGGCGTAGTCTTGCATCGCTATACCTCCATCTTCAACCTTTTCCGTGCCGCTTCCAGCGCACAGAAATCTTCACAATTTCGTGCAAATGCAGCCGTGTATGCATCGCACGCACTTGCGATCGCAATATACTTGGCTTGCAATTGATCCTTGTCGCCAGCATCGTCGAACGGCGTGTCCTCGTCCGTATTCGTACACCCTGCACGATTCGCGCCGTCTTGTGCAGCGGCGCACGCATCTCCGATTCTGACAATTACACCGTTCGGCATGCCACGTTCAAACTCGTCTACGATCTGTCCTGCGCACTCGGATAGCTGCACATTCTTGTCTTGTGGCTTTCCGGTCATGGTTTCCGCTATGCCGATAATGCAAGCCTTTACCGCATCCCGGCACACATTCCTGTACTGCTCACGGTGCGCCTTCCGGATTTCATCCGGCAGTGCGTCTGCCTTCGCCTTGCGATCCATGTTCCTGCGTAAGTCATCCATCCACATGGTATTCCTCCGACCCAAGGTATTTTTCGATCATGTCCGCGGCGGCGCGCCAGCCTATACATGATACCGCAGCATATTTCTGCGCGCCGAGTTCACGAATCCACCAGCGTTGGTCTTCTGACACGCGCCCGCCCGGTGCTTTCAGCTCAATGTACAGCCCGTGGTATCCGCCCCGTGGCACCGGCAGACATAAATCCGGGACGCCGCGCTTCACACCCTTGCGCTTCATCAGCGCGCCCTCTGCGGGGCTGCATTTGCGCTCATTCGCAATGTGATGCAGCAATTTCAATTCCGGGTACTTCTGCCGCACTGCGATAGACCATTCCATTACGGCGATTTGCTCCCTGTCCTCCTGCGTCATGCGCTTTTCATCCTTCCTCCGCCAATCAGGCGGTTTAATATCATACTGGCTTGTCCTTTTGTCAGGCTATCGTAGTCCAGTGTGTTATCCTTACACATCCTGCGCACAAGGTTGATCTGTTTATCGGATGCGGGCGCGCGCCCCCAACGCTTGATTGCATTGTTGTCCCACAGCTGGCGCGCATCAGCCGCATAGTTGCACAGCCATCGGTACGCCATATCCAGCGCTGTCTGCATTGGTACGGTTTCCCCGGATGCCGTTCGCGTGCGGCCAAGATCGTCCTGCGGCGGAATCACCATCTTGCGGTCAGGCAGGGATAACACAAGCGAACCATCCGGCATTTTAAACCACGCTACATCATGCGTTACGTATTGCTGTCCCTTCGCCCACAGGTCAACGATTTCAATGTTTCGGATCCAGCTCTCCGGGCAATCCGCCGCGGCCATTACAACGGCTGGTAAATCGAACAGCATGCCTTGCACATCCTCCGCCTTGCGTGCCGGCACCGCGTCCATGTCGATCCCAAGTAGTGACGGCGCTGTACACAGCGATGATTTTCCGGACACCCCAACGCAATCAATCAGGTTTAGCCGTTCTTTCCCCGGATATAACCGAAGCCCGCGGCCTACCATTTGCGCGTATAATGCTTCGGATTGCGTTGGCCGCGCTATGATTACCGTCTCAACGCGTGGAATATCTGTTCCCTCTGTGAACACCATACAATTAATCAGGCACGATATTTGACCATCGGTGAACTGTTGCACGATCTCTGCACGGTTCTTCGTTTCGCCCGTAACAACAACTGAACCCGGAACCTTCGCCGCAATGTCATTCGCATGCTTCACGCTGACTGCGAAAATCAGCGTTGCACCCGTTGCCAAGTCGCGGTACGCTTCTGCGATAGCGTCTGCCGTGCCGTCCATCGCCTTTTCCAGCTCGCCCGGCGCGTAATCTCCGTTGCGTGTGCGAATCCCGGTCAGATCGTAGCCGATGTTCACCCGTCTGCACAGGATATCCGACAGATACCCCTGTTCGATTCCCCATCGTAAATCGCGGGAGAAAACGATTTCGGAAAATACATTATCCAGCCTTGCTTTATCGCCGCGATTCGGCGTGGCGGTGAATCCAACATGTAGGCGCGGACGGAAATGGTCGTAGATTGTCCTGTACGTTCGCGCCGCGGCGTGATGCGCTTCGTCCGTGATAATGACATCGAAGTCATCCGGGGCGTACCTGCCAAGCCTACGCACAATGCTCTGTACGGATGCACTCACCACCTCTGCGCTGTGCGGCGCACTGCTTGCGGCCATCTCCACGCCTGTCATGCAGTCGAAATACTTCAATGGCTGCCTGACAAGTTCCTCACGGTGTGATAAAATCAGCATGCGCCCTTTGCGCGGGATGCGGGAGAATGTGACTGTTTTTCCTAACCCAGTCGCCATATGCACCAGATAACTGCCGCGCTCCGGGATTGCGTCGATGCAATCCTGCTGATACGGTCTAAGCGTTATCTGCGTCATCTGCCGCACCTCCAGTGATGATCGCGCGTGCTACGTCAATCGCCATGATCGCATCCTCGTACGCGATCAACGTTGCGTTTGTACACAGAACCGTAACGATCTTACTAGCTGCCTTAGCAATCGCATCCAATCTGTACGGATGCACCTTGTATCCCTTGCGCGCCAGTGCGCTTTTGATTTCACCGTCATTCATCTGTTTTACCTCCACGTGTGGAACTTGTGGTACGTTGTGGTACTGCATGTACCACGCATTTTTTCTATGTATTTAGCGTGTTTTCGGGTACATGTGGTACTGTGGTACTTTTCTCGCGTTTATCTATACAGAGAATGCACATAGTGCACTGTGTGTGTCTCGTAACACACATGTTATGTTTGCGTACCACAAGTACCACAGTACCACATCAAAACGGGATATCATCGGCCCTCAGGATCATGCATACGCAGTCGGCGATTGTGTCCTTTATGCGCTTTGACACCATAAATCCGCGCCCATCTCCACGCGTATCAATCAGCCCTTTGCGTTTCATCCACCCTAGGAACCCCTTCGGCGAATATCCTTCCGCAGATACCACCCGGTTGAACACGCTGCGGATGATATATGCCTTGTCATCTTCGATCAGGCCGTATACATCCTGCTGCGCATCTTTGCCCATTCGGTTCGCGTTCTGTGCAACCCAATCACACATAAATGCGTATGCCCGTTCGTTGATGTCCACAGATGCATTGGTTTGCAAAAATCCGATCATGTCATCCGGTGTGACTGGCTGATCGTGAAAGAACCATTTTGAGATCAGACGGTCAGCCGTTATGATGATCGCCGCAGACAATGCCTGCTTGTCCGTTGCATCATCCGCGGACAGTGCCGCAAACACCGCGTCATATCCCGTTTTTGCATCCCGGATCGCATCCGGCGTAAGCCGCTTTATGAATTCACGCCCTGCATGCCCGTAATTCTGCCGCAGTATCCCGGCGACTGCGCGGCCGTTTTCAACGATCTTCTGCGTTTCATCGTTGCATTCGATGTCAATAATGCGGTTTAACGCGCCCGCACCCGCATTGTCCTGCGTCAACGGTGTTTCGCCCGATGTGATAATGCAGTTGCGCCATGTCAGCGTCTGGTCGATACCGCGCGCCCGATTCCCGCGCAGACGGCCAACGCCTTCTGCCAGTTTGTACACGTTGAATTTCGTGTTTCCGCGTTCGTCTCGCGCAAGCTGCAATTCATCAATGATCATCGGCAGCGAATTCAGGAACCCAGCATAGAATTCGTACCCAACGCCAGTGCTGTCGAACGTTTTGATATAGCGTCCCATTGCAGGATCCGCCCACACGCTTGCCGCGGCCATCAGCGCAACAGTCTTCCCCGTGCCGGATGTCGTGCCCCACAGGTGTATGAAGAACGGCAGCAGGCCAAACGGTTCCACCAGCGCGGACGCAAACGATGCTGCAATCACGATTTTTGCGGCCAATGAATAGCTCCGCATCTGGGCCGTGATTTTTACCCATTCCGAAAAATCCCCCTTTGCGCATACGGCACGGAATACATCCCGAAATGCCGCGTCACCGTCAAACACCAATCCATCAACGTATGGTGAAAATCCATGTTCCGGTATGTTCCCAAGCCGCCCGACGGACGGCATTTCCGGCAATGCGTCATAGTTCATGTTTTCCACGTCATGCAGGTACCGCACGAGCGCCTTTGCCGTTTCGGATGTGACAGCGATTCCGCTATCCGACAGCGATACAATTTTGTTTGCGCTGGCAATTGTTTGCCTGTCTACTGTTATCCGCCGCCACGCAGCACCGCGCCTGAATGCAATTTCAAGTTTTTCAACGCCGGAATCCACGTTAATCAGCCGTTTCACGGGCATGATCGGGTGCACGCATGCGATTTCCTCGCCCACAGACGTATTCCGCGTTATTGCGGCATCGTCTGCCTTCCATTGCCCGGTCTCCAGCTCCATTGGCTGCCCCTCGAATTCGGACGTATTCCCACCATATGATATGGCGCTCTGGCCTTTCTGCCGCGCTTCGTACGCTCTGTACATCGCCTTGAATGTCTTGAACCCGCGCGCCGCAGCTTCTGCCGCAGCCTGTTCCAGTGCTACGCGATGCTTGAATGCATCGCCGCGCAAGTCATATATCTCTTTGTACGGCTCGTCCGAAAAATAGTTAGTCACTTGCGGTGATCCATTCAAATAATCCATCCAGCTCCACCTCAACCCTTTCAAGCCTGCGCACCGCCGCGCACCATTCCTCCGACAGCGGTATGCCGAACTCCACTTCGCGCAACAGCTTGTGGCGATCATCGCACAGCGATCTGTATTCTGCCTGCATTTGCTCCATGCGCCGTTCTGCCGCACGCCGTGCTGCCGCTATCCTGCGCGCCCGCTCGCGCCCTCTGTAATCCGATTCCGGCAGCGTTATGCCACCAATCTCGGCCACGCGCTGTGCGGCGGAATGATTCGGCAGATGATCCATCCGCGCAACGAACTTAATCGCGTCTCCGCCGTTGCCGCACGCAAAGCAGTAGTATCCGTCCGCATACACCTTCATGCTCGGCCGCTTATCCGCGTGGAAGGGGCATATTGCCTTACCGCGTTCCACGCGGATGCCGTAGGCCAATAGCACGCGCTCCATCGGCACAGCCGCCTTGATCGCTGTATAGTCAATCAGAACGGGCATTCTTCATCCGTAAACGCGGCTGTGGGCATTGCGGGCTGCCCAGCCTGCGCCGGCCTCGCCTGGCTTCCTGATATCAGCTTGCGCTTCGGGATTTTGACACCATCGCGGATACGCTCCACGCTGCATGCATACATGGGCTTTGTGGTAACGCCGATCCCGGAACCGTCCTGCAACATGAATTCCTCTTCGCGGAACACGATTCCGATCAGCTTGCCAATCAGTGTTCGTTCCGTTCCTTCTCCCCACTGCATAACGAAGCCCGGATTGCTTTCTTCCACAGATGTAATTAATCCCTTGAACTCCGGCGAGCATTGATCCCTGTTGTTATAGTCCATCACGAAAACGCGATGCGTACCCGCGGCAGGCCATTTTGCATCCTTGTTGGCCTGCATATCATCCTTGTATCGGCGATCGAATATGCCGGCCTTGTCTCCTTCGTGCACATCGAACGCGATCACCAATTGCCAGTATCCGCCGTTCGTCTCTTCTCTTGCGCCGCGAATCCGGCACACGTACCCACCCGCAGGCAGCTGTTCCCGCGCGCCGGTGCGCGCCTGTACTTCGCTGTATCCGTTAGGCATTTTCATCCTTGCTTTCCTCCTGATTTATGTTTTTTGGCAGGCCGTAATATTCGCGGATTGTCATATCTACCATGCGCAAATCGTTGTCAATCAGCGGCTGGTCAAACATGCCCATTGGCGTTTTTACGGTGTCCTGTCCGTTCGTTTGCGTTGAAAACATATAGCGTCCGTCCTGAACCACGGTTTTCATGACGATGGTAAACAAACCTTCTATCGTAATTTTCTCGTCAAGCATCTTGCCGATGGTTTTCATTTTTTCGTTTCCGCTTGCATCGCGTTCAGTGTGCGCCATGAAATATACAATTTTCTGATCGGGCAAATCATTCACTACGGTTTGAACCAGCGTCCAGAAGTTCAGCGCAATGTCCGTGAATTTCTGATAGCCATTGACCTTCGCATTGCGCATGAATTCGTTTGCCATCAGGTATTGTGCATCGTCTATCACAAGGCTTTTTGCCTTTGCCTTTGTGATCGTGTCGTCGATCTGCATGTAATTATCCGTATTAACGCATTTCAGCGATGTACGAAACGGCAGCGGCTTGCGCGACACATTGATGATGCCAAGCTCTCCGGGCTGAAAATTCCGCATGCTCGTGCTTTTCCCAGAACCAGATTCACCAATAATCAAAACAGGAAGTCCCATGTCACACCTCCACCACAAATTCAGGTTCGCGCTCTACGATTTCAACCAGTCCGGCAGGTACGGTTTCCCCGGTGTCCTTGTGGACAATCAGCGTGTCATGTCCCTCGTGCACAACGTCCAGTGTTTTCTTGAATTCGCCCCAACGGAAAACGGGCTTTTGCTCCACAAACTCCGGGAACGCTTCTGCAAGCAACGAATCATTGTGCTTGTACTCCGGCCCCGGCTTTTTCAGTTTCAGCACGCCGGATGCAAGCTTGTATGTTTCCTGCGTCTTGGTGCTTCTGTGCGGGACACCCTGAAAGTAGATGGACAGTTTGCCGCTAATATCGGCTTTCTTCCTGTCACGTTCTTCTTCGATCTGCTTGGCGCGCGCGGTGTAAAAATCAATCTGCGCCTTGCAGACGTTCAGCAACCGTTGCGATTCGTCATTGATGCGCCGGATTTCCTGCAAGCACTGCTCGGCCCGAATATCGTCCTGCACATCGTCATATGGGTTCATTGGGTCAAAAATGGTTTCATAATCGACTGTTTCCATTGACAAATTCCTCCCTTTCTGTTACGATTCAGTTGGATATTTTCTCTGTGTGCTCGTCTGAGGTTGCCGCCTAGGCGGGCACTTCGTTTTCAACCGGCTGCATGCAGTAGTCGATCGCAGCGTCCCAGCCGGCCGCGAATGTAAGCCTTGCGAAGCCCATCATCACGCCCGCAACGGCCTCTCTGACTTCCGCTTTAGCCGCGCTTTCGACTGACATCATCAAGTCCGAAACCAGGTCCGTGTTTTTCATGCCCCACGCCCTGAACGCCAAACTTCTCTCACACTTCATGTCGAACTTCCTCCTTTATGTTCTCGATATACAGACCGCGTTGCGGTTTCTGCCTGCTCTTTACCCTGCTGCGCTTTCGTGCGCTCTCCGCTGCTGCCGCCGCGATCAGGATCCCGAGGATTACCCCCGGCAGCGTGAAGCTGAAAAATAATCCGAAGTAGTTCATATTGCCTCCTTTCAGCTTGCGGCCCGCAGTGCCCAGCGCGCCATTTGGCGCACTAGAATGCGCCCATTTGGCGCCTCTGCCAGCCGGCCATCCTGTACCATGCGCCATATCGTAGCCGGGCTTACATCCAGTATCTTGGCGGCTGTGGTTTTCTTCACCGCCTCACCCCATTGGTCTACCCAGGCTTGTTCCAGTTCGGATATATCTATCGCAGGGCTTCTCTTTTTGTGTGTCATGTGGGAATCTCCTTTTATTCGATTAGTCGTTTTTGCGTTGTCCACTCTCCGCTCCTTCTGGTATAATTTGTAAAGAATGGAGGTGAATTGCATGGTTAAAATGACCACGAGCGGCTTTGACGAGCTCGAAAAGGAACTAGAACATTTGGCTCATTTCATTCCGGGATTCGAGTGTCCGAAATGTGGCGGCGAGTTCGAGCTTCCACTTGATGCCGATACGGTGACTTGCCCTCACTGTGGTATCAAGATTGCAATCGAGCACGAATAGTGACTACGTCAGCGGCCTAGCGCTTTTGCCTTTTCTCGCGCCGCGTTGAGCCGCTCCAGTTCGTCTGCTGCCGCTTTTGTGATTTCATTTAGCCGCTTAGTAGCATCAATCATTTCTTTTACATCGGCCAGATACTGTTTTTTGTTCTCTACGATTACTTTCATCTCTTGTCCTCCTTTCAGCTCGCTTGGTCGGCGGTGCGTTCATCCTCCGGCTTGTCCCGTTCCTTGGTTGCCGCAACGCCCTCCATAAACCCGAGCAGAAATTCCTTGCCATTGTCCGGCAGTGCATCAAATGTTTCCGCTAGCTTCTTCCCGATCTTGCGCTCTTTTTCGCTCATGCTGTTCACCTCCTGTATGCGTGAATTGTGTTTTTACTGTTGATGTGATTATTATAAATCACAATAACAGTAATGTCAATGCGGTTTTTATTGTTTTTGTGATTTTTTTTGATTGACTAAATCGGACACATATTATATAATGATGACATGAAATGGAGGTCACCATGAAAGACAGAATAAAAAAATTGCGGAAAGAACTTAATCTTACGCAGCGCGCGTTGGCCGATGCGGTCGGAGTGAAGCAAAACACTATTGCGCAATATGAAATTGGAAGAAACGAACCGCAAAACGCAGTTATCACATTGATTTGCAAGAAGTATAGCGTAAACGAAACGTGGCTGCGTACCGGAGAGGGCGAAATGTTTGTCCAGCGCACGCGGTCGCAGGAAATTGTTGATTTCATGGGTGAACTGGTTCAAACCGATAACGAATTCAAACGCCGTTTTGTGGCTGCATTGGCACGATTGGATGAAAAGGATTGGGCATTAATTGAAAAAATGGCAGATAAGCTGCGCGGAGACGAATAACGCCGCCCCTATCTGGGGCGGCAGTATCCATCGCGGAGCGAGATTGTGAAGCGGTGCACAAGTTCTATGTGTTCGCAGCTTAGCCTTGGCAAGGCATTTAAAATGTTTGAAATCATTTTTTGTCGGTCAACATCATTCTTTAATCGCAAGTTTCCTTCGTCCGATGCAGTGCCAAATTTCGTGTTTTTCATGGTTTCCTCCCCTAAAAATCAGAACGTTCGTTCCTGCGCCGTGTGTCTATTCTACGCTATGCCGCGCCGGATTGCAACGGCAAAATTATCTGATGTGGGTGTTACCGTGGTTTCCGTTGCACTGGTGCATGAAAAAATCTAATGGTGTCATGAATTGATTATATTGTAACGCATGCTGGATGTGTATCCAGTGGTAAATATTTCCATAATGGATCATTAATAAATCAGGAGGACGTAACAATGAAAAGAATGCTGTGGATGGTTTTAGCCATTCTGTTGCTGTGTGCGGGGTGTGGCGGACAGGCGAACACCGCTTTGCCTGAAAATGGATTTGAGAACAGCGGCAACTCATACTTAGAGTGGTTTGTCGTCACGCCCGAACAGCTGATAGCAGACATCAACCCGAAGTTGGTGGAGGCGGGGTATTCGGAGCTCGTGTCTGTGCGTGATGATGGGGAGTGGGTGGAGTTCAACGATACCGGCGCCGCCCAGCTTTACAATCCAATTGAGCTTACTGTACACAAGGATGACAGGAATATAAGGATCCTGGAAAGTCAATTCGACATAAAAGACGAAGATACGGCGAAAAAGGCTGGGTTCTATTTTAGCATGCTAATTAGCATGTTTTCTCCGCGAGATGCCGATAAGATAATGGATGCCCTTCATGTTTTTGATGAGTTTAATGAAGGCGTAGCATTTTATGAATACGAGGCGGGGAATGTGATATACAGCTTCGCGGGGCGCGCACTGTCAATACGGCCCATTGAGTACGACGAAACTATCGCACCTATTGCACCATAACTAAAATATCGCCGCCCCGGTCTGCACACCGGGGCGGCACGGTACAGAAATAGCCTTTGATGGGTGCATTTTCTGTACCCCCAGTATAGCATATGGAGGGCAAAAATGGCAACGAAAAAGAAGATTACTGACAAGGTAGACAAACGGCGCCGTGCAAAGGTGGTCGTGGGATACGACGCGAGCGGCGAGCCGGTGATCCGCTATGCAAGCGGCCGCACCGCGAAAGAGCTGGAAGCGAATAAGCAGGAGTTGATCCGGTCCTATGTGGGCGGGCGCGAGGTGCAGCGTGACGTACTGGCATCCCGTTATATCATGGATTGGTACAATATACACAAGAAGCCACGCATATCGCCCTCGACAGATCAAAATTACCAATCAGCTATTAACTGCTATATCCTCCCCGCAATTGGCGACAAGCGCATGGCCGCCGTCACAGGTATGGATTTGCAAGCGCTTATGAACTCGTTATCAGGAAAAGGTAAGACGCTTATAACGGATGTTCGTAGCGTAATAAGAAACGCCTTTAAGCTTGCAACGGCAGAGGGCGTGATCGACCGCGACGTATCCGCCGCGGTCGAGGCACCAAAAGCACAGCACCAAAGTCGACGCGCACTGACCTCCGCCGAAGAAGCCGCCGTGCTTAAGGTGGCTGCAACGCACCCGCATGGGCTGATGCTTGCTATATTGTATTATACAGGCATGCGGCGCGGTGAAATGCTGGGGCTGCGATGGAATGATATAGACTTCTCTGAGCACATCGTTCATATCAGGCGTGATATAGACTATGTTACAAATGCCGAGGGCGATGTAAAGTCTAAATACTCAATTCGTGATGTGCCGATGCCGGAGCCATTGGAACGGGCTCTTCGCAGTTCGCCAGTAAAAGGGCTCTCTTATGTAATACAAGGGGCACGTACGGGCGAACATCTGCCGCAACCGACGTATGTGAGGTACTGGAAAGCCCTCATGGCAGCCGTATATCAGGCCGATAAAAGCATAGAGAGCAAAGACCTCAACGCAGGGGTGGATAGTGCGCCGGAGCTTATAGGCTCCGTACTGACCGCGCATTATCTTCGCCACAACTATGCCAGTGTTCTATACAATGCCGGGGTAGACGTGCTAACCGCGCAGAAATACCTTGGCCATGCCGATCCGGCAACCACGCTGCGTATCTATACTCACCTTGCAAAGGAGCGTGAAAAGGCTGACTATGAAAAAGTTTTAAAAGTATTCAACTAAAGTATCTCGAAGATGACACTTCGGTTTTTGGGCAAAAATCTGGCAACTTTCTGGCAACCTGTTTATGCAATTGCGTGCAATGCTATGCATCAAAAAACTAGAAAAATAGCCATTTTTCATTGCATATATTTTCATTTTTCTCGGTTCATACCCGGAGTGTCATGTGTTCGAGTCACATCGCCGCTACCAATAAGAAAAAGCTAGATAAACTCTAGCTTTTTTTATTCTCCGAATTTTGCATTTCTCCATGTTTTTAGCGAAAAAAGTGCCGTTTACTGCATTTTTACTGCATCAGAATTTAATGGACGCAATTCCAGCCCCTATATGCGCGTTTAAAGCCGCTATGGATGCTGCTCTTTTTGCGCCGAAAGGTGCGTGTAAACACGCATGGTGGTTTGTACATCCGCATGCCCCAGCAGGCGCTGCGCGGTAAGCACATCCACGCCAGCATCATACAGCATCGTTGCATAGGTGTGCCTGAGCTGATGCGCGGTGAATGGCTCAACGGCCTGTATTTTCGGATTTGAGCGGCTTGCGTCCTTTCCGCCTGCTGCAATGTTCAAGTAATGCTGATAGCTGTCCCACGCACAGCGGAACGCCGTGTTGCTCATCATGCCGCCCGCCTGCCGTGAAGCACACACAAGCATTGATGCGCAGCGGCGCTGCTGCAATGCGGGCAGTATGGCGTCAGGTATTGGCACAACCCTATTCCCCGCCTTGCTCTTAGGCGGCTTGACCTCCGCCGCGTTTCCAACATAGTAAACCGCCTTGCTGATGGTGATTGTCTTGTTTGTTATATCTACATCCCGCCACGTAAGCGCAAGCAGCTCACCCCGACGCAGCCACAATAGAGCATAAGCAACGCAGGAAGCCCCATTCTGTGGCCTTGCCATGTTTCCACAAGGATGCGCTTTTGCTGTTCCGTGAGCGGCTTACGTTCCTCTTTTCCAGCGTTTGGGATACTAACCTTTGCAAACACATTGCGGTATACAATATCGTTCTGCATGGCAAAATCGAGCGCGGCAGCGGCGGCTTGCTTTACCTCCGTGATCGTCTTGCGCGCATAGCCTTCTTCGGCCATTTCGTTCAATATCGCCTGCAAATGCATGGGTTTAAGGTCGCGCACGCGGATTGCGCCAATGCCGGAAAGCCTGTTCGTTGCAATGCTCTCATATCGTTTGCGCGCCTTTTCTCCTGCCGTTTGCTTATCCGTTTCAATCCACATAGCGGCAAGCTCCGCGACGGCCGTACTTCCGGCTATACATGTGGGTTGTCTCTTCATACACGAAGGACAGATCCAACGCCCTTTCCAGCTTCCGCAAAAAGTGTTCCTGCGGTATCAGATCCTCTATCGTTACCATGTGCAGCTTCAGTTGCATCCAGCACACCACCTGCTTTTTCTTTTATTTTACCACAGCAGGCGCTTTTTTCGTCTTTGTCAACGGACCCAAGTTGTCCCAAAGTCTGTTTATGAATGGTAGTTGATGTGGTTTTTTCTCGTTTATTTTTTCAGCAAAAGGTCGATTATGATATTATTCAACTCGCTGAACACCTCCTCGGACACCTGCCCCTGTGTTTCAACGGCACAATGATACACACCAACATCGAACAAGGAAAAGTATTTTGCAGGGATATAAACTTCTTCTCCGTCACGGTTGATTTTAGTCTCTCCCGGTATGACTCCCGCAATAACAGTTACTCCATCAATGTCGGTTGTAATGTCATAGTCAAAGAGGAGCTCTTCCAGAACACTACCCTCAGTAATTCCGATATAAAATTTCGGCTTGGGATATTCTGCACCTTCAACCTCGCCCCATACCTGAACACCGAGAGTTCCATTGTCCGCACTATCTTGGACAAGGTAATATTTCAACGAAAAGTCTTTTAGCTCTGTTGGCAGATTTTCATGTAAGTTGAACCCCAGCCATGTATCAGCATCATTCTGTGATACCTGTATGGTTTCTATCGTCGAAGTGATTTCCGGGGCAGAATATGAAGCATCTGTAATGGTATTGATGTTTAACGGTACATAATCGTTGCTGCTCCCCATTCTGATACCAACAAAAACCACAAGACACAGACAAGCAGCAACAGCACCCCATTTGAGCCAGCTACGGGATTTGGGACGCTTATATGCCTTGGCATCCCGAACAGCTTCATCGTTGATCATTCCAATGGCATCCAGAATATTTTCATTTTTCATTATCAAAATGCCTCTCTTTCCAAACGAGACAACAGCCTTTGCCTCTGTCTATACAGCATCGTTTTTACTTTACTTTCAGAAAAACCGAACTGCTGGGAAATGGCCGAGATCGGGTCAAGATACCAATAGCGGCAAATAAAGACCCGGCGATCCATAAGTGGTAGGGACATCACAAAATTGTCAATGACCTTTGCCAGCTCTGCGGCCTCAATCTCTTGTTCTACATTGTGGCTGGACGGAACGCAGTCGGACAGTTCGTCAAGAGCCAGCACAATCTCACCGCCGCCTCTCTTTTCCGCAGTACGCCCACGCCATTTGTCAATGGATATTCTCCGTGTAATTTTTCCCAAGAATGTTGAGAGGATGGACGGACGGTGGGGCGGCATATTGTTCCATGCGTCAAGGTATGTATCGTTTACGCTTTCATCTGCATCCTCATGGTTGGCGAGAACATTATAGGCGATGGCATAGCAGTATTTTCCGTACTTTTCCGATGTTTCGGCAATCGCTTTTTCCGATCTTGCCCAATATAATTCGACAATACGAGCATCTTCCATCCTCATCCCTCCTTTTCTTGATGATAGAGATCTTCACACATCTACTCGAAAAATATTTGTTTAGGTCACAAATATTTTGAAAATTTTAGAGATTTTCTTTGGGACACTTTGTCCCGAAGTCCTACCTATATTCTACTATTCTACCTCACCTTGCTTTTAATCTCAACTCGCGGCGAGAAATGAAATATGATGTTAAAAGACCACGGCGAGGCAATGAAGCAAAAGGACGCGGCGGCGCAATCTCTCATGTCTCTAAAACCGCCATATTTGCCCTCTGTGGCCTTTTATGGTTTTAGGCTTGTCCCTTTCGCCTCATGCGCAAAAATCGCTTGCATACCTGTTGCAATATGGAATAAAAAGGCGGGGGTATTCCCCCGCCGCGCTCTATTGCCGTGAACTATTTCCCTTCCTGCAATACGGCTTGCAGTTCCATCAGCCATTCCGGGCGGTAATCTCCCACGGTGAGAAACTCGCCGTTTTCATAGCGGGCAACTTCTATAAAGCCGTTCTCGTTATCGAAGAAGGTTGCCTCGTCGCAATAGTCCAGAATGCGGCCAAGCGCTTCAAAACGCTCCGGGAAGCGTCTTAACACATCTTCCCGCGGAATATCATGCCCGCCTTTGGCAACGCGATTCTGAATGCGTTTTATGGCTTCCTCTGCGCTGCTGATACCGACATAGAACAGGCGGATATAGTAACCGGCTGCCTTTGCCTCTTTCACCATACGCAAAGGGCGCTGCCCGGAAAGCGTTGTTTCCTGCGTGAAGGAAATGCCCTCCGCAATGTAACGCGCCTGCATGGTGATTGCCGCTTTGCCGCCCTCGATAAAACCGCCATGCTGCACGGCCAGTCGATCGACATCAATAATCTTACCCAGGTCTCGGCGCTGATATTTGAGCGAACCCGTCAAGCTCGACTTTCCTGCGCCATTTATTCCCGCTATGATCGTGTAAGTTTTCATGCGTTGTCCTCCTGCGCTGTATCGGTATAAATCATCAAATCGCCGGGTTGACAGGAAAGCGCATGGCATATGCGTTCGATTACTGTAACGGGCATCTGCTTAACAGTATTTGTGCAAATTGCCGAAATCGTTGGAGGCCGAATTCCCGTGATTTCCGCGAGTTGCCTTTGCGTCATATCATGTTCTGCAAGCAGCACTTTAAGCCTAAAGCGAAGTCCCATATAACTCACCTACCTTTCCATAATACAATTATACTACGATATTCGTTATAAATCAATACGCAAATCAAATAATAATTCCTAAAATCGTATTTAAAATTACTTTAAACGTATTACTTATTACGAAAATCGTAGCATGCTATAATCACAGCAAGAGAAACCGCCCCGGCAAGGCCGAAAGCCTTGCGAAAGTCAAGAACCATAGACTTGTGATGTGAGCCCTAGAGTTGCAATACCAACAGCAAGAAGATGACTTGACCGGGGCATGAATCCGAGCGGGAAGGTCAAAACCGCCGCCGCGATACGGGCGATGCCAGTATACGGCACTGCGAGCGTCTAAGCGCAGCGGGAGCGGCACGATAAGCCGACAAATACCACAGGAGGGACAGAACATGAACGAGCTGCAAATCAAAGCAAAGGAGCTGCGTGAACTGAAACGCATGCAGGAGGAACTCGCGGCGGAGATCATCGCCATTGAGGATGAGATCATGCTGTGTCCAAAGACTTGTCGGCTATCCTCCATACCATACGGGAGGTTCATAGGAAGGACGCCACAACAGCGGATGATACGACCGCTGCCGCAAGAGTGCAGCAGGAGCTGGAAAACGCCATGCACTTCGAGGGCAGCGCTGACGAAAAGAAGGCTCGGATTTTCCTTGCCAATTTTGGAATCGACTACGATGCCATTACGAAAGAACAGTTTGTCAACTTGATTGACATTTTGAAGCTGTCCAAGCACATGAGCAGCCCCATCAGCCAGCGGGGGAAAACGGCCATGACCCACGGTAAGGACAAGCGGAAGAAACGATAAACGAAGGGGCGGGGATGCTCTCGCCCCTATTGGAAACCCAAAGCCAAGGGGATTGCCCCCCCCTCTGGACACCCCGCCATTTTCTTCGCAAATGGTACCCAAACAGCAAAAACGCAGTTTGTCACCATTGCTCATAAAATAGAAAATCGAAAAATTTCTTCACTGCAGATTGGAAAAATTTCGGATTTTCGCCCATGGGAATTTGCAAATCCCCATGGGCCGCAACAGACCGGTCTTTGAAGCCCCCCCCGAATTTGTTGCTATGTTGCTTGTCATCTGATGATTGGGATGACAAGTGTGAGCGGGAACGGGGCTTGGATCTATAAAATTGTGGCGTCAAACACGCATAATACAAATAATTTTGTGATTTCGATTGCTATTTTGATTGAAACAGCATATAATAAAAGTGTGATCATAAGAGTCGATAACTCCAATAAAAGTGTGAAGGAGTATTTCTGTGGAACGATTGATTTTGAATAAGCTGCTGGAATGGAAGAATTCTCCCTACCGCAAACCGCTGATCTTAAAAGGCGTGCGGCAGGTGGGCAAGACATGGATTCTGAAGGAATTCGGCAGACGCTATTATGAAAATACAGCCTACTTTAACTTTGACGAAAACGAGGAATATCGGCAGTTCTTTGAAACCACAAAAGATGTGGATCGGATTCTGCAAAATCTGATTCTGGCCAGCGGGCAGAAGATTGTGCCTGAAAAAACGCTGATTATTTTTGACGAGGTGCAGGACTGTCCCAAGGTCATCAACTCCATGAAGTATTTCTGCGAGAATGCACCGCAGTACCACATTGCCTGCGCCGGTTCTCTGTTGGGCATTGCCTTGGCGAAACCGTCCTCTTTCCCGGTGGGCAAGGTCAATTTTATGCAGATCGACCCCATGACTTTCACAGAATTCCTGATGGCCAACGGCGACGAAAATCTGGCGCAGTACCTGGAACAGGTGGACACTCTGGAACCCATCCCGGATGCCTTCTACAATCCGCTCTATGAAAAGCTGAAAATGTACTATGTCACCGGCGGTATGCCGGAATCTGTGCTGATGTGGACGGAGGCCCGGGATGTAAGCGCCATGCAGGAGGCCTTGTCCAATATCATCGGTGCTTACGAGCGGGATTTTGCCAAGCACCCCAACCTCAGCGAGTTCCCGAAGATCTCGATGATCTGGAAGTCTATCCCCTCCCAGCTGGCACGGGAGAATAAGAAATTCATCTACAAAGTGGTCAAAGAGGGGGCAAGAGCCAGGGAGTACGAGGATGCCCTGCAATGGCTGGTGGATGCCCGGCTGGTGCATAAGATCTACCGCAGCTCCGCTCCCGGACTGCCCATCGCCGCTTACGATGACCTGTCTGCCTTCAAAATTTATCTGGTGGATGTGGGACTCCTCCGCCGTCTGGCACAGCTGGCCCCTACGGCCTTTGGCGAGGGCAACCGCCTGTTCACCGAGTTCAAGGGCGCACTGACTGAGAACTTTGTACTTCAAACGCTTATCACGCAGTTTGAAGTCCTGCCCCGGTACTGGAGCCAGAACAACCCGCCTTACGAAGTGGACTTCCTCATTCAGCGGGAGAACAATATCTTCCCGGTGGAAGTCAAGTCCGAAACCAACACCACCAGCAGGAGCCTCAGAAAATTCAAAGAGCTGTTCCCCGACAAGGTCAAGCTCCGCATCCGTTTCTCTCTGGATAATCTGAAGCTGGATGATGATGTGCTGAACATTCCGCTGTTTATGGCGGACCAGGCAGACCGGTTGATTGGGTTGGCATTAGAGCAGAGGCAATAATGAGTGGTACGAAAGAAATGCGGAGGATTATGCTATGATCACAGGCGTCATTAAAAACAAAATCGACAAAATCTGGACGGACATCTGGGCGGGCGGCATCACGAACCCCTTGACCGTCATCGAGCAGCTGACCTATCTGATGTTCATCCGCTCTTTGGACGAAAAAGAGCTGGAAACGGAGGAATTTGAGAACATGACCGGGGAGAAAATGGACAAGATCTTCCCCCAGTCTGCCGCTGGGCAGTCCATGCGGTGGAGCAAGTTCAAGAACAGCGACCCCAGAGACATTTTTGCGGTCATTTCCCAGCGGGTCTTTCCTGCCATCAAGAATCTGAAATACGGAAAGTTGCCTGATTTTGATGAGCAGGGCAATCTGCTTGAGATTCCCGAACAGCCGGGGAAAACAGATGAGGGGAACACCGCCTTTGCCCGGTACATGAGCGATGCCATGTTCCTGATCCCTACACCCCAGGTGCTGCAAAAAATCATTACCGGGCTGGACGACCTGTATGAGCATGACATTGCCGACTTGGATATGCAGGGCGATCTCTACGAGTATATGCTGGGCAAGCTGGCCACTGCCGGCCAGAACGGCCAGTTCCGTACCCCAAAGCATATCCGTGAAATGATGGTGGAGCTGCTGAAGCCCACACCTGACGATACCATCTGCGACCCGGCCTGCGGTACTGCCGGTTTTCTGGTTTCCTCTTCCGAATATATCCGCAAAAATTATGAGGACACCATGACCACCGAGCAGTGGGAACATTTCGCAGGCCCGGCCTTCACCGGCTTTGACACCGACCGCACCATGCTCCGCATCTCTGCCATGAATCTGATGCTTCACTCCATCAGCAACCCCGATGTGGACTACAAGGACAGTGTATCCAAGCAGAACGAAATCAGCGAAAAATTCACCATGATTCTGGCGAACCCGCCTTTCAAGGGTACAGTGGATGCAGAGAGCATTCACGACAACCTGAAAGCCGTCACCAATACGAAAAAGACCGAACTGCTGTTCCTGGCTCTGTTCCTGCGGATGCTGAAAAAGGGCGGACAGTGCACCTGCATCGTCCCGGACGGCGTGTTGTTTGGTTCCTCCAAGGCTCACAAAGCGATCCGGCAGGAGCTGGTCGAAAATCACCAGCTTCGGGCGGTCATCTCCATGCCTTCTGGTGTGTTCAAGCCCTATGCCGGCGTGTCCACGGCGGTGTTGGTGTTCACCAAGACGGGAGCGGGCGGCACGGACAAGGTCTGGTTCTACGATATGAAGGCCGATGGGTTCAGCCTGGACGATAAGCGCAGTGAGATTTCGGAGAATGACATTCCCGACATTATCACCCGGTTCCACAATTTAGAGGCCGAGACAGGCAGAGAGCGTACCGAGCAGAGTTTCTTTGTGCCCAAACAGGAAATCGTGGACAACGGCTATGATCTGTCCATCAACAAGTACGCCTTCTAAATCTCATCCAGAATATTTTGAAGGTGATATTCCTTGGGTATCTCCTAAAGATATGAAGTCAATGGTAATAACAGATAGCATTGACCATATTACAGCTGAGGCGGTAGATAACAGTTCAACAAAAATGGTTCCCGCTGGGGCTGTTTTGATAGTGATACGAAGCGGAATACTGAAACATTCGTTGCCTGTTGCGCTTGCAGCTGTTGATTTGACAGTGAACCAAGATATGAAGGCATTTATAACTGGAGATAAACTTAGTTCGGAATTCTTGGTGTTCTATTTCAAGGCAATTGAGAGTGATATATTAAGCGGTGTGCGTGGTGTAACAGCCGATAATATTGATTTCAAAGAATTCCAGAACCGTATGGTTATTGTTCCACCAATGCAACTTCAAAACCAGTTTGCCGACTTTGTCGCACAGGTCGACAAATCAAAATTGTCCGTACAAAAAAGCCTTGACCAGCTTGAAACGCTGAAAAAGGCACTGATGCAGCAATATTTTGAATAGATGGGTGTGAAGCACATATGAAAATCTATCTGGAAGCTGCTTTGAGAGCAACAAAAAAAACTATATGCTTAATTGAGGGAATTACCGATAACACTAAATTTGATGTTGTTAAAAGTGACTTACAAGATGCGTTACTGGGTCTTGCACACTATGTTGGAGATGTATATGGTCGCAAACAGCAATATTGGGATACTCTGTCAGAAGAAGATAAGTGTTTTCTTCTTGCATTCATCTATCTAAATAATCAGTTAAAACATGATTGCTCACTTCATTTTTTCTATTTTGAAGTATGTGGGAGTATGTTTCCAATGCGATTTCCGTTTCGGTTTGGTACTCCGGGGATATACTGGTCGGATTTTGAGAATCATGAACGACACTCTCCACCATTGCGTCCATATTATGACCAGCATCTAAAAGACAAGGATATTAAGGTTTCACTCGGAAGGCTACAAGTAATACTTGCTACCATTAGTGAAATAGTGTGAGGTGAACCACCATGACCAACTTTTCTTTCCTGACAACTCAAAAGGAATACGCCCTCTTTGCCCCCGCCGCAGTAGAGGCGGAGAAGGTCTTTGCCTCTTCTCCGGCCATGTGCGCCGTGGGCTGAAAAAGCTCAGGAAACACACTCGATTAACCGCAAAACTCCCCCAGTCAGCTTCGCTGACAGCCCCCTCAAAGAGGGGGCCCAAAAGCCTCCCTCTTTGAGGGAGGTGCCCGAAGGGCGGAGGGAGTCAGCCTTGAAAGGAAGTGATCCTTATGTCACTGCCATACAACCACAACTTAATTCCCCGTGCAAAGGAACTGCGCAAAAATGCAACCCGGCACGAAAATCATCTATGGTTTGACTTTCTGCGCCATTATCCCATACGCTTTCAGCGGCAGAAAACGATTGGTGGGTTCATTGTAGATTTTTATTGTCACAAAGCAAAAATTGTGGTTGAACTGGATGGTGGACAGCACTACACGCCAGAAGGAATGGCCTACGACACGGAACGTACACACGTTCTGGAACAATATGGTTTGGAAATCCTTCGGTATTCCAATGCAGACATTGACCATAATTTTCGGGGTGTCTGTGAACACATTGATTTTACAGTAAGGAGGCGGTTACCATGACCAACTTTTCTTTCCTATCCTCCCAAAAAGAATACACCCTCTTTGCCCCCGCCGCAGTAGAGGCGGAGAAGGTCTTTGCCTCTTCTCCGGCCATGTGCGCCGTGGGATGCCGGAAGGCTCTGGAGCTGGCGGTGAAGTGGGTCTATGCGGCGGACAACACCATGCAGATGCCCTACAAGGACAATTTGCAATCCCTCATCCATGAGCCCTCCTTCCGATTTGCCGTGGACTACAACACCTGGGGCAAGCTGCCTTTTCTCATCAAGCTGGGCAATCTGGCGGTACATACGGAGCGGAGCGTCCAGCAAAGTGACGCTCTGGCCTCCTTACAGGGGCTGTTTGAGTTCATTCAGTGGGTGGATTACTGCTACGGTGCGAACTATAAGGAACGGAAGTTTGATTCTGCCCTGATTCCCACGGAAAAAGTGGTGATTGACACAGCGAAGATCAAGGAACAGGAAAGTCTGCTTGGAGAAAAGGATACCCAGATCGAAGCCTTACGGAAGAAAATCGAGGCCATGTCTGCCCAGCTCACCGCCCAGAAGGAGGCCCACAAGGAGAGCCGCAGCTTCACACCGGATGACCTTTCGGAGTTCGCCACCCGAAAGAAGTACATCGATGTGGATATGAAGGAAATGGGCTGGAAATTCAACGGCGCAGACGCCGATGTACAGGAGGAATACCCGGTGGAGGGTATGGCCGGGGTCATCGGCCAGATGGGCTACTGCGACTATGTGCTGTTTGGCAAGGATGGTCTGCCCCTGGCTGTGGTAGAGGCCAAGCGCAGCAGTAAAGACCCCAACATTGGCCGCAAGCAGGCGGTGCTGTATGCCGACTGCCTGGAACGGAAATTCGGCCGCCGTCCCATGATGTTCACCACCAACGGCTTTGAAACCTTCTTCTGGGATGATAAGAGCAGCCCCCAGCGGAAAGTCAGCGGCATTTTCAGCAAGGACGATTTACAAAAGCTCATGAACCGCCGGACGGAGCGGTTGGATTTGGCCAGCATTCCCATCGACGACAAAATCACCGACCGGTATTACCAAAAGGAAGCCATTCGGGCCGTCTGCGATCAGATCGGCCTGGGCTTCCGCAAGCACCTGCTGGTCATGGCCACCGGCACTGGCAAAACCAGAACGGCGTCCAGCCTGACGGACGTGCTGAGCCGGGGCAAGTATGTGACCAATATTCTGTTTCTTGCCGACCGCACAGCTCTGGTGAAGCAGGCCAAGGACGATTTTAAGAACTATCTGCCGGATCTGTCCCTGTGCAATCTCTGCTCCAACAAGGACGACCGGAACGCCAGAATCGTCTTTTCAACCTATCCCACGATGCTTAATGCCATTGACGATACCAAATCTGTCGATGGGCGGAAACTGTTCACCCCGGCGCACTTTGACCTCATCATCATTGACGAGAGCCACCGCAGTATTTTTAAGAAATACCGAGCGATCTTTGAGTATTTTGATGCGTATATGGTGGGCCTGACGGCTACCCCGAAAACAGATGTAGACCGCAATACCTACGATTTCTTCGAGATGGAGCACGGCGTGCCCACATACGCCTATGACTATGAAACCGCCGTGTATCAGGATCATGTGCTGGTGCCCTACTACAACTACGAGGTGAAAACCAAGTTTCTGGACGAGGGCATCACCTACGATGATCTGTCCGACGAGGACAAAGAACGGTACGAGGAGGATTTTATCGAGGATGACCTGCTGCCGGACTTTATCCCCTCGGCCCAGCTCAACAAGTTTGTGTTCAACGAAACCACCGTGGATATTGTCTTGCAGGATTTGATGGAGCGTGGCATCAAGGTGGCAGGCGGCGACCGCATCGGCAAGGCCATTATCTTTGCCCAGAACAAACGCCATGCCGAGTTCATTCTGGAACGGTTCAACAAGCTCTATCCCCAGTATCATGGGAAATTTGCCCAGCGGGTCATCTGCGACGATACCTATGCCCAGACCATCATTGACGATTTCAAGCAGCCGGAGAAAGAGCCTTACATTGCCGTTTCCGTGGATATGATGGATACAGGTATTGATGTACCCCAGTGTGTAAACCTGGTATTTTTCAAGAAAGTGCGCTCCAAGGCGAAATTCTGGCAGATGATCGGCCGTGGCACCCGGCTTTGTAAGGGCCTGACCTGTATCGACCAGATCGATGGCGAATATATGGACAAGCGGCGGTTCCTGATTTTCGACTACTGCGGCAACTTCGAGTATTTCCGTGAATGCAAAGAGGGGTACGAAACGAAAGAAACCAAAACCCTTTCGGAGAATATCTTCGGAAAACAGATCAAAATCGCTGTTGCCTTGCAAGAGAGCGCTTTTGCCGTTGAGGACTATCAGGCTTGGCGTAAGGAAATTATTACCGTTTGCCATGGACAGGTGACTGCCTTACAGCCGGAGCTGATCGCCGTCAAACTGCGGATACAGTATGTGGAAAAATATCGAAAGCCGGATGCGTTTACCTATATCAGCGAGAGCGACAAAGGGGAACTTCTCAAGGAAATCGCCCCCATTGTGCAGCTTCAGGATAATGACGAGCTGGCAAAACGCTTCGATAACTTCATGTATGGTTTGATGCTGGCACAAATCGAGCAGATGTCCTCTTTCCAATACGCCCGCAGGCAACTTCAGGACATTGCGGTTCTGTTGGAGCGAAAAATCAGCATCCCACAGGTGAAGGAGAAACTACCCATTATCAAAGAGGTCCAAACCGATGCATTTTGGGATGCACAGGATATTCTGCTGTTTGAAAAAGTCCGTCAGGAGCTGCGGGAGTTGATGAAGTTTCTGGATACAGGAGACCCGAAAAAGCCCATTCATACAAGGCTGGTGGACCCTGTCACAGACCGGCAGGAGGGGGTTCAGCTTGACCCGGCCTATGATTTTGAGGACTACAAGGCCAAGGTCAGCCGCTATGTTACCGACCACCGGGATACCCTTGCTATCCACAAGCTGACGCACAATGTTCCTCTGACTGCACTGGACTACGGGGAACTGGAACGGATTCTGACCAGTGAACTGGGCAGTAAGGAGGATTACGCCCGGGAATACGGTGATACGCCCTTTGGCCTGCTCGTTCGGAAAATTGTAAAGCTGGATCACGAGGCGGCCATGCAGGCGTTTTCGGCCTTTATCAACGACCAGTCCCTGAACCAGAGGCAGATCGACTTTGTCCATAAAATCATCAACCACATTGAGTTGAATGGATATATGGAAAACGTGGCCGAGCTGGCCAAACCGCCCTTTGATAAACCCATCAGTTTTGTGAAGCTGTTTGATGCCAAAACTAGAGCTAACCTGATGGCGGCGATCAATCAAGTGAAGGACAATGCGGTGGTGGTTGTGACCTAAATTATTGCCTTTGCAAAATCCGAAAGGAAGTGGTATAAAGAATGACCTCTGTTGAGCGTTCGGCGTTTCTAAAACTCTTCAACCGTGGTGGATATGTGCTTGATTTTAGTACAAACAGCTTTGATATATTCACCATGGAAAGTATAGGTATCCCCATTTGCGAAAAATACGGATTGTCCAAAGGTGCATCCTTGACGGCGTATTGTAGCGAAGCCCCAGAAGGAAATGTAACGAAGTTATTGGGGGAACTTCTGGAGTACAAGCAAGATATGATTGATAGCATTACAGCGGTATTGCAAGATCTATGCGATGAATATGTTGAGTTGGTGCATCGCTTCGCAATGAATTTGAGAGAGGGAAGCATTAAATGAAGAGGATAACCCGCCATACTCACAAGCCCATAGAGCGCCCTTCTGTGGTTTTTCCTACCCCCCTACCTGATTACAGCGCGGCGGCGGATAAATTAACCGACGGCCATAGCCTTTTCCAACTGCGCGCACATCCACGCAAATGGGGCTCCGTCGCGCCTCAAAATTTACTGCATTTTTACTGCATCCTTACTGCATTGAAGCAGTAAATCATGGATTTTGGAGCAAATCATAGGCATAACAAAAATGCGAAAAGTCTAGGCATTTAGCCAGTTTACGGCATGTTTCCTAGGTTTCCTGATAGCATGACAATTCTCGTTCATACCCGGAGTGTCATGTGTTCGAGTCACATCGCCGCTACCACGAAAGACCATCACCTTTGATACAATGGTGATGGTCTTTTTCTATGAAGAAAAGCGCCTATTAATGGGCTTTCCCGCGCTATAGCTCTGTCTCAAGCAGTAATATAGCCCGAGTATTATGTGTTTACGAGGCTATCAGGACGCACTTCAATGCTTGTAAACGTTGGATTTGTATGTGTTCGTTGAACTTGTGGGTAATCGTTGAATTTGTGGAGATGCCACGGTAATACTATTACATTATGAAAATAACCACATACCGATAATTTGCCTTATGAGAAATGCGGCGGTGAGGTGCGTTGCATAGCCGACGAGGTACCCTTCGACATCCCCGATACTTGGGAATGGGTGCGGCTTAAGCAGGTAGGTACTACTGAACTTGGAAAAACTCTTGATAAAGCAAAAAACAAGGGTGAATTTCGTCCATACCTTTGTAGCATAAACGTTTATTGGAATGGCATTGATCTTACCAACGTAAAAGAAGCCAGATTTGAGGACACAGAGCTTTCTAAATACTTACTCCACAAGGGTGATCTGTTGATTTGTGAAGGTGGCGATGTGGGACGTTCTGCCATATGGGACGGAGATAGTCCGATGTACTATCAAAATGCTTTGCACAGGGTTAGGTTTTGCGGGGACATAGAACCCCACTATTTCCTTTTGCTATTAGAAGCGTATAAAGGGTTAGGAATCCTTGATGGCTACAGTAAAGGAATGACCATAAAACACCTCGTCCAAACCGCACTTTTATCAATCTGCTTTCCATTACCGCCGCTCCCTGAACAGCATAGGATCGTAGAAGCTGTAGATGAGTTAAGGCCTGCTCTCGAAGCGTATTCCGCAAAAGAGTCTGAATTGCGCTCGTTAAATACCGCCTTTCCTTCACAGCTTAAAAAGTCCATCCTCCAAATGGCGGTGCAGGGAAAGCTCGTGCCGCAAGACCCCGCAGACGAGCCAGCAAGCGTCCTGCTGGAGCGTATCCGGGAGGAAAAGGCGCGGCTTTTCAAAGAAGGAAAAATCAAAAAGGACAAACACGAATCCATCATTTTCAGAAGGGATAATTCCCATTATGAGAAGTTGGACGGTGTGGAGCGTTGTATAGACGACGAAATACCCTTTGACATCCCGGAAAAGTGGGAGTGGGTACGCCTTTCACACATCTGTAGCAGTATAGCCGACGGCGATCATCAGCCTCCGCCTCAAGTAGTGTCGGGCATTCCTTTTTTGGTTATATCAGACATCTCATCTGGTATAATCAATTTTTCAAAGACGAGGTATGTTCCCGCACTGTATTATGAGAAGCTGCTTCCTATGCGTCGGCCACAGAAGGGTGATATCCTCTTTACGGTTACAGGATCGTTTGGAATAGTAGTGCCGGTGGATAGCGACCGTACCTTCTGCTTTCAAAGGCATATTGCCTTACTGAAACCGCTATATGTAGAAACCGCTTTCCTTTCAGAATGGTTGAGAGCTCCCCTTGTTTACGAGCAATGTAGAGAGAAAGCAACTGGTACTGCTCAAAAAACAGTTGGGATAAGTTCCCTTAAGGATTTATTGATTCCGCTTCCACCCGTAAAAGAACAGAAACGCATCGTAGAAGGAATCAACACAATCATCAATACGATCAAGAACTTGTAAAACATCGCCTGTATAATCATTGCGAAAGGAGGTCTTTCGCTATGATTAATGAATTTGAAAGACATTTGAGGGGCACAAACCTCTCGGAAAACACCATCTCATCGTACTTATATGCCGCCCGCCAGTATAGCGAGCAATATGATGGGATTACGCTCAAAAACCTCCGGGCATACAAAGTATGGCTCATTGAGAGCTATAAGCCCAAAACGGTAAACCTACGGCTCCGCGCCATAAACTGCTTTCTCGAAAGCATTGGCAAGGATAAGTGGAAACAGCCCTTTGTGCGTGTTCAGCAAAAGGCATTTTTGGAGAATGTAATAAGTGAAGCCGATTATGAATACTTCAAGAAATGCCTCCTCCGCGATGACGAGAAATTCTGGTACTTTGCCATTCGGTTCATGGCTGCTACGGGAGCGCGCGTGAGTGAACTCATCCAAATCAAAGTGGAGCACTGTAAACTGGGATACCTTGACCTGTACTCAAAGGGAGGGAAGCTGCGAAGGATATACATACCAAAGGCACTACAAACAGAAGCCCTTTCTTGGATGTCAGAGAAGCAGCAAGAAAGCGGCTTTATTTTTTTGAACAAGTATGGCGATAGGATCACAACGCGCGGTATTTCCGGGCAGCTAAAAAAGCTGGCCGTACGATATGGCATCGACCCCGCAGTGGTCTATCCGCATTCGTTCCGTCATCGCTTTGCAAAAAGCTTTCTGGAGCGGTGCAACGATATTGCGTTTTTGGCAGACCTCATGGGTCATGAGAGCATTGAAACTACCCGGATTTATCTGCGAAAAACAGCAACCGAACAGCGTAGCATTGTAGATGAGATTATTGACTGGTAAAAAAGCGGCATACACTCCAATTTGGGGCGTATGCCGCTTTTCTATAGCTGTCCAATGAAGGGAAACAAACGAGCTATTTCATCTATAATACGTTGCTGTTCCTTTGATGGAGGCAACGGAACGAGAATTGAGTTCATCTTTTCCTGGTTCATCTTCGGCTGTGCCGTTCCTGTCACATAAGGTGCAAGGTTTATGGCATTAATATAAGTGGCGACATATTCAATTATCAGGCCGCCTGTGGCATCAAGGACGTGAGCATGGTTATTAACCCAGTATTGTCCTTTGGCAATAAACGCAATGGGCTTACTGCGTATCAACAGATTAGCACCGTCTTCTCCTATCAGCATTAGAGGTTTATCGAACAGAAACCGGTCAACCTTATCAATAACGCCAGATGCCCCATAGTAATCATAAATCTTCTTCAGCTTTGATCTCTCATCGACAGATAGTGGTATCCGTTCCGCATCACGGTTTATTAGAGCGGTTCCAAAGCGCACCCATTCCCATGAATCCGGGATTTCAAACGGTATTTCATCGTCTATACAACGCTCCACACCGTCCAACTTCTCATAATGGGAACTCTAAGATTGTAATAGAGAATATGCATTCCTCAAAGCTACAGTAATTTTCTTTTGTTCATCATACGGAGGAATTGGCAGCAAAAAATCTTTTATCATTTGCATTCCCAAATCAGGAACACCGATGGATTGTGTGCTTTCTTTAGCTTGTTGCAAAACAAATCCTCCATCCATTAGCATCTGTATATAGGGGGTATAAATCAACAATGGTCTTATAGTGCAACAGGAATACGACGCGAGAAATTGTATATCTGATGCTACAATTCGCGCCTTCCCAAGACAAGCACCTATACGAGAGTATATTATATCGCCTTTTTGTGGTACTCCTTTTTTGGAAAGTCGGTTAAAATCCTCTTTCGAGATATATTTGACATTTTCCGAGAAATTCAGGGTTCCATTGTCAAACAAATCCTTTGCCGATATAAACAAGATACCTACTGATGGTTCAACGCTCTTTGGCATATTATGGTCTATATCAAATATAGTTTCACAAATGGCGGAAAGTCGCGTCCAAGACCAACTTTCTGGTATTTCAAATGGCAATTCTTCATCAATACATACTTCTACATCATCACGCTTTTCATAATGGGAATTATCCCTTCTGAAAATGACAGATTCGTGCTTGTCCTTTTTGATTTTTCCCTCTTTGACAAGCTGCGTCTTTTCCTCCCGGATACGCTCCAGCAGGACGCTTGCAGGTTCGTCGGCGGGGTCTTGAGGCACGAGCTTGCCTTGCACTGCCATTTGGAGAATGGACTTTTTGAGTTGTTCGGGAAAACGTTCTTGTAGTCGTGTGGATGAAGTATATACACCGTCATAAGCTCCTATGGCAGGTATAACCTCTAATATTTTTTTGAGAATACGATACTGTTCATTTAGGGGTGGAATGGGAACAAAGTATGCCTTTACGGTAGTGGTTGCCAATTCCTTTTGCTTTGTAGTGCCATCAGCCTGGCTTTCAATGACGTTTTGAACGGACGGGCTGGCAAAATAGAAGTAAAGGTAATCCGATAGAACATACTCGGTAAGAGGTCGAATAACCGTTACATGGCTATCAGCAACTGCTAATTCGTATGGATTTAACGCCGACTTATAAATGGCAATTCTACCAAGGGTACCTAAGCCCGTCGAGTTCCACATAAGATCGCCATCCTGTAATATGCGCTCATCTGCGTATGAGGAAATTGAGCCAGGTTCGATAAACTGAGCCTTTTCAATTGAAAAACCGCTCCATTGGTTGCATTTTTGTGCTACAACAGGATACTTTTTGATTAGAGAGTATTTAGGTGACTTTCCACGTTGTATATATCTGCATACATCCATAAGCCGCACCCATTCCCAAGTATCGGGGATGTCGAAGGGTACCTCGTCGGCTATGCAACGCACCTCACCGCCGCATTTCTCATAAGGCAAATTATCGGCACCTCGAAAAATGACCGAGGGGTTCTTCTCGCGTTTGACTTTTCCTTCTTTGACCAGTCGTTCCTTTTCCTCACGAATACGGTCCAGCAGGACACTTGCTGGTTCATCTGTAGGGTCCTGTGGTACGAGCTTACCTTGAACGGCCATCTGAAGGATGGAGTTTTTTAGCTGCTGTGCCGTCATTTGCTTTCATCCTCCGTGAGGTTTATGCCAAGAATTTCCGTTATTTGCGCAAGAATACGGTCAATGTCCGCGTTCAGACTCGCGCGTTTTTCTTGGTATTGCTGGATGAGTTCCTTGGGCGGAAGGACAACTTCCTCTTCGTGTGGATAGCCGCAGAGGTCAATGTTGTAGTTACGGGAAGCAATCTCGGTCACTGTATACTTCTTGGCCTTATCGAATCCTTCCTCGGTGATTTCCCTCCGATCCGTCCACCATTCGATAGCCGGAGCAAAATGCTCTATTCGCATTGGCTTTGTCTTTGAGAAATTCTTATATCCTTCCGGCATATCCAACCGATAGAACCACGTTTCTGTGGTCGGGCCGGTTTTGTCAAAGAATAGGATATTCGTGGTAATCGAAGTGTAGGGGGCAAAAACGCTGTGAGGCATACGAATCACGGTATGCAGATTGAACTCGGAAAGGAGCTTCTGTTTAATGGCCACTTTTGCGTTGTCTGTTCCAAACAGGAAGCCATCGGGCAATATAATGGCACATCGTCCATTCCGTTTTAGGCGATACATAATGACCGACATAAACAGATCAGCCGTTTCGCTACTCCGCAGGTCTGCCGGGAAGTTTTGCTTGACGCCCTCTTTTTCATTGCCGCCGTAGGGAGGATTCATGACGATGATGTCGAAACGGTCAGCATCCTTGTAGTCACGAACGTTCTTCTCCAATGAATTCCCGTGAATGATTCGCGGATTATCAATGTCGTGCAGAAGCATATTAGTCGCACACAGAAGGAAGGGCAACGCTTTCTTTTCTATGCCGTATATCGAGCTACTGTATTTTTCCCGGTCTTCTACTGTTTTCACTTGTGAGTCAAGCACTTTCAGCGCAGACGTAAGAAAGCCTCCCGTTCCGCAGGCAAAATCGGCAATGGACTCCCCGAGGACGGGGCTTATCATTTGCACCATGAAATCAGTCACCGCACGGGGAGTATAAAACTCGCCGGAGTTACCCGCGCTCTGCAGGCTGCGTAGGATTGTTTCGTAGATTTCACCAAAGGCATGGCGGTCGTCGTATTCCTCGAAGTTTATTTCATCAATGACGTTAATGACCTGCCGGAGCAGGATGCCGTCCTTCATGTAGTTGTTGTTATCCTCAAAGGCGGTACGGACGATGATTTGGCTCATGGGCGTGTGTTCGTCTATTTCGATGCTCTTAAGCTGCGGAAACAACTGCCCATTCACAAAATCAAGCAAAGCGTCACCCGTGAGTGCTTTGCCGTCTTTATGGTCAACTGCCCAATTGCGCCAGCGGAGCGATTCGGGAATAATGGATGTATATTTGTCATTATAGAATTCCCAAACCTCTTCTTTGGAGTCGTATACCTTCAAGAACAATATCCACACCATTTGCTCGATTCGCTGTGCATCGCCGTTGATTCCGGCATCGTTACGCATGATGTCTTGGAGGCGCTTAACCAGATTATTCAAACTCATCTATCGTATCTCCTTATGCGGCGTAAATTTCTTTCTGTAATTCGCGGACAGCATCCATATACCCGGCTTTTCCTCCAAACAGTCTGGCGATCTTCATGGGATTGCCAAACTTTCTAAACGGATCATTTGATAAGATTTCAATGCTGTCAAGCTCGGTTATGCCTTCATTCATATACTTTTCAAGCAAAGCCGCCAACACCTCCTGCGCAAGCCCTGAGAACTTGTAAAGGTATCCGCGCTTTTTCACGTTGTTTGCTCTCTCTGCCTTTGTCAATGGGGCTTTATCATATGCAATATGGCAGATTAAATCGAAATCATCAACGTCTCTGCCACCAGCGGCGCCGCGCAAAGCCTCAAGCAGAACGCCTCGTTCCTGCAATTCATCGATGATTGCTTGTTTGCGCCTATCGCTATTCCACGCACGCAGAAAGCTGTCAAGGGTAGCGTATTCTCCAAGGATGTTTTTCCTTGAATAATCTGTCACGCTTTCAGTTATCAGTTTCCCATCTTTGTCATAGTATTGGACTCTCTCGTTGAGAATGGTAACTTCTACTCCACGAACGCGGAACTTATGCCTCGGCTCCGGCGGGTCGACTATGCCACCGCCCGGTTTTTCGCCACCGGGGTTATCTGGTGTATCTACAATTGGCGGATCAACAGGCGTATCACCGCCATCATCAATGATTGAAATCGGCTCACCATCAAAGTCGGGGTCAGCAAACAAACGGCAAGCATTACGGAAGTCCATTATTGTAAAGTATTCCTTGCCGTATTCGGGCTTAAGTCGTGTACCGCGTCCGATAATCTGCTTGAACTCGGTCATTGAATTGATATTGTTATCCAGAACGATGAGTCGACAGGTCTTGCAATCGACCCCCGTAGTCATCAGTTTGGATGTAGTCACGATGACAGGATACTTGCTATCTTCGGCAATGAAGTAATCAAGTTGTGCCTTGCCTTCAGCGTTGTCGCCAGTTATCCGCATAACGTACTTTGGGTTTTCTGCTACTAAATCCGCGTTCTCATTGACAAGTGCTTGCCGCATACGTTCGGCGTGGTCTATATCAACACAGAAAACAATTGTCTTTGCAAAACGGTCATTCTCACGCAAAAATCGTGTAACCCGCTTTGCGACGGCAATCGTTCGATCATCAATAATTAGGTTTTTGTCATAATCTTTGCTGTTGTACTCCCTGTCGTCTATCTCATATCCGTATATGTCATGCTGCCCTGCAAGCGGGCGCCAGCCCTCTAAGTCTTTATCGAGTCCTACACGCACGACCTTGTATGGCGCAAGGAAACCATCGTCAATGCCTTGCTTGAGGCTGTATGTATATATAGGCGCACCGAAGTAGGAGATATTCGATACTTCCTTTGTTTCCTTTGGGGTAGCAGTCATGCCAATTTGTGTAGCGCACGAGAAGTATTCCAATATTCTTCTCCAGCGTGATTCTTCTTTTGCCGACCCTCTGTGGCACTCATCGATTACAATGAGGTCAAAGAAGTCAGGGGTAAAAGCGCGGAATGGTTCCTCATTCTCATCACCCGCAAGCTGCTGGTATAGTGAAAGATACAGTTCATAGGAACTATCGAGCTTGCGCCCCTCGATTTTCGTCATTACTTTTGCGAAGGGCTTGAAATCTTGTTGCATTGTCTGGTCGACAAGTATGTTCCGATCAGCAAGAAACAGTATTTTCTTTTTTCTACCTGACTTCCAAAGACGATGAATTATCTGAAAGGCGGTGTATGTTTTCCCTGTGCCGGTAGCCATGACAAGAAGGATTCTGTTCTGTCCACGCGCAATAGCATCGATTGTTCTGTTTATGGCGATTCGCTGATAATAGCGAGGAGTCTTTTCGCCGAGTTGGTAATAATAAGGCTCAGTAATCAATGCTGCCTGTTCAGCGGTTATGTGTTCATTGCCAGTATAACGATTCCATAACTCCTCTGGGGAAGGAAACTGCTCAAGAGGGATCTCTCGCTCAATCCCTGTTTTCATGTCGTGTTCGAGAAAGCCGTCACCATTGGAACTGTAAACGAACGGAACATCCAAGACCAAAGCATATTCAATACCTTGCTGCATACCGGCACCTACGCTGTGGGTATTATCTTTCGCTTCAACAATTGCTAACGGCAAATTTGGCTTGTAGAAAAGAAGGTAATCGGTGCGCTTTCTTTTTCCACGCGCCGTCACGTTGCCGCGAACAATAACACGACCGTCAGTAAAATTGTACTCCAGCTTTATCTGTTTGAATTTATCCCATCCGGCGTTTTCGATAGCCGGGGTTATGAACTGAAGTTTAATGTCTTCTTCAGTCATTTCGTGCTTTTTCATCAGTTCGCTCATGCCGCTACCTCCTGACGGTTCCGATAACAAAAGACTATCGGAAGTTGATGGGCTAAAACGTTAGATGCCAAGGGGCATCATAACAGAACTATATCATGAGATGTGTACAATAATACGGTCTCAATCTCCAGCCTTAGGCAGAACCTCCATAATATCGCCGATGTCAACATTTAGAGCGTGGCACACCTTCACAAGGACTTCCAAGCTAACGAATTGATCTCGCGCCAGTTTCGATATCGAAGATGGGCTGAGCTCTGCAGCTTGTTGAAGGTCTTTCTTTTTCATCTCACGGTCAATAAGGAGTTTGAAGAGCTTTTTGTATGTAACCGCCAACGCACTCGCCTCGCTTTTCATCTTTTTTTCATTATAGCAAGAATCTTTCACAGTTACAATACTAATTCTTCGTTTGTGAAGAATATGACTACTTCCAAAGCGATTTGTATAATATTAGTTTTATCTTAATCCGGGGAAGATGATGACATTTCCTTTTGTTTCAACCGTCGTTGATACCATGACCGTGATCGGGGGCTTGCCGGAAAAACCAGCTGGGTCAACTTCTAAAATGGCATACAGCTTTTCCCCCGCATCCATGAAGTTCGCAAGAGGCGGATTTACCGCCTTCGGAATATATCCAAGAACATAACCGTCCTCTGTAGTAACAAGTATAGCGTTTTTGTCGTATTTATTCTCCGGCTCACGTTTCAGGTACAGCGTGTCGCCTTCTTCTAAGACGCCCGTAACTACATCCATGTCTCTGAAGAACGTTCCAGCAATCTCCGTTTCTTGAATGGGTTTATCAGCGACAGAACGCATGATTGCGACATCGCTAACATCGACATACTTCTGTTCCTTTTTGTCAGTAGACTTTATACCGAGTAATCGCTTAATGCGTTTCACTATCTTGGGGTCAGGTTCGTTTTCACAAGCCCTTTCCAATGCTGGCTTAACGTTGCTCGACCATTGACTATTAGTCAGCCGGAGAGTATTAATAGCCTCAATACGCACATCTGGCAGTCGGGCTGACAAGCAGCATAAACAAAGATGCTCACTATCGAACTTCACACGTTTTCGGGCTTGCAGTAGATAGAGCAACCATATATCAGGTCGAAACTCCGGCGTGAGATCATCGTGATCAATTATTTCCGGCTTGGAAAGAACAATTTCAGGTGTTACTGAAAGGATTCTCTTTGCGATCGTTTCTGCATACTTCGCAGGATAATCAACGAGCGTAAACTTAGCGATGCTGTAATCATGTGCATCGATCTCCAGCATACGCGAGAATGCATGGAAGTCTGGCAGTGGGTAATCGCTTTCTTCAGCATAGGTACTAAGAACCCCAATGATTATGGAGTTATCCTCGACGGGCGAATCCATCTCTGTTGTTAGGCGACTGCGACGGAACGACTGCGAACGCTGGAACTTCTCGCACTGTTCCATAACCTCGGCCTCGTGTCTGCTGCTCCACCCGTACTCGTCGAGCACATCCGTTGCCGGTTTCAAAATGCTTGGCTGTAAAGAACGGCTGATGACTACGAGTGCAGCAAGGTCAATAAAACTCGTTACATATTTATCCGCTTTCTCCATGTATCTATCGATGAGCGTTCTGCTGTGCGTAAAGCCCCTTACCTTTGCCTCCTCAAAAGCATACGCAAATAGACGGGATAACGCGTGGAACGCTTCTTCATCCACAGATAATCCAGCAAAGAATGAATTCATATCGGGAACGCCCAAGACATGAGTGGCAATAACATCACGGCATAGTGGCGCTTTGATAGCTTCATAGAATAACCAATGCTGCTTATCGCTGGTTATTGGATCAAAAGACAAAGTTGCGGCAAGTCGACCATATCCTGTTGTCCCTTTTGCAAAATTAAATATGAGTTCATTTGACTGTGGCCACGAACGCATCGCTTGAATTGCAGTCATGGTAAATTCACTATGTAGTCCGAGCGTTTGGAGGATCGACTTGACTATATCGTTTGGAAACAGACTGAGAATGTATATGCCCAGCTTGACCTCGGAGGACGGCGCGCTTTCGCGGGCCAGCATTAATCCAAAACGGTACAGCTGGTCGTGGTCTACAATGTCTTCATCGTAGAGGTTTTTCAAGCGACGCTGAAATGCATCAGCAAAAGTAAAAATGGGAGGTGCAGCGAAAATGCTCGCCAGTTCCTCTGTCATAACTTGTTGTTGAACGGAGATGACAAGTGCATCACAGACTTTCTTTGCGCACTGCTCCTTGAGGACGGGCGGCATATCGTTTCGGAACAAGATAAATCCGACATCCTGCTTACCCGCTTCTCGTACATCTTGAAAGGCATACGGAGTTCCAGGCGTCGTAGCCAGGGACTGACATATAAAATCATACGCACTGATTTGCTTTTCATCCGTATCGCTCATGGTACGTCCTCCTAAGCAGTATGAAACTCGATGTTGGTGATAATCTCTTTTACAACCTCATTATACCTGTTTTCCGAAGAAAGCCACTCGTTAATTCTACCTTGCGGTATCATAACGGGCATACGAGCGTGGATTGCCTTTATGTTTTCGGCGGCGTCCATTGTGAGAATGGTGAACGAAGGTATCCTTTCCTTTGACGACCGAATATACAGCCCCGCCAAGTAAAGCGGCTCGTCTTTCGGCCTTATGGCGTACTTAATTTTTCGCCCTTCCGCTTTCTGCCATTCAAAATAGCAGGACGCGGGGATAAGGCAACGGCGATCTTCGACGCTGGTGGAGAATAGCGGCTTTTCAGCAGCGGTTTCACTTCGCGTGTTGAAAACGAGCATTCCACGAGTCGGATGGATAAACCCCCATTTCATTGGAAAGGCAGCTGGGCGGCGATCCCGCGCGTTTGGCGCTATTACAGCCGCTATGTTCGTCGGGCGCACTTCACCTGCGGTAACGATTGGCATGTTCAAAGCGTCGGCGCGTTTCTGCGCTTCCGCGATATACTCCTCCAATATCACATCGGGGTCGTTTTCAGCGACATAGTATCTTCCACACATCGAATTGCACCATATTATTCCTAAGCAAAACTACTCTTTAACTTCATATTGCTTTCCATTGATTTTAACGCCCACGACCGTAAATACACCATCAGTCTCCTCATACCAAACGTAAGCGTGTATCCAACCATCGGTAAGAATGCTACCGTCAGAGACTTGGCACTGCACCATATATTTGTTATCTTCTCGTCCGAATCCCCATGCGTCATAGTAGCGGGTATCGTTCGGGAAGTATTTATCCAGTACGGATTCAGCTTTGTCTCGCAAATTCAGTTTTACGGACTCAGAGAGCATCGTTTCGGGGATATGAACCTCGTCAAACCGTTTCAAAAAGCCACCGAGGTCCTCGTCGTACAAATCCTCCCCATTGAGTGCCACATAGAAAATCCTTCGATTTTCCACGGTAAATATGAGGATTCTATCATCGTCCAGTTTGCCACGAAAGCATACTAAACCGTCCACAGTAGCGTTTGGATCAGTCGGTTCGCAAAGGTCAATTGATGGGACACCGCATTGAAGGAGGATTTTCCTGCCTTCATCTGCTTCCTCCTCTGTGAGTCCAAGTGAAATCAGCTTTTCTGCAAGTTTGTCACTTTCAATCTCTTCCATTTCATCATCGACTGCATTGCCGTTTATTGCACTAATCGCTGATGTTTCTTCTGGCGTCGGCGCCGAGGTTTCCTCCGATATTCCCGTATCCGTATTGCGAGGAAGCCTTGACTCCATTTCGGTTTTTCCACAGGCTGTGAGACATATCAAAAGAGTGAAGGTGAGGGTCAATGCGATCTTTCTCATGCGCTTTTCCTTTCCACGAACCAGCGGCCTATGACGTTGCCCGTTAGCTGCGGTACCCTTTCAAAAAAGAGATAGCTTTTATGACCCCGCACCTCAATGGTGTAACGGTCGCCCTGACCGCCCGCTTTTCTTGCGGCAGCCTGCCGGATATCAATCACACGGTCTATAACGTACTTTTCGCCATCTTCCCAAATCAATTCTCGTGGGAGCATAACACCATCGGTATTGAAATCAGCGTTGACTTGCACATATACTTTTGCTTCCATAATTATACACCCTCGTCAACAGGAATTATAGTCCTATTAAGCTGCGCACAAGGTAAAAGCCAGCCCTTATCTACAAGGTTATGCACATGGACATGAATGGTCGACACGGAATGCAGGCCGAGACCCTCCGCTATTTCGCGCATACTGGGAGAGAAGCGTTTTTCCTTCCTGTATTCCAGTATGTAGTTGTAGACGTCATGTTCGCGTTTGGTCATTTCGGTTTTCTCCATTTGAAACGCTCCTTTCCAACAGCATTTGCTATCAAGACCATTATGCGCTTATAAGTGTCCAATTTAACGGTCTCACCGTGGATACACGACCTTGCCGTATATCTTTGATTCATCGTACTCCGTAATGGGTATGGGCTTGTATTTCTCGTTGTGAGAGATAAGAAATACCCCTTTGTCCGTGCGGCGGTATTCTTTCACAAACGCATTCCCATCGAGGTAGAAGATGCCGATCTCTCCGTTTTCCAGCGTCGGCTGCATCTGCACCCAAATCTCCTGCCCGTCCTCCAGCGTCGGCTCCATTGAATCGCCGCAGACATGAAGACCGAACGTTGCGCTGTCCGGCACATCGTCCGGGACTTCGACCATTTCATACGAATCGCTGTCAAGAAACTGTCCCGTGCCGGCCGAAGCGCCTATATCGTACATAGGCGCAGTTCGTCTGCGGAAGGGTACGACCCGTTCTCTCAGCTTCACCGGCGCGTACAAGCCGCTTGCAACAAGCAGCTTCCGAAACTCCGACAGCTTTTCCATGCCCTCGCGGTTAAGTGAATACTCCAAATCGGACAGGTCGCCCATGCCGAAAACGCTGTAAACATCCTTTACTCCGTAGATGCGGCACAGCCCGATGAACTGATCTATGGAGGGGTTATTGATCCCAGTCTCCCAACGGCTCACTTGTGCCTTTGCGGTCGGGACGCCCAACTCGTCAAGTTTGTCAGCTATGTCCTGCTGTAAATAGCCATGCTTTTTTCGCAGTTCACGGAGGACTTCGCTGTACTTCTTATCCATTCCGTCATCCACCTCCTGTGTGTACATTCTACTATGCCTGAAACAGGTTTGCAATGGAAAATCTTAAAAACGAACACTTGTTGCATTATATCAAGTTCTAATTCGTGATTTAATGTGTTCGAAAGGAGATGCGCGACATGAGAGCGATACTGCACAGCGATCTAAATAGTTTTTACGCTTCGGTGGAAATGATGCTCGATCCGAAACTGCGTGGAAAAGCTGTCGCGGTATGTGGCTCGACTGAGGAGAGACACGGTATTGTTCTGGCAAAATCCGAACTCGCAAAGAAAGCGGGCGTCAAAACCGGCATGGCCAACTGGGAGGCAAGGCAGGCGTGTAAAAACCTTATCGTCGTTCCTCCGCAATATGAACAGTATCTGAAGTATTCCAAGCTAACGCAGGCAATCTACCAGCGGTACACGGATTTGATAGAGCCGTTCGGTATGGACGAGTGCTGGCTCGACGTTTCGGGCAGCAAAATGGTGTGCGGCGACGCCATGACGATTGCGGAGGATATTCGCAGTTCTACCCGTGAGGAACTCGGATTGACCGTGAGCATTGGTGTGTCGTTCAACAAAATCTTTGCCAAGTTAGGCTCGGATATGAAAAAGCCGGACGCTATCACAGAGATCACGGAGGCGAACTATAAAGAGAAGGTATGGCCGCTCCCCGCAAGCGACATGATCTATGTCGGCCCGGCAACGACACGCAAGCTGGCTTCCTATGGCGTTACCACGATTGGCGAACTGGCGGCTCTCGACCCGGCGTTTCTCAAGCGACTGCTGGGTGTGAACGGGGTCGCGTTGAGGACGTTCGCCAACGGCGCCGATCAGTCGAGGGTCATGCATAAGGACTTCGTTTCCCCTGTAAAGTCCATAGGTCACGGCATCACCTGTGTTTCCGATCTGCTTAACGAGGAGGAAGTATGGAAAGTCATTCTCGAACTGTCACAGGATATCGGTCACAGGCTGCGTGTCCACGGTCTGTCGGCACGAACCGTACAGGTCTATGTCCGGGGGGATAATCTGTTTGGCTCCCAGTTCCAATGCAAGCTGCCGTTTAAGACGCAGATTCCCTCGGAGATCGCCGGGACGGCGTTCAAAGCGTTCAAGGAACATTACAAATGGGGAACGAAAGTCCGAGCGGTGACCGTTCGTGCCATCGAACTCGTACCCAAAGACCAGCCAGAGCAGCTCACGTTGTTTGTCGACCATGCGCGGAGGGAGAAACAGGAACGATTGCAGGACGCCATCGAGGAGATTCGCGGACGCTTTGGCAAAAGAGCAATTACAAATGCCGTCCTTATGGGCGATCTGAAGATGCCCGACGACGGGCGGCACATCGTAAAGATGCCGGGACTTATGTACCATTAACTTTTTTCAAATAGGGATTGACAGGATTCCTGCCTGTGGATATAATAGTGTACGCAAGTTAGCTAACAAGCACGCTTGCGAACGATTCACCTTCCATATAGCGAACAGCCTGATTGATGGAAGACAAAAACAGAAAATAATAGCAGGTAAAATTTGAGAAAAGGTGAACAAAAATGAATAAGCAGTATGAAAACTTCGGAGAGTTTGTCCAGGAGAAGCGTGAGGAGAAGCAGATAACGCTGCGGAAATTTGCTGACGCAATGGATTTTTCAGCCCCCTTCTGGAGCGACGTTGAAAAAGGCCGTCGCAACCCTCCCGAAATCGACAAGCTCCAGCTGATCGCAAGGACGCTCAATCTGACGGATGAAGAGAACGCGATGATGCTGGACCTGGCCGGTAAAAAAAGAAACTCGGTGGCTCCCGACCTCCCCGACTACATCATGGAACGCGGCTATGTGGCCGCGGCTTTGAGAACCGCACGAGACCTTGATGCCGGCGAGGAAGAATGGAACGAGTTTATCGAAGAACTTAGGAAGCGGAAGGGGTAATTATCGGAATATGTACACTCCCTCATTCAGAGTGAAGAAGAACGGCGTGCCGATCCTCAGTAAAGAGGAGATCGACGCCATTGGCGAGCGATATGTCCAGGACTTCTGCCCGGAGGTGTTGACGCACCCGGCGCCAGTCGACATTGAGTCCTTTGTCGAGAACTATCTTGGCATAACGCCAGACTACCAGTATTTATCGCATAACGGCATATATCTCGGCATGACCGTATTCAACGATACGGACAAAGTCCCCGTCTACGACCCCGGCACAGGTCGTGCGGAGTATATCAGCGCGAAGGCGCGGACCGTCATTATAGACAATCGGCTGCTGGAAGAGAACCAGCAGCATCGCTATCGTTTTACGCTTGGTCATGAAGCTGGGCATGATATCTTTCATTCGGGCTTTTTCGGGTACAACCCCAATCAGCTGTCTTTATTTGATATGGGCAACGCGCCGATGGTCCAATGCAGAATCGACGGAGCAAGCGCGGACAGGAAATCGCCCCACTACTGGGATGACCGGGATCGCATTGAATGGCACGCCAATCGCATCTCCTCCGCCATCCTTATGCCCAAATCGTCCGTTATTCTGCTGGCGAGGCAGTTTGAAAAAGAGGGCCGCGATATGATTCGACAGGCGGCTATGGTGTATGCTGTGACGGACGCTTTCGACGTGTCTTCCGAAGCCGCCACCTATCGACTCAAAGACATGGGTTTCATTCCACGGGACGACATGACGGATTATGTGGCGTTAGCCGGGTTCATGAATTCCATGGTCGTTTAGCACGAACGCAACAGCGGGTTAGCCGCCCGCTGTATTTTTTTAGTCATGGTGTAAGCTAATTAGCTTACACGGGAATACGCAAAACGGAGGTGGTCGGATGAGACGAAAAATGAAGTGTCCACGGTGCGGAAAGCGGGCATTTGACATATCGACGCTGCCGAAGGAGCAGATCGAAGTCGAGTTGAAATGTCCGAACTGTCACAAGTTCGTGCTGGTGCCCTGTAATAGGGCTTCGTGCATGGACGACGACGCGAAGGGCGGTGATCCCATGAGATAAGCCGCCATGTCAACAACGGAATAAAGAAACATACCGAGCAACGGAGCCGAGCGCGAGCTACCAAATGGCCGGATGATCACGAAACGAGAGTTTTGTAGTCATCCGGCTTTTTCTGTTTCGTGGTCTGTTCTTTCCATATAGTACCTCCGCCTGGCTCCCCATGAAAGGAGTCAGACAAATGAAAATCCAGTATCAATTCGCGGAAGAGACCGTCGTGATCGAGGTTTCGGACGAATGGGGCAATATCCTCATCGACCTCGACCGGCAGGAGTACAACAACGACCATGCGGAAACACGCCGCCACTACCACTTAGATGCGTGCGCCTTTGAAGGCGAGGATTTCGCGGTGGACGATCCGAACCTCGCAGCTTTGTTCGATGATGGGTGTATCACACGGCTCCCAACGGCAATCGCACAACTTCAACCACAACAAAGGGAACTACTCCGGCGCGTGTTCTTTAATAATGAACGCCCGTCTGATATTGCCAGAGAATCAGGTGTCTCTAAAGCTGCCATATCGGAACGCTTACAGAAAATTTATGCTTCCTTACGAAAAAAACTGTCAGAAGGGGCTTAACTATCGCGGTTTCCGAGGCCGTATGTTGAAGGGCATGAAAATCCGCTCTTCAGAAAGGACGGTAAGAGAATGAAACACAACATCAGGATCAGTGTTTCAAAAGAGCCTGAGAACGGCGGCGTCGTGCGATGTCGAAATGTGTTGCTCCGTGAGAAAATCCTCACTCGCCTGCTGGGCAGTAAAGAGCGGGTGATGATCCTCGTTCCGGGCAACAGCGTCGCGGCGCTCTGCATCACCGAAGCGCCGGAGGGAGGTGTTGGCAATGAGCCGAATTAAGCTGCTTCTCGATGTTGTCGAGGATATGCGCTCCCTTGCCGACAGCCTTCAAACGATGGCGGACGCAATCGCGGGAGACGAGGTCACGGAACCCCAGCCCACGGAAGCCACGCCGGAATCCGATCCCCCTATCAAGGCGGTGACGCTGGAACAGGTCCGGGCTGTGCTGGCTGAGAAGAGCCACGACGGATTCACCGAGGAAGTAAGGGCTTTGCTCGTCAAGCACGGAGCGCAGAAGTTGAGCGCCATCGACCCCGGTCGATATGCCGACTTGCTTCGGGATGCGGAGGAACTGAACAATGCTGGAAAGTAAACACGCGCTCCTCTCCGCTTCCTCTTCGCACCGCTGGCTCAATTGCAATCCCTCGGCACGGCTGGAACTCGAATTTGCCGAAAGTGAATCCGAAGCCGCTTCCGAGGGTACCGCCGCACACGCGCTCTGTGAGCATAAACTCCGCAAGGCGTTGAAGATGCGGTCAAAGAAGCCCGTTTCAAAGTACGATTGCGACGAGATGGACGCCTACACGGACGACTATGTGGAGTTCGTGCTGGAATCCCTCGAAGAAGCGAAGCGTGAATGCGCCGATCCGCTTGTACTGATCGAGCAAAAGCTGGACTTCTCCTGCTATGTGCCTGACGGCTTCGGTACAGGCGACTGTCTCATTGTCGCGGACAAGCGGCTGCACATTATCGATTTCAAGTACGGGCAGGGCGTTTTGGTAGACGCAATCGAGAATCCGCAGATGATGCTCTACGCGCTTGGTGCGCTCCGGCTCTTCGACTCCCTCTACGATGTGGAAACCGTGAGCATGACCATCTACCAGCCCCGCCGCGAGAATGTCAGCACATGGACGATCCCCGTATCCGAGCTTCGTGAATGGACGGAAACAACGCTCGTACCCAAAGCGGCTCTGGCGTTTAAGGGCGAAGGCGAATACGTCCCCGGCAGTTGGTGTACGTTCTGCCGCGCCGCTGTCAAGTGCCGCGCAAGGGCGGAAGCGAAGCTGAAGCTGGCGCAGTACGAGTTCGCGCTCCCACCGCTGCTCACCGACGCGGAGATCGAGGACATTCTTTCAAGGCTGGACGATCTGACCAAATGGGCGAACGAAATCTGCGCGTATGCGCTGGACGCCGCACTCAATCACGGCAAAGAGTGGCGCGGCTTCAAGCTGGTCGAGGGGCGCACGAACCGCAAATACACCGACGAAACGGCTGTCGTAACAGCGGCGCAGGCTGCCGGATACCACGACATCTACAAAAAGAGCCTTATCCCCATCACCGAAATGGAACGGCTCATGGGCAAAAAGACCTTTAACGAAGTCCTTGGTGGCTTAGTCGTCAAACCCCAGGGCAAACCGACGCTTGTCCCCGCGTCCGACAGGCGACCGGCTATCAGCACGACGGACGCGAATCAAGACTTTAACGACTATATGGAGGAATAAGAAACATGGCTAATCAGATTAACACGACTAAAGTTGTCACCGGTGTTGTACGCCTTTCCTACGCAAACGTATGGGAACCTGCTTCCATCAATGGCGGCACGCCCAAATACAGCGTTTCGCTCATCATCCCCAAGGACGACGAAAAGACGCTCTCTGCCATCAACGCAGCTATCGACTCCGCTATCAAGGAGGGCGCACCCAAATTCGGCGGCAAGATTCCGAACCGTGCCGCGCTGAAACTCCCTCTGCGCGACGGTGATACCGAGCGTGATGACGACGCCTATAAGGGCAGCTACTTCGTCAACGCCAACAGCACGACCGCACCGCAGATCGTTGACCGTACCGTTCAGCCCATCCTCGACCGCTCGGAGGTCTACTCCGGCTGTTACGCGAGGGTATCCATCAACTTCTATGCATTCAACACGAACGGGAATCGCGGCATTGCCTGTGGCCTCGGCAACATTCAGAAGGTCAAAGACGGCGATCCGCTCGGCGGCAAGTCCTCGGCGGCGGCTGATTTCGCGTCCGACTTCGACGATGATTTCCTGTCCTAACGGAGGCGGCGCGATGACAGAGTTACAGGAATTCATGCTCTGCGTGTGTTTCGGAGCGGTTGTCGGGATGATTGGCGGGAACATCGCTTCCATCATCATATTCGCTATCCACGATCTGAAGGAGAAGCGGCGCAGACGCAAGGAAGCGGAAGAGACCGTTTCGGGTGAGGAGTAACAGGCTGTGGGCGGCGGAGGGTTTCCTTCGCTGCCCCTGCTCCGTTGAAAGGAAACGATATGCGGAACCTGAGTATAGACATTGAGACATACAGCGGCGCCAACCTCGCCAAGTGCGGTGTTTACCGATACTGCGAGGAAAGCGACTTCGCCATTCTCCTGTTCGGGTACAGCGTGGACGGTTCGGCCGTGCGTGTGATCGATCTCGCCTGCGGCGAAACGCTGCCGGAAGACATTCGCGCCGCGCTGACCGATGACAGCGTTATCAAGTGGGCGTTCAACGCGCAGTTTGAGCGTATCTGCCTTTCCCGGCATCTCGGAATGCCAACAGGCCGATACCTCGATCCGGGCGCATGGCGCTGCACGATGGTTTGGGCGGCAACGCTGGGACTTCCGCTTTCGCTTGAAGGCGTGGGCGCGGTACTGGGACTTGAGAAGCAGAAACTCAAAGAAGGCAAAGACCTCATTCGGTATTTCAGCACCCCCGGCAAACTCAAGGACGGAACGACATTCCGGCGGCTGCCGCAGGATACGCCGGAGAAGTGGGCGCTTTACAAGGCGTACAACCTCCGCGATGTGGAAACGGAAATGGCGATACAGTCATCACTATCAAAGTATCCAGTCTCCGACGCCGAATGGCGCAATTACCATCTCGATCAGCGGATAAACGACCGGGGCGTTATGCTCGACCGCACGTTGGTCGAGCAAGCCATCCGATGTGACGAGCAGTTTAAGCGGTCGCATCTGGAACAGGCACGTTCGGTTACCGGGCTTGATAACCCCAACTCACCCGCTCAACTGAAAGCGTGGCTTTCTGAAAAAGGCGTGGAAGCGGAATCGCTCTCCAAGGCGGCGGTGATAAGCCTGCTGGAAGAAGCGGACGGCGAAGTCGAACTGGCACTCTCGCTACGGCAGGAACTCGCCAAGAGCAGCGTCAAGAAATATGCGGCGATGGAAACGGTCATCGGCTCGGACGAACGCGCACGGGGACTTATCCAGTTCTACGGCGCGAACCGCACAGGCCGATACGCCGGGCGGCTCATTCAAGTACAGAATTTGCCGCAAAACCATCTGCCCGATCTGGAGCAGGTACGCGCTCTCATTCGGGAAGGCCGCTTCGATGTGGTGGAAATGCTGTATGACTCCGTTCCGCTGGTGCTTTCCGAACTTATCCGCACCGCCTTCATTCCGAAACCTGGCTGCAGATTCTTTGTAGCCGACTTCGCGGCGATCGAAGCGCGAGTGATTGCGTGGATCGCGGGTGAAAGCTGGCGACAGCGTGTCTTTGAGAGCGGCGGCGACATCTACTGCGCTTCGGCATCGCAGATGTTTCATGTGCCGGTCGAGAAGAACGGCGTGAACGGGCATCTTCGGCAAAAAGGCAAAATCGCCGAACTGGCTTTGGGTTACGGCGGTTCGGTTGGCGCTTTGAAAGCGATGGGTGCGCTCAATATGGGTGTGCCGGAAGAGGAACTGAAACCGCTGGTCGATGTGTGGCGGCAGTCCAATCCCGCTATCGTCAGGCTTTGGTGGGATGTTGATAAAGCGGCGTCTGCCTGTGTCCGTGAACGAACCGAAGCGGAAACGCACGGCGTCCGTTTCGCCTATCAAAGCGGCATCCTGTTCGTCACCCTGCCTTCCGGCAGACGGCTTGCGTATGCTAAACCGCGCATGGGCGTGAATCGCTATGGCAACGAGTCTGTCACCTATGAAGGCGTGGGAGAACAGAAAAAGTGGCTGCGGCTCGAAAGCTACAGTCCTAAATTCGTAGAGAA
>ERZ779866.187-NODE-187-length-67609-cov-3.707034_pt1 | contig 67609 bp, 59 predicted proteins | sample MGYA00511248_ERZ779866 | MGnify/ENA primary metagenome ERZ779866 (study PRJEB29588, sample SAMEA2155758) | human gut metagenome | biome: human gut; feature: human-associated habitat; material: faeces | place: Denmark | collected 2008/2010 ... | reverse complement strand
ATTTAATAAATAAAAATTTATTTTTGTATTTTATTTCTAATGCAAAAACGATTCGTTTTGTAAAATTGTCACATTTCAAAAGGGATCGATTTTGAAAAAATGATCGATTAATGTTTTGGATCTAGGAAATGCAGAGGTCAATCAAGCTTTAGCGCGTATTTTGCTTTCAATAGATTGCTTGATGATAAAACCCCACATCCGCATGTTGGCATCCTCCCCTGGCTAAGGCCAGGGGTCTGACGACATGTTCTAAAAATATGGGTTGTTTCTCGTCCGAATAAAATCATTCGGACGAGAGATGACTAAATGGTATTGAGTTTTTCAAGTACTTTGACAAACACGGAGAAACCAACAGGCATACTTTCTGTATCTTGGATTTGGAAAGTCTTTAGATGATGACCGGGATGGTTGCAGCCGTAAAAGAAAAAGGCTGCTTGACCGCCGTGCTTTTGAACAGCGCTCATTAACAAAGAGCAATCTTCGCTGCCAGGGCACGCTTCAATGTTAAAGACCCGATTGACTCCTTGAGTGTTTTTAGCAGCCTCTTCAACACAATCGCTTAACCAAGTGTCACTGGTTACCGATGTAGCCATGCCGGCAATTTCGATTTCGTGTTCAACACCGTAACTTGTGGCGCAGCCGGCAATCATGCGCTTCGCGGTTTCTTCCATGAAGCGGTTGATGTCGGCGTTTTCGCCTCGAACTTCCATTTCCATGTCGGCGTGTGCAGCAACAATGTTACGTCCTTCGCCGGCATTGACAATGCCCACATTGACGTTGGTATTGCCTTGACCGTGACGGGGAATGCCCATCAGTTGCACGGCGGCATTGCAGGCTGCCATCAAAGCATTACGTCCCAATTGCGCGCAAGAACCGGAATGAGCGGCAACACCTTTGAAGCGGACGTTATATTTTGTGGTGGAGAGAAAACCGTTACGAATGATGCCCACCTCATGCAAGCGGGCTTTCACGCCAATGTGCGCGCCGATTATGTAGTCAACATCATCGAGATTATGTGAAAAGGCAATGCCTGCGGCGCCTTTTGTACCCTCTTCCGCCGGTTGGAAAATCAATTTAAATTTTCCCTTGAGTTGATTGGCATGGTCATGGATCCAATGAGCGACACCCAATCCGACTGCCGTATGAGCGTCGTGTCCGCAAGCATGCATGAGTCCGTTAACTCGAGATGAGAACCCTTCCTTCCATGCCTCATTGGCATCGGTTTTGTCTTCCTCGACAGCGACACAGTCAATATCAAAGCGCAAGGCGGTCACCGGTCCTTCTCGCCCTGTATCAAAAATGGCCATGCATCCTGTGTAGCCTTCCAACTCATTCATGATGTCTGGATCCATCCCATCGCGAAGCGCTTGATTCGCCGCATTGCGAATGCTTTCCTCGTTTCGTCCCAGCGTGTAATCCAGATTGAAAAGAGCTCGGCCCAAAACGGTTTGGAAGCCTAATGAACGCACAGTTTTGACAATGCGTTCTGTCGTGCGAAATTCTGACCAGCCGATTTCGGGATATTGATGAAGTTGCCTGCGCGTTGCAAGCATTTCGGGAAGATAAGATGCAGACATGACAATCTCCGGCGGGCTTTGCCGGAGATTGCCGTGACAGGGTCGCCTGCGGCAAAGCCCAAGCGTTTAGTTTATGCGGGAAAAGAGTTCAAGTTCTTTTTCAAAGCGTTCAATCGCATCCTTGACTTCGGATTTTTTGACGCCCTTGGCAAGACTTTGCTCAATATGTTCAGTGAGCAGCGCCTGACCGAGTTTATGCAAAGCGCTTTGCGCGGCATTGATTTGAATAAGGACGTCCCGACAAGGTTTGTCGTCCATGATCATGTTTTCCAATGCGGCGACTTGTCCTTGGATGCGGTGCAACCGATTGCGCAACTGTCGCTTGTCTTTTGTTTCAGCCATAGGTACTCCTAAAAACCGTAAAGCAGCCACCCGGGGCTCGGTTTAGAACGGCGGTCATTTTCGCCGAAAAGGTACGGTGCCAGGTCCGACAGAGCCTGACGGTACACATCGTGCTTAAAATCGATAACATCGCGCAGTGGAACCCAGTAGTCGTTCCAGCGCCAGTCATCAAATTCCGGTTGACCAAATGCGTTAAGGTTAATTTTGTCGTCTGAGCATAAAAGCCGCAACAAGAACCATACTTGCTTTTGACCGCGATAGACAGAGCGGTCCGCACGACGAAACGGTTCAGGCACATCGTAATAAAGCCAACGGTTCGTGTGCGCAATAATGCTCACATCTTCACGTTTTAAGCCAATCTCTTCATAAAGCTCGCGCATAAGCGCCGTTTCCAGGTCTTCTCCCTCGTCAACGCCGCCTTGTGGAAACTGCCAGGCCGGCTTGTGAATACGTTTTGCCCAGAATACTTTATTGTCTTGATTGGCCAAAATAATCCCAACGTTGGGACGGTATCCGTCACGATCCAACATGAAAGGCCTCAAAATCTTTAAAATCTCTTCTTTCACCTCTACCGTTGCGTCGGTAGAAAGTGCACAATGCAAAAATTGTACCGTAATCTGCGAGAAAACAATGCGAGCTCGTTCCTTTTTTATTTCTACGTTGAAAGAAGCGCCTGCTGATGCTGATATCGTCAGCCAGCAGCTTATGATTCGTGCCGGCATGATTAAACGATTAGCCGCCGGTGTCTATACCTACATGCCGATGGGCTTGCGCTCCATCCGCAAAATTGAAACGATTATTCGTGAAGAAATGAACCGTGCTGGCGCGATTGAACTGTTGCTGCCGATGGTTCAGCCGGCTGAGTTGTGGCAAGAATCTGGCCGTTGGGAAAAATACGGCCCTGAACTGCTCCGATTTAAAGATCGCCATGAGCGTGATTTCGTGATTCAGCCGACTTCTGAGGAAGTGATCACGGATTTTGCCCGTCAAGAGATCCGCTCTTGGCGTCAATTGCCTGTTAACTTTTATCAAATTCAGACGAAGTTCCGTGACGAACGTCGTCCTCGCTTTGGTGTGATGCGTGGTCGTGAGTTCACGATGAAAGACGGGTATTCGTTTGACCGCGATCAGGCTGGCGCGCTTGTCTCCTATGACAAGATGTTTAACGCCTATCAAGCGATTTTCAAACGCCTGGGGTTGAATTTCCGAGCCGTCGCCGCTGACACCGGTTCCATTGGCGGAGATCGCTCTCACGAATTCCAAGTGATCGCGGATACGGGTGAAGACTTGATCGCCTATTGCCCGACGAGCGACTACGCGGCCAATATTGAGTTGGCTCCAGCTCCGGCATTAATCGAAACGCGTGCGCCTGCAACAGAAACCATGCAAAAGGTACCCACACCGGGGAAAGAAAAGTGCGAAGCCGTGGTCGAATATTTAGGGCGAGAGTTGACCTCTTCGATGAAGTCCGTGGTGCTTGCCGCTGACCGCGTCAATGAAAAGGGGGAAACCATTGAACCTCAAATCGTCATGATTTTGCTTCGTGCCGATCACGAGCTCAATGAAGTGAAAGCCGGCAAGTTGGAAGAACTCAAAGAAGGGTTCCGTTTTGCCACTGATGAAGAAATTGTTCATGCCTTCGGTAGCAAACCCGGTTACTTGGGACCGGTTGGTGTCAATAGCGACATCGTGGTCTATGCGGATTTGACAGCGGCCAAGATGAGTGACTTCATTTGTGGAGCCAACGAAGAGGGTTACCACATTACCGGCGTCAACTGGGGGCGAGATCTTCCAGAACCCAAGGTCGCGGATTTGCGCAATGTGGTTGAAGGTGATGCCTCGCCTGACGGCAAAGGCATTTTGCGTTTGCAACGCGGTATTGAAGTGGGCCATGTGTTCTATCTTGGTACCAAGTACTCAAAGGCATTGAATGCCACGTATTTGGATGAAAACGGCAAGCCTCAGGTCTTGGAGATGGGCTGCTACGGTATCGGTGTCACCCGCTTGTTGGGAGCCGCCATTGAACAGGGGCATGATGAACAAGGCATCATTTGGCCTGAGTCCATCGCTCCGTTTGAAGTGGTCATTTGTCCGATGGGTTACTCCAAGAGCGACATGGTGCGCGAAGCCGCCGATCAGCTTTATGAAGAGCTTTTGGCTGCCGGTGTGGATGTCATTTTAGATGACCGTGAAATGCGTCCCGGTGTGATGTTTGCCGATTGGGAGCTAATCGGTGTACCGCATCGCTTTGTTGTTGGGGAAAGAGGCTTAAAGAACGGGGAAGTCGAATATGTCAGCCGTCGTGCTTTAAAAGAAAAGCACATGGTCAAGATCGAAGATGCCGTTGCCTTCTTAAAAACACAACACCAATGATTGACAGCAATCAGGGATAGGCCCTGATTGCCGATTCTATGTACGAAAAAGCCGCCGGATGGCGGCTTTTTCCTTTCGGCGTCAAGCCAAATTAGTGCTTTTTGCAGCCCTTGCCGCATTTTTTCTTTGCGACGGCCGCCTTGAAAGCAGCGCCAGGGACAAACTTCGGCAACGTCGTGGCCGGGATTTGGATCGTTTCACCCGTGGAAGGATTGCGGCCTTCGCGAGCGTCACGCGTTACAGCCTTGAAAGAACCGAAACCGATCAATTGGAAGCCGTCGCCTTTGGCCACGGACTTAACGATCGCATCGAAAACCGTGTCAATCACACGACCGGCTTGAGCCTTGGAGAGTTCGTTTTCTTCAGCGACAATCGCGATGAGGTCTTGCTTGTTCATTGGGTGTTCTCCTAAAAGTAAAACAAGGGAATAAGAACACCCTTAATATACTCCATCCAAGCCCTTGAAAACTAGGGTTTTGTACTAAAAATAAGGGTTTTAGAGACTATTTTTTCAAGAATTATTTTGAGTTGATTTATTTCGTCTCTAAAAAACGACATTTTGAAATGGAACCGCCGGAATTTATGGCTTTCTTGGCTTTCGGTCGCAAACCGGTAAAGGTTAACAAAATCTTCAATAGTTCAAGACTAATCGTTTGCTTTTAGCGCTTCTTCTTCTTTTAGCCACTTCTTCAAAACGCCGACGGAAATGCCAACGCGGTATGAAAACGCTTTTTTTGATTGAGTTGTTTGTGAAAAAAGGCGCAATATCTGATTTCGAAAAGTTTCGTCATAACACTTGGGACGCTTAGAGCCTTCAAAGAAAAAACTCAGTTGCCCATTTTTAAACATGTGCATCCAATATTTTGTTCGGCTTTGTGAGACACCCAAAGCGCTCGCCACGAATTTATAGCCTCGTCCCTCTTGAAAAAGAGCTAACGCCTTTTGTCGCTCAATGAATTGCTCGTCATCGGAAACCGCCCACGAAAGATCATTGGCTTGGAAGAGATGGTGCCATTTTCTAAGAGTCGCATAACTGAATTTCAGGCGCTCGTGAGTCTGCGCCGCGCTCATTCCGGAAGCGAAGCATTCGAGGGCTTTCTGCTTGTCTTGCAGGCTGTAAATGCGAATCGTGCTCATGGAGACAGGGACGGAAATCCGAGCCGCCGCAATGGGCGGCTCGGATTAAGTTCTTAGGGTAACTTCAGTGACCTGAAGGCTTAGAACTTGTACTTGGCGTTAATCAAACCAGCGTGATTTTGGAAGTCACCGCGGAAGTTGCCTGAGTAGGTGAGGGCAAATTCGAAGTTATCAGTGACTTCGGCAGCCACACCAACGTCGACTTCAACACCGAAGCGATCCATCGTTTCGCCTTCGACGCGGTATGTTGCGCCGTTAGCAAGCGTGATCACGGAGTTGTTATCCGCATCGACCAAGTCATAGGTCATTGCTAAGCGAGCTTGCGGCTTGATCACAACAGAAGGCGACACTTCCCAGGCCTTGTTGACCTTGGCGCCGACAACGGCCGTTAACACGTCGTTGTCTTCGCTGCCAACCGTGCTACCGGCAGCGTCCGTGTAACCGTCTTGGCTGATCCGGAAGTAGCGTAAACCGGCTTCCGGCGTGACATTGATTCCGGCGACTTCAAAGTCGTAGCCCGTCATTGCTTGCAAACCGAACGTTTCAACGTCGTAATCCGCGCCGACATTAAAGCCGGCGACATGCTTGGATTCGTCATAGGACGACCAACCATAAGACATGATGCCGTTCACATACCAGTTAGAGGGCTTGTATTGACCGTAGATGAAGGCCGTCTTGGATTCTACGTCGGTATCACGTAAGAACCCATCGATATCCGTATCGGTGTAAGCAAAGCCCACACCAACCTTCACGGAATCGGTCACAGCGGAGTCAAGACCAAAAGCGATACCGTTGCTGTCGGTGTCGTAACCTTTGGCAGTGCCGTTGTCATCGTAGTCACCCGTTGAGAAGAGACCTTGGACCCAGAGGTTTGAACCCGGTTCTTGAGTGTTGGTCAACTCAAAGCGAGAGCCAACGGCGGCATAGACTTGCGTTGCCGTGTCAGTTTGAGTTTGTGCGATGACCGGAGCGGCTTCTGTAGACAATGCTGTGACAGCATCAAGCGCAGCCTGGCGATCCGAGGCGTTGGACGACTGGATGCCGAGAGCCACGCTTTCAGCGATGTTGTTAAACATTTCATTTGAGCCAGAGTAATCACTCAAAATAGCGCGAATGGCCCGAGATTGGTTCACATTGGCGCCCGTTGACTCAGTGATAGCATCGGTTGATTTTTGGCTGACCTGATAACTTCCGTCTTCATTTAAAGAAACATCGAAGACAGTATTATCATCGGTCAGGATGAATTCACCTTCGATATCGCCCGTAAAGAGTTCATATTTACCTGTGTAGCCAGGTGCAAACACGAATCCCAAAGAAGCGCCATCGGCGATGACGACATCGTTAGAAATCGTTGTAGAGTCATTCTGGTTAAAGCCCACATGAACATTCAAAGAAGACTTTTCTCCAAAGTTCGTTGTGCCGTCTCCAGAAATTCCACCATCAAGCGTCAGGCTGCCGGCAACATTCACCGTACCTTCGTTATGGATGTCATTGGGGGTGTTGTTCGCGGTGTTATCGGCGAAAACAGCAGTCCCTTCAATATTTAATGTACCTGTCTCAGATACAAAAATTGCGCCACCTTGTTGTGAGGCGGTGTTTCCAACGAAATTGGTTTCGCCCCGTAGAGTAATTTCTCCTTCCGTGTTGATAGCGCCACCCCATTGAGCGGAGTTGCTGTCGAAGGTTGAATTTTCTACTGTGATGTTATGTGCGACATCATCCCAAAGTGGATCAACTGCCAACCAAGCAATAGCACCGCCTTTGTCAGTTGCCTTGTTACCGATAAATTGACTGTTAGTAATCGTGTTATTGCGTTCAAGTTGGTTATCGGCCCAGGCATTAATCGCCCCACCATTATCACCAGCGGTATTTTGTTCAAACCGAGCGCCATTGATACTGAACTGAGCGGTTCTTGAAGCGTCAACTGCACCACCATCATCTTCAGCGGTGTTTGCTACAAAGGTGGTGTCTTTAACGCTTAATTCTGCCTCTGTGTTAATAGCACCACCCCATTGAGCGGTATTGCTATTAAACGTAGAGCCTTCCACTGACAAAACGTGAGAAGCTCCGTCATGGATTGACTCGTATTCTAACCAAGAGATGGCGCCACCCTTGTCAGTTGCTTCGTTCTCGGTAAATTGACTGTTCGTCACGGAGTAATTTTGATCTTGACCATTGTCCGCCCAAGCAGCAATCGCTCCTCCATTATCACCAGAGGTATTTTCTTGGAATACGGAATTCGAAATGGCAAAGTCAGCCGTTGTGTAGGCATAGATCGCACCGCCGTCATCGGTAGCTTGATTTTTTGTAAATTGGCTACCAGTAACAGTGAAGGCATTTTCAGCGTAGATCGCACCACCCATATTCGCTTTATTATCTTTAAAGGTGGTTTGTTCGATCGCTAAATCTCCCTTTCGATCATTGGTTTCATAATCGTACCAAAAAACGGCGCCACCCTTCTGCTCTGCAGTGTTGCTAACGAACTCACTGTTAGAAATGGATAATTGTTGAACGGAGTCGTCGCGGACATTATCACTGGCGATAGCTATGGCGCCACCATTTCTTTTAGAGGTGTTTTCAGTAAAGACGGACTCATTAACTTGAACATTGCCATTTAAACTGAAAATTGCGCCGCCATTGCCCGTGCTCTCACTTTCAACTCTGTTACCAGTAAACGCGATGTTGTCAACGACAACAGACGAGCTCTGGTCAACGTATATCGCACCACCAAATTCAGTTGCGGAGTTGTTAGTGAAAGAAGAATCGGCAAATGTCAGCTCTGCATTTTCCAGGTATGCAGCGCCGCCATTTTGAGCAGAGTTTTCATTGAATTGATTGTTCGTTAATAGAGCCGCAACTTTTGTGCTGCCTTCGATGCCCCATTTGCCGAAAGCGATCGCACCACCGGCAACGCTGGCGATGTTCTTTTCGAAAGTAATGCCGCTAATTTGGTGTTTAAGTTGTTCCGTGGCTTGGTTCTGATAAATCGTCATGGCGCCACCACGGTTGTTGCTTTCATTACCAGAAATGACACCGCCTGTTTCGCCACCTTGAACGATCATCGCTACGCTGGCAACTTCGTCACTGATGTCAAATGAAAGGTTGTTTAAAGCGCCTTGACCTACCTTCCCTTCTGGCGTACTCCAAGCAGAAAGTTCATTGACGGTGATAACCCCGTCCTTAAAGTCAACATGTAAAGTTGCCTCGGTGTTTTCCGCCTTAATGAGTTGCTGACCATCAAATGAGACGGCAGCGGCGCCGTTTCCTTGCGTTGTTACAGCCATTGCAGAGCCACTGGCCATAAGTGCAGTGGCGATCGCTGTTGCAATCACTGTCTTTGTTCCCTTAGCCTGAACGCTTCCGGTTGCTTCGTTGACAACCATAAGTGCGTTGCGAGCCTTACTGAAAATCACTTTGAATGTTTTATTCATCGTAAAACTCCGGAGTTGAATAAGAAAAAGAGAGCCAACTCGCAAGAGCCGGCGCTCTCCCTTTCAAGGCTAGTGATTTTCGGGGGGGGGCAATACGGGTTTTCCCTTGGTTTTTATGAAAGGAAATAAAAATCAGATAGATAACAAAGGGGATATAGACTAGCTGTTGCGGCAAAACAACGTTCGCCGCAACAACCTGACGGTATGCTCATCACTCTTGGTGAGAGTTATTTTTAAGTTTCGCTTTGACGCCACGTCCCGTTGCATCCCAGCAAAGAAGCGAACCAATGACGACAAGTGCCACACCGGACCAAAAGCTGGAGTCTAATTGTGCATTGATCCAGAACATGGCGAAAACGCAAGATAAAACCGGTGTGAAGTAAGATGCTGCGGCGAGTATGGTGATATTGCCTTTAGACATCCCATGTGTCCATGCCGCGTAGGCCACACCGATGGCGATACCCCCAAACAATACGCTCAAAAGTCCTCGCATTTGAATTTCCGTCGGACCTTCGGCAAGACCGGATAGCCAAAGTAGCCCGAAAATAGTGGTGTCAATGGCAAAAATAAAAGTGCTGGGATTAGTGTTTCCACCCCATGCTTTGGTCATGCTGGAAAATGCTGCCCATGTCACGGCTGCGGAAAGGCCAAGCAGGTAGGATACGGGGTTATGCTGAAAGCGCAGGATATAATCCGCAATCGAAAACCCATTGCCACCGGCCAAAATGACCACAATACCGGCAAACGCCACAATGAGCCCCGGGAACAGCCACCAGCGAGTTTGAACTCGGTTAAATAAAACGGCAAACAAAATGGTGAGCGAGGGCCATAAATAATTCACCATGCCGACTTCCATCGTTTGTGCTCCGCCATCGGAGGTAAAAATGGCTAGGCAAAAAGATAAGGAGCTTAAGTTTGCCGTTGGAATCGCTATGAATAGATAGCGTTTATCCATTAGGTCAAAACGCGGAAGACCAATGGTAAAAAACAAGCAGATTGTTGCAACGAGATAAAGAAGCGTTTGACCTTGGGCAAGTCCAAAGCCTTCGGCGATGCCTCGGATGAGGCTCACTGACATACCCCAGCAAATGGGGGCAAAAAGACCGATTAAAGTGGCGCGTTGGACAGAGGAATTCGATGCGGAAAACATAACCAGACACCTTTTATTTACAGCGTTAATCGGAGCATTGTCCGAGATGGGGCGGCAATCATACGCTAAGGGAATTTCAGGCGTCAATAGGTTTTGAAAAAATATTTTGAGCGTAAAAAAAGCCGCCAATCGGCGGCTCTTGATTTGGCATTTAACCAGCGATTTTCTGGTTTAATTTTTCGTCTTTTTTCTTGTTGATGCCAAGTTCAATTTCAAAAAGCGACTGGAAAACCGAAGCGGACATCGTCACTTGTTTAAGCGTCGTCAATTGTGTTTTATCAGTGATACGTTTGGAACCTTCACCGTGTAATAGCACGAGGAAACGCTCGGATAAATCGCTTTTGACGGCATCGGGTTGCATGGCCAAAAAGATTAGCTTTTTGCGGGCTTGCTCGTAGTGTTCAAGCTGCTCCGGAGAGAGTTCTTTGAAAACGTTCGGTAGCAACATTTCCAGTGTTGAGTCCAACTGAAAGAGCGTTTTTTTCACAAACTTGTCATTGGTGCGATATTCAGGGCACTCTTGGCAGACAACCCAAACCGCTGTCGCTTCCAAAAGAGCGGCCCACATGGCCTTAAAGCCACGCACTTTAGAAGGGTGTAAAAAACGAATAAGAGGCAATCCGGCATTCATGGCACGGTTTGCTTCGTCAGTCGTATAACGAATAATGTCTCGGACGCCCGTTGCGAAGGTCGTCCCTAAATCGGACGCTTGTTGGTAACTGAGTTTAACCATAAAAAACCTTTTGTTTTAGCGGTTATTTGAATCAACCGGATCAAATGTTAGTTGAATGGTTTCATAAGCCCGACCGCTAGGCGGCAAGGGGAAGGGGTTGCACTGCTCAATAGCGCGCTCAACGGCCAAGTCAAAAGCCGGCAAACCGCTGGTCTTTAACTGTTTGGGAGCGCCTTTTTGCTCTCCGTTCGGGTTAAGCGAAACTTCATAACGGGCCACATACTGTCCGCGACGCGTATTGGGTGGAACCGTGAAGATGATATTGGGGCGAATGCAACCGATGATTTGCGCTGTGTACTGGGCCGAAATCCTACCTCCGGAGGCCATTACGCCGGCAACGTTATTTTGCGAACTCGCCTCTAATTGCTTCATTTGCTCTTGCTTCATGCGGCGTGCCAATTGCTTGGCTTGCTCTCGAACACGCGCTTGACGCTCTGCTTCAAGGCGTTTTTCCTCGGCAATGCGCTTTTCTTCCGCGATCCGTTTTTCCTCCGCGAGGCGACGCTCTTCCTCTAAACGTTTTTGTTCAGCCAAGCGTTGCTCTTCAAGGCGTTGTTGTTCCTCCAGACGCTTTTGTTCTTCAAGTTTTTTTTGCTCTTCGCGTTTTTTTTCTTCGTCTTGCTGCTCAATAACATCCTCGGGTGTTTGTTCAACGCGCTCCCGGGTCTCCTCCTGCAAAGGGGGTGCGGCGTTTTCGGGAGGTTGCTGCTCAGTCTCCTGGGGAGGCTCTTCAGGCTGTGGCTCCGGCTTTTGCTCTGGTTCAGGAGCAGGTTCCGGTTGAGGCTCAGGCTCTGTTTTCTGTTCTGCCGGCTTTTCTTCCGGGATGGGGGGTGCAGTCACGGGAGCGCCTTTCGGCAATTCAGAAGGCGCCCACAATTCCGCGTAGACGACTTCATCACTTTCGCGGTTCCACTGAAAAACGACAAAAAGACCAACAAAAAGCATGCAGTGCACGATGACGGCAAGCGCAAACGAAACTCCCCAGTTATCTTGTTTTCGAACAACTGGACGATGGCTCTGTTGGGGTTGGGTGGGGAGAGCCTTTTCGCGGGTAGGTTTCTTTTCGGTCACAGTTACTTCTCAACCTTAAGCGACAAGCCCACGCGGGCAATATCGGCCGATTGCAATTGTTTCATGACATTAATGACTTGATCATACTGCACAGCTTTGTCCGCAGCGATCACGACGGGAACTTCAGCTTGACCGGCTTGAGCGTTTTTGACGGCGGCGATAAGCCCCGGCATATCAACGGCAAGCAATTCTTTTCCCTTCCTCACGGATAGAGCACCCGTGGGATGAACGATCACTTCAACCACCACTTCGGGGGCTTTTTCTGCCTTTTTCACGCTGGGCAAATTCACAAGCGACGGATTCACAAAAGGTGCGGCCACCATCAAAATCACCACGAGCACAAGCATGACGTCAATGTAGGGCACCACATTGATTTCAGCCATGAGGCGTCGTGAAGAACGCCTTGAAGAACGAAGTCCTTCCATGATGTTTAGCTCCGTTGACGTTGCAAGATGTTTTGGAATTCTTCGGCAAAGCTTTCGTAACGGTTGGAAAGTCGCTCAACATCGTTGGCAAAGCGGTTGTACGCGGCCACAGCTGGAATAGCTGCGAAAAGGCCAATCGCCGTGGCGACCAAGGCTTCAGCGATGCCCGGCGCAACTGTTGCCAAAGAGGCGTTATCCAAGGCGGATAAGCCTGTGAAAGCGTTCATGATACCCCACACTGTACCGAATAGGCCGATGTAAGGCGAAACCGAGCCGATTGAAGCCAAGGTCGGCAAACCACTCTCGAGGATATCCATTTCTCGCTGATAGGTTGCTCGCATTGCACGGCGCACTCCGTCTAGGGCCTCATTAGAGCCACGGCTGGCAAGTTTTAAAAATTCAGTCATCCCAGAGGCGAAAATCCGTTCTTGAGTGCCGGAACGTTCTCGGTGACTTTGGGAATGTTCGTAGAGCTTTGTGAGTTCCGTGCCGCTCCAGAATCGGCTTTCGAATTCTTCTGACAAGCGCTTGGCTTGACGCAACTGAAAGAATTTTTGAAAAATTCGTGTCCAGCTGATTAAGGACAGAAAAATCAAAATAGCCAGGACAGCCTGTACCACCACACTGGCGTGCGTGAGTAGGGACAAAATGGACAAATCGGCGCTAGCGTTCATTGGACAAAATTCCTTTATCAATGCTCGGTTTTCTAGTGATGAATCGGTTATTTTTCCAGGACAACAGTCTGTTGAATTTTTTCTAGCATCTCATCTGGAATCGGGCAGGGGACACCTTTTTGCGGATTAATGCAAACCACCTTGACTTGAGCCGAGCTTATAAGTTGATCACCCCGATAGGCACGCTGATCAAACACAAATGATGCTCGGCGCAGCTCCTTAGTCTGGGTGCGGATATCCAGTTGATCATCTAGTTTGGCAGGGCTTTTGTACCGGATACTCAGTTCCGAGACAACAAAGGCGCACAGTCCTTTTTTCAAGAGTTCCTGCTGATTCCAACCTAGAGAACGCAAAAATTCCGTACGAGCGCGCTCGAAAAATTTTAAATAACTGGCATGGTAAACCACGCCACCAGCGTCAGTGTCCTCGTAATAGACACGAACCGGCCAATGGAATTCATCAATCATAGGAAAACGAGATTATAAACAATTGTTTTTTAAGCTAAAGACAAGCGGCTAAATTTTTGCAATCTTTTTCGAAATTTAAGCCGCTCTCTGTCAATTAAAAAAGCGATGGCGTTTGATTGCCAACGTTTGGCCCCTCAAACCCAAAGTGTTTGTAGGCCAAAAGGGTTGCCATTCGTCCCCGAGGCGTTCTCTGAAGATGCCCCTGCTGAATCAAGTAGGGCTCAACCACGTCTTCAAGGGTCTCCCTGTCTTCACCGACAGCGGCAGCCAAATTGTCAATGCCGACGGGACCGCCATTGAACTTTTCAATGATCGCCAAAAGAAACTTTCGGTCAATCATGTCAAAGCCCAGAGGATCCACATCAAGCATTTGAAGCGCTTGATCGGCGATTGTACGGGTGATTTTCCCGTCAGAGCGGACTTGAGCAAAATCACGAACCCGTCTTAAAAGGCGGTTGGCAATACGCGGGGTGCCACGACTGCGTCGGGCGATTTCAAAAGCGCCTTCTTCATCGATATTAACGTTTAACAGTCGGGCGCTGCGTTTGACGATCTTGGCGAGATCAGCGGTTTCATAAAATTGCAATTGGGAAACGATGCCGAAGCGAGCCCGAAGCGGATTGGTGAGCATTCCGGCCCGCGTGGTCGCGCCAATTAGGGTAAAGGGCTTTAAGTCCAATTTGATGGAGCGTGCTGCGGGGCCTTCACCGATCATGATATCGATCTGGAAGTCTTCCAGCGCCGGATAGAGAATTTCCTCAACAACCGGTGACAGACGATGAATTTCATCGATAAAAAGCACATCGTTTTGCTGAAGATTGGTCAGGATCGCCGCCAAATCACCAGGGCGTTCCAGAACGGGGCCGGAGGTTTGCCGAAGGTTCACTCCCATTTCGTTGGCGATAATGTGAGCCAGCGTGGTTTTACCTAAACCCGGTGGTCCGAAAATCAGTAGGTGATCAAGAGCCTCTTTTCGCGCTTTAGCCGCTTCAATAAAAATGGATAATTGTTCGCAGGCCTTCGGTTGGCCGACGTAGTCCGCAAGGCGCGTCGGACGTAGGGCGCGGTCAATGTTTTCTTCGTTAGGTGAGGCAGACTCACCCGCTACAATTCGTTCAATCGTTTCCATGCTGGCTTCTTTCACTTGACGATATTTTGAAGTGCCATCCGGATGCCGTCAGAAACCGATACATCATCAGGCAGTTTCTTGACAGCCGCGCGGGCTTCTCGGTCAGTATAGCCCAAGCCGATTAAAGCGTTGATGATATCGCTGGTGACGGAATTCATCGCCGTCAGTCCTGTGGCATTAGGCAACGCGCCGGTGAGTTTATCTTTGAGTTCCAAAATGAGCCTCTCCGCGGTCTTTTTGCCAATTCCGGGGACGCGAGTCAGAATCGCGGCATCCTGAAGCGCGACAGCGTTCACAAGATCTGGAACACTAAGTCCCGATAAAACCGCCAATGCCGTACGGGCGCCGATGCCGGAGACTTTGAGGAGAATCCGAAAGGTTTCACGTTCTTCATCGGTTAAAAAGCCATATAGCAATTGAGCGTCTTCTCGGACAATCATGTGCGTGAGAAGAGTCACTTCCGAGCCAAGGTTCGGTAAGCTATAAAATGTTGACATCGGTACATCAATCTCGTAGCCAACGCCATGAACATCAACCAAGATGCGAGGCGGATTGCTTTCAATTAGTTTTCCCTGAATTCGTCCGATCATTTTGCATGTAGGCTTTGATAAGCCGCTCCCTAACTATTTTTTCGATTAAGTCCGAGGTGGACTTCCCAAGCTTGACGAGTCTTGCGCGAGGAGTGAATTCTTGCGTGGCCAGCGGCCGTTTTCGGTGCCGCCATGGCAGACATCATCCTGAACGACTGCGCGGCGCAGACTGCACAAGCCAAGGCGTCGGCGGCGTCGGGTTGCAGAGCTTGGGGTAAATTGAGCATCTGCGAAATCATCATCTGCACTTGGGTTTTTGTCGCTCGCCCAGTCCCAACGGTCGCTTGTTTAATTTCAGTCGGGGTGAATTCGTTAACGAGAAGCTCTTCGCTAGCCAAGGCAGTGAGAGCCGCCCCGCGGGCCTGACCTAACAAGAGCGTTGTGTGCGGGTTCATATTAACAAAAACCTTTTCACAAGCGGCAAACGACGGAGTGTTCTCCCGGGCGATTTGAGCCACCGATTTGAAAATAAAGAATAGACGTTCCGCAAGCTCTCCCTTGGGGACATTAATCACACCGGCTGTTACGAATTTCAGATCCGTGCCGATCACGTCAATCACACCGAAACCGGCGTGATTGAGCCCCGGGTCAACGCCCATGATTCGCACAAAGTGACTATTTTCCATCAGCGACCAAATCGACCAAAACCACCCATGCCACCCATTCCGGCCATGTTCTTGAGACCACCTAAGGCGCGCATCATCTTGCTTAGGCCGCCTTTTTTCATCATTTTCATCATTTGCTGCGTCTGTTCAAATTGCTTGAGCATTTTATTGACTTCTTGAACAGGCAGGCCGCAGCCAGCCGCAATACGACGTTTGCGACTAGCTTTGATGACCTCCGGATGACTCCTTTCGTAGGGCGTCATGGAGTTGATAATACCTTCGGTGCGGGCGATGGCCTTTTTCGCATCATCGTCATTGACGTGTTGAGCGGCTTCAGCGAACTGGGCGGGCAATTTGTCCAGCAGGCCGGAGAAGCTGTCCACGTTTTTCATTTGTGCCAATTGATCTTTAAAGTCATTGAGATCAAAGCGGTCGCCTGAACGCATTTTTTGAGCAAGCTTTTGCGTTTGCTCAACATCGATGGCTTTTTGAACGTCTTTGACCAAAGCGACAATATCGCCCATGCCGAGGATGCGGCTGGCCATTCCTTCGGGATTAAAAGGCTCAAGGCCATCGATTTTTTCTGAAACACCCACAAATTTGATGGGCTTGCCGGTTGTGTAGGCAACCGACAAGGCCGCGCCACCTCGGCTATCACCGTCTAACTTCGTAAGAATGACACCGGTTAGAGCCAGGCGTTCATTGAAAGCTTGAGCCGCTTGCACGGCAGTCTGACCGAGCATGGCATCGGCAACGAAAAAGGTCTCGGTCGGATGCAAAAAGTCATGCAATTCGGCCGCTTCGGTCATCATCGCCTCGTCAATGGAAAGTCGACCAGCCGTATCAACAATCAGCACATCGTAAAAATAGCGTTTGGCGTGCGTGAGAGCCGCTTCCGCAATAGCCAAGGGTTTGGATGAGGCATCCATTGGGAAGTTGTCGGCTCCAGCTTGCTCGGTGATCACCTTCAACTGGTCGGCCGCGGCAGGACGATAGACGTCGGTTGAAACCGTGAGCACTTTTTTCTTTAATTCGTGCGTGAGGTAGTTGGCGAGTTTACCGGCAGAAGTCGTTTTACCGGCGCCTTGCAGGCCCGCTAGTAAAATCACCGCTGGCGGTTGGGCGGCAAGATTGATGGATTTCTCTTTTTCAGAAAGATTGCCGCCGATGATGGCTGTTAATTCATCCTGAACAATGCCGACAAGCGCTTGTCCTGGGTTGAGGTTGCCGATCACCTCTTCATTCATCGCTTTTGCTTTAATGCGTGCGATAAGCTCACGCACGACCGGTAACGCGACATCCGCTTCAAGAAGGGCAATGCGCACCTCGCGCAACATCTCGCGAGTATTGGCTTCGGTGATGCGGGCTTGTCCCCGCATGGTTTTGATAACACGTGAAAGACGTTGGCTTAAATTATTGAGCATAGAGATTCAATTCAAAATAGTTCGCTACAACGCACACCCGATGCCGTAAAATGTTTCCGTGCCCGCTTTGGGGCGGAGCTTGTTACAAACAAAGAGTCATGCATATGGATTTAAACCTAGTATTTTACGGTGTTGCGTCGCTTTTTTACCTAGCTGTTGGATTAAAAATTGTCAACACGTTTAAAAAACGCGGGGACACGGCGCCGGTTTGGGCGTTACCGGTGATCGGTTTGGGTATTTTGGCGCACTTCTGGATATTGCAGTCGGTTGCATTTCCCGCCCCTCAGACCCTTGTGGTCGGGTTTGGCATTTCCGTTTCCGCCATGTGCTTTTTCAGCACGTTGATTCTTTTTTTCGGTGCCCTTTATTCGAGGGTTCACGCGTTATACGCCATTGTGCTCATCTTATCGGCAATTGGGGTCTGGTTTCCTCTGTTTTTCCCGAGCGAAACGTCCAAAGTGGTTGGCGCGACACTTGGATTTAAATTGCATATCGTTTTCGGCATTGTTGCTTATAGCTTCATGATGATGGCCATCGTTCAAGCGATTTTGATGAGTATTCTCAATACGCGCCTGAAGTCGCATCTCGCTTTGAACGAGCCCGAAGGGCTCGTCGCGACGATGCCCAATTTGCGCATGATGGAGAAAATTCTTTTCCGTGTGATCTCGGCCTGTTTTATTTTCCTGACCCTTACCATTTTGGGTGGGATGGTTTCTACCGCGCAGTACTTGGATACGTTATTGGCGTTTGACCATAAAACCGTTTTGACGATTTTAAGTTGGGTTCTGTTTGGAATTTTGCTGTTAGGACGTCGTTTTTTGGGTTGGCGAAGCGGTAAAGCCCTGGTGCTGTTTTGGGTGGCGGTGTTATTGCAAGTCGTGGCTTACTTTGCCTATCGTTTCGTGTTAGACGTGTTGGTGTAGGAGAGGGCATGCTCACGAAGTTACTATTTTTAGTGCTTTTGGTCGTGGTGGTTGTCGCCGTGATGCAGAAGCGGCGAAATGATCGGCTGCGTTTGGAGAAAAAGCCGGAAATGAGTGTGAAGAAAATGGTTCAGTGTCCGGTTTGCGGCGTGCATTTCGCAGAAGTGGACGGTGTATGGATGAATGGGAAAAGCTATTGCTCATTGGCTTGCGCGCAAAAGGCTGAAGATGAAGCCCACGGTAGACATTGACGGCTGGTTGCGGGGGTTGGGTTGCCAAGTTTGCCCAAGTCCTTTTTTTGATGATAGGGAGACGTCCCAAGCGCCGGATCTTGTGGTGATACACAATATCTCTTTGCCTGCCGGTCAATTTATGAACGGATGCGTCAACGCCCTTTTTATGGGAACGATTGATTTAAATTACCATCCCTCTTTTGCCAGTTTGAAAGGCCTTCGTGTTTCCAGCCATTTTTTTATCGACCGGACTGGGGCGCTTTTTCAGTTCGTCAGCACACAAAAGCGTGCTTGGCACGCCGGCGTTTCTTCTTTCCAAGGGCGAGTGAAGTGCAACGAATTTTCGATTGGCATCGAAATGGAGGGAAGTGACTTTGTGCGTTTTGAAGCCAAACAATATCAAAAGCTCGCTCAGTTGCTGTCAGTTTTGACCGAACGCTATCCAAGCTTGAATTTCATGACTGGACACAAGGATATTGCGCCGGAGCGCAAAACCGATCCCGGCCCCTTTTTCAATTGGTTGCAGCTTCTAAACGAGCCCGAGTACCCAAAAACGTTACAATACTGCCCGAGAACCCTCTTTTAGATATCAAGGTTATGCTTGCAAACTTCATTGCCTTAATTTTTAACATTGCTACGACGCTGATCGGCTGTCTGCTGATTTTGCGAGTGTATGTGTTTTTTCATCGTATTTCGATTTTTGATCCGATCGCACGGCTTGCTTGGATGGGAACGAATTGGTTGGTCGTGCCACTTACGAGAATCTTTAAGCCGTCTCGACGCTGGGAATGGGCGGCTGTGGTTGGTGCCCTATTGATGGCTGCGCTCGTTGCTGTAGTGGGGTACCAGGTGACGGGGTTGCCAATACAACCTTTGCTGCTATCGATTTGCGCGGTCTTTCTGCTTTTACGCTGGATGTTGGAGCTTATTTTGTGGGGGACGATTATTTTTGTCTTGCTTTCGTGGCTTCAACCCGACTCGCCCGCGTACGGGATTTTCTGGCGTTTGATGAATCCGATCATTGGACCGATTTCAAGCCGTTTGCCCCGTTTCGGCGGTTTTGATTTTTCGCCCGTCGTTGTGTTTATTTTGGTTAATCTCCTGCTTTATTGGGTGACGCCCTTCTCGCAGGGCTACTTCATCAGCGCCTGGTTTTAGAGCGTAACTTTTTCCTTAAAGGCGCGCTCGTATAAGCGCGCCGCCTCAACTTGATCCAATTGATAACCTTGCGCGGATTCATGGGAGACTTTAATGGCTCCCATGAGCATGGCAAGCTGTATGGTTTGCTTCCAACTTAGCTTCAATTCCAATCCTCGCAATAGTCCGCCACGGAAGGCGTCACCACAGCCGACCGGATTAACCGGATGTTTGACCGTGATGGCATCAAAGTGTTGTTTTTCCCCTTGATAAAAGGTCGTAACGCCTTGTGCACCTGCTGTAACCACAATGCAGGGAACCTTATGGCAAACGCTTTGAGCGTCGCGTCCCGTCTTCTGTAAAAGAACATCCCACTCAAATTCTGAAACAGTCAAAATATGAATTCGGTCAAGAAACCATTCAATGTCATCTCCACTCAGGTAGGCCGAAGCCTGGCCCATGTCCCAAATGATGGGAATCGCTTTTTCACGAAGCATTTCAGTATGAGTTTTCATGACCGGGGTAGCGGTTGGTGTCACAATGCCCCAATTGAATTTTTGCCTCGGCCAGTTTGCTTGAGCCGCCCTAGACATGGCGCCTTCGTGAAAGGTACAGAGTTGATTGCCCAAGGCATCGGTGGTGATGATAGCTTGAGCGGTGTAGGCGTCATTGATTTTCAATATGCCGGCGGTTGTTATATCGAGATGCTGTAAATGGGTGAGGTAATCGTCAGCGTCCCGTCCGACAGAGGTGACAATCACAGGATCTCCGCCCAGACATTTGAGGCTATACGCAATATTCCCAGCGCAGCCTCCAAACTGCCTGGTCATCGATTTAGCTTGCAAGGTCAAATTTAGGTGCCTAAGGTCGCCGCGAAGTTGTTCGGCAAAGACACCATCGAAATGCAAAATCGTATCGTAAGCGATGGAACCGGAAATAAAAACACTCATAGAAAAAAGCCCGCCTTCAAAAGGCGGGGCGGTCTATAGAACGGGATCAATTTCAACGGCCAACGTTGCGGGTTTGCCGTCTGCGATATTAAAGGCGATGCTCACCTCATCTTGAGCTTGCGCCGGTAATTTGCGAGAAGCGTCTTCGAGATATTCAGACGGTAGGACATGCCTTCTCGTTAAAATGTCTTCTTTTTCGCCCTTAAGCACAATAGTCAAATTGGGGTAGGGCTGCTCTACTGTGGATTGATTTTTCAGAACCACACGAATAGCGTATTGCCCGTTGGGGAGGGTCACAAGTTCTTGATCAGTGATTTGGACGGGACCTTGAACCAGGCTCTCATTGTTTTTTGTCACTGATGTGTTGGCAACTGGAGCCTCGCAGGAGAAAATAGAGCAAACGCGATCCATCAAGGGAGCTGCCTGCGGCAGTTTCTCAATGACCGTATTGCTATTCATCGCAAGTAACTGACAAGCAATTCCAACTAAAGCGACAAACGCAACCACAACCCAGACGAGCGTCCGTTTTTTGTGAGGAGATTCTTCTTCGTAGTCGTAATCTTCCTCATCGTTTCCTTCAAGCTCCTCGTTGGCGTAACCCTTTTCATCCCCAGGAATCTTTGCACCGTGTTCAATCACTTGAACAGAAGGCCCCGCGTTAATGACTTCTTGCTTAACAGGGCCCGGAGCAAGTCGCGGCTCGGCCCGAACACCGATTAAGGAATCGTCATTATCTGTGCCTGACCCGAATCCTTTGAGCTCACCGGCAAGTGCTGCCATTGCTTCGAGCCCCTTACGCTGCATTTGCGCTTGGCGCTGGGCTTGTTGTTCAATTAGTTGACCAAGCTCGGCGGAGTTAAGCGGCGTGTAAAGGTGTTCGTAAGCGTTAAAAACCGATTGACAAAAGCCACAACGCACTTCGCCGCCTTTCAGGGCGAGCACATGCTCATTGGTTTTAAAGGCTTGCTGGCAAACTGGGCATCGGGTAATGTAAACCGTCATAAATAGCTTTCAAAGGATTAAGCGGCACGAGAGCCGGCGATACAAACCCAACCCTCTTCTTCGTTCCAAACGGATAGTTCAACCTTCGGGTCGTGCTGACGGTAGACGTCAATGACCTCCTGGGCTTGGCGGGCCAACACGCCGGAAAGAACTAAATGACCACCCACTTTGACCCTCGCTAAAAGCGCAGGAGCCAGGAGTTTAAGTGGGTTGGACAAAATATTGGCGACCACGATGTCAAATGTTCCGGTCGGCATCGCGTCTGGCAGCACAAAACGGCAAGGGGCATCGTTGGCTTGCGCGTTTTCCATGGCAGCGTCAACCGCTTGCGGGTCAATATCCGTTCCAAGAACGTCGCCGGCGCCGAGCTTTTTGGCTGCAATGGCTAAAATACCCGTGCCCCAACCGTAGTCAAGAACCGTTTCACCGCTTTTGACATTTTCATCAAGCCAGCGTAAGCAAAGGTGTGTGGTCGGGTGGGATCCCGTGCCGAAAGCCACTCCCGGATCCAATCGGATGTTGATAGCCTTGTCACCGGCTGGCGGCTCATGCCAGGTTGGAACGATCCACAAACGATCAGAGACTCGTACCGGTTGAAATTGCGCTTGGGTGATTCGGACCCAGTCCGCGTCCTCTACCGTTTCATCACTGATCACTTTGGGGTCGGCAATTCCAAGCGCTTTGGCGGCGATCGCGATATCGAGACCCGCATTGAAGTCATCGTCGACCAAAATCTTCAAGATGGAATTGGTCCAAGCGGTGTGTTCCGGTTCAAGACCGGGCTCGCCGTAAAGCGGTTGCTCATCGGGCGTGTCGGCATCAGCGTCTTCAATCGTCACGGAAAGAGCACCCGCGTCCATGAGCGCTTCCCCCAACTTTTCGGCAGCGCCTTCGGTGACGTATAAAGCTATCTCGCGCATAAGCTTAGAGTTCCTCTTTGTGAATTGTGCGTTGAGTCTTCCATTCCTGCAAACGCTCTTCCAAATAGTGAATGCTCGTGCCACCTTGGCGGAATTTTTCATCCATCATCAACTCGCGATGCAGGGGAAGGTTCGTTTTGATGCCACTTACCACCATTTCAGACAATGCGATCTTCATACGGGCAATGGCCGTTTCTCGATCATCGCCATAAGCGATGAGTTTGCCGATCATGGAGTCGTAGTATGGCGGAACAAAGTAGCCGGAATACACGTGGCTGTCAAAGCGAATGCCTGGACCGCCCGGGGTGTGCCAAGCGGTCACTCGACCCGGACTCGGAATAAAGGTAAACGGATCCTCCGCGTTGATACGGCACTCGATCGCATGTCCACGAATTTGGATGTCTCGTTGTTTGTAAGCGAGACGTTCACCATAGGCAACGCGAATTTGTTCACGAACAATGTCAACGCCGGTGATGAGCTCAGTGACAGGATGTTCGACCTGAATACGGGTGTTCATTTCAATAAAATAGAACTGACCGTTTTCGTACAGGAATTCGAACGTGCCGGCGCCGCGATAGCCTAAGCGCTTGCAAGCTTCAACGCATCGTTCGCCAACCTTTTCAACGAGTTTGCGATTGATGCCGGGTGCAGGAGCCTCTTCAAGGACTTTCTGGTTTCTGCGTTGCATGGAGCAGTCACGTTCACCCAAGTAAATCGCGTTGTGGAAATTGTCCGCAAGGACTTGAATCTCAATGTGACGCGGATTTTCAAGGAATTTTTCCATGTAAACGGTCGGATTGCCGAACGCGTTCTGCGCTTCCTGCTTGGTCATCGCAACGGCATTAATGAGAGCGGCTTCGGTGCGCACTACGCGCATGCCGCGGCCGCCACCGCCGCCACTGGCTTTAATGATGACGGGATAGCCGATCTTGCGGGCAATTTGAATGACTTCATCAGGATCGTCGGGAAGTGCCCCATCAGAGCCAGGAACCACCGGGATACCGGCTTCGATCATGGCTTTTTTCGCAGAAACCTTGTCACCCATGATGCGGATTGAATCGGGGCGAGGGCCGATAAAGGCAAAGCCGGACTTTTCCACTCGCTCGGCAAAATCAGCGTTTTCCGATAGGAAACCGTATCCCGGGTGGATTGCCTCCGCATCGGTCACTTCCGCAGCGCTGATAATCGCGGGAATATTGAGGTAGCTGTCAACCGAGGGAGCGGGTCCAATGCAGACGGACTCATCGGCTAAACGGACGTATTTGGCGTCAACATCCGCAGTTGAGTGTACAACCACCGTTTTGATGTTCATCTCTCGGCAAGCACGCTGAATTCTAAGCGCAATCTCACCGCGGTTAGCAATAAGAATCTTTCCAAACATGGTGACTTAGCCGATGATAAAGAGGGGTTGACCGAATTCGACGGGTTGGGCGTTGTCCACACAGATTTCTTTCACGGTTCCGCTGTACTCGGCTTCAATTTCATTGAGCAGCTTCATGGCCTCAATGATGCAAAGTGTTTGACCAACCTCGACATGGTCACCAACCTTGACAAACGGTTCGGCACCCGGATTGGGGGCACGATAGAATGTTCCAACCATCGGAGAGGTAACGGTCTTACCTTCGCTGACAGGTTCAGGGGCAGGTGTTGGTGTTGCGGCGGCAGGTGTTGCCGGAGCGGCCACTTGCGCTGCGACCGGAGCCGGTGTTGCAACCGTAACAGGAGCAGCCACTGCAACGGCTTGCGGTTTATTGACGATACGCACTTTATCGTTTTCTTCTGTGACTTCTAATTCAGAGATGCCGCTTTCGGCAACCAAGTCAATCAGTGTCTTCAATTTGCGTAAATCCATTTGTCAATTCCCCTTGGGTAAAGTATTCGGGCGGTTTTGCGTTGGCGTGAATTCGCGCCAAGAAACAAAAACCGATAAAAACAGTAATTTAAGTCGAATTTTCATGCTTTTTTCGTTAAAAGTCTAGTAATTTCGGCTAATTTTTGTGATTTGGATGATGTTGGATGATCCCCCATTTAGGCTAGTCCTGTGTTTTCGAGCGAAAGAGTCATTAACGCTAAGAGAAAAAATGACTGTTAATCGCTAAATTTTAGAGCCTATTGATTGCTGTTTAGGGTCAAACGCGCCTTGACCGCCTTTTTCGCGATGTTGATGTCGCAAGAGGTCAAAATGGGCAGAAATTCGGTGATCTCCTCGATGGACCAATCCCACCATCGAAGCTGCAGCAAATCAGCGATAAAATCATCGTCGAACCGTTTTTTTACGATTCGGGCCGGATTGCCGACTGCCACAGCATATGGCTCAATGTCTTTGGCCACCACGGCGTATGCGCCGACAATAGCGCCATCGCCGATTTTGACGCCGGGCAGTATTTTTGCTTCCCGCCCGATCCACACGTCATTGCCGATCACAATGTCGCCTTTGAGCGGTAACTCACTGATATGAGGAGTTGTCTTTTCCTGCCAGAGGCCACCCATGACGTTGAATGGATAGGTCGTGATGCTTGCAATACGGTGGTTTGCCGCTCCCATCATGAATTGCACGCCTTGAGCAATGGAGCAAAATTTCCCGATGATGAGTTGATCAGGAAAGTATTTCGGATAATTGAATAAGACGTTTCGAGTTTCAAACTGCGTGGGATCCTCGCTATCGTCGTAATAGGTGTAGTCGCCAACGTGGATGTTGGGGGCTTTGATGACGTTTTTCAGATAACAGGTGGTGCCGTATTCGTTTGCAAAAACTTAATTGGGATCAGGAATTGAAGCCATTGATAGTCCCCTAACCGTTGAATTAATGTTTTCTGCCGTAGATTGTAAAATACTCAGACCTAACGGTTTATCAGGTTGATGAAGAATGCACATCCACATTTTAGGAATTTGCGGGACTTTTATGGGAGGGGTCGCGCAGCTAGCCAAAGCGGCAGGCCACCGGGTCACTGGCTGTGATGCCCATGTTTATCCACCGATGAGCGATCAACTGCGTGCGGCTGGTATCGAGTTGATTGAGGGCTATGGGGCCGATCAGCTTGCCTTGAAGCCGGATTTATGGGTAATTGGCAACGCAATTTCTCGTGGGAATCCTCTTTTGGAAGCCATTTTGAACGCGGGATTGTCGTATACCTCCGGACCCCAATGGTTAGGGGAAAATATCTTGCGAGGCAAACACGTACTGACGGTTGCGGGCACTCACGGAAAAACAACGACAAGTTCACTTCTTACGTGGATACTTCAAGCGGCGGGATTAAATCCGGGTTTTTTAATTGGCGGTGTTCCGATGAACTTCGAGCATTCTGCCCAATTGACGAGCTCTCCGTATTTTGTCATCGAAGGCGATGAGTACGATACATGCTTTTTCGATAAGCGCTCAAAATTTTTGCACTATCGACCTAAGACTGCCGTTCTGAATAATTTGGAATACGATCATGCGGACATTTTCCCGGATCTGCAGGCGATAGAAACTCAGTTTCACCACCTGGTGCGGACCATGGCGCAAAACGCGCGCCTCATTGTCAATGCGAAAAGTGAGCCTCTCGAGCGTGTGATCAAGCGTGCTCTTTATAGTGAGTGCGAGTACTTTGATTGCGCCAATGGTTGGCATCTTGATGATCGGATTCTTTATTTCGGAGAAGAAAAGATCGGCGAGTTCGTGCTGACGATCGCCGGGCATCATAATGAACTAAATGCCATGGCGGCTGTCGCAGCGGCCCGTCATGTGGGGGTTGATCCGAAATCCGCTATTTCGGCTTTGTCAAAGTTTGCTGGGGTGAAGCGTCGCATGGAGCTTAAAGGGATCGAGGCGGGAGTCGCGGTGATTGATGATTTTGCTCATCATCCAACGGCAATCGCGGAGACCATCGCCGCGATGCGAAGCCGTATGAAACCCGGCGCGCGTTTGATCGCTGTCTTTGAACCTCGCAGCAACACCATGAAATTGGGGACGATGAAGTCGCGTTTAGCTCAAAGCTTAAGTGGTGCCGATTACTCGGTCTGTTATGCCGACTCAAAATTAGGATGGGATGCTTCTGCCGCGCTCGCCCCCTTGGGTGAGAAGGCTGCTGTGAGCCACCAAATCGACGAGTGTGTTAAACAGGCAGTGATGCATGCGAAGCCGGGCGATACCATTTTGGTGATGAGCAACGGGGGATTTGGCGGCATTCATGAAAAACTGTTGGCGGCGTTAAGGGAGTAGTGCGATGGTGGTGATTTATTTGCACGGATTTCGATCATCCCCAGCAAGCCAAAAAGGCAAAATTCTAAAATCGACCTTTGAAGCTCGGGAAACTTTTTTTGCGCCAGACTTGAATCGGTCACCAAATGAAGTCAGAAGCGTTTTAATTGACTTGGTGAGCGGCATTTCTCCGGATACCATCTGTTTGATCGGATCTAGCTTAGGTGGCTTTTATGCGACATGGCTCGCAGAAAAAATCGGCTGCAAAGCCGTGTTGCTAAACCCGGCGACGCACCCATGGGAAGTCGTTCGACAGCATTTGGGCGTTCAGACGATTCATGGAACAGACCGCACGATTGAAGTAAAGCCGGAATTTGAGGCAGAGATGCTTTCCATGGCCGCGAAGCCGACCAATGCCCACCGCTATCTCGTTTTTTTATCAACAGATGACGAAGTACTTGACTGGCATCGGGCTCAAAGGCAATATGCCGACTGCGAGCAGGTGATTTTAGAAGGGAATAATCACCAGATTGAGCATTTTGAGACTTGTTTAGCTCGAATCGAGCAGTTTATCAAAAGCTAATTTATGGAACATACGTTTATATCGGCTCTGTTATTGATGGTGTTAATGGCAGACCCATTTGGGAACATCCCCATTTTTATATCGTCGTTAAAAACCGTCCAGCCCAGGCGTCGGGCATGGATCATTATTCGTGAGTGTGCGATTGCAGCGGCGATCCTAGCGGTTTTCGCATTTGGCGGAAGCAGCTTCTTGGCCGCGCTTGGGTTAAGCCAAGCGGCGCTTTCAATCGGCGGAGGCCTTATCGTTTTATTGATGGCAATTCGTATGGTGTTTCCTTCTAAAGAAGGCGTGTTTGGAGAAACGCCTTTTGGAGAGCCTTTTATTGTGCCGCTTGCAGTGCCAGCCATTGCCGGGCCATCTACTTTGGCGACGATTTTATTGTTGGTCGGCAGTGATTCATCGCGCATGCTTGAGTGGCTTCTCGTGGTGATCCTAACCTGTGCAATCAGTGCTGCGGTGTTGGTGTTCGCAGAAAAAATTCAAGCGGTGGTGGGGGAACGGACCACCGCAGCGTTTGAGCGTTTGATGGGATTGATTCTTGCCGCAATGGCCGTGCAAATGTTCTTAACAGGTATCAGTGAATATATAACGACGACGTTGAAAGGAGCGTTTTGATGTTTCTTTTCTTTGAAGAGGACGGAGCATTCAAAGTAGGAACCGTTTTATCGCAGGCCGGCAATGCCTATCAAGTGGAATTGACAACCGGTCGCCGAACGAAAGTTAAAGGTGGGCACGTCTTTTTCAGTTTTGAAAAACCAGCGGCAACCGAGGTGATGCCTCAGGCGGAAGCGCTCGCCACGGAAATTGACGTCAGTTTCCTCTGGGAAGTCGCTCCTGAGGGGGAATTTACTTTTGAACGCATTGCCAAAGAGTATTTCGGTGAGACAGCAACTGTTGTGGAACGTGTCGCCACCCTTTTAGCGCTTCATGGAAATCCCGTTTATTTTCACCGCAAGGGGCGGGGCAATTATCGACGCGCGCCTGAAGATATCCTGAAAGCGGCTTTAGCGGCTTTGGAGAAAAAGCGCTTAGCTGAGGAAGAGCGCAAACGTTGGGTTCGGCAAATGGTCGATGAGGGAACAGTTCCGTCTCCGATTGGTGCTCAGGCCATTCAGTTGATAGTTTCACCCGACAAAAACTCCACCGCATGGAAGGCCCTTTCCGATGCTGCCAGTGAAAAGCGAATGACACCATTGCGTCTTTTGTTGGAATTAAAGGCGATTAAATCAGCCTATCGGTGGCATGTGGATAGTTTCTATGCGCAATACTTCCCCAAAGGAAAGGGGTTCCCGGCGAATTTAAGTCAGCCCACAGAAGTGGACTGGGAGAATTTGCCGCTAGCGAATGTTCGCGCTTTTTCCATTGATGATTCATCCACCACAGAAATTGATGACGCCACCAGCGTCGAGTACGTTGATGGCAACCAGATTCGAATCGGCATTCATATTGCTGCGCCTAGTTTGGGAATTACTCGAGATAGCGATGTTGATCAGTTGGCTCGTTCACGGTTATCCACTGTTTACGCGCCTGGTATTAAAACAACGATGTTGCCGGAGGAGTGGTTTAAGGAATATTCACTTGATATCGGGCGATCGGTGCCATGCCTTTCACTCTACGCCGTGGTGGATAAAGACAGTCTAGAAGTCAAAGCCACAGAGACTCACCTTGAGCGCATCTCTGTTTGTGAGAATATCCGCTATGACCTCATTGAAGATGAGTTCACAGAAGAGAAATTACTAACTGGCACTGTCCAACACCCTTTTGCCGAAGAAATAACCTGGCTTTGGAAATTTGCTAAGAAGTGTTTAGCCGATCGTGAGGCGGTTAGAGGACGCCCTGAGCAATTAGGGCGACTTGAATGGAGTTTCGATTTGGACGGCGAGGGTGAAGACGCCAAGATTCGACTAAAGTCCAGAAAGCGGGGGTCCCCACTGGATTTGGCTGTGGGCGAATTGATGATTTTCGCCAATACCGTTTGGGGTGGTTGGCTTGAAGAAATGGGGGTAGCCGGCATTTATCGTTCCCAAAGCATGGGGCGGGTCAAAATGAGCACGACTCCCGGGCCTCACGACGGGATGGGAGTCCCTCAATATGCATGGTGCACCTCGCCATTACGCCGTTATGTTGACCTTGTTAATCAGCGACAGTTGATCAGCACGGTGCTGGATCAGCAAGCGAGCTATCGGCCAAGCGATACGGACCTTTATACCATCGTGTCTAACTTTACGGTGACTTATGGAGCGTATAACGACTTCCAGCGAAAAATGGAGCGCTACTGGAGCTTACGCTACATTGAGCAGGAAGGTTACAAAACGGTTGAGGCTGCGGTCGTCAAGGGGGAATTGATTCGCATTGAGGGGTTGCCGTTCATGCAACGCATGCCGGGTCTGCCCGAGTTACCTCGGGGACAGAAAATTCTTTTGGATGTGTTGGGTGTGGATTATGTTGATGTGCTTCTGGAGGCTCGTTTGCGAGAGGTGCTTAACGAAACGGATATAGAAGCGCTTGAAGCAGACGAAGAGTTGTCCTCGGAAGCGGTTGAGCTTGAACCCGAAAATGCTTCGCCTCAAACGCCGAATTAATCGTTTGTACAAGAAAATTTTTTTGGTATATCCTAAAGATTAGGCATTTCATCGGCCGGCGGCAGATGTTGCACGTCGGTCTTTTTCTTTGGGAGGCCGTGATGACTTTAAAGAAAACGGTTCTGGCAGCCTCGGTGGCTGCGCTTTTAGTGGGAACAGCCATGTCTGCACAAGCTTGTTTTACGGTGGTGGTCGGCAAGAACGCTTCTGCAACCGGTGAGATTCTAGTTGGTCACAATGAAGACAATGATCGTCGTATTTTGATGAGTCAATATTGGGTACCGGCTGCGACGCATAAAAAAGGGGAATTAATTACGTATGAACCAACCGCGGCCAAAATCCCTCAAGTTGAAAAGACACTAGGTTATTGGTGGACGCAAACATTGGCTCCAGAAGGGTATAGCTTCTCTGACGGTTTCGTGAACGAAGCCGGCGTTGTGGTGGTCTCCAATAACTGCGGAGATACCGTCGAGAAGGATGAATCAGTTAAAAATGGCGGCGTCGGTTACGGTGTGAGACGTATTGTGGCTGAGCGAGCTCACAGCGCTCGCGAAGCCGTTGACATCGCCATTGAATTGGTTACAAAGTACGGCTACACCCATGAAGGTCGTACATACACTTTTGCCGATCGGAATGAGGCTTGGCAGATTGCGCTGCTTCGAGGGCATCGGTATTTGGCTCGCAAGGTGCAAGACAATGAAATTGCGTTCTTAGCGAATTCATATTCATTCACGAACGTGGATTTGACGGATACGGAAAATGTCATCGCATCCCCGGATTTGGTGGAGCATGCGATTAAGATAGGCACTTACAAGCCGGCCAAGGCGGGAGATTATTCCGACTTTAATTTCCGCGAAGCTTATCAGCCTGATCGCCGTCGAGCCGCTGACTGGAATAAGCAGCGTGTGCAGACGTTCATGAAAATTATGACTGGAGAAGCGCCCCAGGATCATAACGCGATTCCACAGTCCATTATTCCTAAAGAAAAAGTGACTGCATGGGACATTCAAAAAGTGATGCGCGCCCAGTCCGATCAGGTAGACCGTTCAGTGACCGGATGGCATTTATATGATCTGCGTGATATCGGAAATATCGACACGCATGACAGCGTCGTTTTTAAGATGACGAAAGATCCACTTTTAACGGTTTCATGGCGTTCAAATGCCCGTCCGTATGAGACTGCTTTTGTCCCGGCTTTCCCCTTGGCGGGGCCCGCCGAAGCGCAATCTTTCATGGATTACAAGACTGGCACTCGCGCGCAATTTCATGCGACGGCTGAACAGTTAGGTTTCTCAATTGATCGCAATGTTTACACCTTTGTGCTTGCCCAGCAGTTCTTGGACTGGATGCCGGATTTGCGTGAAGACGTCCTCGAAGGCATTGAAGAGTTTGAAAAGGCAAAAGCCGAACAGTTGGCAGGCATCGAAGAACGCGCCAAAATTTTAGCGACCGTGAATCGTGAACGCGCTCGTGACTTCCTGCATGAATTCAATGTTCTCAATTACAACGAGGCATTGGGAGCGGCTTCACGCGTTTTGCAAAAGGCGGCGCAATGGGATGTGTTTGTGACCAAGGACACTTTAAGCCTCAGTGACGAGGGCACTGTTGATGTTGTGCTCTTTTCCAAGAAAGGGTTCGATGCGACGAAGTTGGATCCTAACGTGACAGAATTCGGCTCTGCCTGGTCTGATGGTGAAGATGAATTGAATCGGCAACGCGCAAAGCCAGTGAAGGTGACATTTAAAGATGTTAATGGCGATGGAATGAATGACGCAGTTATGACATTCCCGGTCAAGGGCGCTGTCGCAACAACTTTTGAGGGTGTGAAGACCGAGCTCTTCCTCTTCACAGAGGTTGATGGAAAGCGTGTTGCCGCTTTTGACACGGTGAAAATCACGAAGTAACTTCGTATTGTTTTGCTTTTTACCTCCGATTTGACAGCTTGTTGAGTCGGAGGTTTTTTGCGAAGTGATGCCATCGACAACTCACGAAGGTCGAACCGAAGCGCTTTTATTTTCCCGTGTGCTTGTAAATGGCTTTACAATGACGGGTTGAGCTTCAGACAAAATCGGTGATTCGAGGCACCGTGATGTGTCATAAAAATTAAATAACTGGATGCTAAAATCCACCGTTTCGACGCACCTTCAGGTGCATAGTTTTCATCTAATTCGAGCGAGGTGCACGGATGCCCTGCGACAATCGCATCGTTTTGCCAGCGGCAACGACAACGGCTAAGCCTGCTGTGGTTGCCCGTGAGCCTGAGCTCGCCAGCCGGGCGCTCGCGCGTATTCAACAGTGCATTGAAAAGTCTGAGGACAATCGCCGAACAATCTCTTCCACCGGTGCGTTGACCGAAGAGCAGGAACAGCGGATCCGAGACAGCCTTGCACTTCAAGTGAAGGCTGAAATTTCGAAGATCCTTGAGCCATTGCATCCGGCTGACATCGCGTACATCTTGGAGGCGTTGCCGACTGACGATCGCATGATCGTTTGGGATTTGGTGAAGTCCAACCAAGACGGTGATGTGTTGGTTGAAGTCAATGACGGTGTTCGTGAAACCTTGATTGACGCCATGGATCGCGAGGAACTCGTTGATGCCATGGAAACACTGGACACCGACGAGATTGCCGACTTGGTCGAAGATTTGCCACCGGATGTCGTCGCTGAAGTCCAAGAAGGCCTGACTACCAAGGAACGAGCTCAGTTGCGGGCGGCAATGAGCTATCCTGAAGATAGCGTCGGTGCTCGCATGGATTTTGAGATTGTCTCGGTTCGCGAGGAAGCAAATCTTGAAATGGTTCTTCGCTATTTGAGAAGTTTTGAAGAACTTCCTGAGCTAACCGATACGATTTTCGTTGTTGACCGTCAGCAAAAGCTCAAAGGAATACTGCCTTTGGCAAAGATTATCGTAAGCGACCCAGAGCGAACGGTAAAAGAGTTGATGAGGGGGGATGCGCTGACATTAAATCCCTTGGATGAAGCAACTGACGCGGCGCAAGCTTTCGAGCGTTACGACTTGGTGAGCGCTCCGGTAGTTGATGAAACGGGAAGATTGGTTGGCCGGCTCACTGTCGACGAAGTGATGGATGTCATTCGAGAATCTGGCGACGAGGACGCGTTCGCTGCGGTCGGCTTGGATGATGAGCAGGATTTGTTCGGTAGTGTTTGGGAGGCGGCAAAAAGCCGCTGGATATGGTTGGGCGTCAACCTTTGCACGGCCTTTTTCGCTTCACGAGTGATCAGCTGCTTTGAGGGGACCATTTCTCGTGTGGTGGCTTTGGCGACGCTTTTGCCGATTGTGGCAGGAATTGCCGGTAACACCGGCAACCAAACTCTGACGCTGTTAGTTCGCTCGCTTGCGATGGGGCAGGTGACAAGTTCCAACCGTAGTGATTTATTCAAGAAAGAACTTTGCGTGGCGATCATTAACGGGGTTATCTGGGGGCTTATCGCCGGTGGATTTGCTTGGTTGCTTTATGCCGACAGTGATATGGGCATGAAGTTGGGACTAGTGATGTTTCTTGCGATGATGCTCAATATCATCGTTGGCGCCTTAGTCGGATTGATTGTGCCGTTGACCTTAAAACGTTTGGGCCGTGATCCGGCGATGGGAAGCTCCGTGTTGCTGACGTTCATTACTGACAGTGGCGGATTTTTGATTTTCTTGGGACTAGCCACCGCCTTTTTTGCCTAATTTTGAAAATCTCCGAGTTGCCACTGAGCAATGGCGATAGCGGTCAGGCCAGCGGTTTCTGTTCTTAAGACACGGGGGCCCAGCAGTGCGGATCGGTAGCCCATTTCGCGCGCAAGTTCAATTTCCCGGTCGCTAAAACCACCCTCTGGTCCGACAGCGAAGGTAATTGATGTTCCGTTTGATGGAAAGACTAAATTGGCAGAGCTTCCTGGCGCCAGTAAGACGTTGAGTTCGGATTGCCCGATTTCAAGAGCTTTTTGGATAGTCGGCGAGTAAATCACTTCAGAAAAAAAGGAGCGACCGCACTGCTCACAGGCTGCCTGCACGGTCTTTTTCCATTGTTCAAGGCGTTTGGTCAAGCGCTTCTCATCCAGTTTGGTCACGGAACGCTCGGTTGGGGCGATAATGATGCGTTTAACGCCTAGTTCCGTGGTCTTTTCCAAAATCCAATCCAGCTTTTCTTGTGAGACTAAAGCCTGTATCAATGTGACCTCAAGTGGGCTTTCATTGTTTGATTGAGCAACAGAGACGATTTCAGCCTCAGTTCTATCAGCGAAAAAGTGTAATTTCACCTGCGCTTCATTGCCCTGTCCGTCAAATAGAACAGCTGAATCGCCCTCTCTCATTCTCAAGACTCGGCTTGCGTGATGAGCGGTTTTTTCAGGCAAAGCAATGGTTTTACCGATTGTATAGGAAACGGGAACATAAAATCGAGCAGCCATGAAGCAAGATCAGAAAAGGTTAACTAACAGGGTATGAGTATAACCTGACGCGACAAAAAGCGACCGAACCTTTCGGTCCGGTCGCAAAGATCCCCGCAAAGGACACTATGTTAACGGTTAATCCTTCTTCGACTTGTTGGCGAAGAAGTTGGCGTTTTCAATGTCAGTGGTGCGAATCGTAAAGACCTGATTGGTTAGATCTTCGGTGAGCTTTTCAGCTTCCGCCATCACCTTTAGGTTCCAGTCATTGAGCATCTTGTCAGCCTTCTTCGGATCTTTCTTATAGATCTTCAGATAATCTTCTTCAAAGGCCTTTTGCTTCACAGCGGTATCGGCTTCAAATTTCTTATAGGCTTCTTTCACCACCGGTGCAAGTTTCGGGTAATCCGTCATTACCAAAGTTTGAAGCTTGCGGTACTTCCAGTAAAGCGATTGGCTGTCAGCTTGGTTGGTTCCCATGCCGTAGTGAGCGGGGTAGGCATCAAGACCGTGGTAGAACGGAACGTACACGGACAGGTCAGCCATGCCCATCGCCAAATAAATCACGGAGCCGATTTCTCGTGGCATCCACGGACGGACCTGCATGATGTGTGACTCATACGTGCGGAACACACTGATCGGACGATATTCTTCATCGCCACGCAAGCCGTTGGTGTACGGATCATGGCTCTTTAATTCGCCGGATTCGTAGTGGTTGCGCATGATGGCTTTTAAGTCATCGACGGTGACCTTTTGTTCCGGCTTGGCGTAAACCGGGAAGTTGCGACCGTCTTGGACGTCTTGCTTCAAGCTCGGTGTCAAGATTTTTTGAATTTGCCAGACACGCGGGTCGTTGTAGACGCGATCGCGGCTGTCATCGCGGGTATATGCCTTGGAGAAATTGAATTTTCCGTCTTTCTTCGGATCATAAAAGCCGTTGTCGGTAGCCCATTTCACAAGGTTTTTACTGGCCATGAAATCCGGGCTTTCCGGATCGTATTCTTGCAAACGACCTTGATTGCCGGTGGCAAAATATTGGTCTTTCGGCGTGCGTTGAGCAAGCCACTGGTGGCCTGTCCCCGTTTCGAAATACCAAACTTCTTTTTCATCAACCATGACAACGCCGAAACCTTCACCGGCGCCGATGGTTTCAACGATGTGGCCTAAGGTTTGAACGGCTTCTCGAGCGGTCTTAGAACGAGACAGGAGCACGTCTGGGATATCATCTTCGGTGATACCCGTTTCTTCGTTATAGGGATCAAGCTTGAGCGCATCGTCGCGTGCGAAAATGGATTCTGTGCCTGAAACACCGACACCGGCTTCGTTAAAGCCGACAGCGCCATGCAATTGCGTTTGCCAGTTAGGGACCGTTGTGAAACGCAGGGAATTCTTCGGCAAAGGATACTCAAAGTTCGTAGCGCCTTTGTGATCTTGGGTGCGATACATCCCGGTTTGATTTTTCTTAGCCGGATGAATCACCATATGTTGGGCCTTTAATGCGGAACTATCAGCGCTGCGGGCAATTAAGAATGAGCCGTCAGCAGTCGCGCCTTCGCCGACAACCACAGTCGTGCAAGCAAGCGCCATAGATGAGAAAGCCGCTAAAACGGCAGCGGCGACAACGGATTTATTAAGCATCAATGCATCTCCTTTCCTAATTCAGGTTGTTGTGAACTCAATGTTGAAGCTCACTTCAACGGCCGACAATGCTACGCCTTTTGCCTAAAAATAGGTAATTATCCTTATAAGTAGTTTTACTTATTGTCGAGACGGTCTTAATTTTGTCTAAATTAAAGTTTTTCTCAGTTATTTCAACTTTTTTTCGTTAAAATCCCCTTGAATGTTTGGCCCGCTCGAATGTAACCATTTCGAGCGGTCGAGTCGTTATTTTTATCGGAAAAATACAATGACTGTTACTCCTCAATTGATGGCCAATGCAATTCGAGCATTGGCGATGGATGCGGTACAAAAAGCAAAATCGGGTCACCCGGGTATGCCGATGGGCATGGCTGACATCGCAGTGGCTCTTTGGACGCGTCATCTTCGTCATAATCCGGCCAATCCTCATTGGATCGGGCGTGATCGTTTCATTCTCAGTAACGGTCACGGGTCGATGTTGCAGTATGCGTTGTTGCACTTGACCGGATACGATCTCTCGATTGAGGATTTGAAGGCGTTTCGTCAGTGGCACAGTAAGACCCCCGGACACCCCGAAGTGGATGTGACGCCCGGAGTCGAAACCACGACCGGGCCTTTGGGGCAGGGGATCGGCAATGCTGTCGGCATGGCTTTGGCCGAAAGAATGCTTGCAGCGGAATTCAATCGCCCAGGCTTTGATGTCATTGACAACTACACTTACTGCTTCTTGGGAGACGGTTGCCTGATGGAAGGCATCAGCCACGAAGTCTGCTCCTTGGCCGGGACTTGGAAACTCAATAAGCTCATTGTGATTTACGATGACAATAGAATTTCCATTGACGGCAAAGTCATCAACTGGTTCTCAGACAATACCCGTGAACGGTTTGAAGCTTACGGTTGGAATGTGATCGGTCCAGTTGATGGTCATGATATTGACGCAGTGGATGCCGCGATCGCAAAAGCGAAGACCTCTGAAGATAAGCCAACGCTGATTATTGCGCGTACCGTGATCGGAAAGGGATCGCCTAATCGAGCCGGCACGAGCAAAGTTCACGGTGAAGCTCTGGGTGAAGAAGAGCTGAAATTGACGCGTGACGCACTTGATTGGCATTGGGAACCGTTCGTCATTCCGGAAGAAATTTACAAAGCGATGAACGCTTGTGAAAAAGGCGCTCAGCTTCAGGCTCAATATGATGAGCTCTTTGCCCGCTATCGCCAAGCCTATCCAGACTTGGCTTCTGAATTGACGCGGCGTTTAAGCGGTCAATTGCCGTCAGACTTTGATGATGTCATGCAAAAGGCGATTGCTGAAGCCGCTCTTGCTCAGGAAACCGTTGCGACGCGAAAGGCAAGCCAGAAAGCGTTGAATGCTTTTGCACAGCATCTGCCTGAATTATTAGGTGGCTCGGCGGACTTGACCGGTTCCAATTTAACTAATTGGACGGGCGTTGAGGCCATGCGTCCCGACACCTATTTGGGGCGCCACATTAACTACGGCGTGCGTGAATTCGGCATGAGCGCAATCCAAAACGGCATTGCCCTATACCGCGGCTTTGTGCCCTTTAGCGCGACGTTCCTTACTTTCTCCGACTATTCGAGAAACGCAATCCGCATGGCCGCCTTGATGAAGCAGCGCTCGATCTTTGTCTTTACGCATGACTCCATCGGTTTGGGTGAAGACGGTCCGACGCACCAATCAATTGAACACATTCCGAGTTTGCGTTTGATCCCGAATTTAAATGTTTGGCGTCCCTGTGATACGGTCGAGGCGTTGGTTGCTTGGGAAAGCGCGGTAGAGTCAGACAAGACTCCGTCGGCGATTATCGGATCTCGGCAAAATATTGAGTTTACTAAACGCTCTCCCGAGATGATTCAGGCGCAAGCTAAAGAAGCGCTCCAAAAGGGTGCTTACGTGATGCTCGAGTCGGGAAAGGGTGCCGATTGCATTGACTGTGTGTTGCTTGCCACCGGTTCCGAAATTCCGCTCGCAGTGAAAGCTCGCGCAGTGTTGGAAGCTAAAGGACTGGGTGTTCGTGTGGTTTCAATGCCCTGTGTTGATTTGTTTGATCGGTTGCCTGAGGCCCAACAAAAGGCACTTCTGACCGATGCTCCCAAGGTTGCCATCGAAGCAAGTGTGACGGGCTTATGGTACAAGTATGTTAAAGATGGTCGGGTGATCGGAATTGATACATTTGGAGAATCGGCTCCGGCGTCTGTGCTCTGGGAAAAATTCGGCTTTACGGTGGACCGTGTTGTGCAAACCGTTGAGCAATTAATTCAACAACGTTAATTCAAAGGAATGATTGAATATGACTATTAAGGTTGCCATTACCGGTTTTGGCCGTATCGGCCGTAACGTGCTTCGCGCTCACTACGATATGGGCAAAAAACACGATATCGAAATCGTCGCGATCAATGCGATGGGCGATATTAAGACCAATGCTCACTTGTTGCGTCATGATACCGTGCACGGTTTCTTCAATCATGAAGTGAAAGTTGAAGAAGTTTCTGACACCGAAAAGTATTTGATTGTTGACGGTGACCGTATTCGTGTGCTCTGCGACCGTAATCCGGCAAATCTCCCCTGGAAGGAATTGGGTGTGGATCTTGTGATGGAATGCACAGGCGCTTTCCGTACAAAAGAAAAATGCTTGCCGCACTTGCAGGCTGGCGCGAAGAAAGTGTTGATTTCAGCACCGGGCAAGGGGGTTGACGCCACGGTGGTCTATGGCGTGAATCAGGACGTTCTGACCGCCGACATGACGGTTGTTTCCAATGCGTCTTGCACAACGAACTGCTTGGCCCCGGTTGTCAAGGCGTTAAATGACGGTTTAGGCGTCGAACGTGGCTTGATGACGACGATTCACGCATACACTAACGACCAAGTGTTAACGGATGTGTATCACAAGGACTTGCGTCGTGCTCGCGCGGCCACCCACTCCATGATCCCGACAAAGACTGGCGCTGCGGCGGCTGTTGGCTTGGTGTTGCCCGAATTAAACGGCAAGCTTGATGGTTTTGCTGTTCGCGTGCCGACGATTAATGTTTCTTTTGTTGACCTCACATTTGAAGCAAAACGTGACACGACGGTCGAAGAGGTTAACGCTATCATGAAGGCCGCGTCCGAAAAGCCGGAAAACCAAGGTATTTTGGGTTACAACGACGAATTGCTTGTCTCGGTTGACTTCAACCATGACTCGCACTCTTCGATCTTTGACTCCACCTTAACGAAAGTCTCCGGCACACGTTTGGTCAAAGTGACGGCATGGTACGACAATGAGTGGGGATTCTCTTGCCGCATGCTGGATACCGCTTGTGCCATGATGGCCGCCAAGTAACGAAGAAGATTGGTTAAGTCTCAAGGAATCTCTCAGCCTTTGGGAGGTTCCTTTTTTTATAGTGAAGTATTAGGGTAAGTTGGGATTGCAATTCTTTTGTAACATTATCCAAATTGCTTAGAAAACAATAAAAAATTTTATTCGATTTGTAAAAAATTGGATGATCGAATTTCTTATTCTCTTAAATAAATCAAATAGTTAAAAGAATTTTTTAAAATGTATTAGCCATTTTGACTATTGTTGAAATTTAAATTTTGAGGCATATTAACGACATGCAAACATGCAATCCTCTTTTGAAAGTATCTCCCCCTCTATGAGATATCGCTCCGTGAAAACGGAGCTTTTTTTTTGCCCTATAAAAGGAGGGGCTCAAATGAGCCCCTCTGAAAGATTGATGCTAATTCATCAAATGGTTATTTCGCAGTATTTAACCGTTCAATCATCTTCAAGAACACTTCCAAACCGACCGGCATACTTTCGGTGTCCTGAATTTCGAAGTCGCTCTTATGGTGACCGTGGTTGTTGCAGCCGTAGAAGAAGAAGGCTGCCTTGCCGCCGTGAGATTGAACCTTGTTGATCAACAAGGAGCAGTCTTCACTGCCGGTGCAACCGACAATGTCAAAGACGCGGGTAACGCCTTCAACGCTTTGGGCGGCTTCTTTAACCATATCGGAGAGGTCTTCATCGCAAGCAACGCTTTCAGCTTTACCCATGACGTCAATCTTATATTGGACGCCGTAGCTCTCAGCGGAGCCACGAATCATGCGCTCAGCGGTTTCTTGCATGTATTGGTTAATGGCTGCAGTCTTGCCGCGAACTTCCATTTCGATGGAAGCATGAACCGGCACCACGTTACGACCTTCACCGGCGCGAAGCGTGCCGATGTTGACGCTCGTATCACCTTGACCGTGGCGTGCAATGCCCATGACTTGCATGGAAGCCGAGCAGGCGGCCATCAAGGCATTGCGACCGAGTTCAGCGGCAGCGCCCGCATGGGCGGGAACACCTGTGAAGGAAACATTCATCTTGGTTGTGGAGAGGAAACCGCTACGGATGATGGCAACTTCGTGCAGGTGAGCCGCCACACCGATATGAGCGCCAACGAAGTAATCGACGTCATCAAGGTTGTTGGAGGCGGCGATACCGCATGCGCCCTTTGTGCCTTCTTCGGCGGGTTGGAAAATGATCTTAATCGTGCCGCAAAGCGAGTCCGCATTGTCGTGGATCCAATGGGCGACAGCCAACCCCATGGCGGCATGAGCGTCGTGACCGCAGGCATGCATGAGACCGGCGCATTCGCTGTCGAACCCGCCACAGAAAGCTTCATTGGTTTTGTCGTGATTTTCTTCAACGTTGACACAGTCAATGTCAAAACGCAAAGCGGTGACAGGGCCAGGGCGACCCGTTTCCCAAATGGCGAGACAGCCCGTGTAGCCTTGCATTTCGTCAAGCAGCTTTTTGTCCATGCCAAGCTTCAAGGAACGAGCCATGGCCGCTTCGACAACAGCCGGTTCACGACCAAGCACAGCGTCTTTGTTAAAAAGCGCTTCACCGAGGACAGTTTTGAAACCTAATTCACGGACACGATTAACGATGACTTGCGTCGTCAAGAATTCGGTCCATGCAATTTCCGGATGCTTATGCAACTTGCGTCGCGTTTCAATCATTTCCGGAATGTAAGCGGACAAAGAAATCATGGTCTTAACTCCTTTCCTAGAAGAACCTGTTTTTTACAAACGACTCGATTTTAGCCACGCGCTTGAGGTCTTGGACTAATAAGTTAACTGAATTCTTTGTCCTTAAGTCAAAAGTCATGCATTTTGTGCTACGGTTTTGACCTTTGCTCCAACCGGAGCTTGTTCGGAACGCAGCACAAAGTAGAGACCGCCCAAGATGGCAACGAGTCCGAGACAAGCGCCTGCATTGACTGCTTCGCCCACCACGACGATGGCCAAAATGAAGGCAGTGACCGGCTCCAATAAGCCTAAGGCCACACAGGTTGAAACGCTCGTTGTCTTTAAAGCTGTCCCGTAAAGAAGATAGGCAACGCCGGTGACGACAACGCCGAGGTAAAGCACAATAAGCGCATCATGCAGGTCGACAGAAGGCATTCCGGAAGCGATGAAAGCAGCCGGAGCGGCAACCAATACGGCCACGCTGAAGGTGTGCGTTGTGGCTCGTAATGGAGTTGTGATTTTCACGAGTTCTTTAGCTAATAGGGAATAGGAAGCGTAGCAGAAACCCGTGATAACGCATAAAAGCAATCCAAAAGGATTCACGGTCACGCTTTGCGCTTGAGCAACAGCCATCAAAACACCGCCAGCGACAGCAATGACGATGCCAATTAACCACATTCGATTCGGTCGCTTCTTATAAACAATGGTTTCAATAACGCCAGCCCAGACTGGAGCGGAACCAATAATAGTGCAAGAGCCTAGGGCAATCCCTGCAATTTTGACGGAATTGAAAAATCCAAGGTTGAAAAAGGCCATGGCTAACCCGGCCATGAGAACTAGCACGGGGTAGGGAACCGCGATGCTCAAAGCGCTTGCAGCTGTCGATTTTTTGTGGTTTAAGCATAGCAAAGGCCAGAAAAAACAAACGGCAAAAAATAGTCGTAAAGCGCCAACCCAATACGGGCTTAACTCGCCCTCAATAAAACTTTGCGCCGTTCCTGCGCTTCCCCACAAGATGGCGGCGCTAGCTGCTAGAGCAATACCTAAAAAACCAAAAGATGAACGCATGATCTTAAATCCTTAGAAAAGTTCGATCATTATAGCTCAAATATCTTCATATAAAGATTCTTTTTGTGAAGATACAAAATAATGCTTGAAAATTCTTCAATTGTCTGAAAATATCTATAACTAACCGAGTAGTTTTCTTGGTCTGTGTAGTATATTTAGGACATTCATTTTTAATGAGGTGCAACCATGGCATATCTTGAACCGGTAACCGATCAATGGCTTATTCAAACTCGCCGTCAAATCCACGCTTGGCCTGAACCGGGCTGGGCGGAGTTTGTCTCAGCAGCTCGCGTCATTGAGCACTTGGAAAAAGAAAATTTCAAAGTGCTTTGTGGTCGTGAAGTGATCAATGAGAAGTTCATTCGCGGGGCAAAGAAGTCTCAGATTGAAGAAGGTTTGAAGTTTGCTCGCGAACGGGGAGTGAGTGAAGCGATTTTGGCTCGCTTGGACGGAGTGACGGGCGTTGTCGGCATTTTAGAAACGGGCCGTCCTGGTCCGAAGGTGGGTTTCCGCTGTGAATTGGACTGTGTGCCGGTGACGGAAACTGACGATCCGGAACACATCCCCAATAAAGAAGGCTTCGCTTCTCAGCATCCGGGTTATATGCATGCCTGCGGTCACGATGGTCACCAAGCGGTCATGATGGGCCTTGCCACTTGGTTAAACGCCAATCGCGATCAATTGTGTGGGACGGTCAAACTTATTTTCCAACCGGCCGAAGAAGGCGTTCGCGGTGCGCGTCCTTTGGCTGAAAGCGGCATTTTGGATGACTTGGATTACCTGTATTGCGGTCATTTGGGTTGCGATATTCCGGGTGATGAAGTGGTTTCCGCTCCTGAAAAATTCCTTTGCACGACCAAAGTCGACTTCCGCTTCAAAGGCACTGCTTCACATGCAGGTATGCAGCCGGAAGTGGGTCGTAATGCGTTGATGGCTGGTTCCACTGCCTCTTTGGCATTGATGGCATTGCCTCGTCACGGCTTAGGGATGACACGTGTCAACGTGGGTTACTTGCGCGCCGGCGAGGGTCGTAATGTGATTGCTTCAACGGCAGAAATGCAAGTTGAGGTGCGCGGTGAAACCGAAGCGATCAATACTTGCATGTTTAACGAAGCAGTGACACGCGCCGAAGGCGCCGCAGCGATGTATGGTTGCACTTGTGAGCACGAAATTATGGGTGAAGCCATTGACTTTGTGCCTGATTTGGAAGTGCAAAAGAATATCGAGGAAGCTGCTAAAACGGCTCGTTATTGCACGAAGGTGAGCCCGACGATGAACTTTAACGGTAGCGATGATGCCACAGTGTTGATTAAGCGCGTTCAAAAGACAGGCGGTCAGGGTGGCTATCTTGTTGTTGGTTCTGATTTGAAAGCCGGTCACCATCAGGCGAAGTTTGACTTTGAAGAAAAGCGTCTGGCAGAAATGTTTGACATTTACCGCGCGCTTGTGATCAAACATACCGGGGCGTAATCGTGACCGAGGCAGCTAACCAAAAATTGCGGGACTTCGTTGACTCTCTTGAAGAGGAATGGAAAGCGCAAGTTCCCGCCTTGCCGACTGAGCCGATCTCGGTCGTTGCGCGTCTGGTGCGGATGAGTTACTACATTGAACGTCGAGTGGCTGTCAATCTTGCTCGTTATGACCTGACAAGGGGCGAATTTGAAGTACTCGCCGTTTTGACGCGCAATCCTAATGAGGACATCACGCCGAAGATCCTTCAGACGAAGATTCTCATTACTTCGGGCGGGTTATCTAATCGTATTCGCAAGCTCGAGGAAAAGGGGCTCTTGGAAAGGCTGCCCGATCCGTCAGATCGCCGAGGCGTGATTCTGAAGGCAACGGAAAAAGGCAAAGCCCTAACGCTTGAGGCGGTCACTTCACATGTCGAAGTGGAGCGCCAGCTCGTGGCGGGTTTAAGCCAAGACGAGCAGAAAGAATTGGCCTCTTTATTGAAGCATTTGATTTTGCTTCAACAGCAGGAACTCAATCAAAACAGCCTTCGCTAAACTTTTAAAATGGATGTGGTCCTCATTTCTGTGTTTCAGAAGTGAGGACCACTTTGTTTGTGTTCTGATTGGGTGGAGGCTCGTTTACCACATGGCCCGGAAGTAGGCCTGCGTAATGTGATAGTAAACTGGAGCAGCAAACATCAACGGAGCCAAACGTTCCAACGTCCCCCGTCCTATATAGCGGTCACCATCCATAAAGCGGCTGCCTAAAGAGCGCTTGACGGAAGAAATGACGATATCGCCCATAAGACCGGAAACAACGATGGTAAAAGACATCACAAGGGCTTGCCAAGAGCGGAAAGGCGTCATCCAGTACAGCGCATAACCGGCAAGCATCGCAAGTAGCCCACCGACCAATAGCCCCTTAACCGTTTTATGGGGATTGTCCCTTAAAGGTTTGCCGCCAAAGTAGGAACTCGCTATGACGACAAACAAGTCACCCAAAAAAACAATCAAGAGGAAAAATAGCAATAAGAGTGAAGGACTGGAGCCAAATCGTTGAATGTCGAAATTCATCAGGGCCGGGGCGTGGCTGACGCAGTAAACACTTAACATTAAACCCCATTGAACTTTAGCAACTCGATCTAAAAATAAGTCATTATCTTTTCTCACAGACATCAAAATGGGGAGCAACAAGAAAAGATAGACTGGGATAAACAGCGTGAAAAGTGAGTTTTTGTCAAAACCAATTAATAAATACTGCACCGGAATAATGACATAAAACGAAATGACGAGCGCCCAGTGGTCGCTAGGTTTCGTTGGTGTTAGAGCGACAAATTCTCGGAAAGTAAAAAACGAGATGATGGCAAAAATAACCAGTAATACTGTCTGCCCAGCCCAGAAGGCGATGGTGAAAATTAAAATAAGCCACCAACCGGTTTTTACGCGCGAGTTCACCGCTCGAATGCGATCAATCTGCTCGGTTGATGTGGCACGACGCAAAGCCCATTGACCATATGCCGTTCCGAATGTCGCTAACAGCAACAAGACGGCCAAAATCAGTAAATACGTTTCCTGCAGGGTAAGACCTAAACGCATTTTTATTGCTCCGAAAGGTGAATAACCGCTTCACGGGCCCGTTCGAGAAACTCTTCCTTGGGATCTTCCGGGGTGAAAGGCAATGGCGCGCCAAAGCGCACCGAGCAAATCGTCGGAACCGGAATAAAAGAACCTTTCGGCATTGACCGATGAAGGTTTTCGATATAAACCGGGATGAGTTCTACATCCGGAAACTCTCGGGCCAGACGCCAAATGCCGCTTTTAAATTGACTTGGCAACGGTTGGGGACGCCTTGTTCCTTCTGGGAAAATGATCATCGAAGAACCTTCCCTCAAGCATTCTCGCAACGGTTCCATTGGGTCAGAATGCTCGGTTCTGCGGCGATCCACGAGCACAACGTTGAGTTCTTTTGCAATGCGTTTACGGATGGAATTGGCGGTTTCGCCCCAATAGTCTCTGGCGGCAACCGGACGGGTATGAGCACGCATTTCTTTCGGAAGCGAAGACCAGAGAACGATGGTATCAAGATGGCTTGTGTGGTTGGCGAAGTAAATGCGCTGGTGGTCTGATGGCGAACAGCCTTTCCATTGCGGGTAGGCACCGACCAGAAGGCGCGTGAGCCACACAATTGGGGTCATGAGCTTAAACAAAAGTAAACCCTCGTAATAGTTAAAACGTCGCGATATCGGCGTTCAATTTTTTAAAACGTACAGTCTTTGGTGAAAATAATAATCTAAAAGTGGGTAAATCGCTTTATTTGATGACTTTTCCTTTGAGAGCGGGTAGCAAAGTGCGGACCTCATTAAGACGCTGTTTTGTGATATCGGCCAGCAAGACTCCCTCACCTCGGGTTAATTCTGCGACAGTCATTCCCCATGGATCTACAACGAGGCTGTGCCCCCAAGTCTGACGCCCGCTTTCATGGTCTCCACCTTGCGCGCAAGCAATGACATAACATTGATTTTCGATAGCGCGAGCTTTAACGAGTGTTTCCCAGTGCGCCTTGCCGGTTGTGGTCGTGAAAGAGGCGGGCAGAGTAATAATATCGGGACTGTCAAGACCACGGAAAAGCTCCGGGAAGCGCAAGTCGTAACATACAGCAAGTCCAATGCGCCAAGCACCTTCCCAAGACTCAATTGGCAATGTCGTGAGTGTTTTACCCGCTTGTGTAAATTCATCTTCATGATAGTGTTCATTGCCCCGGTCAAACTGGAAAAGATGAATTTTGTCATAGCGAGCCTCAACTTCACCATTTGGGTTATAAACGAGGCTTGCGTCAATAAAGTGACTGTCGTCATCGGCCTTGAGCACGATGGAGCCAGCGACCAGCCAGATTTGACCTTGTCTGGCAACTTCACTCATTGCATTCTGTATTGGACCATCGCCAAAGGTTTCTGCAACCGTTAAATTCTCCTTGTCCCATTTTGGAAGATAAGCGAAATATTCCGGTAAGACAACAAGCTCAGCTCCGCTTTGTTGGGCAGAGCGGATTAATGTTTGGGCTGTTTGAAGATTTGCCTCAATGTCTGTGCCCGAAACCATTTGACAGGCTGCAATTCGCATGGTGATTATCCTTTCCGTTATTGTGGGGAAGCGGTCGTTTGCCGATTCTCGCTATCTGAGACTTTCTCGATCACCGGATTATCAATCGTCCCCGTTACCTGATATTCAACGCTAAAAAGTTGTGACAGCGGGGTTTGGAGCGCCAGTTGAGCGAGGAAACTGCCGACGCCCAAAATTGGATTGGCAACAGCAAGCGCCAAACTGGCTCCACCTAAACTGATGTCTGGCAGTACCGTAATTTTGAAGTTTTGTGACAAAGTATTCAAATCCAAATGCCCTTCCGAAAGAACGGTGGCTTGAGGGCCCACGATCCTGAAGTCGTTCGTTTGCAATATGCCTTCTGCTATCGCGATGGAAGATGAAATGGAGTCAAAGACAAAGCCTTGTCCAACAACGTCCCTAAAATCTAAAGTCAAACGTCGTAAAAGCGTTTGCAAGGACAATAGCGAGAGCAGACGTCCAGCGCCAGGTTCCACCTGCAGAATTTGTCCCGATCGCATCAATACGGACATTTCTCCCATGAGGGACTCGGTGGCAAAGTCAACAGGAGCTCCGGGCCAATTTAATTGAGCATTGATTTGTCCCGCTCCGTCATTGACGGCATGTTGCATGTCAAAGCGTTGTAGGAGTATGCCCAAATCATTGACATCCAGGGTCGCTTCCAAATGAGTTTGAGAGCGCTCTTTTTTGCCTGCATCCCAAGAACCCGAGGCAGTCAATTTGGCTTCATCGGTTGAGACTTCAAACTGATTCAGGTGCCACACATTGGAAGCCCCGCGGCCGGTGTTTGTTGCCTGAAGGCGCAATTGCCCCAATTGGTAATGTTGGTATTGTAGATCTTTGATCGTTAGTTCTATCGACGGCAGTGATTCAGTGTATTGGGGAGCCACTTTCATTGCTTCATCAACAATGACTTGGGGTTGGGGTACGTGCAGATAATCAAAATTGGCTCTTAGAAGGGCGTGGCTTTGTTGTTTTTCTGGAACGAAAGCAAAAGTCCCTTTGGCTAAGTCGGAGGCTATGGTCCCGGACCATTGGTTGCCTTGCCCAATTTGCGCATTGATATTGACATTGCGGAAATTGAGTTTGTGATAACTGAAATTGTTGATGGCGATGGCCGCCCTGGATAAAGACAGCGTTTTTATGTCGCTTCCCGAGTCTTGTTCGTAAGCGTCATTCAGATCAGAGAGAATGCTCTGCCAATTGTCATAATTAAAATTTTTCGCCTTGGCAAAAATCGATAATCCGCTACCATTGTGCTGCGCCGGCAGGGTTTGACCGACCGCAATGACCCCGTTATGAGCGTGAGTGTGACCGCTTTTATCGGTTGCATAATCAATGCCAAGGCCGAAAATCTTGCCGATGGACAGCTTCATGCGCGAGGAGCATTGTCGGTCAGAGCATGGTGCGTAGCTAAAGGTTAGCGGAACCGGTGTTTCCTTTGATTTGTTAAAGGGTGCCGGCATTTGGCTTTCCAGCCCCACTAAATCGCTACTCACTTGCACAGAAACACCGTGATCGATTGTGACGGCGACATCGGCCTGGGTTTGCCCTGTGACATGCTTCATCAGAGCGTCCGTTGATGGGTTGTCAACAATGGAGGCAATGCTTGCTGGTGTGACCCGCCCATGAACTTCAATCGCTATTTTTCCGTCATTGGTATCAATGAAGCCGGTGGCAGGTTCACCATAAACTGTCGCCGTAAGCGAATTCGCCCAAAGCCCCTTTTCCGTGAAATAAATAGAGCCCGAAGCGTTGTCCAACGGAGGGACATTTGTCAAAACGACACGGTTGCCACTAAGGGAAATGTCACCTTGCACCGCGGTATCGTGAGCTTCGGTGATCGGGATGTTTAGTTTTAGATCGAGTTGAGCTTGCCCGGTCAATTCTGCGCCTTTGAAAACATGACTGAGCATTGCTGAGACGGGACTTTCATTAACGAATGAGGCCATGTTGGCAAGCGAGCCTTCCGCTACTCCGTGAATTAAAAGCGGAACACCCTTTGCAGTGAAGCTGGGAATGCTTGCTGTGACATTGTGAATAGGAACGCCTTGGCTTTCCGCGGTGGCATTTTCCACACGCATTCCATTGCCCTCGAAAATCAGCCTTCCATTGATTTTCTCGATACGTGGCCATTCACCGGGGATCCAATCGCCCTCTTTGGCATGCTGATAACTCGGAACATAATCCATTAAAACATTTTCAGCATCACCCGATATGTGAAAGATGAAGTCACTGTTATTCGGATGTTCAAAGGGGAATTGATCCAAAGGTCCGTAAATATTGACTGTGCCGTTTTTGGCAATGCCACCGCGCAACGCCGCTTTCAGCCAGTCGTTCGTTGCCTTGCCGCCGGCTACAATCGGGATGAAGCGATGGGCTGCCGAAGCTCGTAGGTAATGCAAGTCACCTCGCACTTCCAAGGTGCCGGCTCCACCCGTGTCGTACCATCCTCCATGCACCTGAGCTGATGCGTCGGCGTTGGAGACGATGAGGTCTTCCACATTGAAACGAAGTGTGGGCTTGAGCTCCCATGATGCCCTCATCTTGAGAGTGTCCAAGGCAATGTTTTTTTCGAAAAACACACCCGGAAAACTCAGAGTGGAGCTTGGAGAGTCCAGGGTCAACGTTCCACCGTCGTTATTGGCGGTGAATTCACCGGTCAGGTTCTTGAAACCGAAAAAGCCGGGCTTTTGCGGGTTTTTATTTTCGTGATCTTTAAGCGTCAGTCCCTTAAAGCGAGAAGCGACTTCAAAGTGCGTTGGGTTGTTAATGGGACCGGTCCAACTGCCTTCAAAATTCTCGATTAAGCCTTCGGGTTGCATGGCTCGAATGTGGCTGAGAATTTCCTCAGGAATTGGTAACTGCAGACCGATGGTTGTGAGCGAGCGTAGGTCAAAGAACTCGATTTTCATCTTTCCATCGTATGCGGTGCCGTCCCGCAGGGTCCCTTCAATTTGCGTGTCGCCCAAATAATAGGCTGATCGATGGATCGGTTTAATGATGAGATCCTGGGTTTCGAGAGTGAATCGCCCTTCGTCATTGAGGGTTTGAATTAGGCGACCTTGAAGCGAATCAAAACGGAAGTTCTGATCGCTTCGATTATTAGCGCGAACACTCACATCATGGAGCGCAATATCCGCAGTCAGCCGTTCCGGGCGTAGCCGATCAAAGTCAAGCCAGAGATTCACGGCTCCACGGCCAGTGTCAATGATGTGATCCAAATTTATGCGACTGGCGATAGTGCCGAAATTTAAATAAGGGACTGAAGCGTAAATTGTGCCGTATAGTTTTTCGAGTCGATTGTCAGAACCGAACCATTTTTCTTTAAAGTTTGCGCGGATATCCAAAGGTGTTTCACTTTCCCGTACAACGTAAGACTGCAGCCCTAAAGACCAAGCGGTAATGTAGCGGTGTAGCATGAAGTGAGTGTCCCGCAAGCGCACGGGACGATGGTGAGGGTCTGTGAAATCCACGTAACTAAAGCGACCCTTGACGATTTCCAAGTGGTCTTGCTCCAGGAGCCAGTCGACGACGGTTTGAGTATGATCGCCTGATGACGAGGAGTCGTTTTCTTTTTCGGTGCGAACTGTAAAACCGGCAATATTGAAAACGTGTTCTTGCTGCCTTTCAATGTGTAGATCCGGGTTGACGATGATGAGTCGCGCAAGGATCGGTTTAAGTTCAAAGAAAGATAGATAAGAGAACGTCGCTTGAACTTGAGGCAATGTCAGCGACGCGCGCTGACCGGGTTGCGCGAAAGTGACTTTGTTTAAGGTGATGCGAGGGCGCAAAAAATCCCAATCTGCCTTAATGGAGGCGACCGAAATGTCAGTGCCGGTCTGTTCTTCAAGATAGGCTTCGAGTTTTGGAAAAAACTTTTCAATATCTGGCATGACCCATAGCCGCACCAAAAGCAACGATGCGGCAAGAATCATATAAGCGAAAAACAGAACCCACCCTGTCACACGAAAGAAAAATCGCGCACGCAAACGCAATCGCTTTCGTAACAGTCTGTCTCGGCTTGAACAGCTTGAATTAGTTAACATGGAGACGGGGGTCTTCTTGGTCAAAAAGGGCCTCTATTAAACAGTAGCACTTTAGCACAAACACCTTTTTCAGTTGGAAAGGCTGTTCGCAAATCCGCTTCTGGTAACAAACATAACGGTTATGAAACAATTGCGGGTTTCAAGGCGCTGTTGCTTGCAGAAGAAAACTTTTCTACACTGGCAAACAGTTCAATTGCAAAAGAACCAGCATGTTATCACTTAATGAAATTCCCACCGTATCTTTTTTCGCTCAAAGGGCTCTGTCTGCGGCTATGCCTTTAGCCGACGAGGCTCAAAGGCTGCAATGGTTGAAGCAATTACAGGCCGAACCATTTACCCGTGAGCGCATGCTCGCCGCATTGGATGGAAAAGAGACTTCGGAGACGCTATTGCCTGCGCTTCGCCAGTTGCGTCGAGAGGTTATGTTGACGTTGCTTTCTCGGCAAGCGACCGGTTTTGCCGATTATTTTGAAGTCGTTAAAACAATGACCGATTTGGCGGAGCTCGCCGTAAGTCGAGTGGTTAAAGTGTTCAGTTTGGAATTGGCGGCACGCTACGGTATTCCCACTTCAGCCCAGGGGGTACCACAGGACCTCTTGGTCGTTGGCATGGGGAAGTTAGGTGGTGAAGAGCTCAATGTGAGTTCCGATATTGACCTGATCTTTGTGTTTGATGAGCAAGGGAAGTGTCGACCGTGTGAAAGTTGCCCGGCCCCTCGAAGAGAGCTCACCAACATGGAGTTTTTTGAGCGGCTTTCAAAGAAAGTGATTCCTGCGCTCTCGGAGATTGAAGGGCCTGGGTTTGTGTTTCGGGTGGATATGCGTCTGCGTCCCAATGGCGATTCGGGGCCGATTTGTGTAAGCAACGAGATGCTCGAAGAGTACCTGTATGTTCAGGGTCGAGAGTGGGAGCGCTTCGCGTGGCTGAAGTCGCGTGTGGTCAATAGACCGGTTTTCACTGACACGGTGACTTTTGAACAACAAACCAAGAACCTAAACGATGTGGTTCGACCCTTTGTTTTCCGAAAGTACGTTGATTTTAACGCGATCAGTGCATTATCAAATCTTCATCAATTGATTCGTTCGGAAACCGTTCGTCGCGAAGCAGGGAAAGATTTGGGAATTGACGTGAAATTGGGGCGAGGAGGTATTCGCGAGATCGAATTTATCACGCAGACTTTTCAGGTGATTCGTGCTGGTCGGGAGCCTGCGCTTAGAGGAAAAAATACCCTTAAGACACTCCCCCTTTTGGCTAAGCATGGGGTAATCAAAGAGGAGCAAGCGCAAAAGCTTTCGGATGCCTACATCTTTCTGAGAAATATTGAACACGCGATCCAGTTCGTGGACGATAAACAAACTCATCGTTTGCCGATTGATGAGGATACGCTTCAAAGGGTTTGCGCCATCGCCGGTTTAGAAAAATCCGCGTTGATCACAAAACTGGAGACAACGAGGGATTATGTTTCCGGGGTATTTGATGGCATATTTCAAGTCAATGAGAAAGGTAATGTTCAGGATGATGATTGGCCCCAAGGCTGGAGCATTGGTTTCGATGGGGCCACGAAAGCCTTGTCTGAGCTTCTATCCCAAAAGGGTTATGACGATTGCGATACCTGTGCGAAACGGATATTGGATCTGATGCGGTCAAAACTCTTAGCCGCTCAGACCGAACAAGCCAAAATTCGCATGGGTCAGTTGGTCAAGCGGGTTGTTGATTTAAGTATTGACCTCACTAAAAGCGACGCTCAGGGAGCGGATGCGCTTTTGATTCGCTTTTTGGATTTTTTGGAAGTGATTGCTGGCCGTAGCACGTACGTGTCGCTACTTTTGCAATATCCAAAAGTCTGTGAAAAAGTGGGAACGGTTTTGAAGACAAGTGCATGGGCAGCGGACTATTTGACGGCTCATCCGATCGTTTTGGATGAACTTGTTGATGAGCGACTGACAGTGATCGACAACTTTACGCCGGTGGATTGGAGCGCTTGGCAAGACGCACTTTGGGAGCAACTAAACGAAGCCGAGTCCGATCAGGAGACGCAAATGAACATGTTGCGTGATGCGCATCATGGAGCTGTCTTTAAACTTCTGATTGCTGACCTGGAAGGGCGTTTAACGGTTGAGCGTTTAGCCGATCAATTGTCGGCCCTCGCTGACGCAGTGATTGAGATGGTCATTACACTGGCTTGGCAAACAATCGCTTCCCGTCATAGGGAGGAACCTCGCTTCGCGGTTATTGCCTATGGAAAATTGGGAGGCAAAGAACTCAGTTACGCTTCTGACTTGGATCTGATCTATCTCTACGACGATGATGATCCTCAAGCCAGCAAAAACTACACACGACTTGTTCGTCGTATGATGAGTTGGCTAACCGTTCAGACCTCATCGGGTATTCTTTTTGATGTGGATCTGCGGCTAAGGCCGAATGGGGAAAACGGTCTTGTGGTTTCATCGCTGGAAATGTTTAAGCGCTACCAGCGAAATGAGGATGGAACCGGCGCATGGCCCTGGGAGCATCAAGCGCTGACGCGAGCTCGTTTTTGTGCCGGAGATCGAGAAATTGGGAAAGCTTTCGAGGCCGAACGTACGGCTCTTTTGTGTTTGAAGCGCGATAAGCAGAAGGTTTTGACTGACGTCAGTGAAATGCGTCAGAAAATGCTTGACGGTCATCCGAACCCGACAACGCTTTTTGATGTCAAGCATGATCGGGGTGGAATGGTTGATGTGGAGTTTGCTGTGCAGGCGATGGTACTGGCTTACTCACACGAGCATCCCGAGCTTGTAAATAATTTCGGCAATATTTTGCTTCTTGAAATGGCTGGTCGCTTGGGGTTGATCGACAACGAGCTTGCTGAACGTTGTGTCGTGGCCTATCGCGATTACCGCTATATTCAACGGCAACATCGGCTCGCTTTTGGAGCAGGGCCCGTTCGCATTGATATCGAATCGGTCGGGGGGCATGTCCATGCGGTTAAGGAACTTTGGCATGCTGTTTTTGGCAACCGACACTGATGATTGTCCGGCATCCCCCTGTCCTTAGGCAGGGGGAGACTAAGCATAAAACTTAAATTTCATCATCAATCGGTTGCCGTCGATTTTTAATTCGTCTAATAAGACGGACGTAAAGAATGATAAGCCCCGCCATGGTGATCACCCAGCTAAGCGGGTAAACCATCATCAGTGTTTCATATGTCGGAGCCATTGGGAAAGCGGTGTACACCCAAATCAGGCGAACGGAGCAAACAACAACCAATGTGACCATGGCCGGTGGCAATGAATACCCGTAGCCACGCATGCAGCCTGAAAGGGTATCCATCACAACACTGAGAGGCTGGGGCACGACAACCCATAAAATACGGATCAAGCCCAGTGCGATCACTTCTTCACTATTGGTGAAAATGCCTAACAGGTCACGGCTAAACACCAAAACCAACGCTGTCATCAAAATAGTCACGCACATATTTAACCCAAGGGTGACCCACATCACACGGTAACAACGATCTAAATTTCTTGCGCCGTAGTTTTGGCTGACGAAGGTGGTTGCCGCCAAAGCAAAGGCGTTGATGAAGCAATATACGTTAATTTCAATGGTGAACGCCGCGACAGAACCAGCCATCGCAGCGGGACCAAGGCTATTGATTGCCGATTGAATGACTAAATTTGAAAGTGAGTACACGGCGCCTTGGATGCCGGCAGGAAGTCCGATACTGACGATGCTTTTAAGTGAAGACGAATCAACATGCAATAATTGTGAGACTTCAAGCTTCAGTGGCCCCTCTATTTGAGTGAGCTTCACAAATAGTATGATGGCTGATAGTAGATTGGCTAACACGGTCGCGAGAGCGACTCCCGCAATTCCCCAATCCAAAACAAGGACGGCAAAGAGGTTGCCAGCGATATTAAAGAGGCTGGCGGCAAGCAATGCCCAAAGCGGAGTCTGTGTATCTCCTTGGCTGCGAAAAATAGCGGCCAAAAAGTTATAGATGGCAATAAAGGGCATGCCCAGCAAATAGACACGCAAATAAATCAGGGCATGATCTCGAACCTCTGCGGGCACTTCTAACCAGTCCATTGCAGCGTCGGAGAATACGAGCCCAATGATCAGGGCAATGATGCCGAAAACAATGGCTGTGAGAAAAGATGTTCTGACGGCTTCACTGGCTTTGCGATCATTTTTCATACCCAACGCTCGGGCAACGACCACATTAACGCCAAGAGACAGTCCCATGCAAAAGCTGATGATCAGCCCGATGACTGGAACGTTATTGCCAACCGCAGCAACAGCAAGATCCGACACAAAACGTCCCAACACGGCGACGTCGGCTGCGTTGTAGAGTTGTTGCAGCATACCGGTAAAAGCCAAAGGCAGAGCAAAAACAATAAGTTTGTTCCAGAGGCTGCCTTCGAGCATATTGATCTTTTTGCTAGCGCCCATAATGCACAACGATGCCTATCAAAAGACGTAAACTAAGGGCGTTGTTAGATCTGTCATAGAGCGAACAACGCAAAGCAGTACGATCGATTGTACGATCATAGCGCCAAAATCTCTAGGGATTATTTTCGTGGTAGAAAATGAAACGCCGAGTCACTTTTCGTGAGACTCGGCGTAAAAGATATGCCTGAATGGATCAGTCTAAAGTCGGTGTTTCGACACCCAACACTTTATGCAATTTAGGTGACGTGGTCGTATATTGCAAAAGTGTCTTCTTTTCCGGGTGCACAATGTCCGCTGCAGCAAAAGCGGCTAAGGCACACTCGTGGAATCCACAAAGAATCAACTTCTTTTTGCCGGGATAGGTATTGATGTCGCCTACAGCAAAAATACCGGGAATGGAGGTTTGGAATTTTTCCGTGTCAACGACAATTTGCTTGCGATAGATTTCAAGCCCCCAATCGGCAATAGGACCAAGCTTTGGAGTTAAGCCATAAAAGACCAGCAGGTGATCAAGCGGCATACGTCGCACGACGCCATCGTCACCCGTTACGCGAATCTCTGTGAGTTTGCCGTCGGCTTCTTCAAAACCGGTAATTTGACCGACTTCAAATTGCATTTCCCAGTTTTCACAAAGCTCGCGCATTTTGACCACGGAAGCGGATTGGGCGCGGAATCCATCGCGACGATGAAGCAAAATGACGCTTTCAGCCTTACCAACCAGATTGAGCGTCCAATCAAGCGCTGAGTCACCGCCGCCGCAGATCACAATATTTTTCCCGTAGAACATCTCAGGGTCTTTGACCTGATAGTGAAGCTGTGAGCCTTCGAATTTCTCAATACCTGGCACGGTCAAGCGTTTCGGTTGGAAGCTGCCGACGCCGGCAGAAATGAAGACGGTTTTTGTCAGGAATCGGGTTCCCTTGTCTGTTTCAACATAAAAACGTCCATCCGTATCTTTCCGAACGATAGTCACTTCTTCGCCCAGATGGAATTGCGGCCCAAAAGGATGGATTTGCTTCAGGAGGTTTTCCGTCAGTTCGCGAGAGGTGCAAACGGGGACTGCCGGAATATCATAAATGGGCTTGTGTTCATAAAGCTCCATGCATTGGCCGCCGACTTGGCGAAGGGAGTCAACCACATGCGCTTTGATTTCTAAAAGTCCTAATTCAAATACCTGGAAAAGTCCAACTGGACCGGCTCCCACAATCACCGCATCCGTTTCAATGATTTCGTCGGTTTTGGGAGCAATGGTGAGATAGTCTTCGATAGCCATAGTAATCTCTCAGTAAATTAGTGTGCCGATTATCGCACAGTTGGCTGACCTCAACAATGCGAAAAGGCTGTTCAAAAGAAAGTGGTGACACCGGTTAACGGTCTTTGTATTTTTCTTCTTCGAGGATGTCAGCGCGGGTTTGACGCAATTTCGCATCCACCTGGCTCATCACATAGTAGTCACCGTCGTTGGCCTGTTGAGCAAGGCGGTATTGGTATTCCGCGGCACGCTTATCACCTTGCGCCAAATACATGTCACCCACGGCTTGGTGATGAGCGCTCATCTGATTAAGAGCCCGATAGCAACGCGCAGTGATGGCGCAATACGAGGGGTTGTTTTTTGAAAGCGCCTGTTGACTGCGCATGAAACGCAATACGTCGTTATATCGCTTTAAATCGTACAGTTCGCCGGCATAGAGTTTGACCGCCATCTCCGACGTCGGATTGTTATCGGTAAGGCTTCTAGCAAGTCTTAACGCGCGCTGTTTTTCCGAACTATTGCCATAGATAAAGAGCATCTCGGATTGATTTTTAAGCAAAATGGTGTTTTTCCCACCCTGCAGGCTCACTGCGGCATTGGCGTAATTTTTAGCGTCCGTCCCCTCAGAGAGCTTTTTGCTGACGACTGAAAGACCATAGTTGAGCGCAATTTTTTCTCGGGTTGTGTTTGCTTTGGCGAGCTCGTTACGCATATCACGGCGCACACGAAGCCAGTCATCATGTTGTAATTCTTGCAACACGCGCATGCGTTGTTGAATCAGCGCAAAGTCCAAAGAATCCTGGTGGGAATGTTTGCCTAAGCGCCGCGTACGGTTTTCCATATCGCTGATACGCTCAACCGTTAGTGGGTGAGTGCTCATGTAAGCGGGCGCTGCGGTTTCATAATAACGATTGTTTTGTTGCAGTCGAGTGAAAAAGGTTTCCATTCCACGTGGGTCAAAGCCTGCGCGGACCAAAGAATTTAAACCGACCCGATCGGCTTCGCGTTCGGCAGAGCGTGAGTAACTTAACTGATTGGAAATAAGCGCAGCCTGTCCGCCCATGGCTACAGCCGCGGCTGCCTGACCGCCACCTGCGCGCGCTGCCAAAATCGCCAATAAAAGCGATCCGATCGATAATGCGGCATTACCTTTTTGCGAATCAATCATGCGGGCGATATGGCGCTGAGTGACGTGTCCGACTTCGTGAGCGATGACCCCGGCCAGTTCGCTTTCACTTTGAGCGGCAACAATCAATCCAGTGTGAACGGCAATGTAGCCGCCAGGGATCGCGAATGCGTTCAGAGACTTATCGATGAGGGGATAAAAGAAAAAGTTATATGTGTGCGTATCTGACACACTGACCAATTGATATCCCAGCCGATTTAGGTATTCCAAAGTTTCCGAATCGTTAAGATAGCTGGAGTCAGCCCGAATTTGGCGCATCATTTCGTCACCAATTGACTGCTCTTCACTTGGAGAAAGCTCTGTGCCCGCCACGGCTCCCATGCTTGGTAGATTCAGATTAAGGGATTCCGTCGCCAATCGCTCTTGTGCCAGCACTTGACCATAGGGAGAGACGGCTAACACGGCACTGATTGCCACCGCAGTAAGACGTTTGGAGATCACGGAATGCCCTCGGAAATAGACTACACGGCCAATCTTAATGGCTTCGTAACGTTTTGGGGCCCTTTCGTTGCATTTTTGAACAAAACACTCCAAAACGTTACGGGTGGGCGTAATGAACGGTTTCCAAGTGATACCGCTTTAGAACATCGGGCCGGCGATCGGGTTTGTCGGCGCTATTGACCGGCAGCGCGCTGACAATCGCAATTTTGCGTGGACATTTGTAAGCTGAAAGATTTTCTTTGCAAAAGCGTCGAATATCTTCGATTGTCGGGTGGGTGCCCTTTTCTGGCACTATCAGGGCGCAAACAATCGCCCCCCAAGTTTCATCTGGCTCACCGATCACGAGGGCCTCTTTGATGAAAGGGGAGTGAGAAAGCAAATTTTCCACTTCGAGAGGATAAACATTCTCGCCCGCAGAGAGAATCAGATCATGTCGACGGGCAAAAACGTGCAAAGTGCCGTCTGCGTCAAACTCACCGAGATCACCGGTCTCAAACCACTCGCGGTTAAAACGCGCCTTGCCCCAATAACCGGGTGTCGTCATGGGAGAATTGACTTCGATTTGTCCGTCTCGGATTCTGACTCGCGCAGGTGGCAACACTTTGCCGCTGCCGGTTTGCACATCAAAGCGTTCCGGATACGGAGTCATCACGACATGTGAGCAGGTTTCGGTCATGCCGTAAGTGGTCACAATCGGAAGGTGCGCTGCATGCGCTTTCTGTAAAAGCTTTTCAGTTGCCGACGATCCTCCGAGTAGCAAAACACGCAGTCGTTTTGGCGCTTGCCAGTGAGGATAGTCCTCAAAGATTTTTGCAAGCATTGTTGGAACGATGCTTGTTATCGTGACACGGTCATGCTCCAACGCCTCGATGAATGAGGCTGGGCTAAAGAGAGGGGAGATTGCCAGGGTCTTGCGAGCGAAGAGGCATCGAGTCAGGATCGACAAGCCGCCGATGCGGGTAATTGACATGCAAAGTTGCCAGCAATCGTCCTCTTGCCACCCAAGATTGGCGGCACTGGCCGCCGCGGAGGCTAACAACATTTCTCGAGTGATGATAGCGGGCTTTGGCAGGCCGGTTGTTCCTGAGGTAAAGAGCACGGCCACGCAGTTTTCAGGAAGGGGTTCCCGAATTCTTAAAACACTCTCTAGTAACAGCCGCCTTTCTGTTGCGGTGAGCTTGGGGTGCAACATGAGGGCCGGCACCCCTAAAGCCATTAACGCGTATAGCGTGACGAGCGTTTCAACGGTGTTTGTCCCTTCGACAATATAGGGCAACCCTTTTGGGGGCAGACCGCCCGATGCTTCCAACCGCGAAATAGCGTTCTGGGTTAAAAGCGCCAATTGCGAGAACCGATAATCTGTTCCCTTGGAGCGCAGACCAATGCGGTCCGGCGCTTCAGCGGCTGCCTCAAAAATGGAAAAAGGATCGGCCATTTTACGGTAATCGCGGGAATTTTTTGAAATCCGGGCGACGTTTTTCAAGGAATGCGTTTTTGCCTTCCTTGCCTTCTTCTGTCATGTAGTAAAGAAGCGTGGCGTTTCCTGCAAGTTCTTGCAAGCCGGCTTGACCATCGCAATCGGCGTTGAGCGCGGCTTTTAAGCAGCGAATAGCGATAGGACTGTTCGCGAGAATTTCGCGACACCATTTAACGGTTTCTTCTTCCAGTTTTTCAAGTGGGACGACCGTATTGACCAATCCCATTTGTAAAGCCTGTTGAGCGTCGTATTGGCGGCACAAGAACCACATTTCACGCGCTTTTTTCTGGCCGATCAAACGAGCCATGTAACTCGCTCCCCAGCCGCCGTCGAAACTGCCGACACGAGGGCCGGTTTGACCGAAACGAGCGTTGTCGGCGGCAATCGTAAGGTCGCAGAGCATGTGTAGGACATGACCTCCACCGATGGCATAACCGGCCACCATGGCGATTACCGGTTTGGGGCAGGTGCGGATCATTCGTTGAAAATCAAGGACATTTAAGCGTGGGACGCCATCTCCGCCCACGTAGCCGCCGTTGCCACGGACTTTTTGATCGCCCCCGGAACAGAAAGCCAAGGGTCCTTGACCTGTCAAAATAATGACGCCGATTTCCGGATCTTCATGGGCATCGCTAAATGCTGCGCACAGTTGCTGAACGGTTTCCGGTCGAAAGGCGTTTCGAACGTGTGGGCGGTTAATGGTCAGTTTGGCGATTCCTTCAGCTTTTTCATAAATGATGTCGGAGAATTCTCCGCAACGCTTCCAATCAGGAATGGGCTTTAGTTCTTGTGTATCAGACATAGTGAAACTTTTCCGTAGTTATCCATGAGAAAATTATGCGACTAAACCGTTCTTAGTGTTTGGCTTGTGCTTTAGCGCTTTCAACCAAGTGGTCCCAACGCGGTTTTTCAGATTCAATAAAGCCTTTGAAACTTTCCGGAGAGCTTTTGACTAATTCTGCCCCTCGAAGCGTTAGCGCTTCAACAACCTCAGGGCGCTCAAGCGTTCGGTTGATGGCTTCGGAAAGTTGTTTGACAATGATTGGCGAAGTTCCTGCTTTAACTGCGATGCCGTCCCAGGCCGACAACTGGTAGCCTGGCAATTGTTGGCCCAACATCGCAATGTTGTTCATCTCTGGGTTTTTGCATTGCGTGGACAGGCCCAAAGCGATGAGCGCGCCGGCCTTCACGTGAGGCATGGTGTTGGTTGCCACATCAATCGTAAAATCAATGCGGCCAGCCAAAAGGTCGGTCATCGAGGCGAAGCCCCCTCGATACGGAATGTGCTCAAAAGTGAGCCCTGTGCATTCCGAAAGCATCACTGCGGCAAAATGACTCGTGGTTCCAATTCCAGCCGACCCGTAACGAAGCGAGGTGTCGCTTTTTTTAGCGCGCGTTAAAAATTCTTCGACCGAGGTGGGCGCATCAGGCTGTTTTCTTACAGCGAGCACCAAAGGAAGGTCTGTTAAGCGAGCCACCGGCATGAAATCATCTAATTTGTAATCAACTTGAGCATAAAGCGACGGGTTGGTAATTAGTGTGCCGTTGGTGACATAAATGAGTGTGTAGCCGTCAGCCTTTTCTCGAAGCGCAGTTTGCGTGCCGAGCGAGCCTGCTGCCCCTGCGCGGTTGTCGATGTAAATGCTTTGACCGAGTTCCTCGGCTAAGGCCGGGGCGACAATTCGAGCGATGGCATCCGCGCCGCCTCCTGCAGGGAATGGAACAATGAGTCGAATTTTCTTTTGCGTGGGCCAGGGTGACGCATCGGTCTGAGCCGTTGCGCTTGACGACAAAAACAGGCCGATCATGGCCGAAGCGATGAGAAATAGTCTAGTCATAAAAATTGTTGTGTCAGGGGAGTAGTCCCATTTGCACGGCTTCGTAAACTGCTTCGCCACGCGAGTGAACCTGAAGTTTGCGATATATCTTCTTAATATGAGCCGTGACGGTATGCGGTGAAATGGTCAATATGTCACCGATTTCATTGAAACTCATGCCTTTGGCTAATAGGCGAAGAATTTCGGTTTCCCTCTCTGAAAGGGGATTGGATTCTACCGATTTGGGGCACTGAGCGCTTGTCTGCGTTGTAAAAGTCCTAAGGGCGCGCAGGACGCTTTTTGCAACCGAAGGGCTTACCGGCGAGCCGCCTGCTTGCAAGAGTCGAATGGCCGCGACCAGATTTTTCTCAAGTTCCTTTTTGAGAACATAGCCCTTGGCGCCCGTCTCAATGGCATTGACAATATGCGGATCATCGTTGCTGTTGGCAAGCACCATAATATCAACGTCAGGATGATTGGATGCGATTTCTCTGATCAGCTCCAGTCCCCAACCGTCAGGCAGTGTCATGTCAACTAAAAGCATTTGAAAAGGGAAAGTCTCGCAAAGTGACTTCCCTTCGCGACATGTGCGGGCGCAACCGAGCAGTCGCATGTCCGCTTGTTGGGACAGTAAATGCTCAAGACGGAAACAAACATTTGGATCGCTTTCAATGGCGATGATTTTTAGCGGACTATTATTGACCATTCAACAAAAACAAGCGGCTCAAATGCCGCTTTTATGACAATCTTGATGAAATGTCGGGAATTTTAACAAATTTGCGTCGCTCAAAACCCACTCAAAAAAGGCAATTTTATTAGCGGAATCGAATGACGATTTGCCTCCCAAGCGCATTGGCGTATCGTTCCAATACTCTGATAGAGGGCAGTTCACCGGCAATTAATTTTGCCTCAAGTCTGGCAACAGCAGGTTGAACAGTGTTCATCCTCGAGGCAACTTCACTTTGCGTGAGTTGTTTACGGATTCTGAGTGCAATAAGCGCTTTGGCTGCAGTCAGGTTGGTTTGTGCATGCATAAAAGAACCTTTCTCCCGGAAAAACGGGTACCAAGCAAAAGTGCGTCAGAGGTTAGGGGAAAATGGGTGCCCCCTTGTTTTTTGGACCGTGCATGATATAGGGATTTGTCCGTGAGACGCATAACACAATCGATATCGGCACGGTAGATCAACAAGTTAAAATGAGTTTTGTTACATATTGATACAAACTGGCTATTTAATTAAAAAACGTGGACCGCCACATAGTGACTAGAGGGAGGGAAATGAGAGCAAAGCTCAAGGGTTTCCCTTCAAAGTGATGTTTGGCTCGCAGTCAGATCGCCGGAATCCAGACAGCTTCCCGGCAAGTCCCCTGTGGGTGAGAGATAAGGAGTTTTGAGATGCTATTTCCGACAGTTTATGGTGAAAACCTATTTGATGACTTGGATGATTTCTTCGGTCTTGACCAGATGCGCTCGCCCCGCCATGATCCGCTTTACGGTAAGAATGCCGCTCGCATCATGAAAACCGATATCCGCGAAACCGAAAAGGGGTTTGAGTTGGACATTGATTTGCCAGGCTTTAAGAAGGAAGATATTCAGGCGCAGCTTAAGGACGGTTATTTGACGATTTCCGCTCAGAAGGCTGTGAATATGGATCAAAAGGATGAAAAAGGCGCTCGTTATATCCGCCGTGAACGTTACAGCGGTTCTTGCTCAAGAAGTTTCTATGTGGGCGAAGCGGTAACTGAAGAGGATATTGAAGCGAAATTTGAAAATGGCATTTTGCAATTGAGCATTCCGAAGAAAGTGCCTGAAGCGCCTGTTCAGAAGCAAATCATGATCAAATAACACATTGAAATTAATTAGTAGGTTGATGCGTTGATTTGTGTGCCCGGGAGAAATCCCGGGCATTTTTAGTTTTGGTTATCCGAAAGTTTTTTAGTAAACAATTTTCTGAACAGCAACCGGATTAAAAGTGATACATTAAAAGATGAAACTGTTTTGTCATATCCATTTGCGACAATTACCCATCACGTTTAGTAAAGAGCAAAGGAAATTGCCCCATGCCTGAAAAATTACCGCTTCCCGGCAGTCAAGCCGAGGGCCCTGTGGTTGTGTCTGTTGAAAACGAACTTTCCCAATCGGTTAAATCTGAAATGTCTGAAAGCCAGGTGAGTGCGGCTCAAGGCGCTGATTCCAAACCAGCGTCTGCTTCTACGCCCAAGAAAGCAACGCGGCGTTGCGCTCGCGCCAGTAAAGGCGCTTCTGCAACTCGTACAGCCAAACGTTCATCGGTCAAAAAGAGTTCTGCTGAGCAAACGAAAGTTTTAGATGTGACCGATCCGCAGTACTACTTGAATCGTGAAATTAATTGGATTGATTTTGATCGAAAGGTTTTGGAGCAGGCGGCGGATAGTTCTGTGCCGTTGCTCGAGCGCGTGAAATTCTTGTCGATTGTTTACAACAACCTTGACGAATTTTTCATGGTTCGCGTGGCCAACGTATGGAAGCAAGTGCAAAGTGGAGCTGAGGCGACCGGCATGGATAAGTTGCCTCCCCGGCGGCAATTGGCTGAAATTGGCCGCAAAGTGCGTGAGCTAACTGATGACGCCGAAGAGCTTTGGAAAAAGAAGTTGTTGCCTGAGTTAGCCAAAAAGTCCATAAACCTTGTCAGCTACAGCGATTTGCCTGAGAAAAAGCGCGCAATTTTGGATAATTATTTTGACAATGAGATCTATCCGATATTGACGCCGCAAGTCATTGACTCCGGTCATCCATTTCCTCTGGTCTCCAATACCAGCATCAATATCATCATCGAATTGGTGAATGCAAAAAAGGCCTCGGACATTCGTTATGCGCGCTTGAAGTGTCCAAACAATGTGCCCCGTTTCCTTTATTTGCCGAAGGGCAAGGAAGAGGTTGACCCGAGTTTGGGCTTTAGCAGCAATTACGCTGAAGTGAACGTCGTGCTGGTTGAAGACTTGATTGAGGAGCGGCTTGAACGACTGTTCCCGGGCTTTAAGGTGAAGGCCACGGGGCAATTCCGCATTACGCGCAACACGGACGGGGAAATTGAAGAAGATGAGGCCGACGATTTGCTTGCGGCCGTTCGGGATTATGTGGATCAGCGCCGTTTCGGTGACATTGTTCGTGTTGAAATGGGGCGTGGAATGCCTGTCAGACTTTCCGAATTTTTAATTGAACATTTGGAGGTCAAGCCGCACCAGATCTACAAGCAAAAAATTCCGCTCGCTTTTTCTGAGTTCATGGCTTTAGGTTGCATCGATCGGCCCAAGTTGCAGTATCGTCCCGACAAAATGAAGCTCGCGAAAGAGCTTGATATGGAAAACGACTGCTTTGAAGCAATTAAAAAGCAAGACATTGTTCTATTTCATCCATACGACCGCTTCCAGGGAGTGTTGAATTTTATTGAACAAGCCGCTCGAGACCCGAAAGTTGTTGCGATTAAACAGACCCTTTATCGGTGCGGGAGTGATTCACCTGTGATTCGCAGCCTCTTGGAGGCACGTCGTCGTGGCAAGCAAGTGACTGCCGTGGTGGAATTAAAGGCTCGTTTTGATGAAGAAAGAAATATCAATTGGGCTGAAGAATTGGAACGCGCGGGGGTTAATGTTGTCTATGGTTTCGTCGGCTTGAAAGTTCATGCGAAGCTATGCCTTGTGGTTCGCAGGGAATCCACCGGCGTGCGCCGTTATGTGCATATCGGCACGGGTAACTACAACGCTTCCTCGGCGAAAATTTACACTGATTTGGGCTTGCTTACCGATGACGAGGCGATCTGCGATGATGTGACCGACCTCTTTAACGTCATGACCGGTTGTGGCGAGGTTAGTAAGTACCGGAAACTGTTTGTTTCACCGAATACGTTGCGTCCTTCGATGGTAAAACTCATCCGAGAAGAGGTCGAGATGCATAAGGAGCATGGCAACGGTCATATCATGCTCAAATGCAATCAGTTGGTTGACGGTGAAATTATTGCTGAGCTTTATCGAGCCTCTCAGGCCGGTGTCAAAATTGAGTGCGTGGTTCGCGGCATTTGCTGTTTACGGCCTGGTGTTCCGGGGATATCCGATAACATTTCTGTGAAATCAATCGTTGGACGTTATCTTGAACATGCGCGCATCTATTGGTTTAACCGAAACGGCAATCCCGTGATGTATATCGGCAGCGCCGATATGATGAACCGTAATTTAAACGGTCGCATTGAAGTGTTGACGCCAATTGAAAGTGAGAAGATTCGCAATAACATCATGCAGAATGTGCTTCAACTTCAACTTGACGACACCGAGCAAAGTTGGATAATGAAGCCCGATGGCTCTTATGAGCGTTACAAGCGTGGTAAATTGCAAAAACGCGTTGATGCGCAAAATGCCACCAACCACCTAAAGAGTCTTTTCAAATAAATAGGTTATGAGCGAAGAGTATAAATACAACGATCTCAAGGAAGAGGCCGCCATGAATGGCACGCAGTTTGTGCGTGCCAATCCCATGGTGACCCGTGTTGGTTTTGTTGACCTTGGCAGCAACTCCTCACGCTTGACCGTGGTAGAGTTTGACATACGCGGCCGGGTGACAGTGCTCAATCGCGTTAAGAGCATGGTTCGCTTGGGTGAAGGGGCTTTTGAAACTAAGCTATTGCAGCCGGCGGCTCGCGCTCGCGCGTTGAGTTGTTTAAAAGAGTTTGTTCAAGTCTGTGACTCTTACGGTGTTCGTCAGATTGTCGCTGTGGGAACCGCGGCCCTTCGAGTTGCCACCAATAGCCAAGAATTTGTTCATGATGTCAAAGTGCAAACCGGAATGGATCTTCAGGTTATTTCCGGCGATGAAGAAGCACGTTTGATTCGCGTCGGCATTTGGAATTCGTTTCCGAAGACGCGTGACGCTTTTCTTTTTATCGATATCGGAGGCGGGAGTACGGAGCTTTCTGTTTCATCAAGAACCGATATCCGGATGTTGGAATCTTTAAACGTTGGCTGTGTGATGATCACCGACGCGTTTAAGGGTGGAAAAGATGGGAAAGTCTCTTCTTCAGTTTTGCAAAAAATGCAAGCTCGGGCCCTGGAGAAGATGCAACGCGCATTCAGTGTCATCAAAAAAGAAGAATTTAAAGCGGCAGTGGCAAGCTCCGGCACGGCTCAGTCTCTTTTGGCGTTGGCGCAAGCCAGACTGGGTCCGGGAGACTCTTTTCGCGTGACACCTGAAGGGACGGTGTTGCCCCGGTCAAAGGTCGAATCTCTCGCCAAAGAACTTTCTCAGATGACATTGGAGCAGCGCAAAGCGCTTCCCGGCCTAAGCCCAGCTCGAGCAGAGGTGATTGTGGGAGGCGCGGCGATTTTGCTGACGATTTTACAATCGCTCAAGTTGGATTCTGTAACGATTACATCCAGCAATCTGCAAGATGGGCAGGTTGTTGATTACATTGAGCGTCACTACCCGCAAAAGGGGCAAGAGGAAAATAGTTGGCGCAAAAAGAGCGTTCGGGCCCTTGCCAAGCATTTTCATTATGAGAAAGCTCACTCTAAGCACATCAGCCGATTGGCTGTAGGTATTTATCAAAGTGCCGTTAACACTCGGCTTTGCGAACCTCAGGCTGATTTGGAAGAGCTTTTGGGTTACGCCGGACGTCTGCACGATATTGGCATTGATTTAGCTTATGACAAGCACTATCAGCATGGCGCTTATCTAGTGCGTTTCACTCCGATGTTGGGCTTTACTGATGGAGAAGTGCTCACGATGGCAAGGCTTGTGTACCTGCACAGTCGCCCTTCAGTGGAGTTGCCGTCCTTTTTATCCGGTGAAGAGATGACTCAATCTGAGCGTCTAGCCGCGCTTTCGCTTTTCTTAGCCGAAAATTTGGATCGCACTCATCGGGCGTTGGTGACACACGCCGAGTTTGTTCGCGAAACGAAGGGATCCGTGACGCTTTGCGTGGAGGCGCGTGATTTGGCACCGATTGAGAAAGCCTCAATTGATAAAATGAAAAAGCATGCGAAAAAACTTTTAGGTTTTTCAATAGGGATTGAGTTTATTGAACCCAAACCGGAAACCGTTGAGTTGATTTACGACTGATCGCGTTGAGAAAAGCCCACCCGAAAACGAGTGGGCTTTTCTTTGACAAGTTCAGTGAGAAAGCTCTAATTGTTCGTTGTTAACGAACAAATCGTCTGAGTCATCAATAAATGCGATGTCATTTCTATGGAGCCAATCTTTGAGCGCCGTCACTGTTGAATCCATTTCAAATCGATACCATTTTTGTTCAAGACCGCGCTCAATCAAAAGGGCTTTCCATTTTCTATAGCCACCACGGCGGGAAAAATAGCGCTCGACTCGGTTTTTGTCTTTGGGGTCCAAATATAGCCCGACAAATTGAAAAACCAATGATTTTCCAAGATCGAGCTCATTTCGTGTAGGCAACTCAATCCAATGCCCGTTTGATATTTGCGACTCTAATTCTTGAATTTCGTTGAAATCAGCGACAAGCTCGCTCGGGATAACGAGAACACGTCCGTCATCAGGATTAATTACTGCATAGCTTCCGCATTGACGACTAAACTCAGCGGTTGTCAGGAGGCATTTAAAAATAGTACAGATAAGGCGTCAGTTGTTAGTACTGGAG
>ERZ779866.186-NODE-186-length-68311-cov-5.628809_pt1 | contig 68311 bp, 59 predicted proteins | sample MGYA00511248_ERZ779866 | MGnify/ENA primary metagenome ERZ779866 (study PRJEB29588, sample SAMEA2155758) | human gut metagenome | biome: human gut; feature: human-associated habitat; material: faeces | place: Denmark | collected 2008/2010 ... | reverse complement strand
AGGGCTTGCCGCCTGCAATTCACAGACAACAAGCCCTTTCAGCAGCTTGAACAATATTAACTTTTAAACATTGTCTAACTTTTTGGGGTCATTTCAAAGAGCCACGGTTTAGTTTTTATATTAAAAAAGCATAAATAAAGATGAGCTATTCCTAAGATTTAACAAAAGGTCGTATACACCGTGTGCAAAACCAAATTTATAAACATCAGTCATGCACGTAGATATAAAAAATAACACACCACAGCAAAACTGCTGTGGTGTGTTGTAAAAAATCCGATGTGACCGCACTCAGGATTTTATAATCAGTTAGTAATTGTCATCTCTGTTTCCTTATCAAAGATGTGAATCTTGTTAACATCAAATGCAATCTTGATTGTGTCGCCAACCTTAGCAGTTGATGTAGGAGCAACTCTTGCTGTTACAGGAATGTTAGCAACATTTACATAGAGGTAAATCTCAGCACCCATAAGCTCTGTAACGTCAACAGTAGCTGTAATGCAAGCACCCTGACCTGCCTTCTGGAGGAACTCAGGATCATCATAGATGTGCTCTGGACGAATACCGAATCTAACTTCCTTGCCAACGTACTTCTCGAGGCAGCCGTTCTTATTCTTAGAAGCAGGAAGAACGATTTCGTACTTGTCGAACTTGAGAGCCAAGTCAGAACCCTTCTTAACAACAGTTGCGTCGATGAAGTTCATTTGAGGTGAACCGATAAATCCGGCAACGAACTCATTGCAAGGCATGTCATAGAGGTGTTGTGGTGTATCAACCTGCTGAATGAAGCCGTCCTTCATAACAACGATTCTTGTACCCATTGTCATAGCCTCTGTCTGGTCATGAGTAACATAGATAAATGTTGTGCCGAGTCTCTGATAAATTCTTGAAATCTCTGTACGCATCTGTGCACGGAGCTTAGCGTCCAAGTTTGAAAGAGGTTCGTCGAGAAGGAATACCTTAGGATCTCTAACGATAGCTCTACCCAAAGCAACACGCTGTCTCTGACCACCGGACAAAGCCTTTGGCTTTCTGTCGAGGTACTGAGCGATACCGAGAATCTTTGCAGCCTCTTCAACTCTTCTCTTAATTTCATCCTTAGGAATCTTTCTGAGCTTAAGGCCGAATGCCATGTTCTCAAAAACTGACATATGAGGATAGAGAGCATAGTTCTGGAAAACCATTGCGATATCTCTGTCTTTAGGAGCAACGTCGTTGCAGCGAACATCGCCTATGTAAAGGTCGCCCTTACTGATGTCTTCAAGACCAGCAACCATTCTCAAAGTTGTGGACTTACCGCAACCGGAAGGACCAACCAAAATAATAAATTCTTTATCCTCGATTTCAAGATTGAAGTCTGTAACTGCTGTTACGCCGCCGTCATAAATTTTGTAAATGTGCTGTAAAGATACATTTGCCATATTAAATAACCTCCAAATTAGTCCGGACTCTGCATTGCCGAACTTTGTGTTATTATTGTAACACTTTTAAAAAAATATTACTACCCTATTTTTAACTAAATATTTTCTTTATAATTTAGACAATATTACCACATTGTCAAAATTGTTCCATGTTTAAGTATATTTTTGTATCAAAAATGAGATTTTTCTCATGTTTATACAAAAATCTCGATTCTCCTCGTTCCAATTTATTATCTAAAACGAGATTTCCGATTGACAATCTTTCTAAAAATATCACCTTTAGACCGACAGTCAGGAACATTTTTTTCACTTGGTGGAATTTTCCTTCACAAATTTTTACAAATCCCACATTTGATTTTAACGTGCCTCCGAAATAATTTTTATACGGTTCATCCAGCGGACATTCTGTATAAAGATTAGCCGGCAAACACTGTGTTCCGTCCTCAAACACTATTCCTTTTTTGAATTGCTCTATGTGTTCTTGGGTAATAATTCCGTCTGTTTCAGCTCGGTAAAGCTTGTACACGTGCTTTTTAGGGGAAAGCATGTTGTGGGCAAAGTCGCCGTCGTCGGTTATAATCAGAAGTCCGGTGGTGTCCTTGTCCAGTCTGCCGGCGGGGAAAAGCCCACGTCTTTTCATGTTTTCCGGCAAAAGGTCAATAACCGTTGTGGCGTTTTTGTCGTTGGAGGCCGACAAAACCCCTGCGGGTTTGTTCATCATTATGTAAACATATTTTTGAAAATTGAGAATCTCGCCCTGTACGGAAATTTCGTCATTTTCCGGGTCAAACTTGCTTTCCGGCTTTTTTTCAGGTTTTCCGTTTACGGTGACGAGTCCGTTTTTTATAAGTTTTTGAACTTCTTTTCTGCTTCCCACATTCTGAGAAACAAGTATTTTGTCAAGTCTATCCATTTTAATTATCCTTTTTATGCTTTGTCACCCAAGAAATTCAGAAGCGGCTCATCAATTCCGCCTGTGTTTAAGTGGCCGCCCACCACCTTGTCCTTTATAACAATAAGAACGGCGTAATATTCCCGGCGGTTATCTGTAATAATTGGATAAATTCTCTGCTGAGCATTTTGACCCTTGTATTTTGAAAGGTCAAGTCCCTGAGATTTCTGGAGATTGTTGTACTCTTCATAAAGACTGTCAAATTTTTCGGGAATGATAATTTCACGCTGAACACAGTTTGTAAAATCCACATTCAAACCGAATTGCCTGAAAAAGGCTGTTGTTTCTTCCTTGTCGGAAACTTTCAAGCTGTATTTGCCCAGATTTTCTACCTGCGCCGTTTCCGGCTGGAACACTCCAAAAGCAAAAAATGTCCAAATAATTGCCAAAAGCACTGTAAAGGAGCACAGAAATGTAACTGCGGCAAGCTTGTTCATCTTAAAAGATGCGGCAAACATATACATCACCTCTAAAAATATTCTTTGTTGATGTATATGTTTTTGAAAAGCCTTAAATGACAGATTTTATTCAGTTAAAAATTTTAAAATATCCATAGGTGTGTCGGCAAAGTTTTTTCCGCCTGATTCAACCATCAAAGCTTTATTGCCGTATCCGTAATTTACGCCGATAAAATCTATTCCTGCTGCTAAAGCTCCCTTTGTGTCGTAAAAGGTGTCGCCAACCAGAACCATTTTATCGTTTTCGCTGAGTCCCAGCTCTTTTCTTGCGTATTCCACAATATCCTTTTTGTCCTTGCGGCTTCCGTCCAGGTTTGAACCGCAGATTTTGTCGAAATAATCATATGCGCCGATTATTTTTATAACATCCTCGGCGAAAGGCTCGTACTTAGAGGTTGCAACTGCGATTTTTGCGTCGCTGTCCTTTAAAGCTGTAAGAAGCTCCTCTATACCGTCGTAAAGCTTGTTTTTGTACTTTCCAACTGTGCTGTAAATTCCACGGTAAATTTCAGTTGCTTCTTCCGCTTCTTCCTTGGTCATGGAACAGAGATTCATAAGGGTATTGAGAAGAGGAGGGCCTACATAAACGCTATAGTCGCTTAAATCCGGCACAGGCTGTCCCATCTTTTTTAATGTTTCCTCAAGGGAATATCTTATTCCCGGTGCGCTTTCGCTTAATGTTCCGTCGAGGTCAAACAAAACCGCTTTATATTTTATTTTCAAGTTTTTTTCGTGTGCCATAAAAACACTTCCTTATCTTTTCCTTTTCTATATTAAAGGCATTTTCAAAGGGATATTACTGTTGTATAACAGCAAAATTTGTGATATAATACCTTGTAATGCGAGAATTTTTCTCATGCTTTAGAGATTGAGGCGGTAGATTTTTAAACAGCCGCCCACCAATAAATAATACATTATCGCTTGAAAATAATCAACCGTTTTTATGAAGGAGTAGATAAAATGAAGCTGGGTATCGTTGGTTTGCCTAACGTAGGAAAAAGCACACTTTTTAACGCTATAACAAATGCAGGCGCACAGTCTGCAAACTATCCTTTCTGCACAATAGAGCCAAACATCGGCGTTGTTGCAGTTCCGGACTCAAGACTTGACAAGCTTGCAGAAATGTACGACCCTGACAAATACACACCTGCAACAATCGAATTTGTTGACATTGCAGGACTTGTAAAAGGCGCATCAAAGGGCGAGGGTCTTGGAAACAAGTTCCTTTCTAATATAAGAGAATGTGACGCAATAGTTCATGTTGTAAGATGCTTTGAAAATGACGACATTATCCACGTTGAGGGAAGCATCGACCCGGTTCGTGATATAGAGACAATAAACCTTGAGCTTATTCTCTCCGACGTTGAAATCATCAACCGCAGAATAGACAAGGCTCAGAAAATGACAAAAGCTGACAAGAAGTACCAGGCAGAGGTTGATTTCTTTACCCGTGTACGTGACGTTCTCAACGAGGGTAAATCCGCCCGCAGTGTTGAATGTACAGAAGAGGAAAAGGAGCTTCTTTCAACAGTTGCTCTCCTCACCAACAAACCTATTATATATGCCGCAAACATGAGTGAAGAGGATTTCTCCAACGGAATAGAGAACAACGAGGGATTGAAAAAGGTTGAGGCAATCGCCGCAGAAGAGCACGCAGCAGTTTTGCCGATCTGCGCAGAGATAGAAGCCGAAATCGTAGAGATGGACAAAGAGGAAAAAGAGATGTTCCTTGCCGACATGGGACTTGCAGAGTCCGGTTTGGACAGACTTATAAAAGAGTGCTATTCTCTCCTGGGACTTATTTCCTATCTTACAGCCGGCAAGCCTGAGGTAAGAGCATGGACAATCACAAAGGGAACAAAAGCTCCGCAGGCAGCAGGAAAAATCCACTCCGATTTTGAACGTGGCTTTATCCGTGCCGAGGTTATAGCATTTGACGACCTTATGGCATGCGGAAGCATGACCGCCGCAAAGGAAAAAGGCCTTGTAAGAAGCGAAGGCAAAGACTACGTAATGAAAGACGGCGACATAGTCCTCTTCCGCTTCAACGTTTGATTTTTAGTTCCGCCTTGCAAAAGTCAGACTTAGAAATAAACGTCGTTTCAAGGCGGGCGAGACGTTTTGTTAAGCGACTTGGAATGGCTCGCTTGCATTTGGGCTTGAATTTTAATAAGTAAAAACAACAACCGTGGTTCTTTAAATTTTGAACCACGGTTATTTTTATATTTCATCTTAGGGCGAGTATTTTAGTTCCGACCTGCAAAAGTCAGACTTGGAAATAAACGTCGTTTCAAGGCGGGCGAGACCTTCTGTTAAGTCTTTGGAATGGCTCGCTTGCATTTGGGTTGAATTTTAAATAATAGAAACAACAACCGTGGTTCTTAAATTTTGAACCACGGTTATTTTTATATTTATTCTTATGTAATCATCAAATTGTAGGATTAGATAGTTCCATAAAGGAATAATAAATAAAGATAATATTTCTAAAAAGTAAAAATAAATAGCTTTTGAATTGACATGAGATAGAAAAGAGTTGTTTAAAATGATGAATTTTATGGAAAGGAAAGTTCAAATTAGCATAAAATAAAATCTTCTTTTTGAACTTTTGTGATATTTTTGTTCATTTTATATATGTCAATTATTGAGAAGGGACTGGGTTTTATACAGTTACTTTGTCTTTTTTTCCGAAAAATACGTGATGTAATGCGTGATGTATTGATTTTTAAGGGTTGAGGTGGTAATATATGATATAGTGTAAATTATGTGTAAAAAGTGTTTTGGGAAATTTTTTAAAAACTATAGGGAAATATAAATGTTTTAAGACTCGATATTATTAAATGAAATGCGAGGAAGGTAATTTGAAAAATTTGGGACAGAGAAAATTGATGCTGATGGGGATTGACCTGTTGGTATTGGTGGCAGCCTGTGTTATTTCGTATTTTATGGTTGTGTTCACCGCCCATATTCCGATGACAACGAAAGGTGTATTCTGGAACGCTTCTGTTTTTATAGTATGCAACATGCTTTCACTTGTAGCGTGGGGCACATATAATAAGGTTTGGCGTTATGCTGATATAATAGATTTAATTTATTGTGTATTCAGTGTGCTGTCGGGTACGGTTATTTCCGGAGTAATCCTGATTGTAGCACAGCAGTTAGAAACGGTAATGTACCCGATTATTGCCGGCGGCATTTCAGTTTTGGCAGTGATTGGAGCGAGATTTTTATATTTATATTTGGTTGATACGTCGGACGCACGTATGAACAAAGCGTCAAAACAACGCTCTATGATTATAGGCGGAGGACAGGCATGTCAGAGTATTTTAAGAGAAATGATGAGTATACCGGGATGTGCTTATACGCCTGTATGTGTTGTAGATGATGATAAAGAAAAGATAGGAAGAAGTATTCACGGTATCAATGTTTACGGGCCGACAGATGAGATACCAAAGCTTTGTAAAGAGCATAAAATAGAGGCTATTTTTTTCGCAATTCCATCCTGTGACAAGGAGGAAAGAAAGAGGATTTTGCATTTATGCTCTACAACAGGATGTAAGGTTAAGATACTGCCTTATATTCACAAGCTGATTTTTGATAAAGAATTGATTTCCCAGGCACAGGATATAAGAATTGAAGACCTTTTGGGAAGAGAGCCCACACAGTTTGACAATGTGCAGGTGGAAAATCTTATAAACGACAGTGTTTGCATGGTAACAGGCGGCGGTGGTTCCATAGGTTCGGAGCTGTGCCGTCAAATAGTACAGTATAAGCCTAAAAAGCTTGTGCTTATAGACATATACGAGAATAATGCCTATAGTATTCAGCAGGAGCTTTTGAGAAAATACGGAAACACACTGCCTTTGGAAGTGCGTATTGCTTCTGTACGTGATTATGAAAAAATGGACAGACTGTTTGAGGAATATCATCCGGACTTGGTATTCCATGCGGCAGCCCATAAGCATGTTCCTCTTATGGAGGACGACCCTGACGAGGCTGTTAAAAACAATATTTTCGGCACGTTTAATGTGGCAAGCCTTGCCAATAAATATAATGTAAGGAAATTTGTTTTGGTTTCTACCGATAAGGCGGTAAATCCTACAAATGTTATGGGAGCCACAAAACGCTGTTGTGAAATGATAGTTCAGTACAACGCAGAAATTTCAAAGGGTACTGAATTTGTTGCAGTTAGATTCGGAAATGTTTTAGGCTCAAACGGTTCTGTTATTCCTTTATTTAGAAAGCAGATTGAAGAGGGCGGGCCTGTTACTGTAACTCACCCGGATATTATTCGCTATTTTATGACAATACCTGAGGCTGTTTCACTTATTTTGCAGGCAGGAGCCATGGCAAAGGGCGGAGAAATTTTCGTGCTGGACATGGGCGAACCGGTTAAGATAACAACCCTTGCAGAAAATCTTATCCGTCTGTACGGAAAAGAGCCTTATAAGGATATAGAAATTAAATTTACCGGCCTTAGACCGGGAGAAAAGCTTTTTGAAGAGCTTTTGATGAATGAAGAAGGATTAAAGTCTACACTTAATCATAAAATTTTTATAGGAAAGCAAATACATGTAGATACGGAAGAATTTGATAAAATGCTTGAAAAACTGCACGACACGGTAGAAAAAGGTGATACCCGTCAGTTGCTTTGCTGTTTGCAGGCATTGGTTCCGACTTTTTCGTGTTCTCGTCTATCTGACTAAAAGATGTAATGAAAGCGGAGCGGATGAAAAGTAATTTGTTTTCGCTTACGCAAAGAAAGGACGTTTAAAAATGCTAATTCCATTTTCACCACCCGATATTACAGAAGCAGAGATTGCAGAGGTTGTCGATACCCTGAAAAGCGGCTGGATTACCACAGGACCAAAGACAAAACAGTTTGAAAAGGAGATTGCTTCCTTTTGTCACACTGAAAAAGCGGTCTGTCTGAACTCAGCTACTGCTTGTTTGGAAGGAGTGTTACATTTTCTAGGCATTGGAGCGGGAGATGAGGTTATTACAAGTGCTTACACCTATACAGCTTCAGCAAGCATTGTGTGTCATGTAGGCGCAAAACTTGTTCTTGTTGATACTGCTCCGGGTTCCTGCGAGATGGACTACGAACAGCTGGCAGAAAAAATTACGGAAAAAACAAAAGCTATTATTCCTGTTGATTTGGCAGGAGTTGTTTGCGACTATGAAAAAATATATGAAATTGTAAATGAGAAAAAAGCAATGTTCCGTCCTGCAAACAAGGTGCAGGAGGCTATGGGACGTATTGCTGTTATTGCCGACGCTTCCCATGCTTTCGGTGCAATGAGAAAGGGCAAAATGTGCGGAGAAATTGCCGACTTTACAGCTTTTTCATTCCATGCTGTTAAAAACCTTACAACAGCAGAGGGCGGCGCAGTTACATGGAGAGAAATTCCAAACTACAGCTCCGATGAGATTTATCGTTCCTTTATGCTTTATTCTCTTCACGGACAGACTAAGGATGCTCTTTCAAAGACAAAAGTTGGACAATGGGAGTATGATATCCTTTTGCCTGGATATAAATGTAATATGACAGATATTATGGCGGCTATTGGTTTGGCACAGCTGAGAAGATATCCGTCAATGCTTGAAAGAAGAAAACATATTGTTGCTATGTATAATAAGGCACTTGAAAATATGCCGGTTAGAGTACTTAATCACTATGATGATGACCATCAATCCAGCGGACATCTGTATTTGGTTTATATGCTTGGCAAGAGTGTAGAGGAAAGAAACCGCATTATTGAAAGAATGGCTGAAAAGAATGTTGCAACAAACGTACATTATAAGCCATTGCCTTTGCTTACAGCTTATAAGAATCTTGGATTTAAGATTGAAGATTATCCAAATGCTTATGATTTGTATAAATGCGAGATTACTTTGCCACTTCATACAAAATTGACAGACGAACAGGCAGAACGTGTAATAAATACATTTGCAGGCGTGCTCAAGGAGTCGAATAAATGATTATGAAAAAATGGGACAAGCTTCCCGATGTTATGAAAACTGATGAGGTAAAACCGTATTATCTTGCATTGAAGAGGAAAACGGCAAGTCTGATAATCAAAAGAGTGTTTGATATTATAGTTTCTCTTATTCTTTTGATTTTGCTGTCACCGGTGTTTCTTGTAATAAGTATCATGATAAAAACTGACTCAAAGGGGCCGGTCATGTTCAGACAGGTTCGTGTAACCCAGTACGGAAAGACATTCCGTATATTTAAGTTCCGTACAATGGTTACAGATGCGGAAAAGCTTGGCACACAGGTAACAGTTGACAACGACAGCCGTATTACAAAAACAGGAAACCGTCTGCGCAAATGCCGCTTAGATGAAATACCTCAGCTTTTGAATATTTTAAAGGGTGAAATGTCATTTGTAGGAACACGCCCTGAGGTTGAAAAGTACGTAAACTGCTATACTCCGGAAATGATGGCTACATTGCTTTTGCCTGCCGGTGTTACATCAACTGCAAGCATTGCTTACAAGGACGAAGACCGTCTTTTAAAGGACGCTGTTTCCCCGGACGATGTTTATGTTAAGCAAATCCTGCCGGAAAAAATGAAGTATAATCTTGAGTATTTGAAAAATTTCGGATTTTTCTATGATATTCGTGTTATGATTCGAACTGTGACAGCGGTAGCAGAATAAGCACGGTAGGAGATATATGGAGGAAGATCATATGGGAAGAGATGAGAAGTTCCTGCAAACAAAAGAGCCGATTTCCGTTTTAATGTCTGTTTATATAAAAGAAAAGCCCGAATATCTGCGTGAATGTTTTGAAAGTCTTTTGAAACAGACAGTACAGGCAGATGAATGGGTTGTTGTAGAGGACGGACCGCTGACAGATGAGCTGTACAGCGTGCTGGACGAATATGAAAAAAAGTATGAAAACCTTATAAAGAGAGTCCCTCTTTCTGAAAATATAGGTCTTGGACTTGCATTGAAAGAGGGCGTGGTAAATTGCAGCAACGAGATAATTGCCAGAATGGATACAGACGATATCTGTGTCCCCGAGAGATTTGAAAAGCAGCTGAGGGAGTTTCAGCAGGACAAGGATCTTGATATCTGCGGAAGCTATATTATCGAATTTGAAGGGGATGTAACCAATGTTCTGTCGGAAAGAAAGGTTCCCCTTACAAACGAAGAGATTATAGCTTACCAAAAAAGAAGAAGCGCATATAACCATATGACGGTAATGTTTAAAAAGAGTTCCGTGCTTAAAGCCGGAAATTATGAACATGCGCCGCTTATGGAGGACGATATGCTGTGGACACGCATGATACTTTCCGGCGCAAAGGGAAAAAACATTGCAGAGCCTTTGGTGTATGCCCGCACAGGCTTGGCGATGATTGAACGAAGAGGCGGATACGCATATTTTAAAAAGTATAAAGCCAGCAGAAAAAAAGTGTACAAGCTTGGACTTGCCTCTTACGGAGATTATATGTACACCCTCGGTGTACAGTTTGTAGTTGCTTTAATGCCGAAAAAAATCAGAAAATGGATATTTATTAAGCTTCTGAGAAAACAACAGGACTGATTAAAAGTCAGTAATTGAAAGAGTTGTTTAAACAATTAAATTTCTGCATTGTTTTTGAAAGGAGTTGATTACTTTGGAACGAACAAGAAATTCCGCAATCAATGCGGTGGCCGCAACTGTTGCGCAGACTATAAATATAGTAATTACATTTGTTTCAAGAAGAATTTTTTTGATGATGCTTGGCGAAACACTGCTGGGTATCAACAGCTTATTTACGCAAATTTTGTCGATGATGTCTTTGGTGGAGCTGGGAATCGGTCCTGCCATTGTTTACAGTCTTTACAAACCTCTTGCAGAAAACGACCGAGAGCAGATCGGCGCAATTATGCGATTGTACAAGAAAATCTACACAATACTGGGATTTGTAATTTTGGGAATCGGATTGTGTCTGACGCCCTTTATTAAAAGCTTTATAACAGGTGATATTTCCAGTGTGGAAAATATCTATCTTATATTCTTCTTGTTTGTTTTGAATTCATCTTTTTCATATTTTAATTCCTACAAACAAAACCTGATTATTGCAGATCAGAAAAAATACATCACGATTATTTATCACTACGGCTTGTATGTGGCTATGAACGTACTGCAAATTGCCGTTTTGGTTGCTACAAAGAACTTTATTCTGTACTTAGTTATTCAGATTATATTTACATTACTGGAAAACGTACTGCTTTCCATAAAAACCAAGAAAATGTATCCGTATCTCAAGGAATACAAGGACTGCAAGATAGATGATGGCATTATGAAGAATATGAAGCGCAATGTTAAAGCTCTTGTTTTTCATAAGGTAGGCGGTGTGTGTGTTTCTTCAACGGACTCATTGATTATTTCCAAGTTTATCGGAATTGTAACGGTTGGTATGTATACAAACTATGTGTATGTAACCAACGCATTTTCAACCCTTATCACACAGCTGTTTTCCTCCATAACCTCAAGTGTTGGTAACTTCAACGCACAGTCCACCCAGGAAGAGTCCTTTGAAGTGTTCAAAAAGGTTTACTATTTCAACTTCCTGCTTATGGGTGTAATTTCCGTGTGCGTGTATTGTTTGATAAGCGACTTTATCGCCGTTGTATTCGGTGAAAACATGCTGTTGAGCCAGCTTGTTGTTACATTGCTGGTTTTGAAATTCTATATGACAGGTATGCGTTCTTCTTTGCTGACATTTAAAGAAGCAATGGGAATTTATCACGAGGACCGTTTCCGCCCGTTGGCTGAGGGACTTGTAAATCTGGTGGTTTCCATTATTTTAGCCCCGCATCTTGAGCTTGTGGGCGTTTTGATAGGCACTATATGCAGCCATCTTTTTGTAAATATGTGGATTGAACCTTTGGTATTGTACCGAAACGGTTTCGGAAGAAAAACCGCCAGCTATTTCATTTCCTACACAGTTTATCTTTTGAGCCTTGTGGGAGTATGCGCAGTGACAATGCTTTTAAGCTCCTGGATAGCGGTTACATCATTTTGGATGCTTATTGTCAAGGCAGTGGTTGTAGGTGTGGTTTCCCTTACGCTGATTATAATTGTTTCCCTTATTTTAAATAAGAAAGAGTTCCTTTATTATTTAGACTTGTTTAAGAAGATTATAAAAAGGAGAGCGTTATGAGTAGGAAAAAGCTTGCCGTTGTGATCAACGATATCACCACAATGGGCGGAGTTCAGAAAATTTGCAGTGTTTTGTGCAGTGAATTTGTCCGCATGTATGATGTTACAATAGTAAGTCTGGGAAAGACAAACGAGTCTTTTTATTATGATTTTCCAAATGATATTAAGGAAATATATACAATAAGAGAAAGTGTTAGAATCCGCCAGCTTTTGGCGGATTCCCGCAAAAACCTTAGAAAGGTTTTGAAAAAAAATAAGTACGACTGTGTGTTGTCTTTGGGAGTAATTGCAGGCTTTATAACATCACTTGCCAACATCGGAATAGGCAGATACCATGTGTTTGCAGACCATGGCGCCCTTTGCAACCAGCTTGATGATAAAAAGGCGACTTTTTTCAGAAAGGTTGCCGCAAAATGCGCCGACCGCATAGTATCTCTTACAAAAACCACAGAGAACGACTATCACAAGATTTTCAAGACCCCTAAAGAAAAGCTTTTAACCATACCAAACCCTATAGAGGATAGTTTCCTTAATAGGGATATCCCGTACAATTCCCAAAACGGAACGGTGCTTTCCGTAACACGTTTTTCGGAGGAAAAGGGAATTGATTTGCTTTTAAAGATAGCAAAAAAGGCTGTGTCCATTGAACCTGACCTTAAATGGAAGGTTTACGGGGACGGGCCGGAATTTGATTTTTACAAAGAACAGATAGAAAAAGAAAATTTAGATAAAAATATTTTGCTTATGGGTTCAGCCACGGACTTGAAGCCGGTTTATGAGGACGCTGCGGTTTTTGCCCTCACCTCATACCGTGAGGGATTGCCTGTAGTTTTGCTGGAGTCATTGGCAAAATGTCTGCCTATGATTAGCTTCGATGTAAAAACAGGGGCTAACGAGATAATTGCAAACGGTGAAAACGGTTTGCTTGTCCCCTGCTATGACACCGAGCTTTTTGCCGTTAAAATGGTGGATTTACTGAGAGATTCAAAGCGTTTGGAAGAGATGTCCTTAAATTGCAGGGAATATCAGTCAAAATTTTTGCTTTGCCATGTTGTAGAAATGTGGGACGATGTAATCAGCAGAGGTGGAAAATGAAAATCAGTATTGTAATGCCGGTTTATAACGTCAGCGAATATCTGCCTAAAGCCATCGACTCAGTTTTAAAGCAGACCTTTAAGGACTTTGAACTGCTGTTGATTGACGACGGCTCTAAAGACGATTCAGGCAAAATATGCGATGAATACGCAAAAAAAGATTCAAGAATAACCGTATTCCACAAGGAAAACGGCGGACTTAGTTCCGCAAGAAACTACGGTATAGAACACGCAAAGGCGGAGTTTATAGGATTTATAGACAGCGATGACTTTATCAGCGAAAATATGTATGAGCGACTTTATGATGCGATTACTTCAAATTCAGCCGATATGTCAATGTGCAGGGTGCTGGACTGTTACGGCGGGGTTATTCCAAAGTTTGAATCTTCCGACAAGGTGGAGGTTTACACAAGGGAAGAGGCAATGAAGGAAATTTTGATTGCCGAAAAAGCCAGCGTATGGGCTGTAAATAAGCTCTATAAAAAGAGCCTGTTTGATAATGTGCGCTATCCTGTGGGAAAAATAACAGAGGATGGATTTGTTATTTTGGACCTGCTTTCACAGTGCAGCCGTGTTGTCCTTGTAAATGATGCGGTTTATTATTATATTCACAGGGAAAACAGTATCACCACCACAAAATTCAGCGCTAAAAATTATAACACCATAGAGGCTTGGGAGCGAAACTATGAGATTGTAAAGGAAAACTTCCCTTCCGTTGAATACGAAGCTAAAATGCGTGTTATCTGGGCGTATTTTAATGTTCTTGATAAGATGATTAAGTTGAGTGATCCCGAGGACATAAAAAAGCGCCGTGAGATTATAAAATATATCCGCAGTAATTTTTCTTTTATTATGAAATGTCCGTATTTCCACAAAAGCAGAAAGCTTTCAGCTGTGGTTCTTATGGTCAGCGGCGGACTTTACAGAAAGCTTATTGCTTTTAAATAAGAAGTAAACCGATAGAGAAATGAGGTTAAATATGGGTCAGGAAGTAAATCAGGAGCTTAAACAGTTACAGGAACAGCTTGCTGATGTATTGGAACAGATGATTGCTGTATGCAAACGCCATAATATAGATTACTACATGGCATGGGGCAGCTGTCTTGGCGCAGTTCGTCACAATAATTTTATTCCCTGGGACGACGATATAGATGTTTACATCCCTTATTCACAGCTTGATAAGTTTAAAGAATACTGTTTAAAGGAGCTGCCAAAGGATTATTTTTATCAGGATATGGAAACAGACCCCAATTATTTCCTGGTATATCCTAAGGTAAGAAAGACATCCACAACCTCCATGAATAAAAAGGACAGCGACATCCCTATGAACTGGGGAATAGGAATTGATATTTTCCCTCTCTTTGATGCACAGCTGCCTGAAAAAACAGAAAAAATCCAGAAAAGAGTTACCCTTTTAAGAAGAATGGGATATTTGCCCTACTATGCAATAAAAAAGGAGGGCATCTATCAAAAGGTGATGGCTGTTTTCTATGGTATAGCAGGAAGAAAGAGAAAAAACCGCTGGTGCAAAAAGCTTTTGGACAGCTTTCAGACCACAGGCGATTATTATATGGATATGGAGGGGGACAAGGTTATGTTTCACCCCAAGGAGTGGTTTACTCCAGGATGTGAAAAGCCTTTCGGTTCTCTTACCGTAAAAGTTATGAACGGTTATGACGGATATCTGACGAATGTATACGGCAGTGATTATATGGTTGTGCCGAAAAAAGGCTCTGCCGCTTACTATTCACACGATGGCGTCATTATTGACTGTGAGAAATCATACAAAAATTATTTGACACAGAAGGAATGATTTATTTGAAGAAAATCTCTTTATTGTTAGCTTTTACAATGATTTTATTCTGTTTCACGGGCTGTCAGAGCCAGGAAAACACATCCTTAAAACGTGAAAGACAAAAGCCAAAAGCCGCAAGCGTTGCTTTTTCTTCCGCTATTGAGGAAACAGAGGACGGAGTAAACGTTGTATATCTCGGTGTTGGTGTTGATAAGGACGGTAAGATTACCTATCTTTCAATCAACCTCAATGAATTCAAGGGCGACGATACAAATGTCATGTCCGTAAAGGAACAGGGCGAGTCCTATGGTTTGTGCTATGAGGGTTACAAGGGCGACTGGAGAGACCAGATGGAGGCCTTTGAGGATTACGCAATAGGAAAGTCCATGACAATAGACCAGCTTCTTGAAACAGAGCTGGATGAAAACGGTGTTCCGGTTGAGGACAGCGACCTGTTTGCTGCGTGTGAGATTGACCTGCACCTTGCAATGGAAGCACTTGAAAGTGCAAAGGATAAAATGCATAAGATGGACACATACAGCCCTGTAATTTCTCAGTATGTATACCGTACAGAGGACGGCTTCGAGCTGAGCATTATGCTGAATACCAAGGACCAGTATGAGAAAATAAAATATGTTGAAATAGAGCAGTACGATATAATCGGAAACGAAGCTATAAGAAAAAATGAGGAAGAGATTGAAAAGCTGGAAGATGGAATTTTGGGACTTACAAACTATGAAGTCTGCCATCTTGAAACCTATGACGCAGGCGATGGAATACACAATTCACTTCCTATGGAAAACAGCTTCTTGGGAGATATTTCAATAAATATAGGCTTCTTAAAAGAGATGTATAGAAAAATATAGGTGGATAACATATGGACAAACTGAATTTAAAAAAATATTTTTCAAAGTCCGGTGTGATATTCTCAGCTGTATATCTGATACTTTTAGGCACATATTGGTATTTTTCAACTACAGATTTATATAATGTATTGCTTTGCAATTTGCTTTTGATTTTTGCGTGCAATATAGTTTACGGAGCAGTAAATTACAAAAAGAGAGTGATGTTCCTCTTATTTAATGTAATGATTTTTATGTTTCTGCTTTCAAGACCCACAATTTACATGCTGAGACAGTCTGCATGGTACAGCATATTCGGGACTACCACAAACATAACAGCTTTAAACTGTATTTTGTTCAGTATGGTTGCATTGCTTTTGGGAACTGTAGTTGCCGAAAAATTATTTCCACGTTTACGCCGAAAAGAGAAAAAAGCAAGAAAGAAGCTTCCTAAGATAGACTTAAAGGTTATGGGTATTATAACCTTTGTGGTTATGGTTGGCTGTTTGCTCTGTTTTGGTATAAAAGAGCTGGACGCCCTGCTGTTTATGAGAGGAAAAGCCTACGAGGCGTATTATTCTGAATATCAGCCGAGAGTTCCTTATATAATCAATCTGGTTGCCGGATTTTACGATTTCAGCGTGTTTGCATTTTTGGCTACAAAACCAAACAAGAAGATAAGCTATGTGGTTTTGGGAGCATATGTGCTGTCCGGTATTCCGATGCTTATTATCGGACTTAGAAATCCGTTTATGCTGAAAGCAGTGTTTGCCTTTGTGTACTTTGTAATACGCAACAGAGAGCGTCTGCCAAAGGGCAAAAAGTGGATTGGAAAAATCGAAAAAGCTATGATAATAATCGCCATTCCTGTGGTTATTTTGGGAATGGGTGTTATGAATTACCTGCGTTCCGGAGAGGCTGTTGACTTAAACCCCTCAGAAATTGCAGTAGACTTTTTGTTTAAGCAGGGTACAACCTACGACACTGTGCTTCAGGGAATAGCCTATGAGGACTGGATTCCCGGCGAGCCGAGATACTTTTCTTTCGGCCCTCTTTACGATAATTATGTGTACGGTAAACTGGGCAACATTGTTTTGGGAACAGACCCGGACTATATCGGTTCAGGCAACTGCTTTAGAAGTGCATACAACAGTCACAGCTTTGCCCACGCCATATCCTATGTGGTTCAGGGAAGCAGTTACCTTGCCGGAGAAGGAAGAGGAACATCCTATGTGGTGGAAAATTATGTGGACTTCGGGTATTTCGGAGTGTTTATAATAAGCTTCCTATTAGGTATGTTTATAGCCTTCCTATGGAATCTATTCGGGCGTTTTTGGCTTTTGAATACCGTCATACTTGGAGTTTTTGCAAGCCTGCCTCTAATGCCCAGAGAAACAACGCTGTACGCCTTTATGGATGTGTTGGATTACCATTTCTTTGTGTTTATAATCGGCATTGTGGTGTTGTACGGCGCAGTTATGCTTTTAAAAAAGAAATTAAAAAAACAGACGGACTGAAAATTATAAATAACGAATAGGGTATTAAATAAAAAAGCAGAAGCCTTACGGTTTACCTGTAGGGCTTTTACAGGAGGAGTGCTGAAATGGGCGAGATTTCTTTACGTGAGCTTCAAAACAAAAGCCTTGAAATCGCATTGTATTTTAAGGATTTTTGTAACGAGCACGGTCTTTTGTTTTACATGTGCGGAGGATGCTGTATAGGTTCCCTGCGCCATAAGGGTTTTATTCCGTGGGACGACGACGTGGATGTTTTCATGCCGAGAGATGATTATGAAAAGCTCAAGGAGCTTTGGCCCAAATACGCAAATACGGAAAAATATGCCTGCGTTTATGCGGACAAAAACCGTGTTGACGGAAACCTGTTTGTAACAATCCGTGACAATGAAACCACAGCCATTAAGCCCTATCAGGTGGACATGGATATAAGCCACGGAGTTGCGCTGGATGTGCTTCCCCTTGACGGATGGCCTGACGGAAAAATGAAAAGAAAAATGCAGGTGTTCTGGGCTCTTGTTTATTCTCTTTACTGCGCACAGACAGTGCCTGTAAATCACGGAAAGGCTGTTTCGGTTGCAGGTAAAATTGCTTTGACACTTGTGCCTTCCAAAAAGCTGCGCTACAAGCTTTGGAAGCTTGCGGAACGCAAAATGACAAAATACCCTATAAAGGAATGTAATTACATTACAGAACTTTGTTCAGGTCCTTATTACATGAAAAAACAATATCCCCGTGAAGCTTTTGACAAGGCAATTTGGGTTGACTTTGAGAATGTGAAAATGCCTATTCCTCAGGGTTACGACGTGTACCTGAGAACCGCTTTCGGCGATTACATGAAATTGCCTCCAAAGGAAAAGCAGAAGCCTCACCACGATGCGATTTTTATTGATTTGAATAACTCCTATAAAAAATATAAAGGTGTTTACTATTTAAAGAGAAAGGATGGATAATATATGATATTCGGAGCAATACTTGCCGGCGGCGTTGGAAGCCGTATGAAAATTGCCGACAGACCAAAGCAGTTTTTGCCTTTGGGTGAAAAACCTATTCTCATTCACACACTTGAAAAATTCCTGCTGTGCAGCCGTTTTGAGAAGATTTATATAGGCGTTCATGAAAAATGGGTGCTGTACGCTAAGGACCTTATAAAGAAATATATTTCCGAGCCTGAGCGAGTTGAGATTGTTGAGGGCGGAAAAGACAGAAACCTGACAATCATGAGCATTATAGACGGAATTGAAAGAGATTACGGAGCAAGCGACGACCATATCATCGTTACTCACGATTCAGTTCGTCCATTTGTAAGTATCCGTATTATTGAAGAAAATATAGATGCTGCGCTGAAGTACGGTGCATGCGATACGGTTATTCCTGCAACAGATACTATTGTTCGTTCTGATGACGGAAAGTTTATCACAGAAATTCCCGAACGCAGACTTATGTATCAGGGACAGACTCCACAGAGCTTTAATATGTCCCTGCTTAAAAACACATATAACTCCCTTTCCGATGAGCAAAAGGCAATTTTGACGGATGCCTGCAAGATTTTGGTTGTTGCAAATATTCCTGTAAGCCTTGTTCAGGGAGATGTTGCAAATATGAAGATTACTGCCATAGAGGATTACCGTGTTGCCGAAGCAATGGCAGGAGGGGAAAAGCGTGATTAATTCTATTTATCAGCTTGTAAGTCCTCACGTATTTTCAGTAAAATACCAGCAGATTGCAACAGAGGAAGAAAAGGTTATAGTTCGTCCCGAGTATATGGCAATATGCCATGCCGACCAGAGATATTACAGAGGACTTAGAAATGCCCGTGACTTGGCAAAGAAGCTTCCAATGGCTTTGATACACGAGTGTGCCGGCGTTGTAATAAAGGACAACAGCAACACTTTTAACGTGGGACAGAGGGTTGTTTTAATCCCCAATGTTCCCGGAGATTCCATAAAGGGAATTTATGAAAACTATGCGCCAAACAGCGGATTTTTGTCCAGCGGAAAAGACGGCTTTATGCGTGAGCTTGTGGCAATAGATCCCGATCGAGTTGTGGCATATGACAAGATTTCACCTACAACAGCCGCCATTACGGAATTTATAAGTGTGGCTATGCACGCTGTTGCACGTTTTGAAGCTTTGGCACATGAGTACAGAGATGATATAGTTGTATTCGGCGACGGAAGCCTGGCATTTGTGGTTTCTTTGGTTTTGAAAAACGCATTTCCAAAGTCAAAGATTACAGTTGTGGGTATGACTCCTAAAAAGCTTGATTTGTTCGGTTTTGTTGACAACACCTACCTTGCAAACGAGCTTCCGGAAAATTACCGCTGTGACCACGCCTTTGAGTGCTGCGGAGGAGAGGGCAGTCAGTCCGCTATCTCCGATATAATCGCCCATATCCGCCCACAGGGTTCAATTATCCTTATGGGAGTAAGCGAAAATCCGGTTCCGATTTTTACCAGAATGGTGCTTGAAAAGGGACTTACCATTGTTGGCAGCAGCCGCTCCGGCAGAGTGGATTTTGAAAGGGCAATAGCCATGATGTCTGACAAGGATATACAGACAAGACTTTCTTCCATTATTCAGGAGGATGAGGCTGTATGTACCATTAAAGACATACACAGAGTTTTTGAAACAGATTTGACAACACCTTTTAAAACAGTGTTTAAATGGAATATATAAAATAAAGCCGCTGTGAGTTAAATTCTCACAGCGGCTTTAATATTGGGTTTATATGAATTTATTAAGCAGCTTTTCCGTCGTTTGCCTCAGCCTCAAAGAAAGCCTCGCTGTTTGCAGGTTTTTTTGAAAGAAGTGTTCCGATAGCACAGAAGATAAGTGAAGCAATCATTGCGGCTATTCCGCAGGCGGCTGACATTCCTGAGTCAAGACCTACAGCCTTTGAAATTATGGTCAAAACTATTGCCACAATCAAACCGCCTATCATGCCGCACCATGCGCCTGTTTTGTTCATTCTCTTCCAGTAAAGTCCCAGTATGTACGGTGCAAGGAATGAACCTGAAATACATCCCCATGAGAATGACATAAGCAGAAGTATGGGCGACTGCTGTACAGCTATCAGATAAGAGAAGAAAATAAATACAAGGCAAAGAACTCGTGTAAGCACAAGGGCTTTTTCTCTGCTCATTTTTGGGAAAATAACAGATGAGATAATGTCCATGGTTATTGAAGAGCAGGAGGTGAGTGTAATTCCCGAAAGTGTGGAAACAGATGCGGAAAGCACCAAAATAAGCACGATACCCAGCAAAACTGTGGGAAGTGACTGAACCAAAATCTGAGGAACAATCAAGTCGTGATTTCCGGAGGGAACTTCCTCAAAGAAAAGTCTTGAAAGAGAGCCAACGAAGTATGCGCCCACTGAAATTACAAGACAGAATGCTGTTGAAACGATGGTTCCTGTTTTAATGGACTTTTTGTCTGCAATACCGTAGAATTTGTGAACCATCTGAGGCATTCCCCATGTGCCGAAGCTTGTAAGCATAATAAGACCGATAAGTCCAATCCAGAAGCTTGGAGTTGTGGCGTCCATTCCCGCCTCGTCCATTTTTTCAAGCAGGTTTGGAATACCCTCTGTTATTCCTCCCACCTGCTGAGAATTCATTATAAAGAAAATCATGGCGACAATTCCGCCTACCATAACTATGCCCTGGACAAAATCGGCGGTGAGGGAAGCAAGGTATCCTCCCAAAACCAGGTATACTGCGGCGACTATGGCGATAACAGCCATTGCGGTCTGATAGTTTATGCCCAGCACGTTTTCGCACAGGTAACTGAGTCCCGAGTAAACGGAGGCAGAGTATGGGGTCATAAATATGAATATGATAACAGCGGCGTAAACCTTCATAGCTTTGCTGTTGTAGCGTTTTTCAAAAAGCTGAGGCATAGTTTTTATTTTCATTCTGCGTGTTACCGAGCGTGTGCGCTCTGCAAGAAGCTTCCACGCCAGCCATGCGCCGAAAATTGCATTGCCAAGTCCTATGAGAACTGCCCAGAGTCCGTAATCCCAACCGGATTTTCCTGCATAACCTATGAAAAGAACAGCGGAAAAATATGTTGTTCCATAAGCGAATGCGGATTTCCAAGGCCCCGCTTCTCTTTTTCCGACAATAAAGGAAGTGAGGTTTTTAACTTTTCGTGCGCTCATTATGCCTATAAAAGCCATAACAGCGATGTAGATACCCAGAATTAACCAGATTACCCAATCCATAAAATCGTCCCCTTTTCTTTTAAGTGTATACTATATCCGGTAGATTTATCGATTAAAAGCTTTAAACCGATAAAGTGATGGTGGTATTTTAGCATTATTTCACCTGTTTGTCAAGGGATAACTGCATATTTTTCATAAAAAACGAGAAAAAGAGAGAAAAACTGTAAATGATATTAAAAGGAACGGGATATAGGTAAAATAAATGAAAGAAAAATACAAAAAAGGCTTGACAATTATAGATAAAAAAGGTATAATATCACACGTACCGATTTTCGGGAGATAAATAGGGGTATAGCTCAGTTGGTAGAGCAGCGGTCTCCAAAACCGCGTGCCGAGGGTTCAAATCCTTCTGCCCCTGCCATATTGCACTGACAAAATAGATGAAAGTGCCTTAAAGTCCGTAGCTACGGGCTTTTTTGATATCCAAATGACGAAAAAAAGAAGTTAAAAATTAAAGATGAAATAAGTGGTAAAATACCGACTGACAGGATTTGAATTTTGAAATCATGAGATATCAAAGCAAATAATATAAATAAAGAATAGATAAAGAAAAGAAAAAACCTTTATCCGCTTTTTTAATATAGAAAATAGTATACAAAATTTCAAGGACCGTTTTGTCTGATATCATGAAAGTGACGTTAAACAAAGCGGTCTTTTTTATGCACTGACGGAGGCGACAACAAAAGGCGTATCAGAAACAGCATATAAATATAAGGAGGAAATCAAGTCGGATTTGTAAATAACGCAGTTCAATACTTTCAGCATACGATAGCGATTACACAGCCGAGGTCAATTACGATTTTCATACGGCGAAGTAAATCGCCGTCCTTTATTTTTTCGGAGATGTGTGGTAAAATGAAAAAGAAAACTGGAATTTGGAGGGGACTATGATGATTGATGAAACGATTATGAAATATCTTGAAGAAGATGTTTGTGATATAAGAGGTTTTGACCGTTCAACGCTTATTTCAGCCGATGAAGGAAAATTCGTACTTAAGGTTGTTCCCGGTGAGGATTGCTCCAACAATGTCGGTACCATTCACGGCGGATTTTTGCTTGCGGCAGCAGATATTGCCGCAAGCGGCGCTTGCGATACATACGGCAGAGAATGTTCTTCCGTTAATTTTTCTGCAAATTTTCTGCGCCCTTGCTTTGCAACAGATGAGTATTTAATGGTTACGGGTAAAGTTTTGAAATATGGAAAGAAAATAGCGGTAGTTGAAGTTGAAATAGTTCGCCCTGATGGAAAACTTGCCTTTAAAGGAACAAGCACATTAGCTGTTTTTGATTCCCTAATAACAGAAGAAAAGTTAAGAAATAAATAGAGCTTAACTTTCAAATAAGAGGTTTATAAGCAGACGGAAGGCGGTAGTTGGTATTTAGAAAAAGTCGCAAATGAGTTTATAGGCATCATAAAGAAACTATTGCCGATTCATATTTAGCAATTATATTTAGGAACAAAAGACGGATAAAGGAAATAATACCTTTATCCGTCTTTTTTATTTAGAACATCATATATAGAAACTCAAATACCGTTTTGTATGGTATCACAAAAGTGATATTGGGCAAAGCGGTCTTTTTATGTCAATTTATGACAAAGTAAAAAACGCACGCTTAAACAATTTCATATGAGATCGGCGCAGAAGTCCAAGACTCTTTGCACAGAAAAAAGCTCTGTTCAATAAATTAATCTTCTTTGTCAAGCAGGCGCAGAGACTTTTTATTTCTAAAGTACAGACATACGCCTATTCCTATAAACGCAATAATAAAAAAGAACAGCGCCGCGCCGCTTCCCTTACCTGTGCCGAACATATATGTAAGAACGTTTTCATTTTGCTTTGCCATTATCGGCTCACATATGAATTCTACCACAAAGCCTCCAAGGAAATATCCCAAAGGAATGGTAAAAAATTGCAGAGAATTTCTGACGGAATAAATCCTTCCCTGTATATTTTCAGGAATTTTAAGACGCAGAATCGCTTCCATATTGGCGCTCATAAGCGGTATTGTAATCCAGCCGAGAAATCCGCCGATACTCCATATCAATGCGTTGTTTCCCAAAGCGAGCAACAGGTTTTCCGTACTCATTGAAAACAGCAGACAGTTGCAGATCACCCGTACTCTATTTTTAGGAGGCTTTGCAATAGAGGCAAAAATACTGCCGATAAGGGTTGTTATACCGATAACAGTATTGATAATTCCCATTGTTATCTCAGAGCCGCCGTTTCGTGACAAAAGCATTGCGGGAAATGCGGCATTATACATAGAAGCAACAAGATTGATTGCGGCGAGAAATAAAATCAGCGTAAAAACACCCTGCTGATTTTTCAGCCATATCACGCCGCTTTTTACCGAGCGGATAAAGTTATCGCGTTCTTCCGACCGTTTGTTATCCTCGGGAATTTTTATAAATAAAAGCAGAGTCAAAAATGCCGCCGCAAAGGTGATAAGGTCTATGCAGATAACCGCTTCAAGCCCGAAAAAGCCGATAACCGCAGTTGTAATAATCGGCGTAAGAATAGTGTTTGCCGAGTTTGACATATAACGAAGTCCGCCGACTTTTTGGTAATATTTTTCGGGTAATATTTTTGTTACCGCAACCTCCGAGGCTGGCGACTGAACGGTATTCATCACTCCGCCCACTGCGTTGATAACGTATATGTGCCATATTTCAAGACGGTTTGAGATAAGAAGGACAAGTACGATAATCGTTGTCAATGCGGTAATACTGTCGCAGACAAGCATTGTAAATTTCTTGTTCCAACTGTCTGACAGCGCGCCGGCGAATACGCTGAAAATCACATAAGGCGCATATGAGCACACCATAAGCGAAGCGGTGGCAAGCGCAGAGCCTTTTTGATTATATGACCAGATTATCAACGCATAAGCCGTCATAGAACTGCCCAAAGCCGAAAACGACTGAGTCAGCCAAAGAATAAGAAATATTTTCATTTCTTTAAACGTTTTATATAAATTGTTCATTTTTAACCTTACTCCTAACTTGATTTTTATTTATTCAAATCAGTGTGCAAGGCTTCGGAACAGAAATTATTCCGCTCTGTTCAGGTCTGTTCCGTTAAACCCTGCACAGAGCATTGTCAATACATAAAAGCATAGCGTTATCCCTCTTTTTTTACTATTAAAATTATACCATATCCCTTAGAATTGTCAAGGCGTATTAAGACGCGCCCGCCTTTGACAAATGCGCTAATTACACTGCTATAACTAAAATGATTAGTATTAAAGTATAACATTTTCTCTTTTTATTTGTGTAATGGTTTGAACTGCGTTTTTAAATAACAGAAAAAATCGAATAAAGATTTAATTATGATATTGACATTTGTAAAAATATGGTATATAATATTACCATATTAAGTCAATTATCAGAAAGGGTTTTAATAATGAAAAAAATTTTTAAAAAGTTTATCACTGTTTTGACTGCATTTACTTCTGCTGTTTCATTATGCGGTCTCAGTCATACGAGCGCTTACTATTCAGGACAAAAGCACACATGGCGTATCTATGAAAAGGTTGCTACTCTGGATATGACATGGTATACCAGCACAGTAAGAAATATAAATAATTATACATTTGTCTCAAGTGTTCAAGAGGAGCTTATCGTAAACGGTTCTAATTTCTTTTCAAGTTATTCATCGGCGTTAAACGCTTTGTCTACAAACTATAAGGGTAATCCCGATGTTAACGGAGAAGGATATCTATCAATGTCTACATGGCGTACTTCTACATCTGTTACTAATTTTAACGTAAATTATACCTACACAACAAGCAATGGAGCTACAATAACTCCTATATACGTATTAGTAGGAGATTTTAATCAGGACGGTTATGTAAATAATAATGACGCAAGCGCTTTGTCCAGTTATCTTGCCAGCGTTTCTGTAGGCGGCTCTTCATCATCGAAGCCGACTGAAAAAGCGCTTCTTGCGGCCGATGTTAATAATGACGGAAAAGTAAATGCGAGAGACTGCTCTATAATTTCACAATTCAGCGTGGGCAATATCAATAACTTTTAAGGTATAGCTGCAATATCTTTACTTACATACGCCCTGTTTACGCTTCGGTAATTAAAAGGTTTATTATTCAATAGTTGATAAGTAAAATTAATGATTAAAAACTGCCTGATTTTGATTTACCTTAAAAGGTCGGTCACAAAATTCATTAGGCAGATTAAGAAGGCTTGAATCCTGAATTTAAACAGGATTCAGGTCTTTTAGTTATATGACAATAATTCAAAATTATCATCTTTGCTTTTACTGTAGATCCTTACTTTTATCCCAAATGCTGCTTGTAAATCTATTTTAAATAAATTTACATTATATATCATCTGATTTAGCGGTTTGATTGCAAAAGACTACGGAATTCCGTCGGCGTTAAATTGCATTTTTTCCTGAACTGCCTTGTAAAATGGGCATATGTTTTATAACCGGACTGAAAGGCGATTTCAGTTACGGACAAATTAGTTGTGGCAAGCAGCATTTTAGCGTAAGCTATTCTGCTTTCTGTCAGATCTTCAATAAACGTTACTCCAAAGGTTTCTTTATATGAGCGCTGAAATGCAGATTTGCACATGCGAACCTCGTGCGAGGCGCTTTCAACCGTTCTGGATTCGAATGGCTTGCTATATATTTTATTTCTTATAGTAACAAGCATTTCCTGCTTAGAACTTAATATAGCCATACTTTCCTGATTTAAGCGCTCGCTTATTTTATTGAATATCAGCGATATGAAATTAGAAATGCTGTTATCCTTATAAAGGTTACATGAGCCGAATTCATAAGCTATGGATTTGAAGCAGAAATCAAGAAAATAAATATTGTCTATTTTGATCGGCGTAGAGTAGGGAATGTTTAACTTTAAAAATTCCTGTTCCTCTCCGGGCTCAAAAAGAAAATGAATCCAGTTATTTTCAAAGGTCTGCTGAGGAAGACACTTATAATATTGAGGCATACCCTTTGGATATATGAAAACAGAATTTTTCGGTATGATTGTTTCAGCATTATCCAGAATAAAAACCGCGTCAGTTTTTAATAATAAAAGCAGATAATCTCCGCTGCCCTCCGGGCGGTTTATAAAAAAATCGGCGTCATGGCAATGATTGTAGCCGACATTGTTAATAATCATCAAAAATCCCTCCTATGCACAAAATGCGCTATAATTTGTATTATATATCATTGCATTTGGATTGTCAATTATATATAATAAAATTATGAAATTGTGAATGAAAATATCGTTTTAATCAAAAATATTATAATTAAGGAGGAACACTTATGAGAAAAAGAAAACATACTTTGATTAAAATAATTGCCGCTGTTACTTCGGGAATTATTTTAACTGCTTCCATACCCGCATCGGCGGCATGGGCTGAATCAAATAATATCATAACCAATTCAACATTTGATTATAATACCACGGGCTGGGGCACATATAAGGAAAGCGGCGGAAACGCCTCCCTCTCTGTGGATAGTGGACGTCTTGCCTTAAATATTACGTCTTTAGGCACATTAAACTATTCCGTTCAGGTATATTACGACATTGTGCCGCTGTATCAGAACGGAGTTTACCGCCTGAAGTTTGACATATCGTCTACCGTAGACCGTTATGTTGAAGAAATGATTCAGCAAAACGGCGGTACATACAAGGCTTATACTTGGAAAGGGATTAATATAACGTCTGAGCCGCAGACTATAGATTACACTTTTACTATGAATTCGGAAACAGATATTATGTCCAAGCTGGTTTTTAACTGCGGAAATCAAGGAAATGAGCTGCCGGAGCATACTATCTATCTCGACAACGTATCATTGGAGCTGATAGACGACAGCGAGGTTGATTATACCGAATTCAAGGCTTACGAGCCGCCAATCGTTATAAATCAGGTAGGCTATAAACCGGATAGCAAGAAAACGGCGGTTTTCCGCGAAGTGACGGATGAAACTGAATTTTCTGTAATTGATTTTGTCACCGGCAAGACGGTTTACACGGGAGAGCTTTATGGTAAAACTGTAAACAGCAGCGCAGATGAAACCGATTATTTCGGAGATTTTACATCGGTAACGGAACCGGGAAGCTATTATATATCGTGCGGAAACTTAGATGATTCCTATACCTTTGAGATTTCAGAAGCGGTTTATGATAATCTGCTGGACGATACCGTCAGAATGCTGTATCTGCAAAGGTGCGGCGCTGAGGTTGAGGAGGGCGTATTCAGTCATCCCGCCTGCCATAATACGGAAGCTGTTATTTACGGGACAAGCGAAAAAATAGACGTTACGGGAGGCTGGCATGACGCCGGAGATTACGGCAGATATGTTGTTCCGGGAGCAAAAGCAGTTGCGGATCTGCTTTTCGCTTATGAGGCTGCTCCTGAACTTTATAGCGACGATATAGGTATTCCCGAAAGCGGAAACGGAATACCCGATATTTTAGACGAAGTCAGATATGAGCTTGAATGGATGCTAAAAATGCAGTCGGAATCAGGCGGAGTTTATCATAAGGTAACATGTCAGAATTTCCCCGGCTATATAATGCCGCAATTTGAAACGAATCAATTAATTGTAACTCCTATTTCCACAACGGCAACGGCAGATTTCTGCGCTTCAATGGCGATGGCATACGAATTTTATTACGATATAGACAGAGCTTTTGCGGAAACATGCATTAACGCTGCCGAAAAGGCATGGGGATATTTAAATGAAAATCCTAATTTGATATTTGAGGATCCTTCAGATATAACCACCGGCGATTACGGGGACAGCTCCGATAAGGACGAACGGTATTGGGCAGCCGCACAGCTTTACCGCGCTACAGGAAACGATGTGTATCTTGAATATATTATGCAAAACGGCGTAAAAACAGGTCAGGACTGGACAACTGTAGGAAATTACGGCAGTTTTGCAATTCTGACTATGAAGGATATTGATAAGAACTCAGAAATATACACAAGGGTTAAGAATTCTGTTATTTCTCAGGCTGATTTATTTTTAAAAACAACTACGTCTACTCCATATGGAGTGGCAATAACTAAATTTAATTGGGGAAGCAATATGACGGTTGCAAATGCCGGCGTTTTACTTGGCGTTGCCTATGACCTGACCAACGACAGCAAATATCTTGACGCGGCGGAATCAAATCTCAATTATCTTTTGGGCAAAAATCCAAACGGAGTATGCTTTGTTACAGGTTATGGAACGGTATCTCCGCAGAATCCGCATCACAGACCGTCGATGGTTGCCGGACAAGCAATGAAAGGAATGCTTGTAGGAGGAGTCAATTCAGCCAAAGAGGACAGCGCCGCAAAGGCTTACCTTTCAAACAGTCCCGCTGCAAAGTGCTATATAGATCATTCCGAAAGCTATTCCACCAATGAAATCACGATTTACTGGAATTCACCCCTAACCTATTTGTTATCATTGACGGAAACGGAAAAAACCGAGATCAAGGGAGATATTAATTCCGACGGTGAAAGAAATACGGCAGATTTGGTTTTGCTGCAGCATTATATTTTGGGAAAATCGGATTTGACTGAAAAACAGACTGAGATCGCCGATATTAATAAGGACGGCTTTATAAATTGCTTTGATATTATAATATTGAAAAGAATGTTGTTAAATCAGTAATAACGGCGTTAAGATTATCTCCTACTGCTTAAACGGAGGATCAAAATTTTATATTTTAAAGCGCGGCGGGCAGTATAAAAAATTGTCCGCTGCGTTTTGCAGTCTGCGGGGAACATAACACCGCTTTCCGTTTTTTCGCTGTTTGAATGTTCACCTCTTTTATAACAACAATATGGTGACCCGTAATCAAGTTCAGAAGTTTTTACATCAATATGATACATATTTCTACAGTAAATCCTGACGATAGCCGGGACTTTTATTTACTAACGACCGCTCTTCTTGGAGCCTGCTCTGCTTGCAAGACTGATTTCTTTCAGATACTTAATACCATTGTTTATAGCGGTTGCGCTTAATTTTAATTCCGTTGACATATCACAAATTTATCTTCGCCCTATAGCGATGATACTAGTTATTTCAAGCATTACTTCCAAAATTCGAATTGGACTGAGTTTCATTAACAAACTCCACTTTGCTTTCTGGAATTTCCTGAGAAAATCTTGATTGCATTAATTCTTGAAAATCTTCATTATATTCAAATCCTATGCATTTTCTATTGCACTGTTCAGCAGCAATAACAGAAGTGCCGCTACCAAGAAACGGATCTAAAATAGTATCATCGATATTAGTTGTAGCCTTAATAATTCGTGCTACTAAATCATTGGGATAGATTGCAGGATGGATATACTGTTTACCAACACTTCCAGCTTTACGATTAATATTCCAGAATGCTCCGCCATTCAACTTTTCATTTTTATAATCACAATATCCATCAAATACAGCATGATTAACTTCAAATTGTTCATTCTTTGAAAACAACAATACATATTCATGACGGTCCACAATGTTTTTATCTCCAGTTGGAATGCCGGAAGATTTGTGCCAAATAACTATTCCTTTATAAAAGAAGCCTATTTCACAGCAGATTTTTACAAAGTCGTGCGGAATAGTTATTGCTTTGCCATTTTGAATACGAATATTGATGTTAATCCAAAGAGAACCATCTTTTGATAATTTGTTATAACACTGTGTCCAAACCGCTTTCATGCGTTCAAGGTATACATCATATCTTTCCTGACCAATTTGACCTTTTTTAAAATAGTCCTTTAAATTCCAATATGGTGGTGAAGTAACTACAAGCTTAACAGAACCATCTAAAACATCGAACATGTTTTCAGAAGATTTAAATATCACTTTGCTATTTTGCTGAGAAATCAGCGAACAAGAATTGTCGGTATTTGCAGGCAAAATGTTAGAAGAAACAAAATCATCTTGTATAAGCAAGTAATCATTTCCACAATCAGACATGTTTAAAAGCCGTGAAATCACACCATCATCATCAAGCATAATATGTTCTGTAATATTAGCATGACCGTCATCTTCAGTCGGAATCCAAACGTTTCCGGGGTCTTTTCCTTTCGGATTATAATTTTTTGTTCTTTTACCCCATTCCACGTCTTTCCATATATGTTTTTCACGAATGGCATCTTTATTGAATTTCATAATCGAACGATTTTTGCAAAGCCACACTACATATTTTGCATTATCTTTAAAAGCAACATTTTGGGCAATAGATGAAGGGTATACAATTGTGTTTATATATGTATATCCTATTTCAATAGCAGCTGATAATATATCCATAAAATCATAAATAACATTGCCTTTATCGTCATATTCCGTTCTAACAATTGCGTAAAAGCAGCCGTCTTCTGATAAATTATCATACTCAGATTTAAGTAGCAATACAGTTTTTGTATAGCATGTGTTAGTTATCACTGCCTGCATTTTGAATAATCTCCATTCTCTCTTTTGCTATTTTACAATACTCTTCTACAGCTTCAATTAAGACCCACTCTCTATTCATAAGTTGAGCTACCTTAGCTGTCGTTCCGCTGCCTCCAAATGGATCAAGTACAATGTCGCCAGGATTGCTCCATGAGTGAATATGATCCTCAACAAGTTTTTCAGGGAAAATTGCAGGATGTTTATATGCCAATGAATCTTTTGTTGAAAAACCCTTTCCGTTTGCATAACGCCAAATATTTGTGCGTACTCCGAATTTATTTATAACTTTTTTCCCTTTATTAGTGAGCGTTCCATCTTTTTCTCTTCGAGTAATTTCACCGTAAGTTGTATGTCCAGCCCATTTGTTTGGCTTGTCTTTGAGTATATTAATTGTTTTTGGCTTGCCTTTGCTCAATACAAACATATATTCAAACGAATTGAAATATCTATTTGGATGAGGTGGACCAGAGCCGGCTTTTTCATATATAATCACATCATACATATCAAAACCAATCTCTTGAAAATATAACGCTTGTTTAAAACTAGTAAGCGACTTACGTCCTTTGACCGTTTTATCTCCAACGACCCAAACGACAACACCGCCAAGTTTTACTACACGATGCACCTCTTTGGCAATTTCTTTAAAGATATCAAAATTCCACGAAACAACGCCTTCGTAATCTCTAAGGTCATCATAAGGAGGGCTTGTTACAACCAAATCTATACATTCTGAAGGGAAATCCTTAAGTAATTCATTCGATTTAGCGTGGAATATTTGATGTTTAATATCTTGTAAATTCATTATATATCAACCTCACGCAGCAATATCATTATATTCATCAAGTGTTATCGCATTATCAGCAAGCAAAAATTCAAGATGATACGATTTAAGCAAATTCTGTCCTCGCAGAGTCTTTAGCCTCTCGGTGAAACAGAGATGCATGTAGTTATTGTTACTTAGGTCTTCATATGGTCCACATTTGTCATCAATATGTAAAAAATGAATTTTTCTGTGACAGTTAGGACACAATGCAAACAAATTCAGATAATGATCAGGACCATAAGCAATGTTAAACGGAATCAAGTGGTGAAATTCTACATACGGCTCTCCGGCAGCTGTAATGAATGTTTCTTCGCCGCAACATTCACACTTTAACATGTTATTTTCCGAATAGCATTTCAGATAATATGATTTAAGCATGCTTACCAACGTAGCATTTCTTTCTCTGTTTTCCGCCGACACAACAGTTGCGCTTGCGGATATTTTTTCGATTTTTGTAAATAAATCAGCAGCATTTTGCGTTTTATAATTTGCAATAATTTGCTCGTTTTTATTGTCGTTCATATTCAAGTAACTTGAATAATCATTATTTCTAATAGACGATACGGCAGTTTGAACTTCTTTTTTTATCTTGGGAAGTGTACGTATTCCCATTACCTTTAAAAGATTTGTAAAATTCGTCTCCAAAAATTTACTAACATCGTTAATGTTTTTTCTGTTCATATCCTCTACATTACTGATATTCAAAGAAATAGCTGCAAATGTTATTGCAACTGATAGCAAAATCATATTGTCGGGGTGAATATTATAAAGGTCCCAATGGATTTTTACTTTACTATCAATAGCTGTTGAACTACCAGCAACAGTTTTGATATACCTCTTACGTAAATCGCCCTCAACAATTTTAAACACGCTTTCATATTTTTGCACTTTATAATCATTTAGTTTTGAGTAGACATTGTATATTAAGGTAAGAGTATCTTTACAATCAGTATATACAATTGAGTTCCTAAACTTAAGAATTCCTAAGGGATTCAAACCTGCATCCATTGGCAAATCGCTTCTTAGTCCTAAAAGGTATTTAAGTAATTCTTTGCGACCATCTTCATCAGCCTTATCTCTTTGCCGTCCAAACATATTAACTTGTTTCATGATTTCATCCAAATGACAAAGTATATTGTTTTCTTCTGTCTCCCATAAATTTTTATCAAAACAATGCTTTTTTCTGGAAACAATATACTTATATGCTTCGAGCGACATTGAATCTTGACGAAATACATAACCTAAAATATCTAAATATGGAGTATAGCTAATACCGAAATTCTGGGGCTTATTAACTTTAGAAGGGATTTGATTAATATCAGCCGTTGCTGGTTGAGAAATCATTTTAATCTTCTGGTGTTCCCAGATTATGAGAAATTCATTTGCATTCGCTTTAAGCGCCAACTCACCTATTGGAGTTAAACTGCTGAATTCAAAGTCCGTAGCGCCTGTTGATTTTGAATGAAAATAACCGTAGTAATATAAAATTTGACGCTCGTTGCGAATAAAAGCAATCATATCGTTTTCAATTCCTCGATAATTAGGCCTATCATGCGGGTAATCCTTAATAAGTTGCTTGATATCTGCTTCGTCAATAGGATTATTAGCAGCTTTTTCCATAGCCTTTTCAATTGCCTTATCTGATAAAATGTATTTTACAGAATTATCAGAAATTTTTTGATTCGCATTCGCTGTACGCATACATACATCGATTACCGCGCTAAGTATAATGTTATCAATGTTTTTGCGTGAATAGACAAATCCAGGCTCCTGAACAGCTTCCTTTAACATTTTCTTTACGCCAGATTGTCCACCAGATCCCATAAGTAATGAAAAATAATATTTCTTTGCACTTTGATAATAAGAATTCCTTTCATCCTGATTTTCGAATATATTATAACTTGCAAAATTCGAAAATAAATTAAAATGTTCGGATTTAAAATTTATAGCTTCGTTTTCGGGATAAAAATACCTTTCAGCATTTTCCTGAACTTCTGAAGGTAAACTATTTATGAAATCGTCAAAAATTTCTATTACCTTCTGCTGATATGTTTTTGTCATTATATCATTAGATAAAAAGATATAGTAGTAAAGTGTTAGAAATTTTTTGGTATACCACAATGTGCCAGAATTCTGCACTTTTGTTAATTCCATTGATTTAGTTAAGGCATAATTACCAGGAAGCAATGAGTTTGCAAATTCATCATAAAATGTTGTGTTTTCACCGTTAGACATAATCTTTCCTCTTTTCTCTTTCCCGATAGAGTTCCTTTCGTTTTGCACACCTTGTAGATGATAACTCAATCGTGCACTGACTAAAATATGTATAATAACTCATTATTTAATATATCATAAAATTTGTCAAATTTCAAGGTTAAGACGGTGTAAAAAACGAATAAATTTACAAAAATATTCACGCAATATCAATCACGCCGAAATATAGCAAAAAACTCAATGCCCACTGGTTTTTTTCGCTCTGTAGTGTTATTTTTCAAAAACATATGGTTTATCAGCCATTTTTAGCTCCTGACATTCTACAGCTACATTACAATTTATTCCTCCCTAAAGCAAATTCTTGTTGAATGTGGTTGCGGGCTTGGTGTACATAAGCTCCAGCTTCTGATTGGAAATCTCAATACCATGTTTGAGTACGCTAATCAAGCCTCCGCTCGCTTTTGTCATTTCCGTATTGATGAAATTTACAAGGGTATCCTCAAAATCAGTCTTATAAATTTTACGCAGAGCGTCCATTGTTTCAGACTGAGTATCATTCAGAAATTTAAAAAGCAGTTCACGGTCAATTGCAAAACGGCGGTCAAAATCGTTGCTTTTACGAATAATATAACCGTTATTATCTTTGAGGTAATCCATTATTTCATGCTGGTATTCTTTTTCGGTTAGGATGTTGTTCATTGTGCGATCTCCTTCTTTCCCGTCACATACTCAAAAATGAGCGATTTTTTATATTCTTCAAGTGTTTCAATTTGTTGTTTCTTTTCGGAAATAATAATGTCGATTTCAATAATCTTTTTTTCTAAAAAATCAATAATTTGTGCTTGTTCTTCTTGTGGTGGAATTAATAAAATTGTATTTGCGAATTCTATAGGCGATAAATCCCATTGTCCTTCTCTTATACCGCCGGATATTCGTCTAAATTCGTCTTTATAGCAGTTTCTAAACAGATAATGCAAATACTTCGGAACAATTGAATTATCAGTAAAAACATAGACAAAATATGCAGGACTAACTATTCCCTCGTAATCAGATATGCCCATTGACCCCTGCCACGCCTTCATTTTGTTTATGACAAAATTATCAGGTACAATATATTTATATTTTGATGTATCTTCGGATGTTACATTATGATTATCATCTCGACTATCTTTCGGAATAACGCCATATTCTCTATAAACAGATAGTACTTGTTTATTTCCAGGATTTCTTGGCTCTTTTCTAATTAAATGGAACTTTACCTTTTCTGTTCTCCAATTCTTGGGGATTTCTCCAATCCACTCAATCTCACTCTCCCTCATCTCCACATCAGGATTCAAGCCCTTTGTAACCGCCTCTGTAATAACAGAACGTTCATATTCTTCAAGAGTTTCAATCTGTTTTTGAATGTCGGCTTTGAGATTGTCTATTTCGGTGCATTGGGTGTCAAGGTAGTTGGCGATGGATTGTTGTTTAAAAAAAGGAGGGAATGGTATATATGTATTGCCAAAATCATTAAAAGCAATATTTTTTCCATCTCTTAGTGTCATAGTGTATGAGTTGATTTTTTCAATGAAACCTCTATCTTTAAATAAATATTTATAATATCCGTCATAAATATTTGTAATAGGATAGAACACTTGATATGCAGGAGAAACAACACCTTCATATTTAGAATACTCAAAACCGCCTTGAAAGCTACGTAAACTAATACAAAAATCGCCTTTGTGAATTGTTTTAAATTGCATTAAATCAGCTTTTTCATTTAGTTTAACGGCAACCATTCCAGACAATTTCTCATATTTCCATTGAGGAATAACACCATAATTCTGTGTTGGAGAAAGTAACTGTAATTCAATATGATTGCCCTTTTGATTTCTTTGAACAAATATGTATTTACCTTTTATTAAACTCCAATTAACAGGAATCTCCCCAATCCACTCAATGCCACTATCTTTCATTTTCATCATGAAAACACCTCAACAATAATAGCTACAGCAGCAAGAACAACACCTATAAACGTCATATTTGCTGTAAAAATTGTATTCAACAATTCTCTGTCCTTTAAATTTTTAACTTCCAATTCAGCAATTCTGATTATACGTGCAAACAAAAAGGCAGGTATCGCAAGTATGCTATAGGTTTTATCAAAACCAGTTAAAAAAATTAAGGTTGACAGAAAAAACACTGCTATTATGTAAAGTATCAGATAACTTATTACATAAATCATACTTGTTCCAAGTCGAATTAATTCAAAAGACAATCTTGGTGTTTTAGCATCTTTGGCTTTGTATGTAATAATAGATTTAAACGATGCGTAGTCATTTTTGAAAGATTGCCATTTTTTCTTACGCCAAATCCAATCATCTTTTATTTCTTTGCAACCAATTGTTTTGAGCCAATCTTCTCTCTCTTTCTTTTCTCTTCTTTGTGCCTCTTTTTCTTCAGTATCTTTAATTCTTTTGTGTGCTTTTACGATCGCCTCTGCTAACTTATCATAATTAATATCTGTTTTGATATATTGTGAATTATTAGATTTATTTCTTGCCATAAAATACTCCTTACCCAAACAATTTAGTAATTCTTTCACTAACCGACTTCTCCAGTTCAAGGAACTGTTTTTCCAACTTCTCGCTCGGCTTTGGCTGCTGGTACTTATAAAAATATCGTGTAAACGGAATTTCTGCGCCTGTTTTGATAACAGGCTTCTTTGCGCTGATGTTTTCTTCAAAGAACCACTGTGCGTCAGGCACATGAGGGAGAACTTCACGCTTCATATACGTTTCGATATCTTCCTCATACTTTACAATTTCCGTGTCTTTGGTTTCTTTGTCGTAGATGACGTTACCTTTCTTATCACGCTGAATTTCAGCATTCTTATCCATCACAGAAAGCCCGTGTGCGATTTTTTCAATCAGCTTTTTATCAATATTCGTACCTGAAAAAACGAAAGAAAGATGTTCTAGGAAAGGTTTTGGCGACATAAACAACTCATCGGAAACATTATCGTATAATGCCTGCATAATCGCTTCGCAAACAGGTTTATTATCCAAATAATTCTGAAGCTTCTTTTTATCTTTGCCTGTCAGTTCTTCAGCATTTTCAAGTTTAGCAACTTTTGCAGCGTCATAAAGAGAATTTAATGCACCCGAAGCAACCATATTGTTAATACGTTCAATCGTAATGGCATAGCTGCGCTGTAACGGCTGCATTACAGTATATTCACGGTACATAAATTCCTCATTTTTGTAAATTTTGCATAGCTCATTTTCTTTGAAATCAGCATAAAGATGTGTAATTTTGGAACGATCTTCGGTGTAATTTCATTCTTTTTGTTTCCGAGAGCTTTTCTCAACTTGTGATAAATATTAGAAGCATCTATAAGCTGAATTTTACCCTTACGTTCTTCACGTTTGTTTTTAGAAAGTACCCATATGTATGTTGCAATACCTGTGTTATAGAAAAGGTCGGTTGGCAAAGCGATAATAGCTTCAATAAGGTCTTTATCAAGCAGCCAGCGTCTGATTTGACTCTCGCCGGAAGATGTTCCACCCGAAAACAGCGGAGAACCGTTTTCAATAATAGCTGCTCGTCCAAGCTTATCGTCCATTTTGTCTACAGCTGATTGTATAAACAGCAGCTGCATATCACCAGAGCTGGGAAGTCCCGCGCCCCAACGCCCCTCAAATCCTTTTGCGTACTCATCGTTTACAGCTTTTTCCACGCCTTCTGCTGCGTCTTTTCCTCCCCATGCAGTGCCAAAAGGAGGATTTTCAATCACGAAACGCATATTTGTATCGGTAAAGCAATCAGCTTTCATAGTGTCCTGATAACGGATGTTTTCAGCATTTTGTCCTTTTATAAGCATTTCTGCAAGACATATAGCATAAGATTCGGGGTTTATTTCCTGTCCGAATAAACGAACGCTTGCTGTTTGATTATAACGTCTGATAAAGTTATATGCTGTGGACAACATACCGCCTGTTCCGCAAGCTTGGTCGAGTATAGTTATTTCTTAATAATCGTCGAAAATATCATCACAACCTTCGGCAAGCAAAATATTTACCATCGTCTTAATTATATCTCTTCCTGTGTAATGGTCACCTGCCTCGGCATTTTCAGAAAACTTTCGTATAAGCTCCTCAAATATGTATCCCATCTTTACATTGTCAATGGTCTGCGGATTTAGGTCAAGCTCTGAGAAAGCTTTTATAACAGCAAGGAGTCGGTTGTTCTTATCCATTTTATCAATCTGTTTATCAAAATCAAGACTTTTGATAATATCTTGAACATTTGCAGAAAAACCGTTTATATAGATTTTAAAATTTGCGGCAATATGGTCAGAGTCGTTAACGAGTTCAGAAAGTGTAAATTCACTTGTGTTATAAAACTGATAACCGGATATTTTTTGCATAGCCTTTGCAGGAAACTTAGGACTTGTTTTATATTTTGATACCACATCTGTTTTTGTTTTTTCTAACGCACATTCAAAACGGCGGATAATAGTCATAGGGATAATGACATCTTTATATTTATCGCTCTGATATGGACCACGCAATTTATTAGCGATAGACCAAATGAAATTTACTTCAGTGGTAACGTCAATTGGAGTATCGTCCCACATCACATCAATTTTATTACTATTCATTGCATAGCTCCTGTTTGTTTCAAAAGATTCAAGAATTAACAAAAAATCTAATTATAATTTTCCAAAATATATTATACTGTATATTTAAACAAAAATCAACTAAATGATGAATTATACTGTTTTTTCTTAAATGGGAAAGCAGCTTCTTTTTTGCTACACCACAGAAAACCAAACAAACATAAGAGCTTCAAATAATATTCTTTTGTGTAAATAAGAGAATTTACAAAAAACTTTCCCGAATCGACCGTAAAAAATCCTGATTTTTTTCCTAATAAGTGAAAGGCATTAAAAGTCGGCACAGGCGGATCGCTTTGACAAATCTTGATATGTAGATTGAAAGGATTAAAGCTTCGCTTGTTGAGATTAAGGATAACCGTAATTCTACAATTCGTGAAACGATATAAGTTCAACTGGAATGTTCGCTTTTTGACGCAGCAATGGTAAATTCAGATGGGTATGCTGACTTTGAAAAACTGCAAAGTGAAGCGGAGAAAATGAATATTCCGATTTTCGTTTACCCAAATTCAAACGGAGGTCAATATTTATATATTCAGAAATGTTATGTTGGCAAGCTTTTGGAACTAATGGAGCAACAGCACGATATTTCACCGCCTGAACAGCAACAGGACAAGCTTGTGAAAAAACGTTGTTCACGGTAAAACTCGATTCCTAACAGCAAAAAATCCGAAGTCAGAGCTTCGGATTACATACTTACAGCAGATTGCTATGATTTTTAGGTTTTGTCCGAAATAACAGCAGGAAACCTGACATTGCCGTAAGACCCATCGCTATTTTTCAGACAAAAAGAAAACTCCCAAACAGCTTAAAATAGCCATTTGAGAGTATCTGTGCTGGTGACCCATACGGGAATTGAAATGAATTTTTCTAATTTTATAACTTAGCAAGATATTGAAAAAACGGCGTAACTACGTGATTTAAAGGTACTTAACTTTTTACGCCGTCCTAAAAAATATCGCAAGTTTTCGTATTATCAAAGGACAAATAAAGGACAGGTTTTATGAATACCTCTAGTATTTAAGAGCGGCTTATTACTTAAGCTGCTTTTATTTTTTTGATGATATCAACTTAGTATTCCATCAAATCAACTTGAACAACCCATTGTTCATAAATTGACTTCAAAGCTTTTCCAAGTTTTAATTCTCTTACAATCTTTTTCTGAGCATTTGGATTTTGTGGTTCAATATATGTATACTTATGCTTATCCAACTCAATCTCACGTTCAAGCAACTCCAGATTGTCTTCGATGTATTTTACAAAGCACTTTTCCTCATTTATAGAGTTGAATAATAAAATGACCTCGTTAAAACACTTATATGCATATTCTGCATCACCGTTATCTTCAAGCAAATACTGGTTAAAAATGTAAGATATGTCATCCTTGATAAAATATTTGAAACCGTCAAAATTGTGATGATGTTCATCGTAAGGGATGAAATCCCAATTTGGAACTACTGTAATATATCTTCCTCCATCCAATGTTACGGTTTGTCTTGAATATAAAGTAGTATTATAATACTTTGCATATAGCATACCATAATGAACATTTGAATTTGTCATATTATATGCATAGAATTCAGGATATAAGCCATTATCGTCATCGTCTTCAAGACACAATGTAAATTCTGGGCAAATCTTATTATAATGTTGGTCTTCACTTGTTTCCCAGTTGCTCTTATCCGCAAGCAGAAGTTTAAGTCTATCAAAAGGATTTAAATTTAAGCCAAAGTGCTTTTTCCATAATGCTTCTACGATATGTTTATCCGCACTTTTATCAATATCTGTATTTACATCACTCACCCTTGTGTAAATATGATTGGCTCTTACAACACGTTCCTTATCCCTAAAATCGGATGTAAGATAATATGGCGTATCCATTGTGTTTTTTATAACAAGAACATCAATTTCGTGTTCGTTGATATGTAGAGTTATTAATCGCACAATTGGGCGTATTCCCGCTGCAAAACTTTTGCTTTTTAGTTGACTTATAATATGCTCTTGATTTCTGCGCGATGAATCATTCTCAATTCCGATTATTTGCCCAGTTTTATCCGATACTCCATATATTATATAACCGTCTTGATTACATAAAGGATTATTAGCCATACAAATAATATCGTGCAACAAATTAGCAGTATTCTTGTGATGTTCTTGTTTAAAATCCCAATAAGAGCCTTCTTGCCGTGATGATATTAAATCCAATATTTCCATTTTGAGATTATTGCCGCTCATAAAATAATCGCCCCCTTTATATCTTCCATTCGTCTTCATACTGGTCGAAAGTAAACGGTATTGCAATTTTAGTATTGTCCTTATTACGTTCTTTTTCTTCAATCCCTACAGCCAAAACCATAGAGATAATGATTTCTCTGATTATGTGAAGCAATTTCATAGTCTCGCCGATAAGTTCTGCTTCTGATATATAAAAGGCTAAATTATCTATTTCTCCGTTTATTCTATCATAAAATAAATCCCAATAAACTTTTGTGTATTTGTGTTCCAAAGCATTACGGATTGTACAGGTTTTCTTTGCATAGGGATTAGGAGAATCCATTAATTTGTTATAAAAGTCCTTTCCTATCCAACGTAATGCGTTAAGAATGTAATTGTTATTTTGCTCATATAAACTTGCCATTTTAGGATTAGCCCAGACATTATGAAATGTAATTCTTCGTTCTTCTATACCCAAACCAAAATAATAATTCATAAAATAAGCGTATTTGTCTAATAATGAGTATAAAGTTCTAAATGCGGATTTTATCATTTCAACTCGTATGGAATACTGTGGGTAATCAGCAAAATTCAAAAGAAATGTATCTTTGTCTGCAAAATGGGCTTCACCATTTTGCTGTATTCCACAGTAAAATTGATATCTTGCAAAAATATAATCTTGTTTAATCTGATTGAACATCCCATGAAAAATAGGTTTATCGTTTATATTTACAATCATATTTGGCAATTGCAAAACATCAGCCGCAAAGCAATATTCATTGACAGGTAAATCGTTTAAAGGATTTGTAAATAATTTGTTTTCTAATGCCCATTTTCTATACTTTAGTTCTTCTTCATTGTCATAATTGTATTGGGGGATCTCCAGAGGAGGAATTAAAACAGCTTGAGTATATTCTTCTGTATAGCTATTGATAGCGTTGCTAAAATATCCATACGCATTTTGGTGAACGCTTTTATCATTGCTTTTTATTGCTTGACATAGCAGCGTATATGCAAAATGGTTCATATAATCCCTATGTACATAATCTGAAACCATCATTGCATAATGTCTGTACGCCATTCCAAGATTGCCCAGAGCCATACCAAAGCCTCCGTCTATCTTTAAAGCTTTTTGATACTGCTCTATTGCAGCAATTTTTCTTCCGCAATGGTCAAACGCATTTCCGTAATTTGTATACAGGCTTAGTTTAAATCCATTAATATAAGGAGAATACTTTTCATCTGACAACTCATCAGCATTTATTAGTTCAATACTTTTACGAAAATAGAATAACTGTTTTTCAATGTAGCTTTCATTGCTGCTTTTCTCTAATCGCGCAATATCGCCATAAACAGTGCCGATAGAATAATATAGCTGAGCTTGTGAAGCGGTGTCTTCTGTATCGATTATATTTAATACATCGTCAATAAGAATTTTCAGTTTTTCCGAATCTCCTTCATCTGTAGCTTCATCGAATTTACTTTTCGTTTTCTGGCTGGTATTAACTTGTTTAATAAAGCAAAGAAATCAAGCACCGTTCTATCCGACTTTTCTTTTGCATTGTATTTAATTTCAGACTGAGTATATATTTCATGTATTTTACTTTGAATGTCACTCATAATCTGCTTTTTAAGTTCATCAAGGTTCGCACACTTTTCATCTTGCATCGTATTTCTCCTCTGTCAATTCCCTATACCTCCTCATAAGCTCCGCCACACATTCGCTCTCGGTAATCTTCTTATCAAACCCATACGCCGCCATAACGGCAAAGTCGTTTTCGTGGTGAGCCTTGCGGAGTTCGGGTGGCATGGTGAGTTCATCGTAGAGATCGGCGAGGGAGCAGTCAGGATAGAGGGCACGGGCGTCAAGAATTGCTTGTGCGGTCTGTTCGATTTTGGTTTTTTGTTCGGGGGTGGGGTTGCACCACGGGAAGTTGTTGTAGACAACATTAACAGAATAGCGATAATCACTTTTAATTCTACCGCATACAACCCTCATCCAACTATTATGAACATTTGACATAAGTACACCAAAATCATAAAGTGTAGCGTTAGGCATAAGTAAATTTGCGTTGCTACAAATTATATCACTACTAACAAATCCAATTGGAATGTATTTACGTCGTTCAGATGAGTGACATGGAATAATGATATATTCTGTATCGGGCTGACGAATTTCTCCAAATAAAGTTGGGGTATCAGCTAATTTTCTTGTTGCTTCTCTGTTACTGCTTTCTCTTATTTCCTTTACCTTTGCAATAGCTTCTTTAACGGGAGATATTTTTAGTATTTCAGCAGGAGAAATACCCTTTAACCAAAGACACCATCTTTCCTTATTATGCAAAAACTCGGTTGCCCCAAGAAAACGCTTAAACATTTTTTCGGCTAAGGGATATTTGCTTATGATTTCGTCTTTTTCTTCGGTTGAAAAGTCACTTAATATACCATTGTCATTTGGCATACTTCCAAAAACAACGGCAGGCACATTACAAATTGGTTTTTTCCTGCTTTCCATAAACACATTATCTGCTTCAACAAGATAACCATTTATGTTTTCAACAATCTTAACCGCACCATTTTCAAAAAGCTGTTTTTGTGATGTGTTTTCAGCTATACTGAAACCGACAATAACACAATGAACGTGAGCTTTTAAACTTGCCTCGCTGTCCCAACGGAATGTACGGTGTGCAAAATCAATATGAACTCCGTTTTCAAAGAGATTTTTCCAAAGAATTGCAACTTGTTCGCCTTGTGTAATGCTGTTTGTGGAAACAAGAGCTGTTCTGACTTCCGTTTCTTTCATCATATCAGCGGCTTTTTTATACCAACAGGAAACATAGTCAATATTTCCAATACCTTTTGCTCCATTAAGAATAAATGATACATCGTCCTTTTGCTCGGCAGACATAAGTCTTGCCCCCACAAACGGCGGATTACCCATAATATAATTCAGCTCCGCTTTTGGCACAACGCTCTCCCAATCCACACGCAGAGCGTTGCCCTCTACGATATTCGCATAGCTTTTCAGCGGCAGAAAATCAAGGCTCATCTGCACGATTTCCTCGGTGGCTTTCATCATCTGCGACTCGGCAATCCAAAGCGCAGTTTTCGCAACCGTCACCGCAAAATCGTTGATTTCAATTCCGTAGAACTGCCCGATTGACACCTGAATCGGGTTCAAATCGCCATCGCCGAACATCATCTGCCCCTTGTAAATTTCAATCAGAATTTCATTTTCCAGCTTTCTGAGGCTGATATAAGTTTCCGTCAGAAAGTTGCCCGAACCGCAGGCAGGGTCAAGGAATTTCAATTCAGACAGCTTCGTCTGAAACTCTTTCAGCCGCTTTTCACGCACATTCGCCTGCTTCGCCGCCTTGATATCCTCGAACTCGGCACGCAGCTCGTCAAGAAACAACGGGTCGATAACCTTGTGAATGTTTTCGATTGAGGTGTAGTGCATACCGCCGCTGCGGCGTGTTTCGGGGTTTAAGGTTGACTCAAAAACAGCTCCGAAAATGGTTGGCGATATTTCCGACCAATCGAAGTCGGCACTTGCCTTTTCCAGGAGAATGTCCATAATTTCTTCCGTAAAATTCGGGATTTCTATGTTTTCATCCGCAAACAATCCGCCGTTGACGTACGGAAAAGCAGCTAAATCCTCATCAAGATACGGGTCACGCTCGCTGTCCTTCTGGTCAAGCACCTGAAACAATTCTATCAGAGCCTTTCGGGCTGACTTCGCCTCAAACTGACGGAGATAATCGTGGAACATTCCATGCTTACCGAAAATGCCTGCGTCCTCGGCATACAGACAGAAAACAAGGCGCACACACAGCATATTAAGGCTTTTGAGGGACTCGGAGTCGTCGGGATTTTTATACTGTTTGAGGATTGCATTATACAGCTTTCCCACCAATTCGCCTGCCTGTAAGGAAACTTCCATTTCCTTTTTGATATGCTCGTTGCCTGTATCCACAAGAAAATTCAGGCGGTAATATTCCTTGTGCAGGTCTTTTAGGAAGATTTGCTCAGGTTCGGCGTTGGGCTTGTTCATATTGTAAATGAGAATTTCGGTGAAGTTGGAAACAATAATCCACTTTGCCTTTTCCTCATAGGGCAGGTAATTATTATAGCGGAAAGCCTGTCCGTAAGGCGTAAGCTTTTCTCCGTCCGACTGCGTGGCAGTACGGCGTAACGAAATGTTTGAGCCTTTCTGCTCGATAAGGATTTTGTTTGACGGAATATAGCCGTCGATATATTTTTGATTTTTCTCTACAACAACAGGCTTTTCAAACTCGATAACGGAGATCGGATTTTCTACTCCGAGGACATTTCCGAGCAGTTCTATCCAAAAGCGTGCAGTTTCCTGCTTTTCGTTGCCCTTGTCTTTCCAGTATTCTGAGAACGCCTTTGCGGCAGATTTTTGCTGTGTGTCGGTCATGGTTTTGCACTCCTTGTCTGCAAAATGGTATAAATATACATAATAATTATATCGCTCATAGCGAAAAATGTCAACAAATCCAAATCACTGATTAAAATAAATTTGTGCAACTGTCCGAAATTTAGTATATCAATAAGCTGTTTTCGCAAAACCGAGAAAACAGCTTATTTTTGTTACGTTACAGAAAATTGTACTAACACGAGAGACTCAAATAATATTCTTTTGTAAAAATAAGAGAAATTGCAAAAAATATTCAGAACTCCCCTGTAAAAAAGCCTTGTTTTTTTCCTTATAAGTGAAGGGAATCAAAAGTACCAATCAAATAATGTTGATTTTATGCAGCTATACAGACTTTTGTAAAATTGCGAAAAAAGACTTAAAAAACCAACCGTTTTTGTAGGTACTTATGAGAGGTGCTTTTACTGCTCTCGAAAATAAAACAAACGGAGGTACAAATTATGACAAGAAAAACAAAACAGGAGCTTATCGCACAGGTGGTCGCTTTGCTGGATGCTTTGATTGAGGTTGAGGACAATGCTCCGACAATTATGGTTTCCGCCAAGGAACAGCCAGTGGAAATGCTGACGATTAAAGAATGCACCGAGGCGGTCAGAGGATTGTCCGAACATACTGTCCGTCAGCTCATTGTACAGGACAAGCTGCCCCATATCCGCACTGGTCAGGGTAAGCGTGGAAAGATACTGTCAGCAAGGCGGCGCTGCTGGAATATCTGGGAGGTGCGGCGTGATGGATAGTATGGACGAATGGTTGACCCTTATCATCTCAATACACAAACCCGTGACGATGTGCGACGGTTGTGACGATATTTATGACAGTGGATGCGGTGCTGAAAACATCGTCACATCGTCGCATATCGTCGCAAAATGCAGAGGGTATCCCTCTGCTTCTCCTGCGGTCTGTGACCGCAAAAAAGGGACCAAGAGGAACTGCTTGCCCACAGACTATTTTCCTGCAAAATAGTCCTAGTGGGTTAGAACTATTCAGCAGAATAGTGTTCGTTCGCTTCGCTCCTCTTTATGAAAGGAGTGCAAAAAATATGAGCTATGCAATTATCAGAAACGAAAATCACAAAGTAGGTGCTGTACCTCTTCTTGAACGGCATAATGAACGTCTAAACAAAAATTATAGTAACAAAGATATTGACATAAATCGCTCGTCTGAAAATTATTACCTTAAGAAAATACAAGCGGAATCCTATCTTCAGGAATTTGAAAGTATACGCACCCGACAGGAGTTAAAAGGTAACCTGCGTTTACAGGGCAAAAAGCAAAGTACTGTTCTCTGCGAATTTGTCATTACTTCCGACAAGGAGTTCTTCGACCGTCTGGGCGGTGAGCGTACAAAGAAATTCTTTGAGGACGCTTATGATTTTGTAACGGCAAAAGTCGGCGGCGAACAGTACATCCTCTCTGCTGTGGTGCATATGGACGAAGCTACACCGACCTTGCTCTTAACGGCAAGAGTATGAAAACGGGCAAGCCTTTATCTAGAAAGACAGCGATTCATCATCTGAGCTTCATTTCGGACGTATTCAGCTATGCGGTTAAAATGGATATGCTGTCGGAAAACCCGTGCAGAAAAGTGACTGTTCCAAAGGGTGAGAAAAAGGAAAAGGAAATCTACACTCTTGAGGAAATCGAGAAATTGTTCATGCTCTTGGAAAAGGCACCGCTGAAATACCGCACATTCTTTACGCTTGCAATTTACAGTGGGTTTAGACGTGGAGAACTTCTCGGTTTGGAGTGGAAAGACATTGATTGGGAGCATAATGTGATAAGCGTTATAAGGACGTCGAATTACACGGCCGACAAGGGGATTTATACGGATACCACGAAAACGAAAAAATCTCAGCGTTCCTTAAAATTTCCGAATGTCGTGATGAATTTGCTCAAAGCGTACAAATCCGAACAGGACGAAGAAAAAATAAAGCTGGGAAGCAAGTGGATTGATTATGACAGGCTGTTTGTAAAGTATGACGGACGACCTATGAATAACAATACGCCGTATTTCTGGTTCAGCGAATTCTGCAAGGAAAACAATTTCCGATTTTGCGACATTCATAGTATGCGGCACTTTTATGCCTCGGCTTTAATCAACGAGGGTGTGGACGCTGCTGCAGTTTCAGGTGCGTTAGGCCATTCGGTTGTCAGTACAACAACCTCAATTTACTGCCATGTATTTCAGCAGGCACAGGCAAGGGCAGCCGAAGCGATTGCTTCGGCGCTTGACTTTTCATCCAAGAAATAAGAGTTACGGCAAAGGATAAGAACACTCAATAAAGGACAAATAAAGGACAGACGTCCGAAAAGCCTGCCCTTAAAAAGAGAAAACCACGTAAAATCAACGATTTTACGTGGCATATGTTGGTGACCCGTACGGGAATTGAACCCATGATTCCGCCGTGAAAGGGCGGTGTCTTAACCTCTTGACCAACGGGCCTTATTTGGTAGCGGCAGTAGGATTTGAACCAACGACCAATCGGGTATGAACCGAGTACTCTAGCCAACTGAGCTATGCCGCCATTTATGTCGTTTTTCGCTTACCGCTTTATGCGACTATATTATTATACACGCTTATTTTCTAAATGTCAACATAATTTTATGAAAAAATCTCGATTTGTTTATATTCACAATTTAACGCTTAAATTAAATTTATAATTTGTTAAAATCAACAAATCGTAAATTTAAATTTTCTTATTTGTATATTTTAATGCAAAAAATACGCCCTTTCGGCCTATTAGTGAACGGTATTAAACAGCGGAGCATTCATTCGCTTACCGTTACTATTTAACGAAAGGGGTTTTTTTATGTCATGTTTAAATCAGAAATCGTTATGCAGACTTTTTTGCTGTAACTATGCAAGATTAGGAGATGTATACGAAGCTGCGCTGAAAAGCGGACTGCCTCCTGAAACTGCCCTTGCCGACGGTACGAATATTATTAATCAGGCAAGGTATAGAAGGCTTATTGAAAGCCTTATGCAGAAAAGCATACCTCCTAAGGCGGTCGTTATGACCGGTCTTGAAAGGCTTGCGTTCGGAAGAGCCAACGACGCGGCGTCGCTGGTTTTTTCAGAGGAGCTTCCTTCGCCCGATAAGATCGGAGCTTTGGATCTTTTTAATGTGTCGGAAATGAAAAGAGTCAAGGGAGGAGGAGTAGAAATAAAGCTTTTTGACAGACAAAAGGCAATGGAACGGATTTACGAATATGCGTCCGAGGAAAATACCGCGTCGGCTGCGGCAAATCTTATTGACGCTCTTACCGGATTGGAGGATGAAACTGCCGATGACGTTTAAAAGCTTTTCGCCGAAACAGAAGCTTGCTCTTTCCTGGTGGGGTATCCCTAAATACCGAAAAAAAGACGCCGTCATATGCGACGGAGCGGTCAGATCGGGAAAGACGCTTTGCATGTCGATGGGATTTGTAAGCTGGGCCATGAGTTCGTTTTCAGGCAATTCCTTTGCTCTCTGCGGGAAAACTGTTTCGTCGCTTCGCCGCAATCTTGTAGAGCCTCTTGCAGGTCTGCTGGGCGCTATGGGATTTAATTATATTGAAAAGGTCAGCAAAAATTATATCGATATAAGTCTTTACGGCAGGAAAAACAGATTTTATCTGTTCGGAGGAAGAGACGAGAGCTCTGCGGCGCTTATTCAAGGCATGACGCTTTCAGGAATACTTATGGACGAGGTTGCTCTTATGCCAAGATCGTTTGTAGAGCAAGCGATGGCCAGATGCTCTGTTTCCGGTTCTAAAATGTGGTTCAATTGCAATCCGGATAATCCGTATCATTGGTTTTACCGGGAATGGATAAAAAAATCCGAGGAAAAAAATGCTCTTTATATTCATTTTACTATGAAGGATAATCCGTCTCTTTCCGGGGAAATAAGAAAAAGATATGAAAAGCTTTATTCCGGGGTTTTTTATGACAGATTTATTCTTGGCAAGTGGACTGCCGCAAGCGGCAGGGTTTACCCGATGTTCAGCGAAAGCATTCATACGTTTGAAAAGGCTCCGGATTGCGACCGATTTGTCGTGTCGTGTGATTACGGAACAGTTAATCCGTCGTCATTCGGACTGTGGGGGCGCTGCGGAGGAGTTTGGTACAGGCTGGAGGAATATTATTATGATTCCAGAAGAGAAGGGATATCGAGAACCGACGAGGAGCATTACAGCGGTCTGGAGAGCCTTATAGGAGATCGTGAGCCGGAATATATAATCGTTGATCCGTCGGCGGCAAGCTTTATAGAATGTATCAGGCGTCACGGAAGATTTAGAGTTATACCTGCGAAAAACGATGTTCTTTACGGAATAAGGCGGGTAAGCGACGCTTTGAAAAGCAGGAGAATTCTCATATCTGCGGATTGTCAGGACTGCCTAAGGGAGTTTTCGCTATACTGCTGGAATGAAAAGTCCGGAGGCGATATTCCGGTAAAGGAGAATGATCATGCGATGGACGATGTCAGATATTTTGTGACTGCCGCGATAGATTCAGGCAATACCGATGATTTTTTTGTGGCTTCTGTCGCGCGTTGAAGGGAGGTGAATTTAATGAGACTATTCAAAGGCGGAAAGAGAAGCGTTCGACCCGATACAGCGGCTGTTTATTCTGCTGCGAGAGGCTCCGAGACGGCCGATTTTCCGAATAGTGTAGATTGCTGGGAAAAGGAGCTTTATGACAGACTGCGTTTCACAGTGCCTGTTATAGACGCGGCAATCGGTAAGATTGTGAGGCTTACGGGAGGCTATAGAATTATATGCTCCGATGAAGGAATGCAGGAAACGATGGATTATTTTGTGTCCGGCGTTCCTGTGGGACTAACGGGAGTTTCTATGCAGAGCTTTACAGACAGCTTTCTTGAAAGTCTTCTTACATACGGAAACGCGGTAGGCGAAATTATTCTCGACCGTGAAACCATGAATATCAGCTCTCTTTATAATGGAGATCCGTCGAAGATCGCTGTCTTGCCGGACCAGTCTACAGGCTGCGCCGTTTATTATTTGAAGCAGAGCGGAGGAAGGCTTAAACGTCTTGAAAATCCTAATCTTATATTATTTTCAGCATTGAATCCTCCGCCCGGAAAAACCATGGGGGTTTCAATACTCAGGGGACTGCCGGCTCTAAGCAGGATTTTGATGAAAATATATCAATGTATCGGACAGAACTATGAAAGAGCTGGGAATGTAAGATATGCGGTTACCTATAAGCCTACCGGGGACAGCTCTGAAAGGGCGTATTCAAAGGAAAGGGCGATGCAGATCGCTAAGGAATGGTCGGACGGTATGACGGCTGCTAAAAACGGTGAAATAAGGGATTTTGTCGCTGTCGGAGACGTCGACATAAGAGTCATAGGAGCAGATAATCAGCTTTTTGATACCGAGATTCCTGTAAGACAGATATTGGAGCAGCTTATAGCAAAGCTTTCAGTTCCGCCGTTTCTTCTGGGACTCAACTGGTCGACGACCGAGCGGATGTCGTCGCAGCAGGCTGATATTCTTACATCTGAGCTGGAGTATTACAGAAGGCTTATAACGCCGGTTATCAGAAAAATCGCCTCGGCATATCTGATGCAGATAGGATCCGACAGCGAAGCGTATGTTGAATGGGATAATATCAATCTTCAGGACGAATCGGTTCTTGCCGACGCGCGTCTGAAAAATGCTCAGGCCGAGGAGATTGAAAGAAAACTTGAAAATGAAAATTAAAATATGGAGGATAAATTATGTATAATGATATAAAACTTGAAAAGGGACTTTATAATCTTGCGGGAAAAAGCTTTATACAGGTTCTTGAGGAACGCGATCCTGATGAAAACTATGACGGAACGCCGTTAAGCAATCTTGACGCCTTTGAAAGACAGCTTAAGCGCTTCGATATAAAAATAAGCGGCGAGAACTGCGATAAGGTAGAAAAATTCTTTGTGACAACGGAAAGCGCGGTGCTTTTTCCTGAATTCGTCAGGAGAGCCGTAAACGCGGGTATGGAAGATTCTATATTAGGCGACATTGTTGCTGTTAAGACGATTTCAGACTGCAATCAGTACAGAGGCTATTCGGTTACAGACAATGTTCCGTACACTTCAAAAACAACCGAGGGAAACGCTCTGCCGGAAACCTCTATTAAAGAATCCGCCACATCTGTCAGCCTGTTAAAATACGGCAGACTTATTACAGCTTCGTATGAGGCGGTAAGGCTTCAGAGATTGGACGTATTTGCCTTAATGCTTCGTTCAATAGGTAAAAAGCTTGCCGACGCAATGGTAAGCAGCGCTATTTCCACCTTGAAATCGGACGCGGCCGTTATAGATATTGCCGGAAGCGCGCTGGCTTTTTCAGACCTTACCGGACTTTACGGAAACTTTAAGGTCTATGATATGACTGATCTGATAGTATCTCCTAAAATTGCTGCGGAAATTATTTCAATGGAGCAGCTTAGGGATTCGATTACTGTTGACGAAAGAGGAAACGTTATTCTTCCGTTCGGAACAAGACTTATTAAATCAAACCAGATCAACGATCTGACTGTTATAGGAATAGACAGGCAGTATGCGCTTGAATTTATTACAAGCTCTGATCTCATTATGGAATCGGATAAGCTTATAGACCGTCAGATGGACGCATTCAGCGTTTCCTGCAACCTTGTGTTCAAAAAGCTTATGGCGGACGCCGTAAAGGTGCTTAATATGGATAAGTCATAAGTCCGGCTGTTGAAGCTCCGGCGGACGTCTGAAATAGCGTCCGCCGGAATAAAAGCTGCAAAATATTTATGAAAGGACGAAATATATGGAAAAGGAAGAAATACTCAAAAGGCTGAATGAATTTACACGACGGGAAATGTCTGAGGATGAGGTGTATATTTTTGACGTTATTCTCTGCGACAACGACATAGACAGAGATGGCGAGAGATTTTCTCAGAACGCGCTGGAAAGCTTAAAAAAGCTGTTTGTAGGGAAAACCGGAATATTTGATCATAATCCGAAAAGCGGAGGACAGACGGCAAGGATTTTTTCAACCGAGCTTGTAACCGATAATACAAAAGCTACGAAAAACGGCGAACCTTACACTTACTTAAAGGGCAGAGCCTATATGGTCAGAACAGACTCAAATTCGGGATTGATACGAGAGATAGACGGGGGTATAAAAAAGGAAGTAAGCATTTCTTGCAGCGCCGGCTCAAAAAAATGCTCCGTATGCGGAACGGATTTGAAAAGGAAAGGCTGTCCTCATGTAATGGGTAAAAAATACAGCGGAAAGACGGCTCATGCCGTTTTAGATGATATAAGCGACGCTTATGAGTGGAGCTTTGTGGCAGTTCCCGCGCAGGTCAACGCAGGAGTTACAAAAAGATTCGGCAGAAGCGCAGATTCGGCGGAGGCGAAGGCATATAGTGAAGAGCTTATGGAAAAGCTATGCAAAAGCGTAAGAACAGATATTTATAAGCTTTGTCTTGCTTCCGGCTCTTCCGTATGCGCTAAGGCGCTTTCTGCCGCCGCAGATAAAATGAATGCGGAGGAGCTTATTGAATTCAAGGAACTGCTTGAAAGGGAGCATAAATCTAAAACCGTTTCTCAATTGGATATAAAAAAGGACTGTTTGGACGATTTCAGAATGGGGGCTAAAAAAAATGAATATTAATCAGATAAGTTCTCTTTTTACACTTTTTTCAGGCGAGACTGATACGGAGACATATCGTCCGCTGATAGATTCGGCAATTGCCCAGGTAGAACGCAGGCTAAAGGAGGACGTTCAGGATTCCGACGCAAGGCTTGATTACCTTTGCGCCGCAATAGCAAATTTCAGATACAGTCAGATAACGTGCGTGAAAAACAAAATCGCTTATACTTATGCGGGAACAGCCGATTCAAAGGGCAATTCTCAGCTTGAATATGATTTTGCCAGAGAACTTATGCGGGAATATTATAAAGCCGCGTCCGATCTTCTCTATGACGACGGATTTATATTTACCGCGGTTTGCTGCGGGTAAGGGAGAAGATATATGGCGCAGTTAAAGCATATGGTAAACGGAATTTATCAGATTGTAAAAAGCGGCGGCACCGACGTTTACAGCGAATATGAAAAAATTCCCGTAATGGAGCACGGCGATATATACGCTGTGGCGTCCGTTGCGGAAATATATCTTGAAAACGTTTTTGTCGGGGAAAACGATAAGTTTTTCAGGGAAAGATATTTACTTGACGTTAAAATACTCGGCAGGCCTTATACTTCCCCTATGAGCCTTTATGAAATGCTCGACGTTCGGATATTGGATAAGCTTACCTCCAGCGGATATGTTATAAATTCCGCAAAAATATCGGCTCCGGTGCAGGATAACGGACTCAAGCGGCTTATTCTTGAATGCAGAGTCGAATTACTCGGAAAAACGGAGGTCGTTTATGAATCACAGTCTTGACATAGAAAAATACCGCGTTGCAGAGCTGGGAGACGTAAGATTATATATTTCTTCTTACGAACTGTCCCGTGACCGCCGTTACAGCTTTCAGAATCGTTCTGAAAACAGTATATATTTTACCGATAACGGCTCGTTTCCCGCATATTTAAAGCTTAAAGGAATTGTATTGAAGTCGGAATGTCCTATTCCCGGAGTTAAATTAAATCAGCAAATGAGCAACAATATAAGATATTTTCTTACCGCTGACGGTATATTTTATAACGCTGCAAGGCTCAAGACGTTTTCAGTTGTGACGGACGTTAATTCGGAGCTTATCAAATGCGAGATCGTATTATGCTGCGACAGCTATATAGAGCAGGCGGCGGAGGGGAGCTGAAATATGGATTCTCAGTATACGGTAAGAATGTATGACGAGGCAGGTAACTGCGTAATTGAAAGCATATGCTTTTATTTTAGATATGTTAAGGAGCTTTATACGCCTTATGTATGGTTTGAAGGAAAATTTATAAGCTCTGTAACCGCTCCCGCGTCAGACATTCTCAGGATAGAATTCTGGATATACGGCAAAATGATGCACAGAGGTCTTGCCGATAGTATAGATATATGCCGGGAGGGCAACAGGAATATAATAACGGTTAAGTCCAAAAGCTTTACTTCTTTGCTGTGTCAGAATCAGCCGGAGCCGGGTATGATAACGGACGTGAATCTTTCCAAAATTATAGGGACATATCCCGATATTCCTTACGTTACATGTGAGGACAGTGAAAACGAAAATTATATTTACGTCAAGGACGGAGCGACCGTATGGGACGCGGTCTGCAATTTCGGTTTCAGAAAAACCGGACTTTATCCTTATATAGAGGGAACTAATAATGTCAGGATAACGCAGAGAAATCCGTCGATCAACCATGTTGTCAACAATAATAATATTCTTGGCTCGGGAGTTTGTCATGACTGTACCCGTATTATCAGTCATATACATATGCAGGATATAAACGGAGATTACGATGTTTACAGCAAAAGCAATGCGGAAGCGATGAGGAGAGGTATAATCAGGCATAAGCAAATCCCTCTCGACCGGCAGTTTTTGAATAATCCTGATTCGGGACTGAGCTTTAAGCTTAATTACAGCATGAGAGGGATGGTATGCAATTATATTAAATATGCGGGTTATAATTATGAGGATCTTTTTGACGAGGTAACCTACGGAAGCTTTACTAAAAAGAAAATTCACCGTATCGAGGTCGTTTTTAACGGAGGAATGCCCATAACCGTTCTGGGAACATATAACGACGGATTTTTCGGAGATCAATGATTCTTAGATCTGTAGATATTCGGCAAGCTTCGGAAAGGAATTATATATAGTGAAAAATGTATAGATAACTACGGGGATAATCAGCATTACTGAGGATACCGCTGTGCCGTTTCTGAGCTTCTGGTGAGGCATTGTAAACGGCAGGCGGTTATTTTTATAGAATTTGATAAATAGCGCAAATCCGGCGATTGAAAGAGCCAGAGTGGCGAGACTGGTTAAAGCAAGCGCAAGCTGATTTTCAAGCACACCTGAATAGGATACCACCGTCGAATAGGTGTTAGCAAAAGAATGGACTATTATTGAAGGAATAATTGAATTATGCTTAACGTCGATATGCGCAAAGAATATTCCCATTATAAACGCAAAAATAAACTGACCTACGTTAGCGTGCATAAGACCGAAAAGCAGCGAACTCATAATAATTCCGAATCTCTGACCTACTCTGGATAGGTTTTTCATAACAAAGCCGCGATACATAAGCTCTTCTGTAACAGGAGCTCCTATACAGGCGTAAACCGCCGTTATTGCGATGGTTTTCGGATTTTCATAGTTCATCATTTCTGTTCCTGCGCTCATATCCACGCCGCTGAAGATCATTTCTGCGGCCGAGCCTGCAATACCGGCGATATATCTAATAAAAAAGCTTATAACGCAATATGCCGCGATTGTTTTAACGTTGAAGTCTGCGGCGCTGAAATACGATTTTATCTTTATATTAGAAACCTTTGATCCAAGCAGAAATATAACGATACTGCACGATGTCAGGATAAGCATATTAAGACCTATATTAATAGCGGAGGTATTGAAAAACGTTTCAAGTCCGGAGAGATATTGACGCGTCGCCTCAACGGGCTTAACGCCGTCAATCCGCATTACAATAAGCCGTAAAATATATACGGCGGCAAGCAGAAGACCGTTTGAAAGCAGAAAATGGAGAATAATTCCTCCTCCGGCAATATTAAAATAATGTCTGATACGTCTTCGCTCGGCCTTAGACGGCTCAAAGGGAATCTTGCAGCCCGGAATATCTATCTGCGGCACTATTTCTCTGTAATCGCTGTTGTAAGCTTCATATTCTGTAAAATTTTCAAACGGGTTTTGGGGATTTATATCTGACCCCGGCTTTAATGTCTGAGTTTCAAAAATATTATTATCCATAATAGCATATCAAGGCGGCTTGCGCGCCTTTCCTCCGTATCAGTAGTTTTTCTAATATTATATATCAATTTTTACATATAGTCAAATCTCTGACGCCAAAAAGTTGTGGACAAAGCTGAAAAAGTGTGGTATAATAAATTTAACAGTTTATCAAAAAGAAAGGAAAACTATAAAAATGTTTCATGAAAAGTCATGCGGAGCAATTGTTTTTCGAAAATTTCACGGAAACATTGAAATTCTTCTTATAAAGCATGTAAACAGCGGACATTGGTCGTTTCCTAAGGGACATGTTGAAAAAAATGAAACAGAGCTGGAAACGGCTCATCGGGAAATAATGGAGGAAACGGGAATCGACGTCATTCTTGATCCTACATTCAGAGAAACAGTTTCCTATTCTCCCAAAAAGGATACTCAGAAGGTAGTTGTTTATTTTCTTGCGAAAGCAAAGAATTTTGATTTTAAGGCTCAGGAAGAGGAAATTTCAGAAATAAGATGGGTTGATATAGGTTATGCCGTAAATATCCTGACCTATGATAACGATAAGGTTATCGTAAATAAGGCAAAGTCGGCGATAAAGGAAAGAGAATAAAAAAACGCAGCCTTAAGGCTGTGTTTTTTTATTCAGTCGCCGAACGAGATACCAAGATCCTTGGCTGTTATAACAAGCTGGCCGTCCGGAGAAACGAACTTGGTTTTACCCGCTATATCCTCCAGCTTGTTGGAGGTTATCTTTCCGCCGATCTTAGCTACTGTTCTTCCGTATTTTTCCTGCAAGATAAGTCCCGCGGCGTGAACGCCGAACTGTGTAGCGAGTATCCTGTCATATGCGCTGGGACTGCCGCCTCTAAGCATGTGTCCCGGAACGCAGACTCTTGTTTCAAGACCTGTTTTTGCCTGTATCTGGGAGGCTATTCTGTTGGTAGCCGTTACGATTCCGGCCTCCGCTCTTTTTTTAGCTCTTTCCTTTTTCTTCATTTGCGCTTCTTCTTTATCAAAGACGCCTTCGGCTACGGCTATAATGGAAAAATTCTTGCCGCTTTCGCTCCTTTTTATTACTGATTTGCACACCTTGTCAATATCATAGGGTATTTCCGGTATAAGAATTATATCGGCTCCGCCTGCGATTCCGGCGTTTAAAGTAAGCCAGCCCGCTTTATTTCCCATGATTTCGCAAAGAAGTATTCTCGAATGGCTGTTGGCCGTAGTGTGAAGTCTGTCAATAGCGTCGGTGGCTATATCCACAGCCGAATGAAAGCCGAATGTTACGTCCGTACCGTAAATATCGTTATCTATGGTTTTGGGAAGTCCGATAACGTTCAGGCCCTCGTCTGCAAGAAGTCTGCTTGTTTTATGGGTTCCGTTTCCGCCCAGCGTCAGCAGGCAGTCAAGCTTTTGCTTTTTATAGGTTTCCTTCATGCACTTAACCTTGTCAACATTATCCTCGCCGATAACCTGCATCATTTTAAACGGTTGACGCTTTGTGCCGAGTATAGTGCCGCCTCTTGTAAGAATGCCTGAAAATTCATCGGGATTCATATCTCTGCAAAGATTGTTTATAAGTCCGTAATACCCGTTTGAAATTCCGACCATCTCAACGTTTTCCGTTCCCATCATTTCATAGCAGGCTTTGGCGACACCCCTTATCGTAGCGTTAAGACCGGGGCAGTCCCCGCCGCTTGTCAGGATTCCTATTCTTTTTTTCATAAATTTAGACCGTCCTTTCAATTTGGAATATGCCGAAGCGTGAATATATGAAAGCCTTAATAGGCAGTTTGTTTAAAATAAATTAAGTCAGCACTATTATTATACCTATTTTTATTAAAATTGTCAACATTTTATATATTAACTATAGAATTATTTTTTTGCTTTCACATAATATTCACAATAATGTATTATACTTATTTTTGATAAAAATATATCTGGAGCGGATCCGGATTTTTTAATACGGGAGGACAGCTTATGAGCAGGATACTTATTGTGGACGATGAAATCAATATCCGCAGGGTGGTTAAGGAATACGCCGAGTTTGAGGGATATGAGGTAGGCGAGGCCGCTAACGGCATGGAGGCGGTAGAGCTGGTAAAAAATAATGATTACGATCTGATAGTTATGGATATCATGATGCCCAAGCTGGACGGTTTTTCCACCTGCAAGGAAATAAAAAAGTACAAATCCATACCGGTTATAATGCTATCGGCAAGGGGCGAGGAATATGATAAGCTTTTCGGATTTGAACTGGGAATTGACGATTACGTTGTAAAGCCTTTTTCACCGAAGGAGCTTATGGCGAGGATAAAAGCCGTTATCAAGCGCAACAGCCGTCCGGACAGCGGCATACCGGAAAAGCTGAAATTTGAGGGACTTGAAATAGATCTTGCAGGCAGGGAGGTTTATGTCGACGGCGTAAAGGCTTCAATGACGCCGAAGGAATACGATTTGCTTTTTTATCTCGTTAAAAACAAGAATCTTGCGCTCACAAGGGACAAGCTTCTCGAGGAGGTCTGGGGCTACGACTTTTTCGGGGACGACAGGACGGTGGATACCCATATAAAAATGCTCAGAAACAGTCTGGGGCCCTATAGGAAGTTTATCGTCACACTGAGAGGAATGGGATATAAATTTGAGTATGGTCAGAATTAAAAATCCATGCGTCAGCCTTAAATTTAAAATTTGGCAGTATTTCATGTTTTTTACGGCCGTGGTATTTATACTTCTCTGGTTTTTTCAGATAGTGTTTCTTGAGAATTTTTATGAGGGAATGAAAATTTCCGATGTCAAACGTTCCGCGGCAACAATCGTTGAAAACTACGGAGACGAGGATTACAGCGACTTGCTCACGGAAATAGCCATAAACAACGATTTATGCATAGTGATTACGGACAAATTTAACAGAACCGTTTATTCCAAGGACGTTATGGGCAGAAACTGCCTTATTCACGGACCGAATAATATGAGCTATGATTTTATTCAGAAGCTCAGGGACAGTGAAAAAAGCTCGATTTACTTCAAGGAGTTCAACAGTACGATAAACAGCGACACGCTTATTATGGTTTCAACCATAGGCGCCAAGGACGATCCTGACGGATATCTTCTTATAAATACTCCTCTTGTTCCGATTGGCTCCACAGCCTCGATTATAAAAAGACAGCTTATTATCATAACGTTTTATCTGCTTGTGCTGGGCGTGATAATTTCATTTTTCATGTCGAAAAGAATCGCGGATCCTATAACAAGAATAACAAAATCTGCGGAGGGTCTTGCCGAGGGAAAATACGATATAAAATTCGAGGGCGGAGATTACCTTGAAATTCAGCAGCTGGCGAGTACGCTTACTTACGCCGGGCAGGAGATTTCAAAGGTTGATATGATGCAGCGGGATCTTATAGCCAATGTGTCCCACGATTTAAGAACGCCGCTTACCATGCTCAAGGCATATGCGGAAATGATAAGAGATCTTTCAGGAGATAATCCTGTAAAGCGCAACGAGCATCTTGAAATAATAATAGAGGAAACCGACAGGCTTGCGCAGCTTGTAAACGACATACTGGATCTTTCTAAGCTTGAGGACGGCAATCAGAAGCTCAATTACAGCGAATTCAGCATTACCGAGGTGCTTGACGGAATCATCGCAAGATACAAGGGAATTTCAAAGAGGTCCGATTATATTATTTCCTTTGAGCCTGACGAAGAAGTCACGGTGAGATGCGACGTTATAAAAATTCAGCAGGTTATCTACAACTTGATAAATAACGCTATAAATTATACCGGAGACGATAAAAGGGTTTTTGTACGTCAGATTAATAAGGAAAAAAGCGTAAGGATAGAGGTTTCCGATACCGGACAGGGAATAGCAAAGGATAAAATAGGTCTTATTTTTGAAAAATATTATCGTTCTGAAAACCATAAGCGCGAGGTTATCGGGACAGGTTTGGGGCTTTCAATAGTAAAGGCCATATTGAAAAAGCACGGTTACAGCTTCGGCGTTTACAGCGTTATCGGTAAGGGCTCGACATTCTGGTTTGAAATAAGCGATATTGTATCGGAGAAGCCGGAGGTCGAAAACGGCAGAAAAAAGTAAAAAACTGATTTCCCGTTTCTTTCAAGGACTTTTCACAGAGATTTCACATATGAGCTTTATAATACAAGCATACTCAGTAATGAGTATATCTTCAATTTAACGTTTACCCCAGCGTTAAATTAAAAATCCCCAATAATCCCTATATCATGGCAAAAAGTCCCCTTAAGGGGACTTTTTGTTTTATAAAAAGGCTGCCGTTATTTTTAATTAACGGCAGCCTTTTATCATAGATAAAGCAGAGCTGTTGCAACGGGAATTGTATCGTAAAGCTCAATTGTCTTTGTTAATCGTTTTATCTTTGTGATTAATATTCTGTCAGCGTTATACCGTTTTCACCAAGCGGTATTTCATGGTCAAGACCTACAAATTTACCGTCCTTCTGCCAGAGAACTTCCTTTACAAAATTATACTTTTCCGTATCCCATGTTGTAAAATCATCCTTCACAAGTCCGCCGGTATCTCCGGAATTCGCGTTGAAGCACCAGAACGTATGATTTATTTTGTTTTCATAAATAAGCTGTCGGAGGTAAGTCATCCATGTGACGTTAGGCTCGGTCATATAGCCTCCCCATTCGCCTATAAGCAGAGGAGCTATATTTTTGTCCTGAATATAGAACCAGTTATCATACCAGCAGTCCTTATAAAGAGAATCATATGTATAGCCGCCTTCGAACCACGGCTGCTCATAGACTGCCGGACCGTAATCATGAGGGGAATAAACCAGCTTGTTTTGACGATTGCCAAGATCTATAGGATTATCTGCAACGCCCCTTAAATTTCCTCCCCACCAGTTAAAGAAATAATCGTCTTCATTCTGGGAGCCGAAATTTCCGTTTTTCTTTATGTCCTTAGGGTAGATTTCAATGCCCTCTACCATCACCAGTACGTTGGGGTTTTTATCTAAAACGGCATTCGCCGCCTTTTCCGCTATGTATTTCCAGTTATCTGAATCCTTGGAATCGTCCCACTTCGCCCTCGGCGACTCGTTTTGTTTTCCATGTGGTTCGTTTTTCAGATCATATGCGATTATGGTATCGTCGCCTTTATAACGCTCAGCCATCCACGACAGACTGTCAAGGTAATCCTGCTCGGTAATGTTTCCGTCTGTCCACAGCGGTTTCATGTGGCCCATGGAATCGGTTACGGCGCAGTGGATATCTATCATTATTTTGATGCCGTTAGCGCGGCACTGTCCGATGACATAATCAAAAATTTCAAGACTGTTCATTCCCTCAAGATATGAGTTTGAAGCTTTATTATAATTTGCCTCCGGATATTCTCCGTCCGCCCAATTGTTTATAAGCTCTGTTGATATAGGAATTCTCAAAAGATTGAAGCCGTGGTCGGCAATGCTAGCAAGAGATGAGTTCAGGTCGCACGCCCAGAGTCCGTCAAAGCAGTTTGTGCCTGTGTTGTATCCGAACCAGTTACAGCCTGTCAGCCAGACTTCCTTGCCGCTTGAATCTATTATTTTATTTCCCTTTACGGATAGCCAGTCGTCCGTTGTGGGCGCGGGAACGTCCTTTGCACCGGTATTGACAATTGCTTCGCCGGTATTTCCGCTCTGCTGACTGTTACCGTTCTGCTGCTGCGAAACGCCGGCTGTGCCGGAGCATGAAACGGAGGACGTATCAACAGCGTCCTTAGAACCCGATATCTGGAAGCCGAAAGCAGCCTCGCCGCCTGTTTCCAAAGCTTTGTTGTATTCCTCAGGTGTTACGGTTATTGCCGATTCCGATACTGAAAAGCTTCCGCCCCAACTGCTTATTATCTCAATGTCTGATTTAAGAGGTATAGTAACGGTCCAGCCGTTTATTCCTGAGGAACCGCTGTTTTTTACCGCTCCCTGATAATCGGTAAAGGATTTTCCGTCCGTTTCCCAGCTATTTCCGGCTGTGAGCGTTACGTCGAGTTTTATTTGTTCGCTGACGTCACGATCGGTTACGGAAGAGGACTCGATTGTAATTCCTGATGAAACGGAAACCACGTCTCCGGTATTAGACGAGCCGCCGGAGCCGTCGTCGCTGCACCCGCAAAGCGGAAATACAGTAATTAAAGCCGCCGCTGCAAAACAGGCTAATTTATTTTTAAGCATATATTATCTCTCCTGTCATATTTTACTGCTTGTTTATAATAATTATGCCTTAAATTTAATTAAAAGTCAATGCATATAAGGAAATATATGTTGTTAAAACTGTTCGAAAATTGAAAAAATTTAGTTAAAATACATAGTGACATTAATTTGCGATAATGGTATAATAAAATAAGTATAAAATAATGGACGGTTTTGGATAAATATAGGAAATCGGCATTCGTTTTATATGTATAATTATCATGATATACTAATTTTATATATCTACATGCCCGGGGTTGCCGCGGCAGAATGGAGATCAAGATGCTGAAAAACTACGATATTATTATTGCCGGAAGCGGTACGGCAGGACTGTATACTGCGATAAATCTGCCGTCCGATATGAAAATTCTTATACTTTCCAAGCGTGAGCTGAAGCTTTGTAATTCTGCGCTTGCTCAGGGAGGTATTGCCGGAGTTTACAATTCGCCGGAGGATAATATTCAGCTTCATCAGAATGATACGATGATTGCCGGAGGCTTTAAGAATAATACGGAAACGGTTCATATTTTAGTTTCAGAGGCGGCTAAGGACATACAGGCTCTTATTGATATGGGAGTGGATTTCGACAGGACTCCGGATGGAAATCTTCACAGAACTCTTGAGGGAGGACACTGCCGTCACAGAATTTTTCATCATAAGGACGCTACCGGCTTTGAGATAGTATCGAAATTGCTTGATAAGGTAAAGAGCCTTCCGAATGTGGATATTCTTGAAAACACGTATCTTTGCGGCTTGAAAAAGACGTCGACCGGTTTTTCAGCGGATACCTGGCAAAACGGAGAAAGGCGTTCGTTTAACAGTCATTTCATGATGCTTGCCACAGGCGGTATCGGAAGGGTTTATGAATATACTACCAATTCCGCGATAGCTACCGGAGACGGTATAACCTTAGCCTATGAGATGGGGGCGGATATAAAGAATTTGAGTCTTGTCCAGTTTCACCCAACCGCGTTCAATAACAGGCATACAAGAGAATGCTTTCTTATTTCCGAGGCCGTCAGGGGAGAGGGCGCTTATCTTCTCAACAAGGACGGCGAACGTTTTATGCATAATTATGACGACAGGCTGGAGCTTGCTCCGAGAGACGTCGTTTCACATGCTATTATACATGAAAGCAGAAAGCTGGGCTCTACTGAATTTTATTTGGATATAAGCAGAAAGGATCCCGAATTTCTTAAAAACCGTTTTCCTATGATTTATAAAAATCTGCTTAAGCAGGGCTATGATCTGACTAAGGACAGAATTCCCGTATTTCCGTGTCAGCATTACCTGATGGGCGGAATTAATGTTGACAGCTTTGCAAGAACGGGCATTGAAAACCTTTACGCCGCGGGCGAATGCTCGCATACGGGCGTTCATGGCAATAACAGGCTTGCCAGCAATTCGCTTCTTGAGGCTCTCGTATTTTCGCGCAGGGCGGCGCAGGATATTTCCGAGAAAAGAGACGGTGTGTCAGATGACTTTGAGGACTATAAATTTGAAAAACAGTCTGATCCCGCTGCAATTCCTCAGGGATTCAGAACTGAAATACGCCATATAATGCAGAGCAGTTATTTTGTTATACCGGATAAAAAGGCGGCTGTCGAAGGATTTGAAAGGGTAAAGGAAATAAAGCGGGAGCTGACTTCAGGAAAGTATATGATAAATCCTGATTTTATAGAAGCGAAATCTCTTGCGACTATCGCATATCTCATTTTAAAGGAAGTTATATAGGAGAGGATAACGACTATGCTTAATCGGTTTTATGTGGATAATATTATTAATACGGCGCTTGCCGAGGATATTAACTATATTGACGTTACAACGGATAATCTTTTACAGGACGACGACGTAAGCGAGGCTTATTTTGTTGCTAAAGACAGCGGAATTCTCTGCGGAATAGACGTTGCCGCCAGAGTTTTTGATCTTGCCGGCGGAAATGTTGAAAAGGAAATACTTCTTAAAGACGGAGCGCCGATAAAAAAGGGAGATTACATAGCTTTTTTCAGAGGAAGCGCCAAAACGCTTTTAAAGGGCGAGCGTACCGCGCTTAATTTGATTCAGCATATGTCGGGGATAGCGACGGCTGCAAATGAATGCGTAAAGCTTGTGGAGGGTACAAACGCCAGCATAGCCGACACCAGAAAAACACTCCCCGGGCTGAGAGCGCTTCAAAAGTATTCGGTTACGGTAGGGGGCGGAAAAAACCACAGGTTTAATCTTTCCGACGGAGCTATGCTAAAGGATAATCATATAGACGCCTACGGCTCTATCACCGGCGCGGTTTCGGCTCTTAGGAAGAAAGCCGGACACATGCTTAAGATTGAGGTTGAGGTAAGAAATCTTGAAGAGCTTGAGGAGGCTCTTGAGAATAAATGTGAGGTAATCATGCTTGATAATATGAGCGATGACGAAATGAAAAAAGCGGTGGAGATTACTAACGGAAGAGCGCTGCTGGAGGCTTCGGGTAATATTACTCTTGATAATATCAGGCAGAAGGCGTTGACAGGCGTCGATATTATATCTCTCGGAGCGCTGACTCATTCTGTTAGATGCTTTGATATATCAATGAAAATCAAATCCTGCGACCATAAATAATAAAGCGGCTTGTGACTGAAACGGCGTTGCCGCGGCAATACTTTATATATAACGACTACGACGGGAGGACGGCTTTACGCCGTATACAGAATATGCAGAAGAAGTTTTCATTAAAAAATAACCGTCTTGCCAAGACGATTATTTTAAGCGGAGCTATCCTGATTATTGTTGCGTTTGTAATATTGAGATACGAGGGATTTTTTTCGATTATCTCCAAAGTGATTAATATATTTCGTCCTATAATCATAGGAGGGGTTATCGCTTTCGCATTAAATCGTCCGATAAACTTTTTTCACGCAAAATACCGTACTCTGTTTTTCTGGCTGGGAGAAAAGCTTGGTGCAAAAAGAAAGAACCGCCGCAGAAAAAGTGCGAACAATACAGGCAGGGCGTCGTTTATATGCTCGTGCGTTACCACATATATAATTCTGATCGCTATAATAGTCGGAATTATTTGGTTTATAGTTCCTCAGATTTCTGAAAGTATTTCTATGTTCAGCGCCAATTTCAACGATTATACCAATAACCTTATAAATTTCTTTGAATCAAATAAATTCAGGCTTGATTATTTAATGGATAAAATAGACCTTGGAGATATGCTGGAAAAGGTAAAGGAAAAAATATCTGAGCTTCCGGAATATATACCGACGGTTTTGGCAAAGACAATGGATATAACAAGCGGAATAATCGGAACGGTTGTCGATACCGTAGTAGGCTTTGTATTTTCAATATATATCCTTATGGATAAGCAGAACCTGAAAAGACATGCTAGAATATTGACTAAATCAATGCTTAAACACAGATATAACCGATTTGAAAGAATTATCAGAATGGCATATGACGCTTTTTCCAATTTTTTAAGCGGTCAGCTTATGGAGGCGGTCATTTTAGGAATACTATGCTTTTTCGGCATGACCATTTTCAGATTTGATTATGCTCCTCTGATAAGCGTTATTATCGGCATTACAAATATGATACCGATTGTAGGTCCGATTCTGGGAACAATTCCATGCGCTCTTATTCTTCTTATGGTAAATCCCATAAAGGCAGTCTGGTTTGTGGTGTTCATTATAATAATTCAGCAGATTGATTCTAACCTTATTTATCCGAAGGTCGTCGGAAATTCCATAGGGCTGCCTGCCCTTTGGGTTTTGTTTGCCATCACCGTAGGAGGAGGTCTATGGGGTATACTCGGTATGATAGTCGGGGTACCGCTGGTTTCGATTCTCTATGCGGTTATGCGCCAGAAGGTTCATGAGGAAGAAGAAAACGAAAGAATATCAGAGAAAAGCGCAGATCCTTGAAAGTGAAGGATCTGCGCTTTTTATTATGCGTTTTCTGCTATAACCTCAGTAAGAAGATTGGGAGGCAGCTGCTCGTATCTGAGGAAATCAAATGTAAAGCTTCCCATTCCTCTTGTGGTTTGTCGGAGGTACATTATAAAATCATGCATTTCTCTGATGGGAACTTCTGCGGTAATTACAGTCGTTCCCGTTTCAGCAGGCTCCATTCCGGATACCCTGCCTCTGCGCTTGTTCAGCTCGCCCATAACGTCTCCGGTATTTTCATCAGGAACGCATACGTTTAACGAGCCAATCGGTTCGAGCATAACAGGATCGGCATTTTTAAGCCCTTCCTTGTATGCGAGCGAAGCCGCCGTTTTAAAGGCCATTTCTGAAGAGTCCACCGGGTGATATGAGCCGTCCAGCAATATAGCCTTAAGACCTACCACAGGACAGCCTGCAAGAACGCCTTTCTTGACGCATTCCTGCAATCCCTTTTCAACTGCCGGAAAATAATTTCTGGGCACCGCGCCTCCGAATACCTTTTCTTCAAAAATAAGCTCGTCGCTGACGCATGGCTCAAATTCTATCCAGACATGACCGTATTGACCGTGACCGCCCGTCTGTTTCTTATATTTTCCCTCTGCCTTCACCTTTTTGCGTATTGTTTCTCTGTAGGCAATCTTCGGAACTGATAATCCGATATCCACACCGAATTTATTCTTTAGCTTAACGGCTGATATTTCAAGATGCTGTTCTCCCAATCCGCTTAATATCTGTTCGTTGGTGTATGAGTCCGTATAGTATGATAATGTCTTATCCTCATCTAAAAGACGCTGAATGCCTGAGGATATCTTGCTTTCATCACCCTGTGCCTTGGCCTTAACAGCCATTGAATAGCAGGGTGAAGGGAAGCTTATTCTGCTGAACGTTATTTTTCTTTCAGGCGAGCAGAGAGTATCTGAGGTGGACGCTGATATTTTTACAGCAACCGCTATATCTCCCGCCTTTGCTTCGGATATTTCGTTTTGCTGTTTGCCCGTCATTCTATAAAGCTTGCCTATTTTTTCAGTTTCTCCCGTAGATGTGTTTATAACCTGAGAATCGGATTTCAATATTCCTGACATAACTCTGATATATGACATTTTACCTACAAAAGGATCGGAAACTGTTTTGAAAACGAACGCCGACAGCGGATCCTCCGATTTACAATTGGCTGTTACCGTTTTTCCGTTTTCAACCGCTTCTTTAGGCGGTACTTCGTCCGGCGACGGAAGCAGGAGAGTTATCTCCTTAAGCAGCATATCAACTCCTGAAAGATCGGATGATGAAACGCATACCACCGGAGTTATGATCCCCTTGTTCATTCCTGTGTGTATGCCGTTTATAAGTTCTTCCTGAGTAAACGGTTCGCCTTCAAAGAATTTATTCATAAGCTCTTCGTCCGTTTCGGCAACCGCCTCGCTGACGGCTTCGATCAGACCGTCTATACGGTAAACCATTTTCTCAATAGCCTTTGCAATAGGGAGGTCAATTTCCACGGCCTTTCCGTTTTCGTATTTGTAAACCTTCATTTCAATAAGATTAACGTAGGAAACTATCTTTTCGTTTTCTATAACCGGTACCACGATCGGACACACAGTAGGACCGAAAACGGTTTTCAGTTCAGTAAGAACATTATAAAAATTGGCGTTTTCGTCGTCTATTTTTGTTACGGCGAACATCTTTGATTTTCCGGCTCTGACAGCTGACGCATAAGCTTTTTTAGTACCTGTCTTAACCCCTGATTTAGCGGAAACGGTTATCATAACAGTGTCGGAGGCGTATATACCCTCCTCCATTTCTCCGGCAAAATCAAAAAGACCGGGAGTGTCGATAAGATTGATTTTAGTTCCCTCATAATCAAAGGATGCCAGCGCCGCGTTTATTGAAATTTTTCTTTTTATCTCTTCTGAGTCAAAGTCGCAGACAGTAGTTCCGTCAATTGTTTTACCCAGTCTATCGACTGCTCCCGCTTTGAAAAGCAGAGCGTCTGCAAGCGAGGTTTTTCCGGAACCGTTATGTCCGGCAAGAGCTATATTCTTTATTTGTTTCATCTCGGTAAATCTCCTTTA
>ERZ779866.177-NODE-177-length-69590-cov-8.361228_pt1 | contig 69590 bp, 74 predicted proteins | sample MGYA00511248_ERZ779866 | MGnify/ENA primary metagenome ERZ779866 (study PRJEB29588, sample SAMEA2155758) | human gut metagenome | biome: human gut; feature: human-associated habitat; material: faeces | place: Denmark | collected 2008/2010 ... | reverse complement strand
GCCGGCTGCCTGTAAGGCAGCCGGCTCCGATGTTTTCTCTCTGGATCGTCCTGCACTGACCCGGCGATTTCCAAGACATCACCAGGCGATGTCCGGCTTCCGGCATAATGCTCACGCATCCCAAGGCGCCTATCCGTATATCATGGCAAGCAGCCGCAGCATAAGGTCCGTCGGCAAAATCCTGTATAAGACTCCCAGAAATTCATTGCCAACTCCGACGATCTTGTGAGACGGCAGTTTCCTTCGTCTCAAAATAGAGCATACAGTCTTTGCAACCTGCTGAGGAGACATGCCGCTCTGTTCTGATTTTTCCATCTTTTCCACCGACTTTGATATGCGCCCTCCGTAAATGTCATCGCCAGTTGCTGTCTTTCGGCGGTTTTCCGTAAAATCTGTCTTTACATCGTTAAGCATCACCGCAGAAGTCTGTATCCCAAAAGGCGCCAGTTCTATGCCGGCAGCATCGCTGAAGGCATTTAATGATGCTTTGCTTACCGAGTAAAAGCTCTGGAACGGCAGTGGAAATATGGCTGCAAGTGATGACATGAACACGATCCTGCCGTTTCCCTGCTCTCTCATGACAGGGATTGCCGCCTGAGCACACCTTATGGCTCCTGTCACATTTACATCCATTTCCATCAGGTAATCATCTACAGGTGTAAATTCTGCTGCTCCTGAAATGCCCATGCCTGCGTTGCACACCAGCACATCGATCCTTCCTGTTTCTCCCAGTACCCTGTCAAAAGCTGACCTTATGCTGTCCTCATCAGTTACATCACAGTTCACCCACCTGGGTGCAGGACTGGAATATCCGGTACTCTCCCGTATGGTCTCCGTGATCTTGACTTGCGCATCTGCAATCCTTCCTGTCACTTCATCCGAAGGCCTGTCAGGCGTTTTAAGCCCGCCCTCAGACCTGGAAAAACCGTAAACTATATATCCTTCTCCGGCCAGCATCCTTGCAGTAGCCAGTCCTATACCCCTGGATGCTCCCGTAACTATGGCTGTCTTTTTTTCCATTTTATAAATTCCCGCTTTCTTTTGTACATCCTGTCATATGCTCCCCGCAAAAGGCAGCATCATTGCTGCTGTTCAGTCAGAACTGCCGGTACGACTATCCTTGCGGCCTCCGGTACTATCTCCATATGTATCTGCCCTGCATCACTTATCTCACCGTCAACACACAGCCGCATCATGCCGTTGAGCGGTGTTATGGCCACTTCCCTGCATTGCCTGTAATACACTATCTTATCCACATCGGGAAGATCAAGATGGGTACCTTTGGCATAATACGGAAACTTTTTCAAAAACTCTGTCCTGGAAACATTGTATATGATGCTGGCATCCATAAGCCCATCGGTCAGGTCAGCTTTTGGAAGTCCTTTTACGCCTCCCCCGCAGAAAGCCCCGTTTGCCACTGCCGTCAGCAGTACAGGTCCGTCCTGGACCGTCTCACCGTCGATCTCAACTTTAAGCAATGCACCCTTTTTCTTGACCAGTATGGCCAGCACCGATACGAGATAAGCCAGCGAACCCTTCAACAGCGGATATTCCTTGACTTTCGCCGTAAGGTCTACCACATTGCAGTCGAACCCTATATTAAACATATTTGCACAGTATCTTGTCCGCTCCTGTCCGTCTATAACGCCCTGGTATTTTATGAGATCGCATTTCTGCACCCGGCCTCTGATCTGGGCTTCAACGCTCATATGATCTCCGGCTCCGGAAAAATTCCTGACAAAATCATTTCCCGTTCCTATGGGCATTACTCCCACCGAAGCACATCCAAAGCCTGCTGCGCCGTTTATCACTTCATTCAGCGTGCCGTCGCCTCCGCAGGCAATCAGCCTTATCTCTTCGCCGTTCTTTTCGGCTTCCTCTGCGGCCAGTCTCGCAAACTTTTCTGCATCTCCCACTGACTTTGTCAGATATATTCCTGCATCGCAGCCCATCCGCTCAGCCGTCCTGTCTACTTCTTCCTTTATCCTGTCAAGGCCTTTGCCTTTTCCTGCTTTGGGATTCAATAAAAAAACCGTTTTCATCTTGTGCCTCTTTTCAACAGTTTTGCACATATATTTTACATTTATTTGTTTTGATTATCAACCTGCTATTTTACCTTTTATTTACCATATTTTTGGGTTATAATATACATATAATGACTTAAGGAGGTAAAAATGGATCCAAGAGTAAAAGAACTTTCTAAACTACTTACTTCATATTCCTGCGATCTGCAAAAAGGCGAAAAAGTGCTGATCGATTACGAAGGCCAATGCTGCCGTCCGCTGGTAAGACAGCTCATCAAAGACGCTTACGCCCTTGGTGCAAAGCCATATGTAAACCACAGGGACAGCTCCATCCTCAGAGAGGTGCTTCTGGGAGCTGATGAAGAACAGATAAAATTCCTCAACGATTACCAGCTCTTTCAGATGAAAGGCATGGACGCTTATATAGCCGTAAGGGCCGGGGAAAACACTTCTGAACTTGCAGATGTGCCTTCTGACAAGCTCAATATGTACTATAAGCTAACAAGCCCTACCCTTGATTACCGGGTAGACAAGACCAAATGGGTGGTTCTGCGCTATCCTAACCCTTCCATGGCACAGCTTGCCGGAAGTTCCCAGGAAGCCTTTGAAGATTTCTACTTCAATGTGTGTACCCTGGATTACAAAAAGATGAGCAAAGCCATGGATCCGCTGGTAGAAATGATGAACAGGACCGACAAGGTCCACATCGTCGGACCGGGGACTGACCTGACTTTTTCCATCAAAGACATCCCTGCCATCAAATGCGATGGTCTCAGGAACATACCTGACGGAGAAGTATACACCGCCCCGGTGAAGGAGTCCATGAACGGAGTCATAAGCTACAACACATTCTCTGAGGAACAGGGATTTACCTTTGAGAACATAAGGTTTGAAGTTGAAAATGGCAAGATCATAAAGGCCACCGCCAACGACACAGACAGGATCAACGCCCTTCTGGATACAGATGACGGATCCCGCTATTTCGGAGAATTTGCCATCGGCGTAAACCCTTATGTACTTTCACCCATGAAGGACACCCTCTTTGACGAAAAGATCTGCGGCAGCTTCCACCTGACTCCAGGCAAGTGCTACGAGGACGCTTACAACGGCAACCATTCGGCTGTACACTGGGATCTAGTCATGATACAGCGTCCGGAATACGGCGGAGGAGAAATATATTTTGATGATGTACTGATACGCAAAGACGGCATCTTCATTGTCGATGAGCTCAAAGGACTTAACCCCGAAAATCTAAAATAGCCCTATTCAAAAAGGAGTATTGTGATGGACAAGAAAAAAATAGCCGTTCTTTTTGGCGGCTGCTCCAGCGAATATCTTATTTCCCTCAGCTCTGGCTATGCCGTCCTTACCAACATAAACCGTGATAAATACGATGTCATAGCCATAGGCATCACAGAAGACGGAAGATGGTTCAGGTACGATGGTGATCCGGAAAATGTCAAAGCAGATACATGGCAGCAGGACAAAGAAAACTGCACGCCGGCATATATCGTGCCGGATCGTGCAGTCCACGGGCTGATAGAACTCCGTCCGGAAGGGCCTGCGTTTACAAGACTTGACGGCGCTTTTCCCATGCTCCACGGAAAAAACGGGGAAGACGGCACCGTCCAGGGCCTCATAGAAATGGCCGGCATTGACCTGATGGGATGCGGCACCCTCTCATCTGCCTTATGCATGGATAAATACAGAGCTCATGTACTGGCAGAAGCTGCCGGGATCGCAGTCCCCAAGGCCTGCTTCCTGACCAGGGATTTTGATGAAGCCACTGTCAGAGAGGCCACCGCAGACCTGACCTACCCGCTGTTCGTCAAGCCTGTCAGGGCAGGGTCGTCCTACGGTATTTCCGTCATAGAAAGCGCAGGTGAATTGATGGATGCGGTCAACCTCGCCCTTCAATACGATGACGAGCTTATCATAGAGGAAAAGATCAATGGATTTGAAGTAGGCTGTTCGGTCATCGGAGACGGAAAGAATGTCGAGATCGTCGGCCGTGTAGACGAAATTGAGCTGTTTACAGGCTGTTTCTTCGATTACACAAAGAAATATACAGGAGTAGATTCAAAGATACATAGCCCAGGCCGTCTCGACCCGGAAACAGAAAAGCGTGTCAACGACACAGGCAGAAAACTGTTCAGGATACTTGGCTGCAAAGGGTTTGCGCGCATCGACATGTTCCTTACCCCTGACAAAGAAATCATTTTCAGTGAAGCCAACACCATACCGGGCTTCACATCTGTGAGCCGTTTTCCAAAAATGATGGCAGGCGTAGGCCTTTCATATCCCGATGTGATAGACAAGATAATCGAATGTTGTTCAGCAAAATAAACGAAGACGCCCCGGCGGGCGTCTCAGGCCGCAGATAAACCCCTCCGGCGGTATGCCCCGGAGGGGCTTTCTCATGTATATAAAGAACGGATCATGCGGTCCTATATCTCTTGTAAAAAGCTGCTTTCTAAAAGCAGAAAAACTTTTGCCCTCTTGATCGTCTGCGGTCTGCTGCCGCAGGCATATTTTATTTTCTCCTTTTTCTCCCCCTGTACGGATTTTTGCATCCATAGACAAGCACAAAGCCCAAAGTCAAATTGACAACTGCCAGAATGTATATGATCTCCCTATCCATGTCCCCTCCTTATATGGTAAATTTTACCATATAAGGAGGGGCATGTCAACCTGCGGCATATCAGGTTGCTTCCTGCTTCTTTGATAAGGACATCCATTGTCCTTGTGCGCATAGTCTGTGCCGTCTGGCCAGTCAGCAGGCCATCTGGTCCAAAAGGCTATCTCTTGGGCGATCTGGGATTAAATATAAGGGATATGATATAGCCCAGGCCAAGGGCTGTACCGATCCCTGCCGCAGCCGATCCAACGGGTCCGGTTATTGCTCCGAGAAATCCGTTTTTTGCCCCTTCCATGGCTCCTTTTGCCATATTATACCCAAAACCGGGCAGCGGCACGGTAGCCCCGCTTCCTGCCAGATCCACAAGAGGCTGATAAAGGCCCGCGGCCTCCAGCACCACGCCTGATAATACAAAGAGCACCAATATTCTTGGCGCTGTCAGGGCAGTGGCATCCATCAATATCTGTCCGGCCATACAAATGAGACCTCCTATAACAAACGCCCATACATATTCCATTTAATCCACCTCCAGGGAAACGGCATGAGCAATACCCGGAATGCTTTCACCCTGCATGGGTGAAATAGTAGAAAGCAAAGCCCCCGTAGACATCAGCAAAAGCCGTTTTATTTTTTTCTCTTCCATCTGTTTCATCAGGTAACCTGTAAAGACTACCGCCGAGCAGCCGCATCCGCTGCCTCCTCCGTGGACATCCTGATCTTTGCTGAATATCATCGCTCCACAGTCATCGTAACGGGTAAATATGCTTTTTTCGTTTAAACCCGCATCTTTTAGGAGATCTTTCATTATATCCTTCCCTATGAAGCCAAGATCGCCCGTAACTACCAGGTCGTAATATTCAAGGGGCCGTCTGGTATCCTCCAGATGGTTGAGCAGTGTATCTACTGCAGCAGGTACCATGGCAGCTCCCATCTGATTGGCGTCTCTGATCCCTGCATCTATTACCTTGCCTATGGTGGCAGACTCGGCTCTTATCTTTACCCTGTGTCCCTTATCTGCACTGTCATCCAACGATATGACCAGTGCGCCTGCGCCGGTAGTAGTCCACTGAGCTGAAGGCGGTCTCTGGTTGCCATGCTCCACAGGCATCCTGAACTGTCTTTCCGCCGTGCAGAAATGGCTTGAAGCTCCCACAAGCACATTACGGGCGAACCCTCCGTCTATGAGCATTGACCCCAGCAGCAGAGACTCGGTCATTGTGGAGCAGGCTCCGTACAAGCCCAGAAAAGGGATATGCATATCTCGGGCAGTAAACGATGAGGACATCAGCTGATTGAGCAGATCTCCGCTGAGCATGGCGTCAATCTTGTCCCTCTCCAGGCCTGAGCGTGAGACTGCCTTGTTCATGGCTTCCTTTAGCATCTTGCTTTCTGCTTTTTCCCATGACTTTTGGCCAAACATATCATCTTCAAGGACCATATCAAAGTATTTGGCCAGCGGGCCCTGTCCCTCTTTTTCGCCTGCCACATTTCCTCTGCCGGCCAGGATCGGCTTTTCTGCAAACTTTACAGTCTGTTTTCCTATTTTCTTATATTCCATTTTATGTCCCCTTATATGCGATCATATTTTTTCTATGAGCCAGTATATAACGCCCACCGCCATGGCGCTTGCTATGCCGCATACCAGTACCGGCCCGGCTACACTGAACATCTTTGAACCTACTCCCAGCACAGGGCCTTCCTTTTTATATTCCAGCCCCGGAGCCACCATAGAATTGGCAAATCCGGTTATAGGCACTATGACCCCGGCCCCTGCGAATTTGGCTATCACATCAAAAACACCAATGCCTGTCAGGATCTGTGCAGCCGCTATGAGGGTAAGTGTCACGAAAATGCCTGCATCCTCCTGTGGTATGCCATTATCCGTCAAAAAATTCTGATACCTCAGTGCCAGGGCGCAGATCGCCCCTCCTGTCCCAAAAGCTCTCAGACAGTTTAAAAAGTATTTGGGCTTTGGCGTGAACTGTTTTGCATATTTGCCATAAGCCTTGGCTATATCTTTCTTTTCAGGTTCTTTTTTCATTGGCGACCTCACTTTTACTTATGATTTTAGTATTTCCATTTTTTCATTTTTATGCGATAATATAACAAACCCTTTCTCAGGAGGCGCACACCATGTCCAGCAGAAAATTCATCCTGGCTTCCGGTTCTCCCCGGCGAATAGAAATGATGAGGGCCCACGGTCTTGACCCGATAATATGTCCGGCAGAAATAGATGAAAATCTGCCTGCCATAGGCGGAATGAAAGAAACCGTGATGTTCCTTGCCCTAAAGAAAGCAAAAGCGGTAGAAAGCAGCGGTGACAGCCGCATAACAGACGGAAGCATCATCATTGCCGCAGATACGGTAGTATATAAAGATGAGATAATGGGAAAACCAAAAGATTTTGACGATGGCTTCCGTATGCTCTCAGCCTTAAGGGGTACCTGGCACTATGTTGCCACCGGTGTCGCTCTGGTAGAATCCGGGGCCATGAATGCCAGAGTATTTACAGAAGTCACAAAGGTATGGTTTACAGATTACAGTGATGAAGAGCTGCGCGCCTATCTGCTGACCGACGAAGCCTACGATAAAGCAGGCGGATATGCTATCCAGGGATATTTTTCCCGCTTTACCGAAAAAATCGAAGGAGATTTTAACACCGTCGTCGGTTTCCCATGGGACAGGATAATGACTGAACTTGACTATTTTTAGGCTGACCGGAGGTATGACATGACAGAAGACAGAAATAGCGTACAGTCCATCGAAAGAGCGTTTGACATAATGGAGGCAGTAGCAGTTGAGCAAAACGGCCTCGGTATCACCGAGATCGCCGAACGGACCGGGCTTCACAAGAGCACTGCTTTCAGGATAGTATCCACCATGATAGAGCGCGGATACCTGATGAAGACAGAGGCTGGAAAATATAAGATCGGGCTGAAATGTATCGAAGTTGCAAGCTGCTTCATAACCGGCCTGGAACTCCAGACCGAGGCAAGGCCTTATGTGTCAGAAATGGCTTCTCACCTTGGGCTGACATCATATTTGGGAATACTTGACGGAGACAAGGTCCTTTATGTTGAACGGATAGACACTGTGTCCCCTGCCCGTCTTTTTGTCAACATCGGCCAGAAAGTGAACGCTTATTGTTCTTCTCTCGGCAAGTGCCTGCTTTCCAATTTTTCACGGGAACAAGTGAACGATATAATGAAAGACTGCAGTTTCATAAAGTTCACGCCAAAGACCATTTCCGGCCTGGATGCTCTCCACCGCGAACTTGCGAAAGTCCGCAGGAACGGCTGGGCCATGGACGACGGAGAATTTGAAAAAAACCACAGATGTATAGGCGCTCCCGTCTATGACTACAGAGGTGATATAATCGCAGCCGTCAGCGCCAGCGGCGATAAACATGTCATCACCGATGACAGGATTGAAGAGATATCAGAATATGTGATGAAAACTGCATCTGAAATATCAAAGGCCATGGGCTACATAGAATGAAATGAAAAAAACGCTGCCGGATCATCAGCAAGCAATGTCCGGCAGCTTTTTTGTCTGTACGATCAGTCTATGATATTTTTAAGCACTATATTTTTGACTCTTGTCATCTCATCAAAAGTGGACATTACGCCTTCTGTACCTATGCCGCTGTGCTTCCAGCCGCCAAACGGCATTTCAAAAGCTCTGAAAAAACTGGCTCCGTTGATAACAGCCCCTCCGGCCTCCATGGCAGAGGCCACTCTGAAGGCTCTCTTCTGATCCCTTGAAAATACACAGCTTGACAGACCGAATACAGAATTGTTTGCTATCTCGATAGCCTCATCATCTGTATCAAATCCTATGACTGGCACTACAGGTCCGAATATCTCCATATCTTTAGCTACATCGGCAGTTTTTGGAACATCGGCTATGACAGTAGGTTCATAAAATGCACCATTCCTCTTTCCTCCCAGGATTATGCGGCCGCCCTGCTCTACAGTACGCTCCACTTCCTTTTCTACCTTGATGGCAGCTTTTTCACTTATCAGACAGCCTATCTGAGTGTCCTCCTCCCTGGGATCCCCGACCCTGAGCTGTTTGATCCTTTCCACCACTTTACGGGTAAATTCATCCTTGATGGAATTATGTACCAGGAACCTCTTGCTGGCGCAGCACACCTGTCCCGTATTATACATACGTCCCCAAACCATTTCTTCCACTGCCAGATCCACATCACCGTCATCAAGCAGGATGAAAGCGTCATTTCCTCCCAGTTCGAGGGCTGTGTGAGTAAGGTTTTCCGCAGCCAGCCTGGCCGTTTCAATGCCAACCTGAGTGCTTCCGGTAAGCGTGACAAGATGTACTCTTGGATCCAAAACCGCTGCATCCTTTACGGCTCCCGGAGCCGTCAGGCACTGTATGACTCCATCAGGAACGCCAGCATCTGTAAGCATTTCTGTCAGAGTCATCAGTGTCAGCGGATTGTCTGAAGACGGCAGTACGATGGCGGCATTGCCCATCATCAGAGCCGGAGCTACTTTCTGGTCAAAGAGATCACACGGGAAGTTGAACGGGATGATACAGGCCACCACTCCGATGGGCTCTCTGGTCACAAGCTGCATATGCTTTTCCTGTCCGGCTTCTGTTCCCGGAGGTATTATAGTTCCGTAATAATGTTTGGCGTGTTCGATGAAACCGGAAAAAGCTATCCTGATGTTGGCTATCTCACCCCTTGCTTCGCTTATGGGTTTGCCGTTTTCAGCGCAAAGTGTCTGAGCAAGGGATTCTTTATTTTCTTCTACTATATCTATAAATTTGTACAGTATATCTGCTCTCTGTGAAACAGGTACTCTGGCCCATTTCTTCTGGCCCCTTACGGCAGCCGTCACCGCCATCCGGATATCTTCTGCCGTAGCCTTAGGAACGCTGTCTATTACTTTTCCTGTAGCAGGATTTATTATATCAAAAGTTTCTCCGCTGACACTGTCAGCTTTTTTGCCGTCAATCATCATTTTCATGGTACATTCTCCTTTCATATTATCATACAAGCTGTCGGTTCTTTTCTGCTGCGCTCATGACGCCTCTGCTGTTTTTTGCCTGCAGTGGGAGGCTAAGCTCCAAAGGCTGTAAAGGAAAGCATGAGCCCTCCGCATGTGTTATTTCCGTCATCTTCATATCCATACTCGCCGAATGTAAATTCCGTTATGAAAGGGATGTCTCCGATGGCTTTCTTTATCTGTCCGGCTACTTCATCTATCCTGTCGCCTATACCGGCCCGTCTGCCGCCACAGTGTACCAGATGTACCCCCGCTATAGGCCCTGATATCTTCTTTTTCAGTTCCTCAAGGGTTTCGCCGACGGCGCCGATGAGCTCGTCTACAGAAGCTTCCATCTGGATGACAGCCGTATTGACCGCCAGATTGTTTCCGATAGCCATCGATCCGTCATCATTGCCGTTCATCGGATGTCTTATGGCCACCAGATCCCCCAGCCTGTCTTTTACTCCCAGCGGCTTGCAGATGGCATATGACAGCAGGTTTCCGCCGGCCACATCTTCTGCTGATGCACCTGTCCACTGCCGGTACTGGTCGATAGCTTTCATGCCGTTGATCTCCACAAGAGTCCTGTCACCGTCCACCCTGGTTATGATTCCCGCATTGGCTGTCTCATGATAGGCTCCGGTGAACTTGTTGGCAAAAGCTTTGTCAGTATAGAAGAAAGCCACAGAAACACCTTCAGGTTCTACGATCTTATCCGTATATATGAGCCATTCTCCTGAGATCGTATTATCTGCTGCGCTGCCTCCGAACATAGGCACCCGTCCGATCACTTCCGTTATGCCTTTCAGGTAATATTCCTCTTCTCCTGAAGGAGCTGACATGTAGAAAAAGTCAGGAGCACAGTCCTTTCCTGCTGCTTCCATTGCCTTCAAAGCTGCCTTATGGCCTGTCTCCCTGGCCGTACCTTCTTTGGCCATCCCGTAGACTCCCACCGTCATGTCCGGGTCAGACAGAGCCATTATCCCTGCGAATCCTTTTTCTCCGGAAATGAATCCGTCCTGAGTCATCACTCCCGTAAATGAAGTATTACCGATCAGAGGGACTCCCGGCAGCTCCTCTGCTATTCCGGCAAGAAACGCTTTCTGATCGTATTGGACACCGCTGTATACGAACGCCATCTTCATATCCTGCAAGTTGTCTTTTACCTGAGTGGCAGCTTCCTTTCCGGCTGTCCTGGGATCTGGGTTAACACTTGTTCCTGTCTTTATCTTTAACATTGGGGTTCCCTCCTTTTTTTCTTTTTTCGGCTATATGATAATTCTGAGGCTTAAAATCGTCAATATCCGGTGTTCTGCGATACAGCAGTACCGGTCCGCAATGCGGGACAGGTTTTGCTCCCTCCCCGGTGCCATGGTGAAAAAAGGTTGAAATATCCTGGTTTACGGGTTTGCTCAATATGCGGTTATATAGTAAAATAAAATAAAAAAAGGAGTTGTGCCGTTGCATGCGGCAATATGATCGATCCACATGAAAAAATTTATAGCAGAGTTTAAAGAATTTATTGCAAGAGGAAATGTGATGACCATGGCAGTAGGCATCATAATAGGAGGTGCTTTTACTTCCATAGTCAATTCTCTTGTAAATGATGTCATTACGCCGGTGATCGGAATCATCATAGGAGGTATAGACTTTTCTGCGGTCATCATCGGATTTGGCAGCGCACAGATAATGGTCGGGAATTTTATCCAGTCCGTCATCACTTTCCTGTTAACTGCGCTGGTCATATTTGTCATGATGAAACTTTTCAACCGTTTTACCAGAAAAAAAGAAGAAACCGCCGATCAGCCGCCTTCAGAGCCTGCGCCTTCAAAGGAAGAGCTGCTCCTTGCCGAGATCAGAGATCTGCTGAAAGAACAGAAATAGATAAACCCGGAGTCCATGTCTCCGGGTTTTGCAGTATTTCAAGCTATATTTATTTAGCTGCGGCTTTCTTTGCAGTCTCGCACAGAGCGGCAAATCCTGCTTCATCGTAAATAGCCATTTCAGAAAGCATCTTTCTGTTGATCTGGATGCCTGACTTTTTGAGGCCGTCCATCAGTCTGCTGTAGCTGAGGCCGTTCATCCTGGCTGCGGCATTGATACGGGCTATCCACATCTGTCTGTACTGTCTCTTTTTGAGCTTTCTGCCCACATAAGCTGATCTGAGAGCTCTCATAACTGCCGGGTTGGCAGCTCTGAAAACTTTGCTCTTTGCTCCGTAGAATCCTTTAGCCTGTTTTAATATTTTCTTATGTCTCTTATGGGCGTTTACGCCTTTCTTTACTCTTGCCATTTATCTTACCTCCTGTTACTCCGATTATTTCGCCATGGATCTGAGCATTCTCTTCAGATCTGCGCTTGTTAAAGTAGTAGCTTTTCTCAGGCCTCTTTTTCTCTTGGCCGCTTTTTTAGTAAGAATATGGCTCTTGTATGCCTTATTTCTCTTAACTTTACCGCTTCCGGTAAGTTTCATTCTCTTACATGCCCCTCTATGGGATTTCATCTTATTCTTTGCCATGATGATCTTCTCCTCCTATGTCTGTTTTGATTTATGGCGGCTGATTTTGGCCGCACTTACTCCGCAGCAGACTGATCCGCCGCGTCGATACTCGTTTTTATCGGCGACCGCAGGTCATTTTTCCGGCTTAGGGCCAAGGAACATGGTCAGATTGCGGCCTTCAAACACCGGCTTCTTTTCTATGATGCCCACATCAGATACGGCCTCTGCAAAGGCGTTCATGACATCCATTCCCTTTGACACATAATCCCGTTCTCTGCCTCTGAAACGCAGGCCGACCTTGACCTTATCTCCGTCAGCGAGGAATTTGGCCGCTGTCTTGGCTTTCACCTGGATATCATGGGCCTCTATAAAGGTGGAAAGTCTTATCTCTTTTACCTGGGTAGTCTTTTGTTTCTTTTTTGCTTCTTTTTCTTTTTTCTGAAGCTCGTAACGATATTTGCCGTAGTCAAGGATCTTGCATACTGCCGGCTTTGCATTAGGTGAAATGTTCACCAGATCAAGCTTGCGCTCGTTGGCAAGTTCCATGGCTTTTTCTATGGGCATGACGCCAAGCATCGTACCGTCTGTGTCGATAAGTCTTACTTCCTTGTCACGAATTTCTTCGTTGATGAGATTTTCCCTGCTAATGGTTTTGCACCTCCCAAAAATTTGCCGAAAAAAGGCGGATACATGAAGTATCCGCCTGTCCAAACGCAAATATAGCGCGTTTTCCTGTTATTTACCTGCAAGCGGCGCTCCGGCCGTACAGGTGAGAAGCGGATAACTTCTACTTCATACTCAATTACTATACCATGGCATGCACCGGCTGTCAAGAAATAAATTTGCAAACCAGCGTATCATCCGCCCCTTTAATGTCTTTTATTCGGCAGCCGTCGCATCCTGCCAGATACCGATAAATTTCTTGAAATTATCTTCTTTCTGTGGGATAATTAAAGCACTTTTGATCATCGGAGGAAACCTATGGAATCATTGAGAGAATTATACCGCATAGGCCGCGGGCCTTCCAGTTCCCATACCATGGGGCCGGGGCTTGCAGCGGCAAGATTTAAAAATAAATATGCTGATGCGGACAGGTTCACAGCTGTACTGTTTGGCTCCCTGTCAAAGACCGGAAAAGGCCATCTTACAGATCAGGCCATAAGGGATGCCTTTTCTCCCCTGCCCGCCGAAATCATCTTTGACAATACCATTCCGGAGGAAAAGCTGCCTCATCCAAACACCATGGAGCTGAAGGCGTACAAAGGCTCCGTTCTCGTCGGTTCATGGCGGGTATTCAGTGTAGGCGGAGGAAAGATCCAAATAGAAGGAGAAACCTGTCAGGCTCCGGCCAAAATATACCCTCATTCCACTTTCAGCGAGATAAAAGAATACTGCCGGCAAGAAGGGATCTTTCTTTGGCAGTATGTAGAGCAAAGCGAAGGCTCCAAAATCTGGGATTATCTCAGCCAGGTATGGAACCAGATGAAGGCTTCCATATATAGAGGACTTAATACAGACGGGGTTCTTCAGGGCGGCCTGGAAGTCCAGCGCAAAGCCAAGTACCTTATCAGTCAGCGCCACATGGATGAAAGCCCTGAAACCCGCGAAAACCGCAAGGTATGCGCCTATGCTTACGCCGTCAGCGAAGAAAACGCCGGAGGCGGAGTAGTGGTCACTGCCCCTACCTGCGGTGCTTCAGGAGTCCTTCCTGCCGTACTGTTGTTCAAACAGGAACAGCAGGGATTTTCAGATATGGATGTACTCCATGCTCTGGCAACGGCAGGCATCATAGGAAACCTTATAAAGACCAACGCCTCCATTTCCGGCGCCCAATGCGGCTGCCAGGCAGAAGTCGGAAGCGCATGCTCCATGGCCGCAGCAGCATTGGCCGAGCTGTATCATATGGATATGGATCAGATAGAATATGCTGCCGAAGTTGCCATGGAACATCATCTTGGGCTGACCTGCGACCCCATAAACGGTCTTGTCCAGATCCCCTGCATAGAAAGGAATGCCGTGGCTGCCATGCGTGCAATCAATGCTCTGAGCCTGGCAAATTTTCTTACCCATACCCGCAAGATTTCCTTTGATCTTGTTATCAGGACAATGTACGAGACAGGCTGCGATCTGTTCAGTAAATACAGGGAAACCGGGGAAGGCGGTCTTGCCAAGCATTACCATTGTCAGGAATGATGGCGGACCTGCAAGGTCATCCGGGATAGCGCTTAAATTATATGGGATCCGAAAAGATGGCTGCCTCATGCTTCATGAGACAGCCATCTTTTAAACCTTTTATTTTTCAAGGAGATATTTTCTGCCGTTTTCTTCCAGTTTGACACAGTTGTCAAAGGCCGTATCAAGATCCTTTCCACAGGTTATCATGCCGTGGTTTGACATTATCGCCCCATATCTGTCTCCTACGGCAGATGCCGTATGCTTCATCAATGCCTTGGTTCCCGGCAGGGCATAAGAGGCCAGCTTTATGACATCGCCAAACACATGTCTGTACTCTTCTGTCACAGGCATGTCCCTGCCTGCGGCGGCAAACACGCTGCAATACTTAGAGTGAGTATGGATCACCGCTCCTATATCTTCCCTGTTCTTGTATATCGCCCCATGGAGGCCTTTTTCAGAGGTGGGTTTTTTATCACCTTCATATTTAAGGGTATCTATGTCCACTTTGACCATATCGTCTGGTGTCAGTCTCATATAATCGAGTCCTGACGGTGTGGTGAGCATATATTTTTCATCAAGGCGAACGGAAATATTACCCCATGTTCCCTGTACCAGGCCTTTCTCGACCAAAGCTTTTCCGCACCTTACAAGTGCCTCACGCAGGTACTTTTCGTCTGCAGCAGCAGATTTCTTTTCCATCTATCCCACCTCCCTGGTCTTAACAGCCTCTTCGGCCTTTGAATATTTCTTTTTATATATCAGCCTCATCAGTTTTGCTTCCCATCTTGCTATAGGATGCGGACCTCCTATCTTTTCCGCCAGGACAGATACTTCTGCAGATTTTTCAATTACCGTCATTGCCACTACAGCTTCATAAAGGCTGCGGCCAAAAGTAAGGGTATGCCCGGTATTTTCACCATTTTCACCCTTCTGGGTCACTGCAAGAAAACCCACATTATCTTTTAGTGCCTTCTTGATGTCCTTGTCACGGCATGGATTTTCAGGCCTGACATCTACAACAAGAGCCGTCGGTCCAAAGATCTGAGCCATGTCATCTAAGGCAGCGTCAAAGGATCTGCCTCTGCGTATCCATTCCATGCAGTATGGCGTCTGGGAATATACAAGAGCTTTCATGTCCCCGCAGGGTACCGGCATAGTATCTCCCGGAAGTCTGATGATGTCTTCTTCTTTGAGGTCAGACAGGTCACATCCGTCTACGGTGGAAAAAACACCTTCTGATGTCATCTGTACCAGACGGGCATTTCCGACCGGATAATCCAGTCCCGCCATGAACTTGCCGTATTTCTTCATAACTTCGTATACTTCGTTCATTGTTCCTCCCCCTTAAATCTGTCTCCGTTGGCCTTTATGTACGCACCTTCCAGAGCATAATAGACATTCTTATAATCATCAAAAAGGTCATTATATATTTTCCGGTTGACCGGATCCGGCTCATAATGCTTCTCAACCTGTACGAAGTCCTTGGCAGAACCAAATCCCGGCAGCTCGCCCAGCCCTATGAGGGCAACGATGGCCGCTCCGACAGCTCCGGCATTGCGAGGGTCTTTCACCACTGAAAACCTTTTTCCGGTAATGTCAGCGATTATCTGCATCCATGCATCATCCAGGGCTCCGCCTCCGATTATGCGGAAATCATCACATGAAAAGCCATAGTCCCTGCTGTAGTTTTCCAGTATCCACCTGAGATTATAGCCTATACCTTCGTATACTGCCCTCATGAGGTGCTCCCGTGTATGTACCATGCTGATGTTGAACAGTGTCGCTCTTGTAGTTGTCGACGATACAGGACATCTTTCGCCCAGCATCCAGGGAGTGCATATCAGATGATCGCTGCCGGGCGGGATCTTTTTTATCACTTCATCCATGTAATCGAATATCTTATCGCCGTATTTTTCTTTTTCCGACGAAAAAAACTGATCCTGTATCCACTGGATGTTTGCTCCTGCCGACTCTGTGATCCCGGCAATAAGGTTCATTTCCCTGTCAGCACTCTGTATGGCGGCAGCACCGTGTTTAAACTGGTTTGCCGTCCTGCTTGCTGCGGCTACCCATGCGGAAGTACCGAGATAGATGTGTATGTCTCCGTCTCCGCACATTCCCGAACCAACGGCTGCCGCCTGGACATCATCACAGCCGCCAAGGACAGGAGTCCCCTCAGCAAGGCCCATTTCCACAGCTGCACCGGCCGTCAGTCCGCCTACTATATCTGTGCTGCATACCAGCGGCGGCAGTTTATCCATATCCACGCCTGTAAGCCTCATTACTCCCAGCCATTCTTTCTTTTTAAGGTCAAGGCCGTAAGATGAGGCTCCCGAAAGTTCCGTCACCATCTTGCCTGTGCACTTGAATTTTAAGTACCCGTTGACATCCAGTATCTTGTGTGTCTTTTCATATATATCCGGCCGTTCTTCTTTGAGCCATACAATCTTTGGGATACAATCCTTTCCCATTATGGGAGTCCCCGATACCATGGAAAAGATCCTTTTTCCTCCCAGATGCTTCATTATATTTTCGGCTTGCTTTTCGGCCCTGCCGTCTACCCAGGTTATATTGTTGTAAAGTACATTTCCATCCACATCCACCGGGATCACACCCTGCGCCTGAGTGGAAAAGACTATCCCTTTTATCTGTTCCGGCCTTATCCCGGCCTTTTGCACTATGGCCCGGCTGCTTCTGGCAACGGCGTTCCAGTAATCTGCCGGATCCTGTTCCACCCACGCAGGGTTGGGATAATATGTCGGATAAGGTTCTACCACAGTCGTGCGGATGTTGCCGCAGTAGTCTACCAGCACTGCCTTATCTGAACTGGTCCCCATATCGTGGGACAAAATATATCTTTCCATATGAGCCTCCATAGAACGGGCTTTATTTCCCTTTTCTGCCCTATATCTGCAACGGCCTACTTTGGCCTGCACTTATCCGTTTTGACTACCTGCCTGAATACATTTTCAAACCTGTTGAGCGCTTCGTCAATGACATCATCAGTGTCGGCCATGGAAGTATAGAGCCTGCTGCCTGCAAGAGTCACAAGGCCGTTTGCCATATAGGCAGCTCCCATCCTTTCCATGGAATCCTTTCTTTCATACATCATGTCCTTGTTCCTGAGCAGGCCGAGAGCTGACTTTATCAAAGCAAATGACGAAAAATCAAAGCTCATGGCGCCCGTACATTCAAGATGTACGATACTTCCCTGATTATAGCATACAAACGGCAGTCCGTACTTTTCTATAAGTTCCTTAAGGCCATCAGCCAGCCTGTCTCCCGCTTTTCCTGCAATCTCGCAGGCGTTTGTGCGTGCGATCTCTTTTATGGCAGTATATCCTGCCAAAGCAGAGAGAGGATTGGCAGCCAGCGTTCCGCCCACATAGGCGCGGTGCTTTCCCGTTGCCAGACCTGCTGCCATAAGCTGTACATATTCTTTCTTGCCGCCGACACCGCCTGCCGCAGGATAACCGCCTGCAACGATCTTGCCGAATACCGTCAGGTCAGGCACCACATCAAAAAATCCCTGAGCACCCGAAATCGCTATCCTGAAACCGGTCACGACTTCATCGAAGATAAACAGCGCTCCGTATTTATCACACAGCTGCCGCACACCTTTATTATAATCAATGGCCACTGGCCTGGTACCGCTTTCAGGGCCTACCGGCTCTACGATAACTGCGGCGGTACCCCCTTTCAGCCTGTTCCTCTTTAACATTCCTTCAAGCATGTTAAGGTCGTTCGGCCTCACTTCGTCAGTACGCCCATATGCACTCCCCGGTATCCCATGGGATTCAAGCAAGCCTCTGCTGCCCGGTATCTTTAGTCCATAGACCATCTGATCGCTCCAGCCGTGATAACCTCCTCCGATCTTGATGATCCGTTTCTTTCCTGTGGCTATCCTGGCAATCCTTATGGCTGCCATAACTGATTCTGTGCCGCTTCCCAGCATCCTGAACATTTCCACATTGGGCATATGTCTGTTGATCTCTTTTGCGATTAGCAGCTCTGCCTTGTGCAGCAATCCTGTCACAGGGCCGCATTTATTCAGAAGATCTATGACCGCTTCCCTGACTGGCGGATAGTTGCTTCCCAGGATGGTCGGTCCCCCTGCCTGCAGAAAATCGATATATCTGTTGCCGTCCTCATCGTAAAGATATGCTCCTTCGGCTCTTGCAAAGGCAACAGGGAAAGGTTTGTTAAAAGCAAGATTGTGCTGCACGCCTCCGGGTATGTATTTTTTGGCTTCTTCATATATCTCTGAGGACTTTTTGCACTTTTCCTCATAATATTTGAGTATCACATTTTCATAGTAGTCATCGTTTACTTCCCAGATAGGCTGATCTGTCAGTTCTTTTAGCTGCCTGTTGATCTTGTCCGGGTCATCCCATCTGCTAACGCCACAGTTGTTCATATCGCTTCCTCCTGTTTTCCGGACTTTTGTGTCATCCTGCATGTCACCTTTCGGATCACTTCTCAGATTATCTTGTCCAGCAGCTTATGAAATTGTTCTTTCATAACCGCACTGTCAAAAGTCCTGTTGTTTATATGATAGTGATTGATGAGGCCGAAATAGGCCCCCTCAATAATTATAACAAATTCCCGTATTTCATCCTCTCCAGTGATCCCTTCCTGTCTCAGCCCGTCGGCAGTCATTCTTTCTATGACTTTTACCGGGTTGTCTCCTTCACAGGTAAGTACCGCATTATTTATGAGCTGGCTTGTCAGCATGGGATAATATGCGGTATCCTCTATGAGTTTATCAAAAAGGGCGAATATCAGGTCTTTTCCCTTATATTCATTTTCATGGCAGTATTGGATGATATCTCTTATTTCCTGGACACTTATGGCCAGCATCAGATCCCTCGTTCCGGAAAAATGATTGAATACCGTTGTCCTGCAGACATCGGCAGCTTCTGCTATCTGGCTGAAGGTCACATTATCCAGTCCCTGTTTTTCAAAGAGCCCCTTTGCGGCATGCATTATCCTGAGCCTGCTCTTTTCCTTTTTAGAAAGCTTATCCATTGTTTTTTTCTTTACCTTCCCTCTTAGCCCTCTTGTTGGTATTAAGGCTTCCCCTGAAAACAAAAAACCTGTCATATAAAAATTCTGTCGTAAGATTTACTGCCATAGTTCCAAACAGTACTATGTATTCGTTCCACCCTGCATCTGTAAGCCGGGCTCCCCACCATGTGGAAAGCGGTGTGAACACGCAGTAAAAGGCAGCGACTTTAACCATCGCCAAAGGTATATTGTTGGCAGACTTAAATGTAAACTCCCTGTTCAATGTAAAGTTCCACAGCACCGACAGGACCAGAGCCGTAAGATAACATGGCGTATAACTCAGGTCCGTCAGTTCATTTACGGCTGTAAAAGCTATGGTCTGTATCAGTCCGGCTGAAATGGAAAAAATAACAAATTTTATGACTTGTACGACATTTTCTTTCTTAGTGAGTTTCTGATCCCCTGACATAGATCACAGCCCTCCTTTAAATTGTACTCCTGTTCAGATTTGTACTATAGTACAATTATCTCACATAATTGTTTTTTGTCAATGTATACATGGCAAATGGGCGGGATGATAACGACCGCTCATATCATAACGGCCGCCGCTGACAAAGCAGCGGCGGCCATGTATTCCGAGAAATATATCTGTTTACTTCAATATCCTGCCGTCGGTGGAAATGATCACCACCTGTACGGGCAATGACTTTCCGCTTCTTTGAACGGCTCTTTTGGCGGCTGCTTCTATTCCGCCGCAGCATGGTACTTCCATGCGCACCAGTGTAATGGATCTTATATGGTTGGCAGATATCATCTGTTCCAGCTTTTGGCTGTAATCAACATCATCTAGTTTCGGGCATCCTATCAGGGTTATTTTCTTACTGATGAAATCCCTGTGAAAACTGCTGTAGGCATAGGCTGTGCAGTCTGCTGCAATGAGCAGGTCAGCTCCGTCAAAATACGGGGCGCTCACAGGCGCAAGTTTGATCTGTACCGGCCAGTTAAAAAGCGTTCCCGGTGCCTGTCCGTATTTTTCCGTATCTGGTCTTGCCGCCGCCTCTGCTTTTGCGGCCATTACAGCCCCATGATCATATGCAGGGGCTTCTCTTTCTTCAAAGGTGATTGCGCCTGTCGGGCATGCAGGCAGGCAATCTCCCAGACCGTCACAATAGTCTTCTCTCATCAGTCTGGCCTTCCCTTCCTCAATAGCGATCGCACCTTCGTGACAGGCAGATGCACATGCACCGCACCCATTACATTTTGATTCATCTATACTGATTATTTTTCTTATCATATTTTTCCGCCTTTCTCTTGATTCTGTATGTCAAGTTTAATATAATATCAATAAAAAATCCGTTGTTTTTACAACAAATCATGAAAAATGAAAAAAAAACACGAATACTATGGACAATTTGATATATTCAGCGGTCTCTCGCCCCATATGATGGACGATATGCTGCTCTGCCTCAACGCAAGACAGATTTCATGCGGCAGAGATTACCCTGTCCTCATGGCCGGCGATCCGGCAGGTACAGCCGGCATAGTCATATCCGGAAAAGTCCGGATAATAACAGAAGACTATTACGGAAACCGCAGCATCACATCCCAGGTTGAGGCAGGAGAAATGTTTGCTGAAGTTTTTGCATGTTCAGACATTTCCATAATGCCTGTCAGTGTTTTTTCTGCCGGTGATTCAGAAATATTGCTCATCGATCTGAAGAATCTAAGGACATGTAAAAGCGAGGGGGCAGACCTGGTCCTGTCCAATCTTCTCCGCATCATCTCTGCAAAAACGATCCTCCTCAACAGCAAGATCAGCATTCTTTCAAAACGCAGTACCCGTGAGAAACTCTTGTCTTATTTTTCTGCCCAGGCAAAGCAGGCTGGAAGTTCCAGGTTCACCATACCTTTCAACCGGCAGGAGCTGGCTGATTTCCTGTGTGTGGACAGGAGCGCCATGTCGGCAGAGCTTGGCCGTATGGCCAGGGACGGCCTTATCCGTTACAAAAAGGAGAAGTTTGAGCTTCTCTGATATGGTCTTGCATGACAGGAATATGGAACCGGCCTTGCCTTTCCCATCTTCCCCTGCCGCTTTTTCTCTGCCGCGGTTTTGTCGGTGAATTGCACAAAAATATTGTTCTACAGTCTTTTCACCTGCAGGATTTTATGGTATAAATATATTATATGTTTATCTGCGCCAGTAGCTCAGGGGATAGAGTAGCACACTCCGAATGTGAAGGCCGCGGGTTCGATTCCCGCCTGGCGCACCATCAAAACAGGGATGCTTTTTTGCATCCCTGTTTTGGTGTGAGCATATAATATGCGGGAATCGGACCCGAGAGGGCACGAGCGTGGCCTATTGCTGATTTCCTTTTTCCTACCTGTTTTCCGAAAACTGTGATATAATGACATACACAACCTCATTCCCCTTAATCAAAGAAATGAGTTTGTCCCTTATGGGTACACTGATCAGGAGCAGTCCTGGACAACAGTAAAAGTATTATATTAAAATACCAATCAAGGAGTTGGAATCATGAGAAGAAAAGACAGGGAAATGCCGCCTGAGTTCGCACTGACAGTTGCAGATAAGTGCGAATATGCCGTCATTTCTATGACAGACATTTCCGGCGAACCATACTGTGTTCCCGTAACCATTGCCAGAGATGGCAATGCCGTTTATTTTCACAGTGCCAAAGAAGGCCAGAAGATCACCGCTCTCCGTGCCAATCCGGGTATCTGCATGGCATGCGTAGGCGATACTAAGCGAGCCACTGATAAATTTACCACCGAATTTGAATCTGCGATCATACGCGGAAATGCCTATGAAGTTACTGATGACAGTGAAAAGATCCACGCTCTCCGGCTTATATGCCAGCGCCACACTCCTTCCAACATGGCAGGCTTTGATGCGGCAATAGAAAAAAGCCTTGACCGGACAGGCGTATGGAAGATAAAGATTTCATCCATAACAGGCAAACGCAAGAAGTACGATTCGGACGGCAATGAAATGAAATTCGGCCGTATGGAACAGAACAGGAGATAAAATTATCTTAAAATTTGTGAACATGCGTTTACTTTTTGTTCGTCCTATGATATATTAAAATAAAATAAGAAGGAGGTAATCCATGTCACAGTTAAAAGAACGGGAACAAAAGATCCTCAGTTATATGAAAGAAGAGATCAGGACTAAAGGTTATCCTCCTACGGTAAGGGAAATCTGTGCCGCGCTGGGGATCAAGTCCACATCCACCGCTCACAAGGACATCGAGAGTCTTGTCAAGCAGGGCTATCTGGTAAAAGACCCTTCCAAACCACGGGCGCTTATGGTCGTAGACCCGGTTTCCGGCCGTCAGGACAATGGAGCCGGTCAGGAAAACGGCATATCCCAGTTGAGAGACGATGTGATAGACATACCTGTTGTCGGCCGTGTGGCTGCAGGCACCCCTATATTGGCTGAGCAAAATATCGAAGATACATTTCCTCTGCCTGCAAGATATGCCTCCAGCGGGACAAATTTCATGCTGCGGGTACACGGAGAAAGCATGATCGAAGCCGGCATAATGGATGGGGATCTGATACTGGTACAGCAGTCAGAAACCGCCAGCAACGGCGAGATAGTCGTTGCCATGATCGATGGATTTGAGAGCGAAGCCACAGTCAAGACCTTTTACAAAGAAAACGGCCACATAAGGCTTCAACCGGAAAACTCCTCCATGAGCCCGATCATCGTCAAAGATGTAAGGATTCTCGGCAAGGTCAAGGGAGTTTTCAGATATTTTAACTGATATATACTTTAATATCGGCTGCCGTATCATGGGCAGCCTTTTTTTGCACTCTTTTCTTTTACCCCCGTATATGTTATCATATTGAACAGTCACGGCACAGGCAGTGCTGTCAATCATCATACAGGAGACTAAAATGAGCTTACTTACAGTAACAAATGTCAGCCATGGTTTTGGCGCAAGACAGATCCTTGAAAACGCCTCTTTCCGTCTGCTCAAAGGCGAGCACATCGGCCTGGTCGGCGCAAACGGAGAAGGCAAATCTACATTTTTAAATATAATCACAGGTAAGATAAAGCCTGACGAAGGCAATATCGCCTGGTCCCGCCATGTTTCTGTCGGCTATCTCGACCAGCACAGCGTTCTGGAAAAAGGAATGTCCATCAGGCAGGTCCTTCGCGGAGCATTTGATAACATGTACGCTCTTGAAAAAGAAATGCTGAAGCTGTATGACAAGATGTCAGAAGCCGGCGAAGAAGAGCTTGACCTCATGATGGAAGAGGCGGGTGAGATCCAGCAGATCCTTGAGACAGGCGGATTTTATCAGCTGGATTCCAAGATCGAAGAAGTTGCAGGAGGCCTGGGGCTTTCTGCCATCGGTCTTGACAAAGATGTCTCAGATCTTTCCGGCGGCCAGAGGACCAAGGTCCTGCTTGTCAAACTCCTGCTTGAAAATCCATCCATACTGATCCTGGACGAGCCTACCAACTATCTGGACCATCCCCATATACTCTGGCTGACCAGGTTCCTCAGTGAATATGAAAACGCATTTATCCTTGTATCCCATGATCTGGAATTCCTCAATTCAGTGGTCAATGTCATATATAATCTGGACGGAGGCAATCTCACCAGATATACCGGTGATTATGAAAATTTCAAACGGATGTACGAGATCCAGAAATCCCAGGAACAGAGGGCTTATGAGCGCCAGCAGGCAGAGATCGAAAGGCTTGAGGATTTTATAGCCCGCAACAAAGCGAGGGTCGCCACCCGCGGAATGGCCCATGCACGCCAGCGGCAGCTTGATAAAATGGATATCATCGAGAAACCACACGAGAAGATCAAGCCCGAATTCAATTTTCTCATGGCAAGGACTCCCGGCAGATTTCTGGCAGAAGCCTGTGACCTTGTCATCGGTTATGATTCTCCGTTGACACGCCCGGTCTCCTTCTCAATAGAAAGGGGCGAAAAAATAGCAGTCACCGGGACCAACGGTCTTGGCAAGACCACACTGCTGCGGACCATCCTGGGAGAAATACCCCCTTACAGCGGCACGGTTTCAAAAGGAGACTATCTCTTTCCGGGATATTTCTGCCAGGAAGCAGGCAGGGACAGCAGTCAGACAGCACTGGACTATTTCTGGCAGGAGTTCCCATCCATGGAAAACCGCCAAGTCCGTCTCTGCCTTGCCAAATGCGGCCTTACCAATGAACATATAACCAGTCAGATGCGCGTCCTCAGCGGCGGCGAAAATGCAAAGGTACGCCTTGCCGTAGTAATGAACAGGGAGCATAACTGGCTCATACTCGACGAACCTACCAACCACCTGGATCATGACGCAAAAGAAGAGCTCCGCAGAGCTCTCCGTCAATATCCCGGTTCAGTGCTTCTGGTTTCTCACGAACCGTCATTCTATGAAGGATTCGTTACAAGGGTAATGAACATAGAGGACTGGACCATCAAGATAATCTGATCTTCCGTCCTGCGGGCACCATGTCCATGCAGGCCATCCGTCCTGCGGGCACGCCCCCTGCGGACATGTTCCCCAAAGAAAGCCGCAATCCTGCCCGCCGGCAGTGCAAGGGTACTGCATATATATCATCCAACACAAAGCGTTACTGTCACAGGAGCTGTAACACACATGAGTGCGCCGGTACAAAACGAATATACTACAGTTTCCGGCCGGCAGCTTCTTTCTATCAGCGGCAGGCACACATCCATGGCAGAGACCCCAGGCACGCTGGTCGCTTCCAGATACCCTATTTTTTTCGCTATTACAGGTATCGCCACCAGACCGAGGGTTTCCCTTATGACATTATGCATGAACGACACGGCTCCTGCCACGGCAAATCCGGCTTCTGTCAATATGCCGGGAACAAAGGTATACCATCCGAATCCGGCGCTGACAGCAACGGCTTCCTTTACAGACAGCCCATCATCTGTGAACATGGACATTATCAGGCTGTATGCCGCTCCCATGATAAGGCTTCCAGCCACTGCCGCCACAGGCACGAGAAGGATCCTAAACCCTGTACCCTTAAACCTCTCAAATATATTGCCTGAAATACCCAGGTTAAATCCGGCAAGAGCCAGGAGGACACATATGCCTATGACAAGCCAGTCTCCTGACACATTCTGGAAATCCTCCACATTTCTGTGCAGGATCTGACTGTAGATCTGAGGCAGGGCAAAATATCCGGCGATCATTCCTGCCGCCACAAATGCCATTATCAGCATTGTGAACTTCAGTCCGCCCCCGCTGCTGCCATCAGCATCAGCCTTTTCTGCCTGTTCTTCCTCTCTTATGGGCATTCCCTCTTTATCCAGCTTCAGGATCCGTCTGGCAAAGAATACGAACACCATGCTTCCGCCGACTGTCATCACGGTTATCATCAGCGACTGCAGCCCAATGGTGCCGAGACTTGAAGTCACTTCCTCATTGCTGCCCATCCTCAGTCCCATTATCAGAACGAGGATGTATATCACGATATTTGTAAGTTCCTCCACAAACAGGAATCTTTCCCTCTTATGGCGTAATCTGCAGCCCAGGAGGTAACCGCCTATCATTATTGTCCAATATAATGCAAGTAACGCCATGATCTACCCTATTATGATCGGCACCATCACTGGCACCAATATGCTCAATACAAAACCCGATACGAACGCATAAACCGCCACATCACTCCTTGTGGCCTTTTCCACGATGGGCAGGCACACATCCATGGCCGCCGCACCCGGCATCCCTGTTGTCTCAAGATAGCCTATCTTTTTCGCGATTATCGGTATAAATATTATAGACGACAATTCACGCATCACATTGTGGAGAAAACTGATGGCGCTTGCCGTAAGGTAACCGGCTTCCATCAGTATGCCGGGAGCCAGCGTATACCATCCGAAACCTGCTCCTATGGCAAGGGCCTCTTTTACGCTCACTCCTATAAAGATAGACATGGCCGCCGCTCCAATGAGCGTTCCCAAGATCACCGCTATTGGTATTATCACGATCTTTACGCCCACGGCTTTGAAGTTTTCTATAACTGTACCTTCCAGGCCCAGGTCTATACCTATAAAGAAAAGCAGTACAGTCAGACCAGCTTTGACGATAAGTCCGGCCCAATATTCAAAATCTGCCATATTGTCGGCAAATACATCTCTTATCACAAAGAATCCGAACAGCATTCCTATTGCCACTGAAATGAGTATTATCACCGTCATGGAGTTCGACCCCTGCTTTTTTTCGTCCTCTTCTATGGTCCTGAGACTTTCCTTGACGGTCTCAGACCCTTCTTCTTGGGTTTTTTCAGACTTTTTATGTATCCGTCCGTATCTGTCCATTCCCAGGATCTTACGGGTAATAAAAAGGGCTCCTATCGTTCCCGCCATGACCCCTATGGTCATGATAAGAGCTGACAGCCCTATTGAACTCAGATTATCAGTTATCTCCTTGTTGGCGCCCATTCTCGCACCCATACCGAGCACCAGGATTATGATGGCCACAGTCTGGACCTTTCCCGTCCAGGCCATTTTTTCTTTTTTGCTCCTGGCTGCGCTTCCGACAATGTAGCCTGTGATGATCGCACCGAGATACAAGATCAAGTCCATATATTTCTTCTCCTTATGTTATTTTAACTGACGATATCATTATATCGTTTCTGTTGACAAAAATCCATATGAGCCATATAATTTTTATCAGAAGAACATCTTTAAATCGGTACAGAGAGACCGGCAAGATAATCATAGAAAAATATCTTTAAAGAGTCTTGCTGTGTGCAGGGCTATTTTTGTTTACAGGCCTGACAACATGCCGCTGAAACAAACAGGATGTTCCTCACTATCATCAAGGAGGATAAACCATGAACAACGACCAGCCTATTACAGATGTCCGTACCTTAGGTACCGGAAAGACCATCATCCTCGGACTGCAGCATACTTTTGCCATGTTTGGTGCGACCATACTCGTGCCTATACTGACAGGCCTGTCCATACCCACTACCCTGCTCATGGCCGGGCTTGGCACTCTCTTGTTCCACCTTATGACAAAGGGAAAAGTGCCTGCATTTCTCGGATCTTCATTTGCGTTCCTGGGCGGCTATGCTGCAGTGGCGCCTCTTATGGAAGATGGCTCTCCCAACACACAGATGCTCCCATATGCCTGCGGCGGCGTGTTTTGCGCAGGATTGCTGTATCTGGTCCTTGCGGGGCTGATAAAAGTGTTCGGTGCAAAAAGAGTAATACGCTTTTTCCCGCCTGTAGTGACCGGACCGATAATAATTTCCATCGGCCTTATCCTTGCTCCCTCGGCCATAACAAATTGCGCCACAGACTGGCCGATAGCCATAACAGCCCTTGCAACCGTGATCATCTTCAATATATGGGGCAGAGGCATGGCAAAGATAATACCCATACTTTTAGGTGTGGCCGTATCCTATGCCGCCGCTCTCTTAACAGGGGCTGCGGATCTTTCAGGTATCGGCAGTGAGCCGGTCATAGGTCTGCCTGACTTTACTCTGATGAAATTCGATATAAGCGCCATAATAACCATCATGCCCATAGCCCTGGCCACGATGATGGAACATATCGGCGACATTTCGGCCATAGGCGCCACCACCGGAAAAAACTACATTGCCGATCCCGGCCTGCACAGGACCCTTCTGGGCGATGGCCTGGCCACATGCATGGCCGCAGCTTTTGGCGGTCCTGCCAATACAACCTATGGAGAGAACACCGGCGTGCTTGCCTTGACAAAGGTGTATGATCCGGTCGTAATGAGGATAGCGGCGGTATTTGCCATAGTCCTCTCCTGCATACCTAAGATCGCATATGTGATCGAATGCATACCTTCTGCGACTATCGGCGGTATTTCTTTTATACTCTACGGTATGATCTCGGCCATCGGCATAAGGAATGTGGTAGAAAACCATGTTGATTTTACCAGGAGCCGCAACACCATAATAGCTGCTCTGATACTTGTATGCGCTCTGGGGTTCAATTCGCTGGGCGGCGTTACATTTGCCGTTTTCGGCGTAGATATAAACTTATCCGGTCTGGCCATCGCCTCCATCGTAGGCATTGGGGCAAACGCCATTCTTCCCGGCAATGAATATGAATTTGCTGAAGATGTCACCGAGGAAAAAGATAAATTCCAGACTTATAATGTATAAGGAGGATATGATATGACGCCTAAAGCTATCCTTATGAATGAAGAGGAAATGGGCCGCGCCTTAAAGCGTATGGCCCATCAGATACTGGAAAACAACCAGGGCGCCGGCAACATAGTTTTTTTGGGTATCAAGCGCAGGGGGGTTCCCCTGGCCAAAGCTCTGGCACGCAACATCAAGATAATAGAAAATACCAATGTACCTGTAGGTGAACTTGATATCACCCTGTACCGCGACGACCTGACAGAGATAAAGCAGGGCCCTGTAGTAACGGCAAGCGATGTTCCTTTTGACATCACCGGCAGAGATGTGATCCTTGTAGATGATGTATTATATACAGGGCGGACCGTCAGGGCTGCCCTGGATGCCATATCCGGCTACGGACGGGCATCCACCGTTCAGCTTGCCGTACTGATCGACCGTGGCCATCGTGAACTTCCAATAAGAGCAGATTATGTGGGTAAAAATGTGCCAACATCCAAAAGCGAGCTGATAGCCGTAAATATGACCGATCTCGACGGCGAAAACAGCGTAAAGCTTTTTTCAGAATAAAAGGCGCACAGGTGTTACGGTCATCAGATCCATTTTTTACTCAATATTTGTGTTTTTTGATTCAATATTGGATCATATTGCATGGCGTTCAGAAATGAAATTGCTGATTTCCTGTTCACGAACATTGAAAAACCGGCATTTTGCCAGTTGCTTTTATTTTGGCACGATATTTGCTTTAAAAATATGTGTAAACAAAATAAAACAGACAGTGATTCATATACAGGAGGTATAAAAAATGAGTAAGAAAGAAATGCTTGACAAAGCCTTTAGAGATGCAGTTACAGAGATCAATGTAAATTCAATTGACGACGAAGATATCCTGGAAGATGTCCTTGCCACTTCCATGAAAGCTTATGCCGAAAGGGAAAATGTTGAGTTTACTGACGATGAGATCAGGGCAACTATCGTTGCCGGCCTTGAAACCATCAGAGAAGCAGGGAAAGATTTCTCATACCAGAACAAAATGATGCTGTAACACAAAACATTCGCAAGTTCTCCAACTTTATATGATGAATACACACAACAGAAGGGATCCCGCACTTGATAAGTGCGGGATTTCTTCTTCACGGCGTTACAGGTCATATTTGATCTTTTTCCTGGCAAGCGTTGCCTGCGGTATATTAAGAAAATCCGCAGCTTTTCTTGTCGTCTTTTCTCTTTTCAGGGCATAAGATATGAGTTTTCTTTCCTGTTCTTCCATTATATAGTTAAAATCTATGGCCTCCATGCCGCGCAGGTCTTTTTTCAGGTCTATCATCAGATCATCATAAAAACTGTCGTTGAGCAGGTCATCCACCTCCTCACCCTCGATCACGCTGCTCCCGGCCGTTATGTAAAGGCGGTGGACGGTATTCTCCAGTTCCCTGACATTGCCTGGCCAGTGATACCTGCACAGGGCGTCCTCTGCCTCCTGAGAAAATGTTTTTTCTATGCCGTACTTGTGACTGTACTTTCTCATAAATGTCTCGGCAAGGCAGGCTATATCTTCGGGCCGCTTGCGCAGCGGCGGCACTTCGATCAGGCATATGTTGAGCCTGTAGTAGAGATCTTCTCTGAATTTTCCCTCATCGACCAGTTTCTTCAGCGGTATGTTATTGGCGCATATCACCCTTACATTTACTGTTTTCTGCTCGGTTCCTCCTACCCGGTAAAAAGCATTTTCCTGAAGAGCCCTGAGCAGTTTTGACTGCATGGACAGAGGCAGGCTCCCTATCTCATCCAGAAATAGGATACCGTTATTTGCCAGCTCAAAATACCCCTGTTTGCCGGATGCCTGTGCTCCTGTAAAGGCTCCTTTTTCATATCCGAAAAATTCTGACTCAGCGAGATTTTCCTGTATGGTCGCGCAGTTTATCTTTACACATGGTTTGCCTTTTCTTGAACTGTTCTGGTGGATCAGATCCAATACCTTTTCTTTTCCGGCTCCGGTTTCCCCCTGTATTATCACATTGCAGTCATATCTTGCCACATTCAGCGCCATATCTACCACATCAGCCATTACCGGGCTGGCGAATACAAAATCCTCTATGCGTCTTGCTGCCCCGGCCCTGTTCTGGTTCATTCCGGCATGTTTGATCATTTTCCTGGCAGGCTTTGATGACATGAGACCGTTAAGGGCCTTGAATTTTTTCTCGGACTTTCTGGTGACTTCAGTAGCCAAAGGGCATGCATCTCTTGAATACCCGTCCAGAGCAAAGCTGGCTATTTCTTTTCCAAGGCAATCAGCGGCGATCAGGCTCTGAAAATAATTGCCCTTTACTCCGGCATGGAACAGAAATCCCGTATCCCTGACTATCAGAGCGCCAATACTCTCAGCTCCCCGTATATCTTCCAGATTTATGACCGCATCAAGATACCTGAGTCCCTCCTGCCTGTATATCCTTAAAGCAGCATCAACAGGCCTTGTCATGTCGGCAAAATATACTCCGTCGATAAGTCCGGAAAAAGTCTTGAGAAATTCTTTTTCACTCAGATATGAAAGAGTATCTTTCTCAACTATGGCGATGACCCTGGCGGTCACGCCGGTTACTGCTTCTGACAGCCGTACCATCTGGGCATAGAGCATTATATCGACCAAATTACTGCCCATTATGGCTATATTCTGCGGTTTCCTGTCCACAAGGGCATTTCTCACATCCACCAGGCTTCCTTCCGCATCTATGGCGCACATGAATGGCCCGGTCATGACATCATCAGGCATCAGAGCAAGTTTTGCTGACTCAAATAGCACAGCATAGCCTCTGCACCATATGATCCCGTAATCATAATCTATCTCGTCTACAGCATCAATATGTACCGGCAGGCCTGCAGTGGAAGTCAGGCTTATGACACTGTCGCCTTCCTTAAAGTCCTCCCCTTCCCACAGAGTTCCTACTTCATCCACTACGCCATACAGTACTCCGCTGCTCTGAGTATACGGGTTCTGCAGTTTTCCCCGCTTTGCGGTTATTTCCTCTATCCTGGCCTTGATCTTTGATTCAGTGTAATGACAGCTGCTGCATATCTGATTAAAATTATTCCACTCAAGTTTAATGGCACGCAATCCGACTCGCATCTCTTTATCGCCGATCTCTCTTGAATTGTCCAGTTTCCATGCCATGGAAGGTATTGTGCCGGGAGGTTCTGTTACCCGTTCTGATCCGAAATCTTTCATCTTTTTACCTCATATGCTTTCCTGCGTACCGGGCCTGTTTCTTAAATATTATATTATACGGTATGTCAGTAAAATGTCAATGTCGCGATTTGTATTTGGATCATAAAAGATGTATTTTACCATCAAAAACATGAATACTATAAATAGTGCATAACTCAAATGGAGGTCATTATGATAGATAATAAAAGAGGACTAAGTCTCGGAAAAGTCACCATGTTTGCCATTGGCGCGACCCTTGCAAGCGGCGTTTTCAGCCTTTCCGGGGATTTCGCCGCAGGAGGCGCCCATCCACTTGCCGTCCTTATCGGATGGATGATCGCCGGCCTTGGGATGCTGATGCTCACCCTGTGTTTTTTCCGGCTGAGCGTGATACGGCCGCAGCTTACAAGCGGCCTGTACAGCTATGCAAAAAACGGTTTCGGCGAGTATATAGGCTTTAACTCCGCATGGGGCTTCTGGCTGAGCGCTCTGCTGGGCAATCTTTCTCTCATCACATTGTTTTTTGACTCTCTGGGCAACTTTTTCCCCATATTCGGCAACGGCACAAATCTTGTTTCTCTGATAGCCGGATCGGCCATGATCTGGGGATTCGGACTTCTTGTCATGGGCGGCGTCAATGAAGCCATCTCCATCAACACGATAGTTGTCATTGCCAAGATCATACCCATTGCCGTCATGATAGGGACGATCATATTTTCCGGAGCCTTTGACTGGAACATCCTTACCGGTAATATGACAGGCCAGGGCAGCGGCTTCTCACTTATGGAGCAGGTGCGCTCCACCGTATATACCACAGTCTGGGTCTTTGTCGGCATTGAAGGGGCGGTGGTCATTTCCGGCCGGGCAAAAAGTACATCGGTATCAGGAAAAGCTACTGTCCTGGCCTTTGTATGCCTGTTTGTCCTTTATGTTACAGTTTCCATACTGAGCATGGGAGTCATGAGGACAGAAGAACTTGCGATCCTTGGAAACCCTCCGATGGCTTTTCTTCTTGGGGCAGTGGCTGGTCCGTGGGGAAGCACCCTTGTAAACACAGGCGTGATAATATCTGTCGGAGGTGCCTTGTTTACTTATACTATCCTATGCGTCGACAGCATATATGCGCCTGCCTTGCAGCATTGCTTTCCCAGAGCTTTTGCAAGACAAAACAAAAAAGGAGCGCCGGCAGGCGGCGTCCTTATAACTACTCTGGTCACTCAGATCTTTCTGATCGTTGCCTATTTTAGCAGCGCAACATATCAGGTCATATATGCCCTTTCTACCAGCGCCATTATGGTCCCTTATGCTCTTTCTGCCTTTTACTGTCTCAAACTTACATGGCGCGGCGAAGGTGAAAATGGCAATAAAAAGATAGGACCTCTGATCTACTCTTTTCTTGGGAGTCTTTATGGGATATGGATGCTGTATGCCAGCGATGCGCGTCATCTTCTTGTATCAGCCCTGCTTTATGTCCCCGGCACTATCCTCTATGTCATTGCCAGACGGGAAAACGGCGGCAAGATATTTCCGACCTTTACCGACAAAGCCGCTTTTGTGCTGCTTATCCTGCTGGCTGTCCTGTCTGTTTACGCTATCACCTGATAGTATCCGGCTTACCCGTCCGGTCTGCCGGCCGGCGATCATCTGTCCCTGTACGCCCTTATATGGGCCTGAGCTGCTGCAAGGCGTGTACCGGGTATCCTCAGCGTGGAACATGAAAAATAATCTACTCCTATACTCTGGCAGAATTCTATGCTGTCAGGGTCGCTGCCATGATCGCCGCTGAGGCCTATCTTCAGTTTTGGTTTGATCTTTCTGCCTGACAGAGCAGCACTTTCTATCAGGCTTCCCACTCCGGTCTTGTCCAGTGAGTAGAAAGGATTTTTATCCAATATGTCTTTCTCGATATATTCTTCGATGAGTTCCTCTGTATCCGCTCTTGAAAGTCCGTAAATTAGCTCCGTAAGATCATTGGTGCCAAAGGAGAAAAAATCAGCCCTTTCTGCAATGGATCCGGATAAAAGAGCCGCTCTTGGAGTTTCTATCATAGTCCCTACAGTATAGTCTATCTCTGCGCCTATCTTCTTGAATGTTCCCTGGGCAGCGCCATCGATCAGATCTTTCACATAATAAAACTCACGGGCAGTGCTCACAAAAGGCACCATGATGGCAATGTCAGGCTCGAAAGAATTCTCCTGCCTTACCTCCCACGCCGCTTCTATGACCGCCTCCGTCTGCATCCTTGCTATCTCCGGATGAGTTACGGCAAGACGGCTTCCCCTGCGGCCCAGTTCAGGATTTTCTTCGTGGAGAAGTATTATCTTTGCTGCCAGCTTCTTTTCTGATATGTCCAGCTTATGGGAAAGAGCCCTGATATCCTTTTCTGAATGGGGGAGCACATTGTGCAGGGACGGATCCAGCAGCCTTATGGTCACAGGCCTGTCCTCCATGATAGTGAAGATTTTCTTAAAATCCTCTTTCTGGTAAGGTTTCAGCACCTTCAGCGCCTCATTGCGCTCCTCATCGTTATCTGCTATTATCATGCGGATAAAATCGTATATCCTTTCTTCGCTGAAAAACATATGCTCGGTCCTGCAAAGGCCTATGCCTTCGGCTCCCAGCCTCAGCGCCAGCTTAGCGTCTTCAGGCGTATCAATGTTGGCCCGCACTCCCATATCCCGGAATTCGTCAGCCCACTCAAGTATGGTATGAAAATTGGCGGTGGTTTCCGGGTTCATGTCTTCATTTTTTTTGATCCCGAAGATAACAAGGTCATTTATATCCTCAGCTCTCAGATTGGCCACAGCGGTGGCTCTGGTGATGAGCCCTTCTTTTACCATCTCCACTGCGATCTTCACGGCAGCCGACGGAGTCCTTCGTCCGCTCTTTGTCTCCAGCATGTACAGCTTGCCTTGCTGTATGGTAAATTCGATCTCCTGCATATCCTGATTGTACTTTTCCAGGAGAGCAGCGATCCTGATAAACTGGTCATATAGCTGAGGGAAAAAATCCCCCATCTTTTCGATACGCACGGCAGTCATATCCCTGAAAGAACTGTCGCTGCCCTGGGCTTTGATGAGGAATTCTCCAAACAGCACTTTTTCTCCTGTATTGGGATCTCTCGTAAAAACAGTGCCGGCACATGAATTCACATCAAAATTGCCATATACCATTGCCTGTACCACTGCGGCAGTGTATATTTCGTCAGGGATCTCGTGCAGTTCTCTGTAGACACAGGTTTCTTCAGAAAGCCAATAGCATAGATTTGCTCCTATCGCTTCTTTGAGCTGGTCATACGGATCTTCCGGTATCGGCCGTCCCGATCTGGACAGTATGATGTTCTTATATACTTCAACTGCTTTAAAAAGGACAGCTTCTTCTGAATATTCATCAGAGGCCATGGCCTGCTTCTTGATAGCGCCGTATGCAGATAAAAATTCCGTTTCCTTTATTCCTCTGACGACGGTGCCGTATGTACGCAGGAATCTGGTATAACAGTCCATTGCTATCTCCAGGCTTCCTTGTTCATCGGCTATGCCGCCTACAATCTTATCGTTGAGGCCCAGGTTGAGCACCGTATGTGCCATTGTAGGCAGACTTACTACGGAACTTGTGCGCACTGAAACAAGCAGCGGGTTTTCCCCGCTGCCAAATTTCTTTCCTGTGACTTCTTCCAGCTCTTGGATCTTCTCTTGGAGGGAAAGGAACATATCTTCGCTGAACATGCAGTTATTGTCAAAGAATTTTTTACATCCTCTGGTTGTCACCACAAAGCCGAAAGGAACCGGAAGCCCCATGCTTGTCATTTCAGATAAATTTGCTCCTTTTACTCCCAGGAGCTCTTTCATCTTCCTGTTGCCTTCATTAAAGGAACAGAGAAATTCACTCATATTATTCGATCCTCTTTCTCCGGGAACTGCCGTCTGCTAAAATGACAGCCTTTCTTCAATATATCCGCGGACTTGGCCTATAGGCAGTCTTACCTGCTCCATTGTATCTCTGTCACGGATGGTCACACATCCGTCTTCCCGGGTGTCAAAATCAACACAGATACAGAAAGGCGTACCTATCTCATCCTCTCTCCTGTATCTCTTTCCTATGGAGCCTGATGCATCATAATCTACCATAAAGTACTTTGAAAGTTCTTCATGGATAGGCTCGGCCACCGGCGCCAGTTTTTTTGCCAGAGGAAGTACAGCAGCCTTAAACGGAGCAAGGGCAGGGTGGAATCTGAGTACAGTCCTGGTATCCTCTTTTCCGTTTGCGTCTGTCAGCGTTTCTTCATCATAAGCATCTATCAGGAACGCCAGTGCCACACGGTCAGCTCCCAGGGACGGCTCGATCACATAAGGCACATATTTTTCCCCGTTTTCCGAATCCACATAGCTCAGATCCTGTCCGGAAGTGTTGATATGCTGTGTCAGGTCAAAGTCGGTCCTGTCGGCTATACCCCACAGTTCTCCCCATCCGAACGGGAACAGATATTCTATATCGGTTGTCGCATTGCTGTAATGAGAAAGTTCTTCTTTTTCGTGATCTCTCAGCCTGATGTTTTCCATGTTCATGCTCAGGCTCTTAAGGAAGTTCACACAGTAATCCTTCCAGTAAGCGAACCATTCAAGGTCGGTCCCCGGCTTGCAGAAAAATTCCAGTTCCATCTGTTCAAATTCTCTGGTCCTGAAGGTAAAGTTGCCTGGAGTTATCTCGTTCCTGAAGGATTTTCCTATCTGTGCTATGCCAAAAGGTATCTTCTTGCGGGCCGTCCTCTGGACATTCCTGAAATTCACAAAGATTCCCTGGGCAGTCTCCGGGCGGAGATAGATCTCTGACTTGGAGTCCTCCGTAACACCCTGAAAAGTCTTGAACATCAGGTTGAACTGGCGGATGCCGGTGAAATCGCTCTTGCCGCATTCCGGACAAGGTATCTTGTGGTCGGCTATATACTGCTCCAGCTTTTCGTTGGACCATCCGTCAACGATCACATCTTCTATCCCGTTTTCATGCATATAGTCTTCGATAAGCTTATCAGCTCTGAACCTGGCTTTACAGCCCTTACAGTCGATCAGAGGATCTGAGAATCCTCCCACATGGCCCGAAGCCACCCATGTCCTCGGGTTCATCAAAATTGCCGCATCCAGTCCAACATTGTATTTGGATTCCTGTACGAATTTTTTCCACCATGCTTTTTTTACATTGTTCTTGAACTCGACGCCGAGAGGGCCGTAATCCCATGTGTTGGCAAGGCCTCCGTATATTTCAGAACCGGCAAAGATGAAGCCTCTGTTCTTGGCAAGAGCTACTATTTTTTCCATTGTGATTTCTTTGTTCATTCCTGATAAAACCTACCTATTCTTTCTTTGATAATTATTTTTCTTCGTCATCACCGTCGAAAAAGTCATCTATCTTTTCCTCAGCTGCGTCAAATGCTTCCTCCACCTCTTCTTCGGCAGCATTTTTCTTTTCTTTTATACCTGACCATACTTCTGTAGCTTTATTTACTACTGAATTATAAGCATCAGTTCCTTTTTCCCTGATGTCGTTGACCATTTCCGGCGCTTTTTCCATAACACCGTCATAAACGGCAGTTCCTTTTGCAACTACTTCGTCTACCACAACGGAACCTTTTTCCTTGACATCATTTGCGAGGTTTTCTGCCTTGCGGCTGACATCTACAACAGTGCCATCGTCCTTTGTCAGTTCTATCTTGCATTTGAACCCGAAGGCTGCGATGGCGGCGGCTAAAATGCCCCAAGGAGCTACTATGGTGCCGATGAGCCCGACATTGACCGGTATGTTGACGATGGTCTCGTCATCTTTCTTTACTGAGATCTTGGTGATATTGCCTTTTTTGACCAGCTCTTTGACCTTTTCCACAGTTTCGTTGGCAAATTCGCCTGCCTTGCTTCCGGTACTGATGTTGACCGTCTCCTCAATGGCGATGATGGCATCTACCACGCTGCCGTCTGCAGCTTCAAGAGCCTCTTTGGCTTCCTTATATGATACTCCTGTCCTGTCTTTCACCAGTTCGATCTTTTCTAAAGTAATCTCCATTTTTATACCTCCTTAAATCTAACTTATCAGAAAAAGCTTTCACTCTTTAATTCCTTTATATCCATATGGTATGAAATATATTCTTTCATTATCCGCTGCAACACCTCCTCCACATCGTCGTTCAGAGCGATCCTGGAAAATGATCCCATGGGCGTACGCTGAAAATATTTTAATATTTCTATTATACCAATATCTGTTTTATAAATCAATGGCCGTTCTGTCGCAAGTCTAAGCTGTCCGGCACACTGGCCGCAGACTATGCCGCCTTCTTCAATGCTGAAATAAACTGCATGGCCATCCGGCCTGTCAGGCGTGGAAGCAGCCGGCCTGCCAGATTCTCCCGGTCCTTGGCCCCCGATGGGTTTGCCGCAGCAGGCGCACTCATCCAGAACGGGCATATGGCCCATTATATCCAGCACTTTTATCATGTATGCCATCACAAGTGTCTTGTGCTTCTTTTCCCGCTTTTCAAGGGCGCTCAAAAAATCTATGAGCAGCGAAAATATACGGGGCTGAGGCAGTTCTTCCGGTAATATTTTGTCAGTCAGTTCCAGCACATAGGCCGCAGCCATATATTTGTCCAGATCCTCGCCTATGGCGTAAAAGCTCTTTATCACCTGTCCGTTGTTGAGATTGTAGCTTTCTCTGTTCTTAAAAAGCTCATATCTCCCGTAGCTGAAAGCCCTTACAGCCAGAGCTGCTTTGGTCCTGCCGCCTTCATTGAGGCTGGTGCCTACGCTTATCTTGCCGAATTTCTGGGAAAAAAGCGTTATCATGCGCCGGCCGCCCGGAGCTTTGACCTGCCTTAATACTATACCTTCTGTATCGGTTATCATATTCAATTATCCTTATATCCGAAATTGGAAAGCGCGTAGTCCGAGTCTCTCCAGTTTTCTTTGACCTTCACCCAAAGTTCCAGATATACCTTGCATCCCAAAAGCCCTTCTATCTCGATCCTGGCGCTCTTGCCTATGCCTTTCAGTTTTTTTCCGTCTTTACCGATAATGATCCCCTTGTGTGATCTTCGCTCGCAGTAAATGACAGCTCCTATACGGGCAATATTCTCTTCCTCTTTGAAGCTTTCGATCTCCACTGCTGTTCCGTGAGGCACTTCATCCCTAAGGTAATGAAGGAGTTTTTCCCGGATGATCTCACTGACTATGAACCGCTCAGGATGATCGGTCACCATATCCGGAGGAAAATACATGGGTCCTTTTTCGAGATATTTTTCGGCGGCGTCCCTCAGCTTGTCTACATTGAGGCCCTCTATGGCCGCAGTCCCGAATATTTCTTCAAATACGCCCGTTGCTTCGTAGCCTTCATATATTTCCTTGAAATCCTCCGGCTTCATCTTATCTATCTTGTTGATGACAAGTATCTTGGGAGTCCGGACTTCCTTGAGCTTTTCAATTATATACCGTTCTCCGGGTCCCTCATCTATGGCGCCGTCCACCAGGAAAAATATGGCGTCCACTTCATCAAAAGTCTTTACTGCCGTTTCTGTCATATATTCCCCCAGCTTATTGTGAGGCTTATGGATACCCGGAGTATCAATGAATATCATCTGCACTCCCTCGCGGCCGGGCTCATCCATACGGGTAAATATCCCTCTTATGGTATTCCTGGTCGTCTGAGGCTTATCGGCAGTTATGGCGATCTTCTCACCCAGCATTGAGTTCATCAATGTGGATTTGCCCACATTGGGCCTTCCTACTATACCTATGAATCCTGTCCTCATAAGCGGAAGCCCTCCGGCAGGAGTTCGTCCAATGTGTACAGTTTGAGGGAATCCACATCATCGCCGGTTATGATCTTAAAATCGTCTTCACAGAATTCTTTCATGAACTGTCTGCATATTCCGCACGGCCAGGCCTGCCCCTCGCTGGAGACAACAGCGATGGCTTCAAATTCCATCACTCCCTCAGAAATAGCCTTTACAAAAGCTGTTCTCTCAGCACATATGGTCCCCCCGAAAGATGAGTTTTCGACATTTACTCCGGTGAACACCTCTCCGTCCACAGACAGGAGCGCCGCCCCTACTTTAAACTGGGAAAATGGCGCATAGGCTTTTGGCATTACTTCAAGGGCTTTTTCATAGAGTTCTCTGTACTTCATAAGTCTACCTCCTCAGATCAACCTGCTGCATAATCTCTTCTTCCTTGGTCCTCATTATAGTTTTTTCATCCTCTTCCATATGATCATATCCTGCCAGATGGAGAAGGCTGTGAACAAACAGATACACCAGCTCCCTGTCATAAGAATGGCCGTATTCCTCGGCCTGCTGCCGTACTTTTTCATCGCAGATCACCACATCCCCAAGGCATATCTCTCCATCCGAGGGCATTTCTCCCATGTTCTCAAACTGGGGAAACGAGAGGACATCGGTGACTTTATCTACCCCTCTGTATTCTCTGTTAAGTTCTCTGATCTCTTCAGGTTCAACGATCGTCAGGCTCAGCTCGGCCCTGCTGCTGTCTATTCCTTCCTGTCGCAAAAGTATCTCTGCGGCCTTGCGCAGCTTGTCCATCTGCTCTCTGCCCAGATCCTGTCCTTCTTCAAGATATATTTCCATATGATCTACTCCTGCAATTCTTCCGGATATTTCTTGTAATACCTGTCATAGGCGTTTATTATCCGTTTTACCAGTTCATGCCTTACCACATCCGTATCTTTCAGACGGCAGAATTCTATGCCGCTTACATTTTTCAATATCTTTGCTGCCTCCACCAGTCCGGATTTCTTTCCTCTTGGCAAATCTATCTGGGTCACATCTCCTGTGACAACTACCTTTGATCCGAATCCCATCCTGGTAAGGAACATCTTCATCTGCTCCCTTGTAGTGTTTTGGGCCTCGTCCAGGATTATGAAAGAGTTGTCCAGAGTGCGGCCCCTCATGTATGCCAGCGGCACAACTTCGATAGATTCTTTTTCCTTGAGTTTAAGCGCCGCATCCCTGCCCAGCACATCGTAAAGGGCGTCGTATAACGGTCTCAGATACGGATCGACTTTGTCCTGCAGATCGCCTGGAAGAAATCCCAGCCGCTCTCCTGCTTCAACGGCGGGCCTTGTGAGTATGATCTTCTGGACTTCCTTATTTTTGAAGGCATTTACCGCCATTGCTACTGCTATATAAGTCTTGCCCGTCCCTGCAGGTCCGATGCCGAACACTATATCGTTCTTGCGTATGGCCTGAACATATTCTTTTTGTCCGAGTGTCTTGGGTTTGAGAGGTTTTCCTTTATGAGTAAAACATATTATATCTTTTGAGATATTGCTCTCCCTATAAGAAAGCCCCTCTTTTTTCAACCCTATGACATATGATGCTTTCTGCTGGCTCAGTTCCTCTCCTGATGCCAGTATGTTCATCAGTTCTTCTATGATCCCGGCGGCCATATCAAGGGCAGCTCCCTGTTCTTCTTCTGTCATGTCGCCGTCGTACTTTAAAACGAGCCCGTCATCCCGCTGAAAGACATCCACACCGGTTGCTTCTTTTATAAGTGCCAGATTGGAATCGAGATTGCCGAAAAGCTCGGTCCTGTCTATATCGTCATTGATCTGAATCTTTCTGTCCAATTAACAGCTCCTGTTCTATTCCGATTTGCAGGCGCACCTCGATGGTCACGCCTACTTCTATTATATTTTCTTTGTAGGAAAAATTCAAATCTTTATTTAGGATTTGGGCGTTTTCAGGTAAATTTTCTTTGGCCCACTGTCTGATCTGCTGGTTTGCTTTAGCCTGGACCTGTTTTTTTGTTTTTTCTGTCTTGCTGGCGATGATTGTATCGCCCCCGGCCTGCCCGTCTCCGCCATCGTCTTTGCCGGAGTCAACATATCTTTCCTGATTAAAAGTAAGGCGAAAAGGCGTCAATACTGTTATCTCTCCCAGAGCCCTGACATAATACTGTTTCGGATGATCCTCATCATACACGGTCGGTTCGATGGGCACGCAGCCTGAGATCAGTACCTGGCCCTCGCTCACATGATCGCCCTCTTCCACCAGGGCAAGACCTCTGTAGACCTTTATATCTTCGATATATCCGTCCCTGTCGGCTATTATATTGCAATAGGGTCTTTCAGATGTCCCCGGATCTCCTGATATTCCGGAGGTCTGACCACTCCCTTCATATTGGCCAGACCCGGAGCTTTGTCCGGTTTCGCTGCTGCTCACCGGGTCCTCATCCGCCTCGGAAATGTTCAAAAATACTTTTCGGCCGTCATACACCAGCTGCAGCCATGTTATCTGAGGAAAAGTATCATAAATAAGGTTTTTGGCCCCGTTCCAGTCTATCTTTGGGATAAATGCGCCTTCATGGATCCCGGCTTCATGGAGGCACTGCCGAAGCTGGGTCTCAGGAATTGCCTTATAGCCGCCTATCTCCACAGTACGCACAAAAAATGACTGGGTTATCACGATAAAGAGTATGAGCATGGCCCCAACGACCCTGATGGGCGACCGTAAAAACTTTTTTATGCTGTATCCTGGTCCCTTTTGTTCGTATTCTGTTATCCTGTATCGTGCGCCGGCCAGTTTTTTGAGGGTCCTGAGGTCTTTCGGCGTCGTATGGCACTCTGCTTCTATATGAGAAAGAAGCCGCACAGACCGCAGGTCAAGGCCTTTTCGATGGGCCTGATCCAGCAGCTTCTCTATCCTGACCCCCTCTATCCTTATCCTGATCCGATGTGCCGAGAAACTCAATGCTCTGTATTTGGCCTTCAATCAGCAGCCTCCCCTCAAAGATTTCTTTTATAACGAATCCCCGCCCGTTGACGGTGACATACTTTCTGCCTGTAAAAACAGTTACGGAAGTTTCGCTGAGCATGACTATATTTTTAACATTTTCGATGATAGCATTCTTATCTGTCACCATGACCCTCGGTTCTCTGAAATCGAAATCCGAGGTAAATTCTCCGATCAATCCCACATCAAAACCCCCTCTCTGTGTTAATCATATGAGAGGGGGCCTGGTATGATTACTGTTTTTGTTGTTTATGCGGGGCGACCGTACGATGGCTCTGGCCGTCCGGCGGACTTACATGGCGGCCGTCCTGCAGACCTGCCCAGAGGCTGTCCTGCGGTCAGAGGACGGTCACCTCCTCTCCCGGTTCCACCTTGCCTCCCGTCAGCACCTGGGCAAAGACGCCTTCTTCCGGCATGATGCACCGTCCCACGGTCTGTCCGATAATGCACTGGCTGTGACACTCCTTGCCTATCTGGGTGATCAGGAGCTCAGTCTGGCCTATCTGCAATTTTGTTCCGACAGACAGATTTTTGAAGTCGATACCCTCTATTATGATGTTCTCGCCGAAGCTGCCATCGGTTACGAGCGGTGAGGCGCCGGCCATCTCTGCCTTGAAGTTTTCTATGGTCTCATACGAAAGCAGGCTTACCTGCCTGTGCCACTTGCCGGCGTGGGCGTCGCCCTCGATACCGTAGTCCTCGATCAGGTCGATGTGCGGCACCGGCTCCTTGGGCGTGCCCTTGGCCCTGCTGATACAGACTGCTTTCACTGTGGCTTTTTTGTTCATTTCTCCATTTTCCTTTCCGCAACTATTGTATCACATATTGACACGGACAAAAAGGACAATTAGAATCAGGGTATGCAAGGAGGTTCTTATGGCAAAGATAAATCTTCATTCTCACACCACCTACTGCGACGGAAAGAACTCTCCGGAGGAAATGGCCCTGGCGGCCATGGACCGGGGCTTCGATGTCTTTGGATTTTCCGGCCACAGCTACACGGCTTTCGATGAAAGCTACTGCATGAGCCGGTCGATGACCGACGCTTATGAACGGGAGGTCCGCAGGCTGGCTTCGTCGTATCAGAAAAAGCTTACTATATTGTGCGGTATCGAGCAGGATATTTTTTCCGGCCTTGCGGAAAAGCGCTGGGACTACGCCATCGGCTCTGTCCACGCTTTTTATAACAGGGAATTTGACAGGTATATTTATGTGGACTACAGCAAGGATCAGATGATACGGGACTGCGAGGAATGTTACGGCGGCGATTTTCTGGCCATGGCGGAGGACTATTTTGCCACCGAGGCTACGGTCATCGCAAAGACCGGCGCAGACATCATCGGCCACTTCGATCTTGTGACCAAATTCAACGAACAGGAAAAGATGTTCGACGAAAGTCACCCTCGATATGAGGCTGCGGTTGACAATGCTCTGGCAAAACTTCTGGCCACAGGCGCCGTATTTGAGATCAATACGGGCGCCATGTCCAAAGGCTACAGGACTTCGCCCTATCCGTCGGAATCCATCCTGCGCAAGATAAAAATGGGCGGAGGAAAGATAATCATTTCCTCTGACACCCATGCAGCCGATACGATAGACTTTGCTTTTGCGGACGCCGCACGCCTGGCCAAACTCTGCGGATTTGAAAAGCTGGATTATCCGGGACGGACGGTCGCATTATAGCCGTATTATAATGGTTCCGGGGATGTGATCACGCCGCCGTCCTTTGCGTCCACATAATAAGTGTAGGCGTTCTGGTCGGGGCCTTTGAACTGCACCACATAGTAGCGGGAACCATCGGCAGAACAGTCAAGATCCCCGGTACACTCAGTTACCGAAGACTCGTCAAATCCGGCGTCTTCTAAGGCGATCATCACTGCGTCTGCAAAGGGGATGATCCTGTTGCTATGGTCATATATCGCCCAGAAAACGCAGGCGCAGACAACTGCCGTGACGATGAATGTGACTGCGGCGCTCCTGAGGGGCGAACTGAAAAAATGTCTGATGGTTTGCATGATTTTTCCTTTCTTTTTATCCTACTTTCAACTCCACTTCTGCGACGATCAGCGGAACATCTGACTCTGTGTCCTTGTACCACCTGACGCTGCCTCCTGCTCTGTGCACTGCCTCTTTGATATTCTGTATGCCGAAGCCGTGGGAGTCCCTGTCGGCCTTGCTGCTCCTCTTTATGGAAAGTTCTCCGTCCTTTATATCCACATGGTCTTTTGCGGTATTTGCTACTCGGATGAACTGCTTGCTTTGAAAATTTGATAGCTCTATCCTCAGGATTTTTTTCTCAGCGGTAAGAGCTGCCTCATATGCTCCAGATACACGGGCTGATCGTCGCAAAAAAGTATTTTCATGTTGAACCTCTTATCCCTTTTGTGCTTTCATTATATGGCGGAAAGGCTGTGCTTTCAACCGCAATGTTGCGAACGGTCGTTTTTTGTTGTGAACGGTCAGGAGGCGAATGGTCAAGGCTACATCTTACTTCTGAGAAAAGCGTCCAGCCACACCTCCAGGATCAGCACTTCCGGGACTATAAATGCTCTCAGGGCATGGTATAGCATCCGATCGAATACTATACTCAGAGCGACGGCAAGCAGAGCCAGCAAGATCATCTGGACGATGATGAAAGTCCGGCGTTTCACTCGTTTTGGGACGATGGCCTGTCGTATCACCTTTTCACCGGCCATTGACCATATCAGGCCTGCGATTATCATTATCTGAAAGAAAACCGCAAGGGCATGGCTCGTGCCCGCTGCTTCGAGCTGATCGAGATCAGCGATAAGATAGTGGCGTACCGTATTGCCGCTGACTCCGTGAAACAGGTATATTGCCCACACGAGCACCATCTGATAGATAATAGAAAAGATTCCGAAAGAAATTATAAATCTTCTGTAAAACGCTGTTCGCTTCCCAAACTTGCCTGCCATTGTGCCTCCTTACATTTTTAAACTTTTGTCCTTTACTATAAAATATCACGGCCGCAAACCTCCGGCAACTATTATTATTTAACCTATTGTTTTTATCAGGAATATCTAAAAGAAAAACCCTATGCGAAGGGCAGCCGTTCACTGCCTGACATAGAGTTTTTCGTTTGCCCGTCACTATCCGTTTTGGATGTTTCATCCTTCCCTGCCGCATTCGCCGCCCCGTCCCGTGAGGATCTCAAGGCCGTGGCTGAGAGCAGGCAGTATGAATCCAAGGTTTTCCCGGACGGCCTTTGGACTGCCAGGTAAGTTTATTATCAAGGTCTTTCCTCTGATCACTGACACGCCTCTGGACAGCATTCCCTTCGGTGTGATCTCACAGGACCTGGCCCTCATATACTCGGAAATCCCCGGTGCGTTGCGGTCTGCCACATCCATTGTGGCTTCCGGCGTCCAGTCCCTCGGCGAAAATCCGGTGCCTCCTGATGTCAGTATCAGGTCTACGCCGGACTCGTCGCTGAGGCGGATAAGTTCTCTTTTGAGCCGCTCCGGCTCGTCTGGTATGAGCAGGGTTTCTTCTATCATATATTCTTCCGTTTCTTCCAGCATCCGGGCTGCGGCAGGGCCGCTCATATCCGCCCTGAGGCCTGCAGCTCCTTTGTCGCTCAATGTGATCACTGCTGCTCTGTACATTTTTCCCTCCTGTCTCCGGTATCGTATCCGTCTTTAGTGTCGTGCCTGTCTCCGGTGCCGACCCCGGCTCTTATGTTGCGCCTGGCTCTGGTGCCGGCCAGTCGCCGCGCATGATCTGATCTGTTGCGCTAAATATTGATGATCGTGCCGCTCTTTCCGCCGGTCTTTTTGAGCAGGCGCACGCCGGCGATCTCCATGGTCTTGTCAAGGGCCTTGCACATATCGTAGACCGTCAGGAGGGCAACACTTACCCCCGTCAGGGCTTCCATCTCTGCCCCGGTCTTGCCCGTAGTTTTGACGATACAACGGCATGTCAGGAAATATCGCTCGTCTCTGGTGTGTGTCTGGTCTGAGTCCAAGGCGGCGTTTGCGCTGCCGGCGTCTTGCGTCGCTGCAATCTGCACCGGAATGCGGCGTGGCTTTTCGTCGAAAATCACCTGACAGCTTCCGAGGGGTATGTTGTGGCACATTGGTATCAGTTCCCATGTCCGCTTTGCCGACATGATGCCTGCAACCGTTGCAACACCGATCACATCGCCTTTTGCCGATGTACCTTTGCTGATGGCGTCTGCAACATCGCTGTTAAAAAAAATCATGCCTTCAGCTTCTGCTGTCCTGTCTGTATCTTTCTTTGCGGAAATGTCTACCATTATGGCTTCCCCGTTTTCGTCAAAGTGAGTCAATTCCATGTTTCTCTCCTCCTTGAGTGGTCTCGCCGGTGTGTATGCGGGTGTCTGATGTCTGCGGGCTGGCCTAAGTGCTCGTAGGTTGTCCAAGTGCCTGCGGGCCTCCGTCCCGTCTGTCTGCGGCGGATTAGCCGAGTGCCTGCGTAGCGTCGACCCGTCTGTCCGCGGTGTCGTCCGGTGCCCATGTCTGCCCGCAGCGGATCGGTTGGCTTTTTTCCTCGGCACTCGGAAAAAAGCCAACATTTTCCGGATCATACCCGGATTACGCCTGTCGAAATCTGTCGATGTTGGCTTTTTGCTCCGTTCAACAAAAATCAGGTCACGGTTTTCCAAAAAACTGTTACCTAAAATACATCCTTCGGAGCAAAAAGCCAACATCATCAATTTTATAAGCCGCTTTCGACAGTTTTCGACACACAATGTTGGCTTTTCAAAGTCCAGTCTGAAAAAAAAGCCAACAAACAGTGTTCCGGCGGACCGAACAGTTGCCCCACTGCACTGCGGTCAGCCTGGCCGGGCGCCGGGCAGCCACACTTCTGCGCTCCATCTCGCCACAACTGTACGCCGCACCACGCCCAGCAGCTGCGCCACACGATACGATCGGCCGCCGCCCGGACGGCGGCCTGCCTATCAATATCAAACAAGGCTCTCCGCACAGCGGAGAGCCTCCCAGTAGTCTCTATCCCAGAAATTCTGTTACAACTTTCTTTACGGCATTGCCGTCGGCACGGCCTTTGAGCTTGGCCATGACCGGCCCCATGAGCTTGCCCATGTTCTGCTTTCCGCCTTCTATACCCAGTTCAGCCGCAGTCTTGCGGACTTCATTGAGTATGTCTTCCTCCGAAAGCTGTTCCGGCAGATATCTGTTCAATATCTCTATTTCAGCTTTGTATGAATCTATCAGATCTGTTCTTCCGGCTTTTTCAAAATCAGCAAGTGCATCTTTTCTCATCTTAACTTGCTTGGATAAAATGGCAATAACGCCATCGTCGCTCAGTTCCTCTCTGTTGTCCACCTCGTACTGCTTTATGGCAGCTCTGGCGAAACTGATAGTATTCTTTGCGACTTCATCTTTAGCTTTCATGGCGGCCTTAAAGTCGTCCATAAGCCTTTCTTTTATGGTCAATTCTCGTCACCTCTGTAAATGACTGCTTTTATTAGTATTTCTTAGCCTTTTTTCTCGCAGCCTCAGATTTTTTCTTTCTCTTTACGCTTGGTTTTTCGTAATGCTCTCTTTTTCTGAGTTCTGACATAACGCCGTCTCTTGCGCATGATCTTTTAAACCTTTTGAGTGCGCTCTCCAGACTTTCGTTTTCTCTTACGATCACTTGTGCCATTCTCTGATTCACCTCCTGACTAACATGAAATCTATAAGCCGTGTGAACAGTCATCAAGCCGATAACGGATATATTATACTATCTTTACCTGTCCGGCGCAAGCGGTTTTTTCGCAAAGTCCCCAGAATGTCCAGAAATTACGGAGAATGTCCCCCGGAAGTTACCGGAATACCCCCGATGCCTCAAACTCACCAGAAAATTTCCGATACCAGACGAAGTAATACAAAAAAGGAGGGCCGCCTGACACTATGGCGGTTCTCCTTTATTTCGGCCATCCGCCCATCAGCCCGGCGGCCAGGTCAGCTTGCGCTTTCCGAGGATGTGAAAATGCAGGTGCTTCACGGTCTGAAAAGCATCCGGACCGTTGTTGCTGACTACCCTGTAGCCGTTTTCCAGCCCCAGGTCAGCGGCAATCTTTTTGATAGTAACCATTATATGGCCCATCAGTTCCTTGTCCTCTTCCTTCACATCGTCCAGGGACTCGATATGCTTCTTCGGTATCACCAGCACATGGACCGGCGCCTGAGGTTCCAGGTCGTGGAAGCATATGATCTGATCGTCTTCATAGGCGATGTTGGAAGGTATGCTGTGGTCCCCTATCTTGCAAAAAACACAGTCTGCCATTTATATCTCTCCTTTCATTCCGTCTTTGTATATCTCAAGAAGTTTCACTTCCTTGAAGCTGTTGAGCAGACCTTCCGCACTAAAGGCCGGCACATACACCTTGACATAGTTATCAGTATAGCCGGTGAAGAAGCCGCCCTCTTCTTCCTCAAACAGGACCGTGCGTTTTTCTCCTATGCATCCGGCAAGAAATCGTGCGGCAGTCTCATCGGCCTTGCGGATCAGCTCTGCAGCTCTTTCTGCCTTGATCTGCGGCGGTATCTGCCCATCCATGGAGGCCGCTGTTGTGCCGGGGCGTTTTGAATAAGGAAAAACATGTACTCTCCCGAACTCCGCTTCTTCCATGAGTTTCAGGCTGTCCGCAAAGTCCTCCGGTGTTTCCTGTGGAAATCCAGCTATCATGTCTGTAGTTATGCCATAGTTGGGATCACTGTCCCTAAGTCTCCTCACTATGTCAAGATAGTCATTTCTGGTATATGGCCTGTTCATCAGCCTGAGCACATGATCGCTGCCGCTCTGGGCGGAAAGATGCAGGTGGTGGCATAATCTGCCGTATTTCATCAGGCCCTGGGCATAATCCCCATCGACCACCGTCGGTTCCAGCGAACTGAGCCTTATCCTGAAATCTCCCGAAAGTTCTTCTATCTCAGCCAGGATCTTTTCCACTCCGGAAAGTTCCGGCCGGAAATCTGGATACTTCTCTGCAAAATCCTCTTCGCTGCCGTAAAGGGCTGTATTGATCCCAGTCAGTATCAACTCCTTGAATCCTTTTCCGATAAGAGCCTCCGCTTCGGCAATGACCTCGCGGGGGTTGCGGCTCCTGACCTGTCCCCTTGCAAATGGTATCAGGCAATAGGTACAGAAACGGTCGCAGCCTTCCTGTATCTTGATATATGCCCTGGTGCGGGATTCCATGGAAGTTATTATGCCCCTGTCCTGATATTCGCAAAGCTGCTTCCGGGATTTTATGTGCACCTGTGCAGTTCGGCTGTTTCCGCCCAGGCGCAGGGCTTCAGTGACATAATCAAGTATATTGCCTTTTTCACCTGTTCCTGCCACAATGTCCACCTCCGGCAGACCGGCAAGCTCATCTGGGCTTATCTGGGCATAACATCCGGTCACCGCGATTATGGCGTCCGGATTTTTCTTTTTCATACGCCTTATATACTGGCGTGACTTTCTGTCGGCCAGATTCGTCACCGTACATGTGTTTATGATATATACATCGGCGAAAGCCTTTTCATCCACCGGTTCAAAACCAGCAGCGGCAAACTGTTCCCTCATGGCTTCCGTCTCATATTGGTTTACTTTGCATCCTAAAGTGTGGAAAGCTACTTTCATCTGTCATTTCTCCCTGACTTTGGCGGCCGCCGTGGGTGCGGCCGCCTTTTCTGATATTTTAACACATCTGAAGTCAAATGTATATCTCAGGCTGTTAAAACATATATTGTTATATATCTGATCTATGCGGAGGTTTCATGAAAAAGCCAGCAATCCTGCTCATCTTTATGGCAGCAGCATTCCTTATATATTCTGTCTTTCCCGCCGGGAACATGATATCCGCAATGTCCGACTCCAGAGCTTCTGTCCGGCTTCCGGTATTGCTCTATCATAGCATATGTAAAGAGGCATCAGGAGAAAACCAGTATACGGTCAGCACAGAAAGATTTGAATCAGATCTCATATGGCTCAAAGATCACGGCTTTACTTCCGTATCTGCCAGCCAGCTCATCGGCTATGTGGAAAACGGCTCTCCTCTGCCATCTAAGCCTGTTCTCATAACCTTTGACGATGGCTACATGAACAACTATTCCCTTGCCTTTCCTCTTCTGCAGAAATATCACATGAACGCTGTCGTTTCAGTGATAGGACGCAAATGTGACGAAAGTTCCGGTGACATGTACCCGGACCTGGCAACATCAGCCCTCAACTGGGGTCAGGTCGCCCTTATGAACAGTTCAGGACTTGTGGAGATAGGGAACCATACCTTTGACCTTCATAAGATCTCAGGCGGCCGAAAAGGCGCTGACCGTCTTTCCGGCGAAAGCGACGAGGATTATGCAGCTGTCCTTACGGCAGACCTTTCTCATGCCCAGGAAAAAATAGCTGCCGCCTGCTCATCCCCAAATCTGTCCAAAGATCAGTCCCATGTACGGCCAGAAGCTCCGCCCATTATCTTTGCATGGCCCTACGGAGCTTATCCGTCCGATGGCAGCGCAGATCCGATATTGAAGGAACTGGGCTTCAAGATGACTCTGACCAGCTACCAGAAAGTAAATACCGTTTATCAGGGAGAACCGGATTCCCTGTTTGGATTAAAACGGTTTTTGCGTGATCCAGGTTTTGACATGGAAGATATTATCTGATAAAATACCCTTAACAGGGGGTGAAAAGATGAATTTACCAAATAAATCAGAAAAGACCGCTGATATCACCGTCAGTGTGGATGTTTCCAAGATCGTGAGAAATGTAAGCATCGCAGGCGTTCTGGTGGTGGGTATCATTTTCGGATGCAGCACTTACCGCAAAGTACTGCAGTGGCAGAAAGACGAATAATATTTAAAAGAACCGCACACAGGGGCGGTTCTTTTCTTTTATCTTTTTAGACGGACCGGCTTATTTTTCCGATCCCTGACGAAGATGAGCTATTATGGCGCACCACATTCCGTCTTTTCTTATCTCGTCTATGTCAAATCCTGCTTTCCTTATGGCGGCAGCCACTTCTTCCGCTTTTTCAACCAGTATGCCCGATGAGATGAACACACCTCCCAAAGAAAGGTGTCCCGCCACATGAGCGCTTAACTCCATTACAAGATCTGCCATAAGATTTGCCACGATCAGATCAGCTTTGAAGTCAATGCCATCCACCAGATTTCCCTGCCGGACACGCACCAGCTTTTCCACATGGTTGAGCCTGACATTTTCTTCTGTTACCCTGACAGCTTCCGGGTCGATATCAATGGCAAGTATCTCTTCTGCCCCCAGCAGGGCCGCTCCGATGGAAAGTATCCCTGATCCGCAGCCTACATCCAGTACACTTGGCCTGTCGGTTTTTTCCGTAAAGCGGTCATGATCCTGGGCGCATCCTTTTCCGGGATCCCGTACTTTTTCTCTGCCGGAAGATCTTCCTTCCTTTAGCAGGCAAACCTCCATAAGCTTAAGGCACAGAGATGTTGTCTCGTGGGTCCCGGTCCCAAAGGCCATCCCCGGATCGATCTCTATGACCAGTTCGTCCTCCTGCGGATGATACTCCTCCCATGTGGGTTTTACCGTAAGGCGGTCTGTGATCCGGGCAGGTTTAAAATACTCTTTCCATTTGTCTTTCCAAAGGCTGTCATCCTCCCAGGTGATCCTGATATCAGTCCCTGGGAACATCTGTCCAGCCTCTTCTGCGATCTTTGCAGCGAGCAGACGGTTTTCTCCGCTGTCCTCCAGATAAAAAGTTATCCGGGGCCGGCTATCCCGCATAGACATGACTTTTTCTGAAATATAGTCCCACTCGTAGTCCTCTTCTTTATTCAGGATCAGTTCAAGATCTGCCGGATCCTCCACAGCGGTCCCGGTTATCCCGTGGTTGAGAAGGAAACCGGTCAGCGGTTCCAGCATTTCCTCTTCTGCTTCTATATCTGTCTGAATATATTTCATCTTGCCTCCCGTATTTTCAGGCTCCTAAAGGCTGCCTTTAAAGCCAAAGCTGACTTTTTCTCCGTCAACTATTACCGGCCTCTTGACCAGCATACCGTCAGTTGCCAGCAGGCGCAGCTGCTCGTCTTCGCTCATCTGCGGCAGTTTATTCTTCAGATCCATTGATTTGTATAGCATGCCGCTGGTATTGAACATCTTCTTGACCGGAAGTCCGCTGAAAGAATGCCAATCTTTCAGTTCCTCATATGTAGGCGGCTGTGTCTTTATATCCCTTTCTTCATATTCATAACCATTATCGTCCAGCCACTTTTTCGCTTTGCGGCAGGTTCCGCACTTTGTATAACAGATAAACAGCATATGGTACCTCCTTTTTTCTTTAGTATAGCATATTATCCGGAAAAAACTACCGGACTTTGGGAAGTCTTCGAGAAATGTTGTCTGAAATCGCAATATCGTCAAAAAAATACAACAAAATGCGGAAAGGGAAGGGGGGTATCTTATCCGCTATATACTTACATCCTCGAGAGTTTCGATATTATTCGACAGATTTCGACCGGATTCGCTTCCATAATATTCCATTTATTTCCATTGTCCGGCTGGCCTGTATCCGGGTCAGTCAAAAATGTTGTCTAAATCATCGCCAGATCAAAAAATATACAACATTTTCGGTATTTTCGGGGTTCATATACCCCTATCCCGTATATCGTCGCAATATGTTACATGCCGCCAGACCGCCGAACGCCCCACTGCGGCTCATTGCTTTTGCCCCCGGGCCGTGATAAAATATACAAGATCAAGAGGTGAACCGATGAATAAAGATCACTTTACAACAGGAGAATTTGCAGCGATATGCAATGTTAGCAAGCAAACCCTTTTTTACTATGACCAGCAGGGCATATTCTGCCCGGATCATGTGGGAGAAAACGGATACCGCTATTATTCCTATACCCAGATAGAAACTTTTACGGTCATTTCCATGCTCCGGGATCTTGGCGTCCATATAAAAGAAATCCGGCGCCACATGGACAACCGGTCTCCCCAGTCGCTCATATCACTGATGGAATCCCGGAAAGCCGAAATAGATAAAAAAATAAAGGCTCTCCAGTGGTCAGCAAAATATATTGACAAGAGGATACAGACCACCAGAGAAGGCATCGCTGCATCTGCCGGCATCATTTCAGTACAGGAGTTTCCTGACAGGCATATGATCGTCTCTGAATATCACGGCCCTGATGATACGGCAGCAGTCACCACAGCCATCGGTACCCATCTGGAACACTGTTCAAGGCTGAATTTATACAGCGCCTGTCCCATAGGAAGCATGATCCCGGTAAGCAGCATAACAGAATCAGGACACAGCTATTCTAAATTTTATACAGTTGTAGAAAAAGCCATTGCGCCTGAAGAGGCTGTCATGGAGCCAGCCGGCTCGTATCTTGTTATATATGACGATCACGGCTACGAAAACATCGGCCCCAACTGCCTTAAAATATTGAAATATGCCGCAGAGCACGGCTATGCGCTGGGAGATGATTTCTTTGAAGATGTCATTCTGGACGATCTGTCCACCGAAGGCTATTACAACTATCTTGTACGGCTTTCCATACGCATGATACAGCTCCGGTGAAAATGGCCTGTACCTAGGCCAATCCCCGGAGCTTATGTTTTACCAACAGACTCCGGGGATTGTAGAATTTATTTATGAAGAGTTCAAATTTCTGTTTATCTTAGCTCTTGCACCGCTTTCCGTCAGCGGAATATTTCGGTAAGCTGGGTCACATCCGGGTTTTCTCCCTTTTCCCTCTTTTCCAGTGCATCTTTTACCCGTTCAAAGACTTCTTTAGTCATCGGGAATTTTCTCATTATCAGTGCAACTGCCATCATTGCGGCTCCTGGTATGAGTACAAAGGCATTCTCTACCCATTCCAGTGCTGTATCCGGCTGTACAGCCGCCTCGCTGTCAAATCCGGCCATTTCAAGGATGACTCCCAGCATCTGCAAGCCAACGGCGATCGAAACCGACTCTGACAGCGCCTGAAGTGAGATCACCGTGCCGGAGCGTTTTTCTCCTGACATCAGCTCGTCAACTTCGCACACATCATATATCATAGATGGCATCAGCTGCCAGTAAAAAGCGTTTGCAACGGCATACAGCAGGCATGATACGATCATCACAGGATAGTTTTCCACTCCTGCAAATTTTGCTGCCATCAAGAGCACGCCGCATACAGCCATCACATTTTTAAAAAGATCTTTTTTGTTAAAACGAGTCCCAAGTTTCGACACAAAAGGCACCGTCGCCACACCTGCTATGGTTATCATCAGCAGAGTTGCTGAAATGGCCTTCTCGTTCATCCCCATATTAAAGGTCATGAAAAAGACCCTGTCGGATGAAAATGTTATGTTTGCGATCAGATAAGCCAGGCTTGCTCCTATGATCAGTCTTACAGGCTTTAATTTCAGTATGCTCCAGTAACCCTTCAATATTGAAGGCAGCACCTTTATGACAGCCTGTTTTTTTCTTTTCGGCTTCTTAAAATCCTTTACATCATCTTTTCTGATGGTCAGCGAACATATGAGCAAAGCTGCTGCTCCGCATATGCCGACCATTATTCCTACCATCTGCCATGACTGCCGGACCGTCTTGCCCATGTTCATGCAATAGTCAACGACTATTGTCGGCAGCACCATTCCTATGCACATTCCCACCTGATTGAAAAAATACGAATACGACCGGAGAACTGTCCTTTCATTGTAATCGTCGGTGAGATCTGACCCCCATGCCAGATAAGGCACGAAAAATGTTGAAAAGCTGGTCCAGTATAAGATCACCATGATCATGTAATAAAATATCTTAACCGGCTGCGACGCATCAACGGCTGTAAAAAGAAGACTGGTGACTATCGCCGCAGGAAATGCCGCCGCCATCAGGAAAGGTTTTCTTTTTCCGAATCGTGTAACAGCATTGTCGGACTTGAATCCTACTACAGGTGCGCACATTGCTTCCCAGATCGAGCCTGCGGCAGAAATCGTTCCTGCTACCGCAGGATTAACTCCGGCCACTGTCGTAAGAAAAAGAAGCAGATATGTACCTGCCAGCATATATAGTGCGTTATCGCAGACTGCGCCTACTCCGTAAGAAAGTTTGGTACCAAAACTCAGTTTCACATTTGTTTCACCTCTTTTTTATAGGCGTCCGAGGCGTCTAAGTCCTTTACATTTTGATTGTAAAGTATATAGTAACAATATAGTCAAGGAAAATGTGTATTTTTTTATAAAAAAAGGCGCCTCAGGGAATATTTTTCCCTTTGGCGTCTTTTCACTTTGTTGTCCCTGTCATACTTCCATTGGCTTTAATCCATCTGAAATCATAAGCTCGCATCCGGTGGCGTCTTTTATATCTTCCAGCGAATAATCGGGATGGAGTTCCTCAAGGACGATGCCAGCTTCCGTGACACGCATTACCCCCATTTCCGTTATTATCATGTCAACGCAGCCGACAGCAGTATATGGGAGGCTGCATTCTTCCAAAATCTTTGGCTTTCCTTTCTGGGTATGGAGCATGGCTACTATCACCTTTTTCGCTCCTACCACCAGATCCATGGCGCCGCCCATGCCCGGCACCATCTTCCCCGGTATTATCCAGTTGGCGATGTTTCCATGCCGATCCACCTCAAGAGCACCCAATACAGTAGCATCCACATGACCTCCGCGTATTATGGCAAAAGAGGTAGCGCTGTCAAAATACTGTCCTCCCGGAAGGATCGATACAAACTGGGCGCCTGCATTGACCACATCAGGGTCAGGCGCAATGGGTGCGCTGCCCATGCCCATTATACCGTTTTCTGACTGGAGGATTATATCTACCCCCTCCGGCAGACATTCGGCAACCATAGTCGGCAGGCCTATGCCCAGATTTACAACATCACCGTCATTAAGCTCCTTTGCCACCCTTCTGGCTATTCTTTCCTTCATGTCTACCATGTCTTTTCACCTCCAACTACCGCATCCACAAAAATGCCCGATGTCCTGACCTGATTTGGATCGAGCGTTCCCGTATGGACTATCTCATATGTGCCGACTATGACATAATCGGCTGCCGTTGCCATGATCGGGTTAAAGTTCTGCGTAGTCCCGTTATACAGGATGTTGCCGAACTCGTCGCAGACGGAAGCCCTTATGAGAGCAAATTCTGCGCGTAGAGGTTCCTCAAGAAGATAATCTCTTCCATGAAGATTTATGACCTGTTTCCCCTCGGCCACTATAGTCCCTACACCTGTCGGTGTCAAAAAACCGCCTATTCCTGCACCCCCTGAGCGTATACTTTCTGCAAGGGTTCCCTGTGGGATGAGCTGGCAATCCAGCTTGTCTGCTTCCACATCCGTGTTCATCCTCTGGGCGACCTCCGGGTTCAAGCCCACATGTGAAGCGATAAGTTTTTTTATCTGGCCATTGCTGAGCAGTTTGCCAACGCCTTTTCCCGGCAGGCCGGCGTCATTGCAGATTATGGTCAGATCTCTGACATTCTTCTCAACCAGGGCGTCAATCAGCACTTCCGGAGTACCGCATGCCATGAAACCGCCCACCATTATGGTTGCTCCATCTCTGATGTCTTTTACTGCTTCCTGGGCAGTCATCACTTTGTTTTTCATTTTTTCTCCTTGATAATTTTTTTCGGTAAGCATGTTACCCATATGCCAATGGCTTTTATCTATCTCTGACAGATTATAAATATTATAAAAGTTTCCGGTTAAAAATGCAAGGCAAAAATGGCTGTAACCGTTGGAATTCCATGTGTTTATCTATTATTTATCAAAGTAAAGTGCCGTGGAAAATATGCAATTTCTTTGCACAAAAATACCCCGGAGCATGTCTCTGCTCCGAGGTTGTTTTTTGTAATCTCGCCGGATCACAGCTGGAGGCTGTAGAGTTCTTTGTTATCCACCAGCACCACATAGCCTCCGCCGCTGTCCCCGCCTAAGACCTTTGACTTTGTCAGCCATTGGTCCTCGTATCCGCCGGGCAGTTCCAACGGTTCTATAGAAGCGTTTTCAATATCTATGCTGTAGATGGTCGATATGGAGTCAACGGCAAGGCAGGTCTTATCATCTCCGCTGGTTATGTTGAACCACCACTTGGCTTTTTCAAAGGTTATGTCATCGCCGCCGTCAAGGGATATGCCCAACACGGTGTTATTGCCGAGCTTCTTTCCCTGCGAGCATATTATCCGGTCCCCCGTGACGCCGTATGAATTGCACCATTTTTCGAGTTCCTTTTCCAAGAATATCCCGTCCATATTGCCGGCGCACAGGACAGGCTGCAGGACATGCGGTTCATATATCTCAAAGCAGTATGCCTCCGCATTTGAACTGATCTCATCATTGAACCCGTAACCGTCAAAGTCCTTTATCACCCGCGGACTGCCGTCCTCTATGGTCCGCACAGTCACCGATCTTGTCACGGCGGTGTTGTTTTCGCTTATATATACCGGAGCTTCTCCCATCAGGGTGATCTGCGGCAATGCCTCGTAGGAGGTATATCCCCCGTCCATCAGCTGTTCTTCTCTGCCGTCGTGATATATCAGTTCCCACCTGTAGTCAGCGTCTGAGCTGCCTGACGCATTATCCGCCCAGGCGTAGGTGACACACAGTATTCCTTCGTCATAAGGCACGGCATCGTACACGCTCCTGTTCCCGCTGATGCCATAACGGGTATATCCCTCTCCGTCGTCCGAAAGGATGTACAAGCCTTCTGTCCATGTTTCCGGGTTCTGCGCGATACCCTGCCCGTCATCCCGGTGGCTGTCGCTGATGATATTGGCCACTATCACATGGCCGTCTTTGGCGTAACACAGGTACAGTTCGTTGGAGATCCCTGTCTCATCGTCCCTTGCAGTCTCTACTGGCACTTCCATTGGCGTTATACTGACTCCCTGGGATGCACATCCGGTCAGTCCAAGTACAAGGACCAGCACAATAAGTAAAACTCTTTTTTTCATGGCGTTCACTTCAAATCCGCAAAATAATACGCTGAAATACAGAATTTTTTTCATTATATAATGGGTTTGTATTAAAATCAATACTTTTACCTCATATTTGTTATTTTTTTATCGATTTGTTTCAAACGCCTTGATCTGCCGGGATCCCGGCAAAAAATAAAGCAAAAAGCCAGAAAAGATCCAGTTTCTCTGTCTTTTTGCTTTGAAAATCTATTTCTTTCAGTGTCGTTCCGTGGCCGGCCCCAATAGCCGGCCCAGCCGGCTGCGGGACCTGCCGCTGCAAATGTGCCGCAGCGCCCTGCGGCTGTCTACTTAAACATCTCTTTCAGTTTTTCTGCAAAACCGCCTTTTTTCTGGTAGCAATCCTCTGAGATAACTTTAGCCATTTCGGTTATGGCTTTCTTTTGCTTGCCGTTGAGTTTGGTCGGTACTTCCAGGTTGATCTTCACATAAAGATCTCCCTTGGATTCACGGCGAAGATGTTTGATGCCCTTATCTCTGAGCCTGAATACCGTACCCGGCTGTGTTCCCGCCGGGATCTTGTAGGAAACTTTTCCTTCCAAGGTAGGAACTATCAGTTCCGCACCCAGGGCAGCCTGATCGAAGCTTACCGGCATGTCGATATAAAGGTCGTCTCCATGTCTTGTAAACAGCTTGTGTGGCTTTACGGAGATCACTATATACAGATCTCCGGCTGGACCGCCGTTGGTCCCTGGTTCTCCCTGCCCTCTGATGGGAATGACGCTCTCATTGTCCACACCGGCAGGGATGTCTATGGATATCTTTATGTTCTTTCTTACACGGCCTGTTCCTTTACATTCCGGACAAGGCTCATCAATTATCTTGCCGCTTCCCCCGCACTGGTCGCAGGTGGTCACGCTCTGGAACTGACCGAAAGGCGTCCTCTGTGTCTGCGAGATCTGGCCGGAACCTCCGCATTTCGGACATGTCCTCTTGGATGTTCCCGGTTTTGTCCCTTCCCCGTTACATGTAGTACATGTAACATATTTACTTATCTCAACTTCTTTCTTTGTACCGAATGCCGCTTCTTCAAAGGTGATGGTTATAGCCTTCTGCAGGTCTCTGCCTTTTTTCGGCTGGTTTGCCTGTCTCCTGCGGCCTGCACTCCCTCCGAATCCGCCGCCGAACATGTCTCCGAACATGTCGAATATATCGTCGAACCCTCCGAAACCGCTGAAGCCGCCGGCTCCTCCTCCGAACCCTGCGTTTGGGTCTACTCCTGCATGGCCGAACCTGTCGTACTTGCTCTTTTTATCAGGGTCAGACAACACGCTGTAAGCCTCGTTTATCTCTTTGAATTTTTCTTCGGCTTTCTTGTCACCCGGGTTTTTGTCAGGATGATATTTCATGGCCATCTTTCTGAAAGCCTTTTTTATCTCATCCTCACTGGCTCCCTTTTTTAAGCCAAGCACTTCATAATAATCTCGTTTTTCTGCCATATCATAACCTCTGCATACGCTGCAAAATCGCCTGTAGGTCATAGGCCGCAGGCGATTTTATCAGCGGGATTTTTTTATTTTATTTATCCTTATCGTCGTCCACTACTTCATAATCGGCATCGACAACATTGTCGTCGGCAGGACCGCTCTGAGCTCCGGCAGCTCCGCCCTGAGGGCCGGCTCCTGCTGCTCCTTCTGCTCCAGCAGCTCCGGCGTTCTGAGCCTGCTGGTAAAGTTTAGTCGAGATGATGTGGAATTTTTCTGTAAGGGCTTCTGTCTTCTCTTTGATCTGATCAACGGTTCCGTTGTTCATAACGGCCTGGAGCTGATCCTTGGCGTCGTTGATCTCGGTCTTTTCCTGTTCGGACAGCTTGTCGCCCAGTTCTTTTACTGATTTCTCGGTTTCGTATATCAGGGATTCAGCCCTGTTCCTGATCTCTACTTCTTCTTTTCTCTTCTTATCTTCTTCGGCATACTGCTCAGCCTCTTTTACCTTCCTCTGGATCTCATCCTCGGAAAGGTTGGTCGATGAGGTGATGGTTATGCTCTGTTCCTTGCCGGTTCCCATGTCCTTGGCGCTTACATTTACGATACCGTTGGCGTCGATATCGAAAGTAACTTCAATCTGAGGGATTCCGCGAGGAGCCGGAGCTATGCCGGTAAGCTGGAATCTTCCCAGGGTAGTATTGTCTCTGGCCATTTCTCTTTCACCCTGCATTACATGGATATCAACGGCAGTCTGATTGTCGGCTGCTGTGGAGAATATCTGGCTCTTCTTGGTAGGAATTGTGGTGTTCCTCTCGATGAGCTTGGTGGCTACTCCGCCCAGAGTCTCTATGGACAGGGACAGCGGAGTTACATCCAGCAGCAGTACATCGTGAACTTCTCCGGTCAGTACGCCGGCCTGGATAGCTGCTCCGATGGCTACACACTCATCCGGGTTAATACCCTTGAACGGCTCTTTGCCGGTAACTTTCTTTACGGCTTCCTGAACTGCCGGGATTCTTGTGGAACCGCCTACCAGGATCACCTTGGAGATGTCTGCGTTGGTAACGCCGGCGTCAGCCATGGCTTTCTTCATAGGCTCTATGGTCCTCTGTACCAGGTGTTCGGTCAGCTGGTCAAATTTGGCTCTCGTCAGATCCACATTCATGTGGAGAGGACCCTCTGCCGTAACCGTGATGAACGGCAGGTTGATGTTGGTTGTCTGTGAGCTTGAAAGCTCTTTCTTGGCCTTTTCTGCGGCTTCTTTCAGTCTCTGGAGGGCCATCTTGTCGGCTCTCAGGTCAACGCCGTGTTCCTTGGCGAAATTGTCTGCCAAGTAGTTAAGGATCACTTCATCGAAGTCGTCGCCGCCCAGGTGAGTGTCGCCGTTGGTGGCCAGAACTTCAAATACGCCGTCGCCCAGTTCAAGGATGGATACATCGAATGTACCGCCTCCCAGGTCATATACCAGGATCTTGTGGGAGCCTTCCTCCTTGTCGAGGCCATAAGCCAGGGAAGCTGCCGTAGGCTCGTTGATTATCCTTTTTACATCAAGGCCGGCGATCCTTCCGGCGTCTTTGGTAGCCTGCTTCTGAGCATCTGAGAAGTAAGCCGGTACTGTTATTACAGCCTCAGTTACCTTTTCTCCCAGGTAGCTTTCGGCATCGTTTTTAAGTTTTGTAAGGATCATGGCGGAAATGTCCTGCGGTGTGTAGTCCTTTCCGTCGATGGTCACTTTGTAGTTTTCACCCATATGTCTCTTTATGGAAGAAATGGTCCTGTCAGGATTGGTCACAGCCTGCCTCTTGGCTGTCTCTCCCACGAGCCTTTCACCGTCTTTCTTGAATCCCACTACGGACGGTGTGGTCCTCATTCCTTCCGAATTTGCTATAACTGTAGGTTCGCCGCCTTCCAAAACTGCGACGCAAGAGTTTGTTGTTCCTAAGTCAATACCTATTACCTTTGCCATTTCAGTTTCCTCCTGTTACTTTGCAACCTTCACCATGGAAGGTCTGATCACTTTATTGTTTAAAACATACCCCTTCTGAAGGACTTCCGTGACTTTTCCGCTTTCGTACTCGTCCGAGTCCTCAGTCATTACGGCGTTATGGAAATTAGGGTCAAATTCCTCTCCCAACGCCGCGATCTCGCTGGCTCCCGCTTTTTCAAGCACTCCCTGGAGCTGCTTCAAGATCATTTCCATTCCTTTGTAGAAGCTGTCTTCCGCATTGCCTGCGTCAAGAGCTCTTTCAAAGTTATCTATCACATTAAGCAGTTCGCTTATGATCTTCTCATTGGCAAACGCGTAAATGTCGCTTTTTTCTTTTTCGGTCCTCCGCTTGAAGTTCTGGAAATCGGCCATGAGCCTCAGATACTTGGCGTTCAGCGCTTCTTCCTCGCTGTTTTCCTTTGGCTTTTCCGACTTGTGTGGTTCTTCGTCCTGCTCTGCTGTTCCGGCAGGTTCCTCTTTTGCCGTTTCGTCTTTATCAGCTTCGTCTGACTGAATGCTCTCACATGTCTTTTCAGCCTCTGCGTCAGCTGTCTTGGCTTCGGTCTCTTTTTCCTTGTCTTCTACCTGTTTCCCCTTTTTGGTGGCGTCATCTCTCATCTTCCTCATTACCTCCGCTTTCCAGTTTAAATGTGTTGCTTAAATTATCGGTCAGATATTCGATTATCGAAGTAACTTCTCCGTACCGCATCCTTGTCGGCCCTATGACACCGATCTTGCCCACAAGCTTGCCGTCCACATGGTATGTGGCGGTTATGAGCGCACAGTCATTCATTATATCGTCTGCGTTTTCCTCGCCTATGGTGACGATCACACCGTCCTCTCTTTCCATGAGTTTTCTGGTAAAATCCTCTTTCTGGCTGAGCATCTCGATGAAGCTCTTGGCTTTTTTAAGGTCGCTGTACTCCGGTATATCGAAGATATTGGTCAGCCCTTCCATATATAGGTTGACATTTAACATATCTTCCAGAGTCCTCATGAAGTTTGGCATGACATCCTTTGCCAGCCCGCTCATGGCGGCTATATCAGTATGGAAATTCTCTATTATATTATCGGTAAGGACCTGGCTTATGCTCTTGCCTTTGTAATTGTATGTCATGGCCTTGGACAAAAGGTGGAGATTCTCCTCTGTATAAGGTACTTTCAGATGTATGACCTTGTTGGATATCTTGCCGCTTTCTGCAACGATCATCATGACCACCGTATCTTCATCCACCGGCAGAAGGTTGATGAACCTGAGGGCATCTTTGTTCTGCGCCGGAGTCAATGCAAACGAAGTAAGGTTTGTGATCTCCGAAAGCACGCTGGCCGCATGTTCTATGGTCTTTTCAAACTCGTTCACATTGGAGCGGAGTCTCTGGGCTATGATATTTTTTTCTTCTCTGGAAAGTTCTTTTTTTTCCATCAGCGCATTGACATATAGTCTGTACGCTGCGTCTGACGGTACTCTGCCCGCCGAAGTATGAGGGTGCGTAAGATAACCCATTTCCTCAAGATCTGCCATCTCGTTCCTTATGGTCGCCGGACTGATGCCAAGATCATATTTTTTGGAAAGAGTTCTGGAGCCCACCGGTTCGGCGGTCTTGACATAATCGCTTATGATAGCTTGCAATATCTTTAGCTTGCGTTCTGTCAGATCCATAGCTTCCTCCTTCCTTTTTGTTAGCACTCGCACCGATAGAGTGCTAACCACTAAATATAAGATACTACTCAGGCCCCGTATTGTCAATAGATATTTAGAATATTTTTGTGTGTTTTTTGTGAAAAACCGGGAGAAGATTTTTTACCCCGATGAAAAGAAAAATCAGGGAAATCCACTGAGATACGGACAGCGGCCCGATGAACCCTCTTTCCGGATCTCCCCTGAAAAATTCCAGGATAAACCTGCATACCGGATACATGATAAAATAGCAGTATATGGTCCTTCCCTTAAATGCCCCCCTGTTCTGGATCATTATAAGGACCGAAAATATGACAAGGTTTATGGCCGCCTCCACAAGCTGCAGAGGAAAACCGCCTATACCTCCGCAGCAGCCGGCAGTATAGCATCCTATCCGTCCGAAAATATGAAAAAGCGGTATCGCCGGCGCTGTCATTTCAAGGGAATCTTCCAGGTCCGTCCCGTAAGTCCGGCAGTAAATACGGATCGCTATGATACATCCTATCAGCCCGCCGTAAAAGACAAATCCGGTACCGATAAGTATTTCTATCGTTTTCAGATTCCATACTATCCTGTCCCAGTTTTGTATCAGATCAGGAGCCGCGCATGCCAGAGCCAGGAGCTTTGCCCCTGCAAGGGATCCCAATATGGCATAGGCCGTCATGTTCACCACATCATCTCCAGGTATTCCAAAACGGCGTTTCCTTGCGTAGCACAGCAAAAAAGCTGCGGCAAGACCGGCACAGCCTAAAATCGAATACCATGTTGCTTCATATCCCAATGCTGCAAGACATCTTTTCAAATCCATAGTTCACCTTTGCTGACAGGGCATACAAAAAAAGAAGTCCAGAGACTTCTTTTTACATCATCCCATACAAAGCAGTAGCGAAAAGGCCTACAGTGCAGATGGCCACAAAGACCATTATGGCAGCCAGGGCAACAGCTATGATAGAACAGATAAGCCCTCCTGTAGCCATGCCTGCAGCATTTTCTGTCTTTCTCGCCTTCACGGCAAGCACTATGCCCACTATGCCGGCCACCAGACCAACGATGGCATAAATAAAGTCAAATATGATCCCGACTATACCCAGCACCAGCGCTGCGATAGATAAGGTGTTCTTGTTATTGTCCATTTTAAAATTTTCCTTTCTGAATCTGATTCCTGTATATTACCTGTGGATAGTGTATAACATTACGACATTTTTTTCAAGAAAAACTATTGTTTCGACATTTGAGGCATAGGCGGCGCAGTGCAAAAGAAGCCGGGCAGATTCTCCCCGTCTGCTGCCCGGCTTTTGTTTTTTTACATTTCATATTTTTGATGTTATATCCGGAGTTCTCGTATCTGACCTGCCCTTGCCGCAGTCAGCGGGCTGTGATAAAGATCACCTGGCCCAGTCTCTTACACGGCTTACAGCTTTTTTCCATCCGCTGATAAGTTCAGTCCGCCTTTTATCGTCCATATCCGGCTCAAATATCCTGTCAACCTGCCAGTTATGGAGTACATCTTCCTTGCTCTCCCAGTATCCGGATGCAAGTCCGGCAAGATATGCCGCCCCCAGTGAAGTGGTCTCTACGCAGGCAGGCCTTTTTACCTGACAATCCAGGATATCTGCCTGGAATTGCATCAGAAAATTATTGGCGCAGGCGCCGCCGTCCACTTTCAGCGAAAGGAACCTGCTGCCGAGATCATCTGCCATGGCCTTTATCAGGTCATAGGTCTGATATGCCATGGACTCCAGAGTCGCCCTTACCAGATGTTCCTTACCGGCTCCGCGGGTTATCCCAAAGACAGCTCCTCTGGCATAAGGATCCCAGTAAGGCGCGCCAAGCCCCACAAACGCAGGCACCACATATAATCCAAGGGAATCTTTTACAGCCATTGCCATGGCCTCTGAGTCGGAAGAATTTTCCAGTATGTCCATCTCATCCCTGAGCCATTGTATGGCCGCTCCGCATACAAACACAGAACCTTCCAGAGCATAACTGACTTTCCCGTCAATCCCCCAGGCCACCGTTGTCACAAGGCCGTTTTTTGAAAAGACCGGCTTGTCTCCAGTATTCATCAGCAGGAAACATCCCGTGCCATATGTGTTCTTGCATTCGCCGGGTTCAAAGCATGTCTGCCCGAAAAGGGCCGCCTGCTGGTCGCCGGCCGCACCGGCTATCTTTATGGGGCCTCCGAAGACAGTAGGATCTGTTTCCCCGTATATGCAGCTGGACTCCACCGGCTGCGGCAGCATGGACGCAGGAATCTCCAACATACGGAGTATTTCGTCATCCCATGTAAGGGTATTGATGTTAAACATCATAGTCCTGGAAGCATTTGAATAATCGGTCACATGTACCTGGCCGCCTGTCATCTTCCATATCAGCCATGTCTCCACCGTGCCGAAAAGAAGCCGTCCTGCTTCAGCCTTCTGTCTGGCGCCTTCCACATTGTCTAATATCCACTTCAGCTTTGTACCGCTGAAATAGGCATCTATAAGGAGTCCGGTCTTTTCCCTGATGGTATCGCCGCAGCCCTCTGCCTGGAGTTTGCTGCAAAAGTCTGCTGTCCTCCTGCACTGCCATACTATGGCGTTATATACGGGCATTCCAGTTTCTTTATCCCAGACTATGGTCGTCTCACGCTGGTTGGTTATCCCTATGGCCTCTATATTCTTATATGTAAACCCCACTTTCAGCAGAGCTTCCTGAGCAACTCCCATCTGTGTAGACCAGATCTCCATTGGATCATGCTCTACCCAGCCTTCTTTGGGAAATATCTGCGTAAATTCCTTTTGGGCCAGGCTGACTATATTTCCTTTTTTATCATAAATTATGCATCTTGAGCTGGTAGTTCCCTGATCCAGCGCCATTATGTATTTCTTCATTTTTTCCTCCGTCATACAAACAAGGCCATTATCTTGTTGGATATGTCTATTCCTTTTTTTGTCAGCGCTATGTGATGGCTGTCGGAAACTGCATACTCCTGCCGCACAAATGTCTCGAACTCCGGCTTTTCCTCAAGGAACATCTCCCAGAATTCACATTTGAATTTCTTCGCAAATTCAGGGAGTATCACTCCCCGTCTCGTCCTCAGCGCAGTGAATGTATATTCCCCGGCGCTGTCTCTGACAGTGTTCACATGGAACCAGTCTACACAGTCTGCTCCGATCACTTCCGAACCTCCCAGCCGGCAGTTCCTCGCCAGGTCCTGGTTTTCCATGACCCGTATATATTTTTTTATATCGGCTATATTGGAAAACCTTACTCCTCCCATGAAGGAATGGGCAGAAGCTCCAAACCCCAGATAGTCGCTGAACCGCCAGTATTTGAGATTATGTCTGCATTCTTTGTGGGGTAGCGCGCTGTTGGATATCTCATAATGGATATATCCGGCTTTTTCCAGTTCGTCAAGAGCGACACTGTACATGCGCCTGTCCGCAGCAGGAGAAGTCTCCGCCATGATCCCGTCTTTCACCATATTGTAAAAAGGTGTCCCCGGTGCTATCTCAAGACTGTAAAACGAAATATGCTCCGGCCGGGCGTTAAGCGCCTTTCTGATCGTGCTCCGCCATTTTCTCCCATCAAGGCCCGGAACTGCAAACATCAGATCAAGGTTTATATTTTCAAATCCGGATTTTCTGGCTGCCTTTATGGTCTGCGTAATATCTGAAGCCGTATGGATCCTGCCAAGTTTTTCCAGCACCTGATCGTCAAAGGACTGGGCACCTATGCTCAGCCTGTTGACGCCTGCCTTGCGGTATGCTGCCAGCTTTTCCTCATCGGCCGTGGCAGGATTGCATTCTATGGATATTTCTGCGTCGTCTTTTATATCAAAATTCTGTCTCAGGTCCTCAATGATCCTGGCGATAAAAGACGGCTTGATCAGGCTGGGAGTACCTCCTCCAAAAAAAACAGAATCGGCTTCAAATTTTTTTCCGTACTTTTCACCATAAAAAGCAATCTCTTTTAAAAGGGCTCTTGTATATGATTTTATGATATTTTCATCGTCCACCGGCTGCGAAAAGAAATCACAGTAGTTGCATTTCCTCACGCAAAAGGGTATGTGGATATATATTCCTGCGGCCATTGTTGCGTCTGTCCTTATAAGATCCTATTTGTTTTCGTCGTATTTGAGCACGGCTGTAAAGGCTTCCTGCGGCACTTCCACGGTGCCGAACTGCCTCATGCGCTTCTTGCCCTCTTTCTGCTTTTCCAGCAGTTTTTTCTTCCTGGAGATGTCGCCGCCGTAGCATTTGGCGATGACATCCTTTCTGTAGGCCTTGACCGTCTCTCTGGCTATGACCTTCTGTCCTATGGCCGCCTGGATAGGGACCTCGAACTGGTGCATAGGGATTATCTCCTTGAGCTTTTCACAGACGAACCGGCCTCTGGCATAGGCTTTTGACTCGTGGACTATCATGGAAAAGGCGTCCACCAGCTCCTTGTTGAGCAGGATGTCCATCTTGACCACATTGGACCTTTCGTATCTGGTAAACTCGTAGTCAAGGGAGCCGTAGCCTCTGGTCTTGGATTTGAGGGCGTCGAAGAAATCGTATATGACCTCGTTGAGGGGCATCTCATAGTGGAGCTGCACCCGGTTTTCGGTTATATATTCCATATGGAGCATCTTGCCCCGCCTGTCCTGGCAGAGTTCCATTATGCTGCCCACATATTCCTTCGGTATCATTATGTCAGCCTTGACCATGGGTTCCTCAATGTAACTTATCTCCTGCTGAGGCGGCAGATTGGTCGGATTCTGTATCATCTCCACGGTGCCGTCGGTCTTGACCACCCGGTATATCACGCTGGGAGATGTGGTGATGACGCTCAGGTCAAATTCTCTTTCGAGCCTTTCCACGATGATCTCCATGTGGAGCAGTCCCAGAAAGCCGCAGCGGAAGCCGAAGCCCAGCGCCGTGGAAGTCTCCGGCTCAAAGTTGAAGGCCGCGTCGTTGACCTGGAGTTTTTCCAGCGCGTCTTTTACATTCTCGTATTTTTCTCCCTCGGCCGGATAGATACCACAGTATACCATGGACTGGGCCTTCTTGTAGCCCGGTAGCATTTCGTCTGCCGGGTCGCTTTCAAGGGTGATGGTGTCGCCCACCCTGGCGTCGGACACCTGCTTGATACTGCCGCATATATAGCCTACTTCTCCGGCCCTGAGACATTCGGTGGCAACCGGTCCCGGCACGCACATGCCTACTTCTGTCACTTCGTATTTTTTACCGGTGTTCATCAGGCGTATCACATCGCCTTTGGCGACCTTGCCGTCGAATATCCTGGTATAGATTATGACGCCCTTGTAGTTGTCGTATTTTGAGTCGAAGATCAGGGCCTTGAGCTTGCCGTCCGGGTCTCCCGACGGCGCCGGGATGTCGCTGATTATCCTCTCCAGCAGCTCGTCTATGCCGATACCTTCTTTAGCTGAGATCAGCGGTGCCTCGGAAGCGTCCAGTCCTATGACTTCTTCTATTTCTTCTTTGACCTCGTCAGGTCTTGCCGAAGCCAGGTCTATCTTGTTGAGCACGGGCAGTATCTCCAGATTTTCGTCAAGGGCCAGGTAGACATTGGCCAGGGTCTGGGCCTCTACTCCCTGAGTCGCGTCCACCACGAGGACTGCTCCCTCGCAGGCAGCCAGGCTCCTCGATACTTCATAGTTAAAGTCAACATGGCCCGGCGTATCTATCAGGTTCAGCTCATAGTCCTGGCCGTCCCTGCTGTGGTATCTGAGCCTGGTGGTCTGGAGCTTGATGGTTATGCCCCTTTCCCTTTCCAGATCCATGTTGTCCAGGAACTGTTCCTTCATGTCCCTCTGCTCCACATACCCGGTCTTTTCGATGAGCCGGTCCGCAAGGGTTGACTTGCCGTGGTCGATGTGGGCGATAATGCTGAAATTCCTTATATATTTCTGATAATCTTTTTCTGTCATCTTTTCCTCACTAAAAACATAATTCTACACGATATATTTTAATGTAAGTCCGTCTTATTTTCAATGGAAAGTTGCGAGGAGTGCGGGAAAGGAGTGTAGCTTTACAATAGATGTGAGACTTTAGTAGTAGAAAAAAGCGATTGAGTCCA